>Ga0310811_10000495_pt1 | contig 51176 bp, 38 predicted proteins | sample YCmetagenome_FD_207642 | JGI IMG/M metagenome (GOLD analysis project Ga0310811, IMG submission 207642) | Soil microbial communities from experimental microcosm in Duke University, North Carolina, United States - YC | ecosystem: Engineered > Artificial ecosystem > Soil microcosm > Unclassified ... | reverse complement strand
TGGATGACGTGATCTATATTATTCCGGCCAACGATTACCACACTCAGATCCTGTTGACCAACTATGATGTCACTACCGTTCCACTAACTCAGACGGCCTTTGCACATGCATTGGTCGATCATGGCATCAATGCATCTCCCACCATTATCTTGTTTGATGGTGGGATTGACCCGTCGGCTATCTTTGGAATGGTGGGCTTTGGCGGATTGAACCAGTATTTCGAAGTGCGTGAATTGGAACTCCGTTACGGATATGGTGCGGTGTACACGTTCCATTGTGCCGAGTTCAACCTCCACCACTGTATGATCTCTGATCAGGTGGGCACGGCCGTAACGATCAGCGGAGGAGGGGTCAGTTCCAATGCTAGTGATAACAACCCTGCTGACCAGATGTCGTTCGTGATGTATGAGAATGTTGTTGAACGTTCTGGTGCAGGAGTGTATGCAACTGCAACCACCATGCAAGTGGTGAACAACACGTTTCGTGATATCTTCATGATCTGGCAGGTCACAGGAGGATATGTAGCTACACTCAACCCCGTCCAGTGGGGTTCATTCTGGGGCAATACTGTTGTGCGTGCAGGTTATGTAGGTATTGCTACCGGCACCCTGATTGATGTGGGTTTCAACACGTTCAATCACACGAACGCGATCCATCTGGACGGTGGTCCTATCACAACTAATGGTATTATCGAATGGAACTTGGTTGGCAGTGTGGACACGAACATGTTGTCAGGGATTGTAGGTGGCAACCAAGTTGGGTTGAGTCGTGGAATCTACGGGTTGTCGGATGAATCGTACTTTGTCAACAACCTCTTATTCAACGTGTCCGGCCAATGTATATTTGGCGGGGAGAACACTGTTCCGCTCACTATGGAGAACAACATTTGTGTCAATTCTGGATGGCAAATAGCGCCCTTCCCTGAATCTTTGACACAGGCTCAGGCTATCCCTCAGATCTACAATGACAACTCGATCTTCTTCCTGAACCCGATTCTCGACTCGTCTATTGAGTACTGGCAGTTACCATATCAGCCCCCTACTCTCGGGCTGTCTCAGGGTGGACGCTGGCTCATCGCTGCCAGCAACCCAGGCTACCCTCTGTTCAACGGCACCTATTTATGTGTGGGTCTGGTCGAACCATTAACCCCATCCATCAATAATAACATTGTGTCGGCAATTATTGGAGCTACAGGAGAGACGGCCATCGAGATTGGGAGCAATCCAAATGTAACATTATCCAGCTCTTCAGCCTCTGGCATGAAGTTTGCCCTGTCTCCTATCAGCTTGCCATGGGGAGCACCTTATTTGACGTCTATTGAATCGTACATCAAGAACGCGGAATTATGGGCACAGACCAACGCTCAGAATACCATCTTTGAGTTTGGTCAAGCTCACTGCACTGACCGTCTTGAACATGCAGTCAACAGATGGATCCACAACAGAAACAACGAACGTGCGAGTCGCGAGCCTGCAGTGAAGGCGAACATGACTGCGTCGATCAGTTCGGATTATGTGTTTCCCACCTACTGGCCATGGCCGGCATCTACTCAGCCTCTTAATGTTAGTTGTTTGAACGGTGGAGGTTGTGGTGGTACAAGTATTTGGGCGTATCGTGGGTGTTTCCAAGAACAGCCAGCTCGTTCGATCCCTATACAAGTGCCAGGAGCGTACTCGACAGCAGAACAGTGTGAAGAATCTGCATTGAAGATGAACCCCGAGTTTAATACCATCGGTCTTCAATCCGGCAGTCAATGTTGGGCTGGAACAAATCCCAACTATGCTCAATGGGGATCGATCCTGTGTCTAACCACATTTGGGAGCGCCTGGCAAAACCAAGTATATGAACTCGTGTCTAGTAGTCTGCCTATTCCTCCTCCCGTTCAGCCTCCACCCATCCCTGTTCGATCAGGTAACTGGGTCTATGTTGGGTGCTTTACCGATACCCCTGTCCGAGCTATTCCGAACGAGCTTTCGGGAAATATTGGAACGTTGGCAAATTGTCAAGAACTGGCGGATGCCGGTGGATACAATGTGATTGGGCTTCAGTCGGGAGCGCAATGCTGGGCAGGAACAAACTCTCACTATTCTCAATTCGGAACCGCTGTGTGTCCAGGACTATTTGGCGGAGCATGGCAAAATCAGGTGTATCAGTTTGTTCATAGCAACTCGAGTGTGGGAACAGTGGTGATGAGTTAGGAGTGATTGGAAAGAGAAGACAGTGATAACGGTAGGATCATGAGAGAGAAACCGATCAATCTATAGTGTATATCTTATGAGTGTGGATCCCACTGCCGTAATGCAGTGTATGTGAGAACACCAATCAACCGTGAGCGCAGTTGAATCTGAGTTAATACAACTTGCGACACTTGTGATTCTTCAAAGCCCGATTGCTGAAACAACTTGCCCATCTCACTCAACGACATTTGACTGAGACCCTCGAGCATTTCAAATGAGTGGTTAAATCGGCCACAACCCAAATCCTCCAGCAACAACTGAGCACATTCATATGTCATTGCACGCCTGCCCAACGTGAAATCCTCTATATTCTGTTCAAAACACAACGAGTGTGGATCGTCCAGCATGATGAACGATGGAAGAAGGATTCGAGCAGGATCATTGGAACGTCCACAGCCCATAATCGCTCGAAAACAACACTGGTGCAAGTATTCGAGCCGTGTATCTGGGTTCATCATCAGACCTGAAACAATACCTTCTACCAATGCCGTCTTGCGGTTGAACCGACCAAGTGTGGCCGTTCCATACTGAGTATCATCATGAAAGGGCACTGCCCAATACATGGTCTGGGTTTTTGGATCCTCCAGTGTCAACGAAAGAGCTCGAGGCATACTCATAATTGATCGAAATGTGTCCATGACCTGCATCTTGGCAATGGCGAGCTTTTGTTCTGCTTTATTCGACGGCAACACGTATCCCAACGACAGGATCGGTTGGTCATTGTTCAAACAATTCAGTTTCAACAATGACCAACCCTGAAGCAGTTGGGGTAACATGGGGGAAGGATCGCTGTTGTTAGCGACCTTGGAATACGGAGAGGCTAGGCACATCGAGTTGAGTCGCGGTTCATCTTCCGACAGTGCAACCTGTAGCAACATAGACATGGGATCACCTTTCAACCACTGTAATCGTCGACAGATGTTGGCTACAAGCAAGTTCCGAAAGCGTCCACTAGAGGGTAACGGAGCTTCATGCAAGATGGGTGCAGTTATAGTCTTGTGACCATTGTTGCCCTTCCTCTTACGTGAATCCGTTCGCCACGCCGGTGCAAGAAGAACGGTGTTGGTGGGAACGGTAGCATCATCCAGGTGTTCAGCATGAAACACGGTCAACAGACCCTGGATCAGAGCATACTGTTGGTTGAAGTTATCATTCAACATCAAATAGACTTTGCGCCAGAATCGAATTGCATCATGAACAAACAGTCGCGTCTGTTGATATACCCATGCATCCCACAAAGCCAAGATTGGATCTCGACTTCCATGTCGTACGTGTCCTTGCCAGAGGAATGATCGACTTCGATGATACAATGACAAGCATCCACCAATCCCCAATGTTTGCTTCTGGTTTAGTTGCTCTAGAATCTTGTTCATTTCCATTCCAATCTGTGGTGGATCATCCAGATATAGTTGCAGACCATTGAATGTGGTCTGCAAGATAACAGATGACGGCTGTGGATGATGGTACAGCTTGACAAAGTACGAGTTCAACACAGGGTCAGATTGACAAGATGGCAGGAGGTTAGGGTCGAAACATGTTGCAAACTGTTGAGGCAGTGGACTGATCGGTGATCGACAGATCAGTCGAACAATGGAAGTCAACAATGGCATGGACGGAACGGTAGAATGATCGGTCTTCTCGACCAGCTTTGAAATTGACCTAACCTGTGCAGAATAGTCGAACGGAAACGAGTAGACACATTCAGAGAGCAGAATAAGAGCCAACTGTTGACGGAACTCGGTAATCTCCACGTGTCTAATACCGTTCTGAATGTGCCAAAGGGCATATGTCAAATCACGGTGGGCGAGGCCTGAACGGATCGGATCATAGTCGAACGACATTTAAGGTAGAGGGAATGGGGGAACAGATGAAGGGATGAAGGGATGAAGAAACAGATGAAAGAATGGAGCTTCAGTTTATCAGAGACTCAGATTCATTCAGAGCTCAGAGTTGTTGAGAAGAAGAAGTGGAGCACAATAGATCGATCAGGGTCTTCAATCCTGTGCACTTGATGGGATGGACTGGTGCGGTGCACAGGATTGAAGACCTTCCATTTCTTTGCTTTCATTTGTGGATGACTTCTATAAAACGATCACAGACCTTCAATGTCATCAAGGCAGACAGTACTCCAACTACGTGCGATTGCCAAGAAGCAAGGCATCATCGGATACAGTCGCATGCGTAAAGACGAGCTCCTATCTGCTATAAAATCCAAGAGGCGCAGTTCCAAGAAGAAGAATATAACGGTCGTGATTCATTTTCGGCATTTGGGTAGTAAAGACCTCAATTTCTCAACTGTATTCAATGACACAGACAAGGTCGGTGTAATGCGTCAAGTGGTTGCTGAGCACGATCACTGGCCTGACGACTCATTCCGTCTGATTCTCAAAGGTAAACAACTTCTGGACGAGCGCAATCTGCACAGTTATGACGTAATGAATGACACAGTTATCCATGTCATTAAGAAATTCGGCAATTTAATTCGTCCAGAACCGGTCGCAGTGAAGGCATCACTGCGCAAGCTGGAGAAACTGGTGCAACCGCAGAAAAGATGAATCAGGTTATATCTTCACATCACGGTTAAGAATCCAACACGAAAGATGAATGCAAGATGAATAATGACGGCACTCCAGAGCACGTCGTGCAACTCTCTGGGCTGACATTTGGGATCATTGTCTCTCCACAAGATCACCGTTCCAACAATCACCCAGACCATTTGCATGACAGCACAGAGAACAAGCAGACAGATCATTGGAGACATATCGCGTAAGGTATCATATTCGGCCTGTATCTCATCTCTCTGTCTGTCATATCGCACTGCCAACTCCTGTTGTCTCTGTCCAGCTACCATCACTATATGTTCGATTTGTTGTGTCAGACTTGGTTGGGGAGGCAGATCCTCTACCTCACGTGGAGGCTGAAAGAGTTGTCGACGGCGGTGAATGGAACGTCTCCACTTGGCATACCAATACCAGAGTGTTAGAATCACCAGCAAGCCCATCTCGATAAATCCAATAATACCATCAACTTTCAGCCACACAACAGGTGAGAACAGATGATCATTATGACAGTCGTTCGAATGGGGGTCAATATATTTCTGACTGATAACGAGCTCAGCGATGTTCAAGGATAGAACAACGAGGAGAACGATGGTGAAGTACAGGAAGAAACAGATGTTCGAAACGAAGGACATGATCACAATAAATCCAAGACAAATAGTACCTCTATCACGATGACGAATGACTGATTGAAACTCTGTGTGTATCGGGCTACTGTGTATCGGGCTACTGTGTATCGGGCTACTGTGTATCGGGCTACTGTGTATTTCAGTCTGACCCACCTCACTCGACATCTGCTCTTCCCATTCTCATTCTTCAACCACCTTCATTCTCTATTCTTCCTTTCCACCGTTCTCCCATCATGTCTCGATTCACCAAGAGCTTTCCCAATCCTTCCCTGTGTGACGTTCATTTTGATCCAGCCAAGGACTGTAGATTACGGGTGTGCAATCTCCCCGCCATGGTTTCGCGCACTAAGATACGCCATTGGCTCCAGGATTCTATTGGCGCCGAACCTCGTCTGTACAGTCCGTATCCGTCATCGGATCGGTTGCCCATGTCTGCATTTTACTTCACGACCAAACGATCCTTGATGTGGAAGGTAATTGGTAAGATTTATGCTTCCAACCTTGGATCTGCGATGTCTGTTGCTGAATGCCGAGAATCATATAACAGGGCGAAGACTAGAACGGAAGCCTACATTCTCTACATTACCAATGTGCCCACGCATGCAATCGACGTTCAGTTGGCCAATCACATTACTGAACACACTACGGTCTCTCCGTGGTCGGTATCCATACGTCCTCCTAGCGAAAAGTTTCTTACTTGCGACGCGTTTGTTGTCATGCCAAGACGTGTGAAGTTGGAGACAGTAGATTGGAGTATGTTTCAAGGTTGTGAGATCCGCGTGTTTGAGTCGCGTCCGAATGCTCCTCCTCTTCATCATAAATGCTCACGCAGACGTCGATATGAATCCAATGAAGATTCATATCCTATTGTTCCCATCGACTCCGATCAATCATCTGAGCTATGTAATAGCCCTAACACTGAAGAACCAGGGGAGGTTGGAGACCCTAATCAATCTGAACCTGAATCAGTTGAGGAACCGGGAGAATCTGAAGAACCTGAACCTAAACCTGAATCAATCGAGGAATCCGAACATGATCCTGTAATTACACCGTCTGGTGAACGTGGACATGATCCTGTTATTATACAGCCTTCTATCAAACCTCTGATTTCATCCCTCACACCATCATATACGCTCTTTGATGGTCGAGATCCACGTGTTGACTTCAACTTGATTTCACAGGTGGAGAGAGCTGGACGACTTCATGTTGTATGCTTGAAAATTGCCGAGGTTGAGGGTGTGCTCTACAGATTGCGTATGGAGAAGGACAGTTTGTTGTCATCCTTGCTGAATTGAACGACAGAATAGAAATATTGACAGGATGGAAAATCATTCCGATATGTGTATGGGTCTTGTCCATTGAGCCAAGAAGTTATCGCACCTCAAGTCAGTTATTACATAACCCCAGCGCTGTAAGAGGCTGAATGAAGTCAATGTAGATTGCTCGTCTGTCAGAGCAAACACGTCTACCATGTCTCGTGTGATGCGCTTGTAATTACACTCGAACATAATGACTGGATGACACCGTTTGATTGTTTGTTCGGCACCCATCAATACTAGAGGCTCAAACCCTTCCACATCGATCTTGATGAAATCGATATCTTTCAACCCCAGGCTATCAATGGTAATCATGTTCACTACCTCGCCACCTTTCCCAAGCTCCAGTCCTCCCAGATTGTAGCCGAACGAGTTGGATCCATACTCTACGGATCGATCCGTTGTGGGTCCATCGGATATATGAGCAGACATGCATGCATGACTAGTGTTCGTGTGTCCAACAGCAGTATTGTACAGCGTCACACGGTGTTGTAGTCCATTCCATTCCACGTTCTTCTGGAGACATGTGAACACCGCTTTCTGTGGTTCGAAGGCATGGATTTCCACATTCGGATTGATCCATTTGTACATGACTGAATGACATCCAATGTGTGCACCAATATCCAGAATCACCCGAGACTGTTGAATGAATGGCTTGAGTGTATTCAACACAAGGTCGGCTTCGAAGGGTGTCCCATTCTTGAGTGAATCCAAGATGTAAACATCGTTGCACCAAATGAATAGATCTCCCTGTTCGGTAGCGTACCGTTCGATTCCACACGGTAATTGGGTATCCAACAGTTTCAGTCCTTGTTCACGATTGAATACTGATGGACTCTTGATGTGCTCAAACGCATAGCAATCCACACGCTGTTGGGTGTAGATCGACGAGAGGTACTCATCGGTTAGTACATCAATCAGAGGGTCGTCAGCATTATGGCTTTCGTTCAGAAGATGCTTCTTCTGAATCATCACCCCGTCGGCACCATTCAGCACACACACATATCCTGCATCGGTTCGCTTGCCCAAGAACGTATGTGTTCGTTCTGACCAACCACTGCCCCCGACAACAGGTAGCTGATGTGTGAATGGATGCTGGAGAGATTGTCTTTTCAACCAGAATCGTTCCACCATATTAGACTCATAGATGTGGTTATCGTGAACATATACGACCGTATCATCCATTTCCACTTCAGATTCGTGAACGACTCCACACACCTTCATGACTTGTCCCAAGTCTTTCTCTGACCACCGAACAGTTACAGTAGGATGAGCATAGATCGGATGATTCCAGACATGTGGTGCGATCTGTTCGCCTGGGAATCGTCTGTACTGTTGACTGACAAACAAGAAGATCCGTGTAGGTGGGAACGTCTGATCGAGCAAGCTCTGCAGAGTCTTGTGTACATCGGGTGCTCGTGAAGGGATGGTGGTGAGAGAAATGAAGTATCGAATATGATGTGTCATGTCTGTTTTCCAAACTCACATCCACAGGCTCAGTCCCCATAACCTTCGCACACGTTCCACAGCATGTTCCTTTTGCGAAACCCGACTCTCTTTACCCGTTTGAAGTGCAAGGGCATCCATTTCGTTCACTCGAGTTCGTGGATTATCCTGTGCACCAATCGCCAGACAGTGGAGTCCTTGTTTGGCAAACATTGCACACAAACACTCATCATCGATGAGCCAACATCCATCATCCATGAGCTCTTGTAGGAGTACAGGGTTCAAGTAGTGCTTCTCAATTAAGACTCCATTACAACCATCAAGCACATTCACATATCCTGGATGAGTTTGAAATGCATATTCGCTAGGCTTACCCAGCGCTGTGGGATGAGAAAGCACTTCACCCGATCCTCCTATGACTGTGTTGGAAGGATGTTGTTTCTTGTGCTCCAGATATCGTTCCACCATTTGTAAATCATACAGTCTGTCATCATCGACATACACTACAAGGTCGTCAGACTGGATCTCCTCCAATTCTAGAATGCCGTAGACCTTGGTGATTGGTCCACGATCTTCTGTCCACTTGACTGTGATTAATGGATGAGAATAGATCGGGTCGTTCCATACTTCAGGTCGAATAGACACACCGGGGAACCGCTTGTATTGAGCACTTACGAAGAGAAAGATCTGTGTCGGTGGTACAGACTGGTGTATTAATGTCAACAGCGTCTGGTAGATGAACGGAGCACGTGATGGAATCGTGGACAGAGTTATGAAATATCGGATCATCAGGTTAGGATGGGATTATGAACAGAGAGAGTCTATTTCTGAACAGATCTTTACTGTTTCAGGGACAGAACCTTACAGAAAGGAAGACTCAACGTGTCAACATGCCTAAGTGCAAGTTCACCATGATTGACCTGTGCTGTGGGACGGGAGCATTTTCGATTGCTGCCAAAAAAACAGGGAGATTCAACACGGTATATGCGAATGATTTTGATCCTGTCTGTGGGGAGATATTCAAGGCGAATTTTCCCAAGACCGAGATCGACATTCGTCCTCTCAGTGAAGTGAAAGTCTCTGACCTACCGAACAAACGTATTGATCTAATCTGTGCGGGAGCACCGTGTCAACCCTATTCTGTTGAGGGTCAGCGCAAAGGTCTCTCTGATCCGCGTGCCAACGTCTTTCATCAGATTCTCGCACTAGCTGGTCGACTGAAACCGCGTTGGTTAGTCGTTGAGAACGTTTCTGCTCTTATCAGCATGAATCGTGGAGCAGTGTTTCGAGCTGTCCAGAAGAAAGCTTCCAAGTACCTGCCAGGGTACACGTGCGCTTGGCAGTTCTACGAGACAGCGAAACATACTGGCATTCCCCATCATCGCCCTCGTGTGTATATTATCTGGTTTAAAAATGTTTCGGATGCTAAGACACATCAATTCATTGTTCCAGAAAATGTGAAACTCAAGCCAGTGTCCAGCATACTTCAATCCCCAAGAGAGGTGGAGATTGAAGAGAGACAATTTGGTCAGTCTGTATACTACAGTCATAGTGACAACCGATCAGATGGCATTCAATCCAGATGGACACGCCCATTCGTTCAGACTGTCAACTTGCCCGTTCGAAGCACTAATGCTGTCTATCAGAGACGACGAGATGGTGTACGCCAAAACAAGAGTGGAATGGTGCCGTGCTTGACCGCATCAATGCGTTCAGCCATTGAAGTACCAGTTATACGTGATGGTCGTGCAGTAAGGATGTTGACTGTTCGAGAGTGTTTCAGACTACAAGGCTTCCCTGATAATTACAAGTTGCCTACAACCTTACGTCCATCCAAGTTGTACAAGCTTGCGGGGAATGCAATCACGGTAAATGTTGCCGAGTTGGTGCTCAAATCGCTTGTGGACAAGTCTGATTGCAGGAACTAATGTCTATTCATCCTTCATCACACGGTATGGAGATAAGCATATGTTCCGTACATCAAAGCTACCATGGTATGTTACACACATGCGAGCACTGTCTTTCACACCTAAGCCATGTCTGAACAATTCACTCTTCATCATCTGATTTGTCAACTCTGGTCTCTGAAACCGGACAGCTGAATTGAGCACAAGACCGCTGGACGTTGTCTTGTGTGTGCCTTTCAATGGATTCTTGAAATTAGTCCGTGGAATGCCGAAGCCAACATTGATCAATAGATTCTTAATCTCCTCGAACGTACTCTCGGCCAAACAGCGGACAGAATTCAGATACTTGTAAACCGGCACGTTTACAAGTCGATATGTAGGTGTGAACACAGCGACAGCATCCACACCGTCTTGATTCATGGCGTCGGTCATTTTGTTGTCCGCCTCATTTTCCGAACATACTATTCGAATGATCCGAGGATTCAGCGGTGCCGATTGAGTATTGAGAGTCATATCATGGTCATCTTCATTGTCGTTATCCTTGATCTCAAGACCATAACTGACAGTCATATTGTGGTCATCATCGTTCTTGATCTCGAAATGAGGTTCTAATGATAATTGCTGAGGCGACAAACGACCTAAAACCATACACAAATGACCTATAGAATAGTCTCCCATGTACACAACGGAAGAAGAACTCACACATACTTGTTCCAAGGTGTCAAAGTTCAAAATTAATTCATTCAGCTTCAGTGGCTTAGTGTTTCCAATCATCGAACAACAAACCCTGTGATCCGCATCTCGTACCACATTCGCAAGAGGGTTTGTCCACGGCGCAGAGATCCAGTCAGGGAAGAGTCGCAAGGTTTGAGCTTTCAGTGTCTGGAACGATTGTTCATCCAAGACTTGTGAACGAGGATGGAGCGTTGACCATAACGGTATGACTAACCAATCACATGGAAGATCACTATACTCCGCTTTGGTAATTGACAGAGGCTCACAATCGTCCAGAACTGATTCCAGACGACGAATGGCATTTAAGAGTGTTGTCTCATACCGAAGTTGATCAGAATCTGATATCAAGGAGGAATCAGCAGACTCAAGTCTACGCACTCGTTTCACAGGATTGCGAAACTCGACATCACGAAGAGAGTCGGGTTTCTGCTTCTGTCTATGAAATTGTTTCATGGCCTTGCGAGTTTCTGGACGCAGTTTCTCCGTCATTGGAGTCATGTACGAGGAGATAGAACGAATAGCCTTGGTATCAGGATCGACACTCAACTTTTTGCTACTAATACCGCTTTCAAGGCCAAGAAAGACATGTCGTCTCTCTTGAGACAAAAACGATTCTGACTGGTCGATGTACGACTGAACACTGGGTATGTGTGCAAAAATCAGACGACGATCAGGCACTGGAACTTCGTAAGTACATGCACGTCCGACAGCTTGTGCCACGTTCATCATATCAGGTTCCCGAACCAAGTTCTCATATAGAATACCAATGTGACGCTGACTGAACTCCATACCAACACCATTGTAATGCTTCACAAACACGAAGTGATAACAGCTCAGACCAATACCCTCAGTTAGCTCTTCAAACTTGTTTGATTTGGAGTTTGCAGAGTCATAATTATCGAACGTGTATTCAGATTGAACGACTCCCTGTTCCCTGAGAGCCTGTCTGATATAGTCCCGAGCATGACATGAAGGATGTGCCTCGGTGGCCACAAAATTAATTCTGATGTGGATGATGACATTTCCTGGTCGCGGAAATCTGTTCAGTATGACATTGACCAGCTCTCTACTTGCCGAGATATCACGACTCAAATCCTTGGACGGTATAATCTGACCGCGTTCGAACAACTCCTTGTGTCCAACATATCCAGCTCCAGGTACAAGTGCCACCAAACGATGACGAAGCGTGCCGAAGGAGAGTCCCGCCACAAAGCTTGCACCTGGTGTAGCTGTAATCATGACAATCTTTATACCATCATCCTGATCAGTGATGTAGTCCTTTAACAGTTTCGCCGCAGTCATCTTCTCACCTTCGGCAAGGTGCGACTCGTCAAGGAAGACAAACGTTTCTGGATCAAGCAGTTTGTTCCGGTCAGTTTTGTTAAGCCTGGTACGCATAAAGTACACTTGGTTCATATGCACCTCTTGTACCCCGTGCAATGGTGTCAGATACCTGAGAAGTTTTCGTTTGCTCAAATTGAGCAATTTAGTATTCGAGTACATGCCGAAAACACGAATCAGACGAATGAACGCATCTGCATCTGTTTCATCCGGCCGACGATATGCTTGGATACAGCCGGAGATAGTGGCAGCCAGAGTGGGTGATTTGCCACTACCAGTCTTACCAAACAATGTCTGATAACGAATAACAGGAGACACTCCTCGACACCACACTCCATTCTGTTGGATAAAACCGAAGTTGGTTAAGATTTCATCTCGGCACTCGCAGACATTGGTCGGTAGAATGGGTGTCACATTACGCACGGAGGAAGCAGACACTGGTGAGTTAAACGACTGGGAACGAATCAGTGCCTGACGCATCAATTCATTTTGCTCTTGAACAGAGAGTGCGAGAAATGAGGAGGAATTGACGTTCAGATTGTGTGTGAGAGGGGATAGACTACGACCAGCAATGGACTGAACGTTCATGACTTGAAGCAGAGTAGAACAGGAAGAAAGGCGAAAGGAAGGTATGAAGACGAATATGAAATGTGACACTCCATTATCAGTGATCTGGTAGGGAGTTGGTTGGTCGGCACTGTTATCACACGAGAAACAGATTTTCTCCAAAGCGTTGAGCAACATCTCAGACATTCATTGACTCACAATCCAAAGATGTCCAAGTCAGCTTCCTCATCTCAATCCTCTCGACAAGTCGCAGAGACTGCGATCTCTCTCCTTGAGCGAACGGTGCGCACTCGGAAAGCACCCCAACACACATACACATCTTCCGCTGAAGTTGACCACGAAATCCACCAATGGTTTCGTGGTCGCTGGCCACATCTGGACATGTCAGATGGTTCCAACCATCGTGCAACCATGAACGATGCAGAATGGTGGCAGACATTCGTTCGTCATTTTAGTTCTCGAATTCCAGGACTAACTGACATGATGTTGTTGCAGATCAATGTCAAGCGCTTGTTGCTCAAGGACAATGTGGAGTGGGTAAGCCGTGCAGTATGGTTGGCTGTGGAGATCACGCGTTGTCGTGAAGGTATTTTGGGATAAGAATAGACACATAAATCCATTCACATTGTTCTGTAATCGGTGTTTAAAAACAGCGGACTGACCATGTCCAAAACTGCGGGTCAAAACCCGAACAACAAGAGGCATTTGACCTTACCGTTGGCGTCAGACAACAATGCTATTGGGAGTAGTGCGCTGAACTACCTTGAACGTGTTGTGTCTGTTCCTCTACCTGTGGGTCCCATCACCACACCTTCAATCACGTTGAATGGACCATTCTTGCAGACTACAGGATCATTCCAGTCTACAGTCAATTTGTTGGATGATGGACGAGGTAACACAACCATTGGCTCCACATTGACTGCTACCAACTTAGTTGCTACAACTGGAACGATCACCCAAGGTGGCAAACCTGTCCTGTTGCAATTGGGTCCAATCAATGCAGGCAGTAGCACCATACAAACTACCGGATTGATCCTGGGCGGAGTGGTTCAAGGTGTGTCAGGATCGTTCTCATTTGCCTCTGTAGGTGGATTACCTGTGCAGACACAAGGAACGGCAGTAAATGCCGGTGGCAATACGATCCAAACAACAGGATTGTTAATAGGTGGTAATGTTCAGGGCGGTAGTGGTGCATTTCAAGGTTCATTGACACTGAACAGCACCAATGTACAATTGCAAGGGGCGTCCGTCAACGCGGGGTCAAACACTATTCAAACTACAGGATTATTGAGTGGTGGAACGGTACACGGAACGAATGGGAACATTGACACGACATTGACGGTAGGTGGGGTTGAAGTTCAACGACAGGGGGATCCTATAAATGCTGGTCCCAATACCATCCAGAACACAGGGATAGCCAGTTTTGGATTGACCACAGTGAATACACTGACCGCTAGTACTGCAACCATTACAGGTACATTCACCGTTCAGGGAAGTGGCGTGAACTTCCAGAATGTATTGAACAGCACGAACATAACAGTCGTCAACAACACTGGAACGGCAAACCGTACGATTGTGTTACCTGACGAGAGTGGGGTCTTCGCATTGCGCGGAGATCCCGTCAACACCACGGGAACAGGTTTGTTTGGCAATATCATTGCAGGGACAGGCGTGTTTTCCTCGTTCTTGTCGGCAGGTGGGTTTGGTCTGACGGGCACTGTGGTCAATACAGGTGTTTTGAATGCAGTCACTGGAACTCTACAGAATTTGAATGTTGTCAACAGTTTGAATGTGCAAGGCACTGGAACGGTGAATGGAACGTTATTCGCTTCAGGTGGAATCACAGGATCCACTGCTACATTCACCAATTCTGTCATTGTGCCAGGCAGTGGATCATTCGGTCAGCTGTTTGGAAACTCATTAATGGTCAGCGGAACAGGCGCGTTCAGTAAAACACTGTTCACTCCAGGAGGAATCACAGGTTCAACAGCAACTTTCAACAACTCTTTGATTGTGAATGGAACCGGAACCTTCGGTGGAATCTTGTTTACTCCAGGTGGAATTACCGGATCCAGCGCTACGTTCAGCAACTCGCTGATAGTGAATGGAACGGGAACGTTCAGTGCAACGCTGTTCACTCCAGGAGGAATCACTGGTTCAACAGCCACTCTAAACAACTCGCTGATAGTCAATGGAACGGGAACGTTTGGAGGATTACTATCCGCACCAGGGGGAATCACCGGTTCAACAGCCACTCTAAACAACTCTTTGATTGTGAATGGAACAGGGACGTTTGGAGGATTACTATCCATACCGGGAGGAATAACGGGTTCAACAGCAACTCTGAACAACTCCTTGATTGTGAATGGAACAGGGACGTTTGGAGGATTACTATCCGTGCCGGGGGGAATCACTGGAGGAACAGCAACTCTGAACAATTCCTTGATTGTGAATGGAACAGGGACGTTTGGAGGATTACTATCCGTGCCAGGGGGAATCACTGGAGGAACAGCAACTCTAGGCACGACAACAATTACAGGCTCCAACACATTGGGGATCGGCACTAACGACACGAATGCTAACTTCACATTGTCTCGGTTTTCAGGAGGTGGTCCACCGTTCAATCAGGCCATGTCTATGTCTACGGCAGGAGTGACCAACATTGGTTCCATCCCGTTAGTGTACAACTATGGCTTCAACAACAGCAACTCCACCTTTCAGTCTGCTATTATTATCACGGACGCGTTGTCAAAGGGGTACACAGGACTGTTCTTTGGTCAGAGTCAGAACTTTGCTCGACTGTATTCGGACGGTGCTATCGGTGTGAATGGACCCATTGCGCTTGGAACGACAACGGTTGGACAAACTATTGGTGTGTCTGGATCGTTGATTCCAATCTTCACAAAGCTGTATGGATCTGCAACTGCCCCACGCAATATTACTTTTCCAGACAGTTCAGGGACGCTTGTAGTGAGTGGTGGTGGCGGAACGGGAGCTGTTTTAACCGCTCCATTCACTGTATCTACTACTGCTGGAAGTACTGGGTTCTTTGTGGGAAACAATATTTCTGTCGGTGGAGCACTCGTTCGAACGTTCAACAACACCGTCGATGATGGGAACGGTAATATGGTTATTGCCGGCACTTCACAGATCCCGCTCCAAGTGCTCAATCCGTCCATGGCGAATAACACGTTTTACACCATATTCCTTGGTCAAGCCAATTCGACCAACAATGCTGGATTTGTCCAATACAGCAATCCAGGTGGAACAGGATCATCAAGCAATTTCCTTCGTCTCGGTGTGATTGGCAACCAAGCCTTGTCGATCAATGGATTAGCACAGATCAGCACGCAGAGCGGAAGTCTGTTAGATGACGGCACAGGGAAGATGAGCATTGTCAACACATTCACATCGACACTAGGTGGAACGGCAAGCAGTCCATTGGCCTTCTCTGTTCTGGAGCCCAATCTGAGTACTAGCAATTTCATTCAGGGTCAAATCGGTGCCTCAGTTTCGGTGAACGATGCGTTGCAGTTGCAGTTTCAATTTATCGGTACAGGAAGTAGTTCCAACATTGCAGTCTTGAAACTTCCAAGCTCGTCGAATCATATCAAGGTATCTGGAGGCGGTCAAGTGAGCTCGGCCAACAATGTGTTTGACGATGGATCTGGTAACATAAACATTGCAGGCTCTGTAGGTGTGGGAAGCAGTACAGCGCCAGATGCTCAGTTTCATTGGGATATAACGAATGGGATTCAACTACTAGACAAGGTCAATAACAACAAGTGGTTGTATCAAGCCGGCATATTCCCAGGGTTCATCCGAACGCTCAACAACGTGTTGGATGATGGAAGTGGGAATAGCACGGCTCAGGGAACGGGGACGTTCAGCACTGTCAAATCAAACTACACACAAAATCCCGCACCCTCTACATCTACACCTATTGGAACGCTGAATGTAGTCAATTCTGTAGCGGGGGCTGGGTTTGGAGTGCAAACTCTGGCACGACTTCAATTGACTCAAGCATCTACGAATGGAGGATATATGGATGGTGGAGTGAACCAAGGGGTGGGAAATGTGTTATCATTGGGTACACTAGATACACCCACCGTACCCTCTCTCGTTATGACCAACGGGAATGTGGTGAAAACGGCACACTCTACCTTGGATGATGGTTCTGGCAACACAAAGTTCCCTGGTCTGTATGTTATTTCCAACGGCACAGGTGGTCAGCCTGCAGTGCCATTCATTAATATGGGTGTTGGCACTCTCACGAACAGTGTGGTGAATGGTATCACGGGTGGTTATTTGAGCCCTCTTACGACGAGTGCTGGTTCACAGATGCCTCTGCAACTCAACTTTGGATCAGGTGGAGTGTACACTCCACGCAATGTCCTTGATAACGGTTCGGGCAATGTGAGCATTGGACTAGGTGTCAGTTCTCCCACTCTGGGAATGTGTGGAACAACCAGCAACACCGTGATCTTCAACAATGTCGGTGTGAATGTCCCTACTCTGACCACTCGGTCGGCCGGAACGAAGCTCGTTCTGTTTCCTCAAGTTTCTGGATCGAGCACGGATTATGCAATGGGTATATCGACCAACACTCTGTGGTCATCCGTTCCCACGAATACTACTCAATTCCAATGGTTTGCAGGAACAGGATCAGCTATGCTCCTTACTGGCCAAGGATCTCTGGCAACAACTTCCGCCAGTGGAGCAAGTCGAAATCTTCTGGATGACGGGTCTGGCAATGTGAGTTTGGCGGGAACGTTGACTGCTACCAATGCCACTTCACTCTTGACCATTCACAACACTGCAACAACTACTTCTGGCACACCCGTTGTCGTAGCCAACTTTGATAGTGCATCCAATGCTGGAACATCCAAATCAGAAGTGCTTATTCAGTCAGACAACTATGGTCTCTATATCCGTGGTGGGTTAACACAAGGTGCAGGAGCAATAGCGGAAATAGGTATGATGAGCTCGGCTACTGACTCGTCACCATCTCTGTCCATTGGTCCATCTACGCGCATCCCCAACTTTCCTCTGGGTCTAACATCCGGCACAGACGTAACCATTACCGGCAACCTGAACGTTTCACAGACTGGAACGTTTAGTCAATTGCAAGTGAACGGTTCAGCAAATATAACAGGAGTACTTAATGCCGGAACGGTTGCAACGTCTAGTGCGAGTTATGCCAGTTTGCAAGCGGGCACGGGTACTTTCGGACTAACCTTACCCGTTCAGACGGGATTCACAGCTACTACGGTAGTGGTGAATGGAACAAGCAATGGGTTGACCAATGCCCCTCAACTGGTCGTTCAGAACAACAACCCTGTTCCCAGCACCACAACATTTCCACAATTGTGGCTGGGTGCGGTACTGAGTGGAGGTCAATCGTTCGGATTGATCCAATCTCAAACGGCCAATGGCGGAGGAGCATCTCTGTTGTCCCTGAATCCGAATGGAGGCGGAGTGATTTTCTCGTCGACCGGAACTCAAGGCGCTCAATTCCGAAGCAATGGAGATCTTGCCCTTCAAGGCTCCAACACGAACTTGAACGGCAACAACATTCTGTTTGGTCAACTCAAGGTTCTTCAACTGAACAATGATACGTTGGGAGGGATGAATGTCGGTGTTCAGAGTTCTACGCCGACACTCCAGCTGAACGGTGCTGTGCAGACTGCTGGCAATTATTACAGTGATACGTTGGTCGGAGATGCGGTCATCAAAGCCAATGGTAGTTCGTCCACTCTTCGAATTGGAACGACGGGTACAGCCAGTGTGATGCAGATCACTGCTACCAATGTATCTGTTAGTCAACAGCTCAGCGTTCAGGGTGGAACGGGATTCACCAATTTGCCTGTAGGTATCAGCACGACAACGGGGAATACAATGATGTTGCAGACGTCGAGCAACAACCAGATCTTGATAACAGGCAATGGTGGAACGAGTACGTCGCTCCAGTCAACTATCAACACCGGCACAACGCCTGCACCCTTGTTTCTCAACCCTACAGGATCCTCTGTTCACACGAAGAACAACACATTGGATGACAGTTCTGGAAATATGACGGTCAATGGGAATGAAACCATTAATGCCGGTTCCAATGGTATAGCACTAGCAGTCAATTCGACATTGAGTGCAGGTTCAGGATATATTCAATTTCTCAATCCCAACGTTCCCAATAGTTCTGTCTATAATATCCTGTTTGGGTTGGGAACAAACTCGAGATCGGGTACGTTAGGGTACAATGTTGGTTCGACCGGCACTGCAGATTTCGTCAGCCTTACCGCGTTCACCGGAACGGGAATCACCATATCAGGGTCATCCGTGGTCTCTACCGCACACAATACTCTGGACGATTCTTCTGGCAACATGACCACCAGCGGGTTTGCGGTACACAAGAACGGTGGGTTCTTCCAAGGTTTTCTATCACCATTGACGAACACGGGGTTAACGACGCCTTTCGTACAAGTTGGATCACAGCCAGTGGGTGCCGTTGGACCATTCATTCAGTCGTACAGCTCAGACACCGGGACAACAGCAACCTTACAAATACAGCCCTTTGGTTCACAGGGCGTATTGTTGAACAACAACACGAGGCTTACAGCGGATGGTTCAGGTGCATTGAACCTGCAAACGACAGCCATTACGACCAATGCCTTGCAGATTAATGGATTTGTGGGTAGTGCTGGGTCATACTTTTCAGACGTGTCGGCAGGTGATTATGTGATTCGAGGAAGTGGAACGGGAGGTGCGTTGCGTATGGGATTGAGTTCAGGGTCAGCGAGTGCCCTGCGCATCACATCAACTGCGGTCAATACATTGAACAATATTGTAGATGATGGTTCGGGCAATACATTTGTGTCGGGCACATTATTTGTCAATAGCGCCATTCAAGCTACCGGCACAAACACGAGCGCTCAGTTCAATGGGTTCGTTGGGGCGAAATCCACGTCGGCAAGCACGAATCCAGCGTTCTGGTTTAGCAACACTGCTCCTGTTGGATTCAGTCCCGGTGGAAATGCAGGTATGTTCTTGGACAGCAGTGGAGCGATCGGATTGAATGCCGGGGCAGGTGGAGTATACACACTGAACAATGGGACAAAGCACAACACACTCGACAATGGCAGTGGTGGCATGACGGTAGCAGGAACGTTCAGTGGATCCACCATGAATGTGACAGCAGTGTTCAATAGTCCCACCAACACCAACCAGCTCAACATTGCGGACAGCGCCAACACGAATCAGTTGCTCATATTGGGAACGAGCAATGCTCAAACAGGTAGCTTTATTCAGAGCACCCATGCCGGCATAGCCAACAATACACTGTGGTTGAACAGTGTGGGTGGAGCAGTGCGAACGGGGAACAACATTCTGGACGACGGGGCTGGTGGTAACATGACAGTACCAAGTATCACCGTCTTGAACAACGGACTGACCAATTCTAGTTCGCAGACATTGACATTGGGCAAGCTTGGATTGGGCATGTCATCAGGGAATCTGAACCCTACTGCATTACTCGTTCTCGATTTTACTGTTGGTAATCCATGTACGCTCAGTCCAGCAGTATTGGCGTCGAATGGATTCAGTGTAGCATCCAACACCATTACTCTACCTTCCAGCAGTACATCGGCCATCTATTCATTCGAAGCGTATATTGTCGGGACACTAGTGGGTACAACTGGTGCACAAGGAACATTAACGTTGACACGCAGTAATTTGAGTGCTGTAGGTGCACCGGTTGGCTATACTTGTCCGAACTTTGGGGGAACGTCATTCCTCGTTCCACTCATTTTGAGCACGATCCTGCAAGGTTCGGGTTCAGGAACGGCAACAATTCAACTGGTGACCAACTCCAGTATTTCCGGTGGTGGTGGTTCAGGCATCGTCATTGTCCAGCAGTTGCAAGCCTAACAATCACATATTGTTTATATCTCAACATGACAGTCAAAACGACGGTTCCCATAGGGATAACTCACCCCATCGACTTTCAACACCGCACAACGTGGCCACACCAATCGTTCCCGTACTCGCTGAGCGTCCAGGCACAATGCAACGGCATCGTCGATTCCCCATCTCCATCTGTCTGTAGCATCAGGGAATGGAGCATGGATATAGATCATGGTGTGGTGCTCATCAAACCGAGCCTCACGTGCAAGCCCTCTCGACGCACTCAAGAACGGTACACCCATTTCTGTAGCCGTGATCGTATCTCCAACTGCTTTGAGAGAGATTGAGACATTCAAACTGTCAGTGAGTAGAACATCACACGTATCTGGAACGTTCTCAATATGTTCCGCCAAATACTGTTCAACCTGAGATAGTGTGATTGTGGATCGGAACGCATGGAGTTGATGAACGAAATTGTCATTGATCAGATCAGTATTAGGGTAATAGGCTTGCAAGGTGTCCTCATAGTTCCTCCCATGTCTCCACATCAAACATGCAATGATGATAGCCCTCGATTGTGATTCTCCATTGGTCGAGTATACGAGCACAGACTGACCACGTTGAATGTATGAATTGATGAACAGAAGAGCACGATAGATGGGAAGGGTTGACTGTTCGTCATAGATCTCTCGATACTCGATTACAGGAGATTCAATATCGTAAAGGAAGTGTGCTGACGTCGGGTAGCCCAACCTGAGAACGGCGCGAAGGTTAAACTGTTCGGCTAACTGACGACTGGCAGAATGTACTTCCGACCCGCACAACAGCAAACCATTTTCAAAGATGCCTAGAGGCTGAGTTTCCAGCTGATGTTTTGATATCGCAAGTAAAGACGCACGCTCCTCTTCTGTATTGGCACGCCCTTGTATACAACATTGTATCCAAGCTGGATTCGACAGAGCATCCATGTAGAGAGTCATGACGATTGAAGAATGAGGGAGGAATTGACACCTGAATAAGTCAAAGGAAGTGAGAGAAGAGTCTTTCAACAACTCCCAACACTGGATTACACATGGACTCGATCGTTCATCACCTTCTCCTGCAAACATGCACAGACATTGTCGACTTGATCTTGGATTTCACACGGCCTGAATACCAGCAAGACATCTTGTCCGTACGCAGATATTACAGACCATGTCTCATTCCAATTCACCGACACAACCTATTGAGACGTTTTCGTTCCTACCTGTGGTATAGAACAGAATCGGAACGAACGATGTGGATTCGAGATTGCATACACAGAGACCTGTCATCGTGGTTGGAGTCATTCAGCACTCGTCTCGAACGAGTAAGAGACGACGCAGACGAGTTGTCCGTTCGAATTGAAGATGCTGGTCGACAGATGGAGGATTTACGAGTGAGGATAGACAGTGTAGGAGCGGAAATTAATCTAGTTGAGGAAAAATTGAACGATCAGACAAAGTCATTACACACTCAACTGATTCAGCTAAATAACCCTGATATCTGTCCTACTCATTCTTCATCCATCTCATCCAAGTATCCAAGTATTCAAGGTGATGAGAATGACTTCAGTTGTGCGCATACGTCGTCAGAACGGACAGGTGGTGCAGGACTGTGACGTCTACATTGGACGAGAGTGCAACCAAGGTGGTTGGAATCTTCCCAAGAGCAAGTGGCATAACCCGTACAGCGTTAAGTCGTGTGGAAGCGCAATCGTCGCCGTGCAAAAGTTCGAACAGTATTTGTTGCGTAATGAACATCTCATGAGTCAATTGGGTGAGCTGAAGGGCAAGAGATTGGGGTGCTGGTGCAAGGAAACAGGATGCGAGCCTTGTCATGGAGATGTGCTGGCGAGACGTGCTAATCAGCTCACGTAATCTATACACTGATTAACCCTTCTTAACTCCTGTTGACTCAAACCAGAAGTCAATCCTCTGTTGGAGCTTATCTTCACACTCTGTCTCAGGCTCACTGTGTACCTCTCGCTTGGCTCTGACAATTCGACGATGTGCACGAACCATGACCACTCTCGCACCATCTTGACTATGTTGTTCCCTAGTTCTCTTCCTACTCTTGGGAATATTGACCAAGGGTGCACGTTCACTAAACGATTCAAGATCACATCCAGCAACCACATCTTCACAAAACTCCTCTCTGTCAACATCTCCATAGTGATATAACTTGTACACGTATCGTTCCAAAATGGCCTGATCTTTAGCTTTGACTTGATGTTGTTTACTGGCTCGTTCTAATCCCGCTCGAGCGACTTTGGCCAGTTCGACTTCTGACACACTCACCATATCATCTTTCTCCACGTCTTCGACATATTGAATCCAAAGGTCAATAAGAGTCGATCGAGCACCAATGTGAGGTATAGCATTAGCGACCATACACAGGGTAGAGTAATTGGCTCCGTGAACAACATCGAGCACTGCAGACTCTTGGCGACCATCGCACATTTCGAATACGAGCTCATCATACAGTTCAGAGATGATAGATTCGATATCACAGATCATGATGAAACAGAAGGGCAGAAGGAAGGAGGTGAGAGAGAGTTGAGGAAGAAGGACGATATGAGTTGTGACAGTCTATGGAACGGTCAGTTCAGTGAGAAACTTAAGGTTTATAAATCCGAGAGGTTTATAAATCCGAATACACGCTGTGTGATGCCACTGTGTGATGCCACTGTGTGATGCCACTGTGTGATGCCACTGTGTGATATTTCAAGTGCTGAAACGCTTGATCTATCATTTGCCTGTGGTACTCTCATCTCATTCTTCATCCAACCCTCTTCCATCTTCTCCCCTCTTCCCTTCTATCTCTCTCAACCGTTTCTCTTTCATTCCATCTCATCATGTCTCTCTCAGTCCCTTCCATCGATCGTGTCATGGACGTTCTCTATGCAAAGCACTTTGTTTACGAGTCTGGTGAGGTACTCGGTGCGACTCCCAGCGACTGTCCCACAGATTTGGAGTCGGAATATAAAGCGCTGGGTACTGTAAGTTGGAATCAATTGTGTAGCTGGGTCAATGCACTTCCTGACGTGTATTTCAAGTATGAATTGACTCTGCTGTGGTGGTCTGCATTAGACGAGAAGATTGCTGCGCTCGGTGTTGGTACTGAGCAACAATGGATCGAGTGTGAGCTGGCGAGGATAGCTTCTGATGAGCTTGCGTCGAACGATGAATCAAACGCTGATAGACCTCAGCGTCTACGTCAACATCTACTCACTCACACGCTCACGACAGCTTACGCAAGTCGTCTCAATTTCTTGCGAGGCGCATCCTATGATGCAGCAGCCGACAACTGCGATGGTGAATGGGACGCTACCTTCTTTGCACCTCCGGATACTGTTGGTCGTTTCCTGGAGTACAAGGCTACGATATCAACCGACACTCCAAAACTTGCCCCAGCTCAGATTGCACTTGGATCAGTCCAAGAAGTAGAGGACACAAATCCAAGAGCAAGCGAACTACCGACTTGGGCGGTGAAACGCAAGAGGCTGGACTGGGAGGAGGACGAGGAGCAGGGTGAGAAACGGGCAAGGGTTGTTTGAATTGAATGATAGTGTGAATAAACTGAATACGGTTTCTGTCTCTCACAGTGCATCTATCTCCGAACGTTTCTTCCAATAGGACAGCACGACTCGAGATATATCTCGTCCCACCAATCGAATCAGTATGTTACGAATCCTGATTCGATTCACTACCCGTTTGACTCTCCACGTGTAGATTGACTTACACCCACCCAATATTGCTCGCTTCAGCACACATCCTGCGCGTTCATGCTTCTCACACAGGTTCCATCTCTTTTCGTGTTCTTTCTCGTTCACAAGTAGTTTGATCATGGTGCCTTGCATGAATCTTAATCGACGCCGATAGATGGCGAGGTTAACACGAAAGCAGTCTAAACAGTGGATGGATTTGGGATAACCTCTGAGTTCCTTCATCCATATACGGCTCCAAGCACAACGATTGCACACAGTTTTTTCGTTGAAAATTACGACGTCCTCCAAACACACTGGGCAAAGTCGAAGCAAAGATCCATACGCTGGATCCTTGTGCCATGTCAAGTACTCGAAATATGCATACTCGTCGTTAAAGTACGACCATTCGCCGTTGGCGAGCTGGAATTGAGAAGCGAACGTTCTATTAGACATGCTCATTTCGAGTCGGTAGTATTCCGATTCTGACTTACATCGGCTGTTTGAAGTGTGCCACTCTGTACTTGTCCTTCAGTCTCTCCATACTCAGCTACGAACCACTGTGGAATTGGAATACCATGAAGACGAAAGATGTTGTGAATCAGGGTCGGTGTTACGACTCGATGTCCGCCATTCAATCGCAGTGCATCCTTCGTTCCATACAGCCGACAGTACTGTTCCAACAGGACAAAATGTTCATTGGACACTTGGACATCCATTCTATATAGACGGAGAAAGAGATGGGGAGGGACAGGGACAGAGCTGTTGGGATGAATTGTGAGGACTATCCAACTTCCAAATCTAGTGTGTATGGTGGTGGGAATGGAGATTGCATGGTGGCCATTCATTCTCCATTCCAACCATGTCTGAGTCTGACTTGTCCGTTCGGTCTATACCGTTCCCTATAACCCTGTTGGATAAGCTCCCTGTTGACTTGCTTGTTCATGAGATCATTCCGCATTTGGGCAAGCTTCCCTCCCGTTCGGATGACACGGATTATTGGGATCGACTCATCCGCACATGGATCGACGGTCGAGACTCGTGCCGAATTGAAGAGCTGAAGGAATACGTTCCATTACGATTCTATGGTCGAAACTACAATTGCCACAGTCGTGTCGAGTGTAATCCGGTGAGTGTGTTTATCTGTTTTTCCCCACACCTGGAAATCATGCCGTTCGATGTGTATCATCGTATGCAATCTGCTTGTAATCAATCCTACTTGGATTATTCTTTGGATCGCCGAATCAAAGAACTCGTGTATCAAGTGAGGACAGGTGTCAAAACAGTGGATGATTTGAATCTGGAGCATGTGTCTACCTATGGATTAGAAGATTCAGGAGGTGAAGACAGCGGTAGCGAGATTGGGATTGATGACAGCGATGACAGTGAAGACGATAATGATAGCGAGTATGCATTCAGTCAGAGCGAAAGTGAAAGTGAAAGTGAAAGCGACAGTGAGATGGAGATGTAGTGTGAATAGAATCGAGTTCATTCTATTCAGCTTTCACGTTCGGAATAACCAATCCAATCCCCACCCGAAACTAATATCACCTACCCTTCCACTTTCAACCTCTGAGAGGTTTCAGACACAAGTTCTCCAAACGTAAATCGTTCGTTATTCCATTCAAATATTTCACCGAGTACTCGTGCCATAGTACTCCTCCCAGCAACTGGTAAGCAATTGGATGTCCATCTTCTCCACAGAAGTAGTCTTTTGGGAGTGCATATCGGAAATACACCTTGTGGGTATTGATCACGAATGAAGAGACCTTGGAAATACACATCATTTGTGGCACCCCCATCTCTGTTCTTGTCATCCATGATTGGGAGACAGTGATGATCTCGTGTCTAGATGAATTAAAACCTGGGAACAGAGCTCGAGGACTCTGGATTAGTCTGAGGTTGTCCAAGCGTAAGTCTGTCAAGAGACCATTCTCATGCTTGATGTCCACTCGACGATTATCCACCTCGGATAACAACTTTGTCCAGAGCATCCACGAGTCAGGATTGGGATTCACTCGAACGGTACCATCGGTATGAACGCACACCTTGTCCGGGTTCTCGATACAATCGATGGATATTTTCGAAACACAAATAAGTGTCTTGTCAGTGGAGACATTATTATGAACACTTGCTTCAAGAATGACATCACGATTAGGATCAAAGTGCGGGAAGGGACAAGGTGGAACGGAAGCTGACACTGTACTCTCCTCCTTCTCTTCCTTCTCTTCCGTTCCAAGTCCATCAACCATGTTCACATACCCCTCCATGGAACCACTGTCGGTAAAGACATACTTAATCGATCCATCGTCCTCATCTTCTGGAACACCACACATGTGACCAATCAACGAGCGTGTCAACAGCGACGGATGCTTAGCGACACACGACACGTCATAGACGGAACCGATGTTGGTTCGAACCAGTAGTTGATTCAGTGGCAGATCATACATCAGCAACACAAACGTGTGTTTGCGTGGCGGACTCTGAGTTAGCTCACTACGGAAATCAGATGTCCAAACGTGGATGTCGCAAACAGATGGGGCTTGAGAATAGAGAAGGCGCTCAGTAACAGTACCATCTCCATAGATCGCTGGATCGTATCGAATCAAGTGCCATTTGGGTTTCTGAACGATGTCATCATGGATTAAAACGCGAAACATCATGCTCTTCATCCACGTCGAATTGCTCAATGAGTCAGCCTCAACGGCCTTCACTCGACAGCAGGAAGTGGCAAATATCTCCTTTACACCAATATAACCGAACGGAGAAGGAAATCGAGTTTGAAGAATCAGCTCTGTTTGCGTTGGGTTGGATATAAACTCACACAGCACCCCTGTTCGTTGAATGAGGGGTACAATCAAGATACGGTTGTTCAACTCATACTGCTTTGACAAATCGTTCAGTCCAGTTTCTCGAATGAACTCCTTGATATCGTCAGTCGAACCATCTGGATTGTACCACTCGTTGATGATGAACAAAGTGTTCTTCAACGAGGAGACGTAATTATATTTACGGTCTGATGTCAGATCGCTGGCGAGTAAACAACAGACGAAACCGTCAGATTCTGTCCACCATCGCTTCACAGTATCTCTGTAATCGTACACAACTACTCCATTTTCTGGATTTCCGTTATTCCATTTGTGGATGAGTTCACGTTGCACCAAGTGAATGTGAGGGTTGGGTTCAGTCGATGCACAGATCAACACACGCTTGTTCTCCATGAACTCATTCATATAACGGGAAGCCTCACGAACAGCGTATTGAGACAAATCAGATTCGACACGAGATTTGGATTCTTCAATATACTTGTTCATGTACTCGGCCTTGGTGAATACCAACGCTTCATCGTGATCCCTTCCGTTATCTACTCGGCACATATGTCTGACCAAGTTCAATCCACCCAAGTCATAGACTGACCCAATATTCTCTGCGATGATCGGTTCTTCCAACGGTAGATCGTGATCCAGAAGCACAAAGGTATGTACATGGGGCAACTTGGCACTGTTGATACTCGTCCACCCTTTACGGCTAACACACACAATCGTATCTGACGCATATAATCCACCTTCCAACATGTCGGCCAATGGAGGATCACATCGGATCAAGTGCCACTTGGGCTTACACTTATTCAGCTTGACCACACGTTTCACCAACAATGCATTGAATGATTGTCTGTCGATCAAGTTGACTGAGTCCACAAACTTGACACGCGATTGACCAGCGTAAATCTCCTCTACGCCTATATACCCTGGAGGTCGGTTCATGCGGATAGGAGTTGCGTGAAAGGCATCCAATGAACGAGTGTTGTTTGTTAGGGTCACAATGAGCAAACGGTTGTTCAACTCCTTCAACTTCTGCTTGCTCGACAAACCGATCTGATGTGCAAGTCGAAACACGTTCACAGATGGTGCCGATGATGGATGACTCCATTCGCGAAGAATGAACAGAGTGTCCCTGCAATTGTACAGACTTTGAAGAAGCGTCGAGACTTCGGCGGACTGAAGAGACTCGTTCGATATGGTGAGGACGTACGAGGAAGAGCTGGTCTCTTCTGGAACTCTCTGACCCAAAAACACGACTTTGCCCTCAGGATGAACCTTGTTCCACTGACGAGCTAATTCACAGTGAACAGCAGTTTGATGAGTGTTCGGTTCGATCATTGTCCAGAGAGCATATTGGTCAGGCTTTGAATGGAACTCCGTCATTACATGGGTAGCCTCATCAATGTAATACTGTTCCAGAGCAGACACTGGACAGGGATCAGCCTTGAGCGTTCCAACAGCAGTCTTCAATTGTATCTCCATCCGTTCAAGACGCTGAACGAGCTCGGAAATGGATGGTGTTTGAGACATGAGTGAATAGAATACCAGACAGACAGATGGAGCAGATGAGAAATGAAATGTGATTCTATTCAGACAACACACTCCAAGCGTCTACCAACTGCTTTACTCTATTCCTCTCTCCCTACTTGCACCCGATAAACACCAGATGAATGATCACCATCGCCCACATCGTGTCATGCAACTCCTTTGGTCCACACTCTGGATCATTGTCGTGCCATAACGATATGGCACCAATAATTACCCAGATAAATTGCATTACAATCGACAATACCAACACACATATGACGGGACAGAGCTTGATGATAAGTTCAAATGTATCATCCATACTGTCAGACGACATATCGATGCGGAAATCAGACATCGAGGGCATACCAGGTACAGAACCAAACGACATCGAGGGCATACCAGGTACAGAACCTATAGAACCAAACGATCCAGGTGATGTAGATGACATCCGATCCTGAATCCGAGCTCTCCGCTCCGATGCTTTGCGTGTTTCAAGCAAACACACCAGTGCAACAAGGATAGAGATCGTAGTTACCTCGATAAACCCAATAATCCCGTCCCACATGAGCCATAATGCCGGTTTGACAGTGTTCGCATTATGACAGGTGTTGGTGTCATCGTTCATATATTTCTGACTGATAACCAGCTCGGAGATGTTGAACGAGAGTGAGGCAGTGATCACAACAAGGACGCAGAACGCAAACACCAGCTTCACGATGAAATGCATGGCGAAAGAGATCGAACGGACGAGATTGAACAGATAGAAATGAAATTGAGGGGAATTGAAATGGAAGCTTGAAATGTGATTCCAAGAATTGTGTCAAATCCCAGTTTCAATCACATCCATTCCATTCCTATATTACTGATAACAGACCTGTCATTCCTCAATCCTCATCTCCATTCACCATGTCCACCTGTCCACCCTGTCTTGAGTTCATTGTAATGTCGGAAGAAGACCAGTTACGGGAGTGTCTCAACGCCATATCTGGATCTGTGCTGTACACCGTGGATCAATCGATTCAAGATCAGATTGATCAGATTCATCCAGTTGGCGAAGCAATGTCATTGGGCGATCTGAGTGAAATCCTAGCGATCCTCCCCAATCCAGGTGCTCCTGTCCTGTTCGAATACAACAAGCTAACGTTCAGTGAATATGATATCACACCCGAGAGCCTTATGTATTCTGCTTCACTTGGTCTTCGACAACAATATGTTGATACGGAAGATACCAAGACCGTTCGACAGTTGATTGAGGAGACAGACAAGATGATCTCGCCTCAGTTTGTGAGTCATGAATGTTCTGACAGATGTCGATTCTCATCGAACACTGTGATCCGTCTCGCTGATGATCGAGATAGCTTCTTAGTTGGGGTGGAGGTTGGAACGAATGGAACGGTCTATCTCATTATTGGCGATAAGGTCATCACTACGACCATCGTCAGAAGGAAGTATGAATGAGAAGACAGATGGACATGTTTCGAATACACCCATTGAAATCCATTCCAAACCCTATCTACCACTCTTCATTCTTTACAATCATGACGTCGCTCTCTACGCGCACTGCGTTACCACTGTCTAGTGCCAAATACAATGAGCTCTCGCAGATGATTCGCAAGTCATACAAGAAGGCGTGCATCTTGTGGATTGACGAAGTGCAATCGTACGACGTCTCCAAACGGTTCACCGCACGGTTGCAAACCCTGGTTGATCATTCAAAGGTGAAGAACGAGCCAGCACCCACCGTCAAGCAATTATATCATGGCACATCGTACGTCAACATTAAATCCATCTGCGATCAAGGATGGAAGATCACATTGAATCGACGTTCGTCATTTGGTTCAGGCACTTATTTTGCCACAGACGCGCTGTACAGTGTGGACTATATGAACGTCAATCCAGCAGATATTAGCTACATGCTTGTGGCAGATGTGATTGTGGGAAAGACTGGACTAGGTGGATTGAGCAGTTCCAACAACTCCGACCCTTCTGTCGTTCACACGTTCGTGAATAGCATTGGAAATCCGACGATCTACGTTTGTCGCAATGATGACGATGCTGTTGTTAGGTATGTGATTGCGTTTCACAAGTCTGCCCCACAGTGAAACTATGTCCAATAGATACCTTCTGATTCACAAAAAGACTCAGAAATGAGCCTCGTTCCTAGTCAGCCTGACAATGGGCTGGCACAGTTGAGGCGTATGCTGAATGACGAGTGGATGCTTCCCGAACTCGAGAACGTTTTAACTTCCAATTCTAGCACATTGCAAGGCGATGCATTGATTGAAGCAAGTTTACCGAACGATCCATTCAGGAAGCCATGGTTGCCTCGACCACTGATTGTCTGGTCAGGACGACGTTCTCAATCGGATAATGTTTCTCGTTACGTGGAATCAAATGGATACATCCAGAGATACGAATGGGAAGGCGCAGGGTGGCCATTCTATTACCCGTGGGTAGAACGCGTTCGATGGTACAACCACCGAGCATTCAGACGAAGTATCTACATTGTCTTGTACAAGCTCGAACCTGCTCGAGCAGAGATTGTAATTGCCACACGGAGTGCGCTGTTGATTGCTCAACGCATGTGGATTGATGGTCATATTAAGCTGTACAATCCACCTGCAACCGTTCCCGTAGACAACATTGTGCGAGGCAAGTTCCGATTAACTCTCAAGCCACACGATGAGTTGGGTGATAACACCTCTCCAGATATGTGGGGAGAGATGCTCGGACATGCCAGACGACTGGTAAATCATGGGTACACGGTGAATTGGAACGATTTGGCATTACGAGCGTTTGACAGTGTCAAGGAGCAGGTATCAAACAGACCTGATGAGACAGTTCCAATCTTGTATCAGATGATACGTTTGTGGACAAACAAGTTTGACCGTGCATTGGCTCCAGACATAACCGTCGATTATGAGAATGCAAATGGACAATCTACCGTTACATTACATCCATCAGGAGATCATGTAGTGTTGCTACAATTTACCGAAGCTGATCTTCCGGACAGTCCTTTACCTCGGAGTGAATCGCCTGCTGTTCCCAGTCCTGCTGTTCCCAGTCCTGCTGTTCCCAGTCCTGCTGTTCCCAGTCCTGCTGTTCCCAGTCCTGCTGTTCCCAGTCCTGCTGTTCCCAGTCCTGCTGTTCCCAGTCCTGCTGTTCCCAGTCAGGCTCCTGTATCCATGGACATTGACGAGGAAGTTCGTTCATCATCACGAAGTCAGCGCTCCAGTATACGTCCTCCTCCTCCCATCAACACAGCAGGTACTCCACTTCAAATCACAGACGAAGAATCACCTGTCCTAGAAGTCCCGCAACTTCTACGTGACGAAGCGAAACAGCGTGAAGTTGATCGACGTGTGCGTATTCACCAGCACGCACGTGCGGAAATCGAGAAACAACTTTTAGAACAGAAGCAACAAGAAACTCGAGCACAGAAAGAACTACAGGATCGTCTAGACGCTGAAGGGAGAGAGCGCATCAAACAGTTCGAACGAGAGACACAACATGTTATGAACGCAGTAAACGTGGAAGCTGAAGAACAAGCGATCGAATCGTCCGAACAACAGCAGGTTCAGGAAGACAACAAAGATATTGAACAACTGCTTCCACCACCTGAAACGTTCACACCATTTGAGGTCTTGCAACTACATTTCGATGCTCGACCCGAGGATGTTCTTGCACAGAATCAACGGTTAACCAAGGAGTACAAGGAGAAGATTGAACGTGTCCAGTCTTCAAACGGCAGGCTTCGAACGTCATACACCTTGTTCTTGACACTGGTAGGATTGGCAGGGATTGAGCTTCGGAAACCACATCAATTGTCGTACTGGCGCACAGCTGTAGCACGACAAAATCGATATCCACTTACCCAACGAGACACATTAAGATTTCGTTTTCCTCAGCCAATCCCTGGTCAGACTGTCTCTACAGACCTATATCCTCCCAGTCCACCAATCACTTCCCAGAACATATTGGATATTCTCAACAGCTCCTTACAATGGTCACGGGAATATCATGCCGATACCATTCTGGGCGAAGGTTCATTCTCGTACGCCATTCGATGTACCAATCGCAGAACACGATCAACGTTTGTGGCGAAAATGGCCAGGCCTATAGCGTTTGTGGAGCCGTGGCGACTGAAAGAAGAGTATGAGGTTCTGACCAAACTGCAAGACAGCCCACGAATTGTCAAGCTCACAAATGACATGGGGTTTATCTGGCTAGGAGCACCCAATCAAGGTTATACCTATGAGATCACGCCAGAGAAATACATTGCATCCGCACCGACAACTGTATACAGACGGACATGGTGCATGTATTCAACAGTTGAATATGATGGTGATTTGGTCACGTTCCTTGAGAAGCACGCAAACACACAAACAGCCAAGATTCAGGTTTTCCCGACAGTCATTGAACAGTGTATTGAAGCTCTGAGACAGGTGCACAAAAAATTCATCGTCCATTCCGACATCAAACTCGAAAACTTCTTGTATTCGGAGGGAAGCGATGGGTTGATTATCGTCCTGTCTGATTTTGGATTGGCGCGTGAATCAAATCGTGTAGCAGAACTCATTCGAACGCAAGAGATCGCCCATCCCGAACAACTATGTCCGGCCGATAACGGCACAGTGATTTACTGGGGCTATCAGAGATTCAGGAGGAAAGCAGACCGAATCTATGGATGTCAAGACCCGGATGAAGATTTTGAATCACTGGCCAATGCTCTCTGGGATAGGTTTGTTGGTAGTCTGCCCTGGCATAATATTCGGGACGAGGTGATACAGGAACGTAGTCGCAAGGATATGTATGCACACGAGCCTAGTCCTCCTCCCGCTAATTCCAACCCATTAGCTCGTATCCAGTACGAAATCAGACTCTTGGGTTGGAGAGCTCGAACGCATCAGATGGGAACCGCACCATTTCCAGGCAGTCCATTGATCAACACAGTTCCTAGTTCTGTTCCAATCACAGTGCCTACACCGATTCCTGAACCAGTCATTCACCTTGAAGACATTCTGTTCAAATCGGAACAACCACCACTCAATAACCCTCCAAACCCAGGTATTTTCCATCGTGTCCTTAATGCCGTACGACCACCTGCTTCTCTAACAGACTTTGATGGATTCGTATCGGCATTCCCTGAACAGAAACTGAGTTCTACGATCGAAGATCAAGAACCTGTCTACACTGATCCTACTCAGACGGAACGCTCTACGCTTCCCAATACATGTATCGACCTGACTAAGAACCGTCCTGAGGCACTGGACATTGCCAAGCCATACTCGATCACGATCATCAAACGCCCGACTAACAATGCTCTCTATGGGAATCAAGCTATCTGTTTGACGCGTGAACAGTTCTTATCACAAGCCAATGACAATCGCAATAACTTTGTAGCGTGCTCGCTCGACAAGACCAATCAAGTAGCAGTAGATCCCTCTCAGCGCGTTGTTCGATTCACCTTCCAGTTCGACAAGAAACAGACGATCTTTGTCCCGCTCGCTGATGTTCGATGGGTATTGAATGAACGAGAGCCCGCTGTATATCAGATTCGGTCAAGCGGGGTCTTCTTGCCTCAATTGACCAACGTCGTCAAATCGTCTAAACCGGTATGTGGCAAGCAAGGTCGAGAGCTAATGAGTGGGGCAAAGAATGAACGGGTGAGCAGGTTGAGGCGCATTCGTATTCGACAATAAGTTAGTTCATTCTATGACTCTATGACTGTATGTTCTCTCGGAACTCTCGAACACGAGCACGGTCGTTCAAAGATTCACGATAATGTGCCAACAGGTTTGATGAATCAAAACGATTCACCAGCAGTCGAAATACACTAAACGGCATAATGTCAGGATCACGAGAATATCGAATGTATAAACTCGCTTCAATCCCAGCATAGATTCGATGTCCAGGCATAGATTCATTTGGAATCTGAACATAGTCTAGTAGCTGATCGACTCGACCATAGGGTTGTGCACCTTGCTCGTCAAGCCAGACACACACACGGTTTGTCCAGAGATTTAGATCATGTGATTTGGAATGAGAGTCACTGATGAATGGAACGAGTATCGCCAGAACATCACGAGGAAGCGTGTGTAATTGGCTACGATCTATTGAGAAGCACACCGTGTCTGTCAAATTGGACATGGTTGAAGAATAAACGAATAAATGAATGTGTTAGTTTCATCCCCTCATCCTTACAGACTTTTAGTGAATCGTTTCTTCCTGATAGCTTCATTCAACACTTGATCTCGTTCGCGAATACTGGTGTTGAGTCAAGAAGGATTGAAATCGATGGATTTCAATCCGAAGGCTCTCGTCGTCCGTCTTGGAAAGAATAGTGAGAACAACACCTTTACGAAGCTCCAAATACTCCTTGATCTCTCCTTGACGTGTTAGGATGAAAGTACACATCACTGAACACTTGGGAAGGTAGTGGGTTTCAGATGTGAGCTGATAATGCTCCTCGCAGTTTGATCCATCTCTTGCGCCGACCATTGGCTTCGACCTCCGACTGACATGTCCAGCAACTGGCACGCAATTCATCCAACAGAGGTTCCCACTCCAAACGATAGCGTGGATGGTTCTGATGTTCTTGGTGCCAATCAAGCATCTCGGTGATGGTCATACAGCATGTGCGTTCAAAACTCTGTTCATACTTGACCTTTGCGCGTTCTGTCAAATCGGCTACTGTAATCAGCTCAGATTGATCCGACTGCTCATTTCTCCGTCCTTTCAATGCTTGACTCACTCCGCACGCCAAACACACACCATCTTGCAACTCTGGCAACCGACATTTGCGACACAAGATATACTGTTCAATGAATCGATTGATGGCCGACTCCAATTTCGACACAGGAACGGAGCTCTGAATAATACACGACTGACTCGCTCGATCTACCGTCAAATTTACACCCAACGTCTTCTTCAGTGCACTGACCAAGTCATTGACCTCACTAACGTGAAGCTGTTTGGCAATGGTGAAGAGGTTGAGCAATCGTGTCTGCACACCATGTTTGTGCTCCGTGCGCGTCTGTATAACATCGCGCTTGTAGCGATAGAAGGGGTCATTATTGTCTGCGCCGATATTGACTTGCGACATTTTGAATCACTCTGATCTTGGAGTCTCACTCTTCATACATGCCTTTCCTTTCCTTCCGCAATGGGTGTACTTCCGAAAGGCCGTCTGTGTCAATGTGCAAGCCTCAACTGTTCGAAAATCGTAGGTAAGAACGGTCGACCACCATCCTGTCCTCGATGTGGGGAATCCTTATGGTGCAGTCGTCTGTGTCAATTGAGGGATGCTGATCGTCACAAGGAATCCTGTGTGTCTACATCGGATACCAACCCTCATCTTACTCGGTGTCTCAATGCATCATGTCACAAGCCTCTGAAACCCAACTCGTCCTCCACCCTCGGATGTCAACGTTGTGGAAAACAAGACTTGTGGTGCAGTTCATTCTGTCACATCAAGTCGGAACGTGAGCACCAGTATTTCTGTCCCCCGTTGCCCGAACCAGGTATCTTTTCACGTGCACTCTGTTCGATTCAACCTACTCATCCCACACCTGTCATTCACAAGAGATTGTTGGTCAAGCCTGTGGTTGTACCCAATCGATACACTCGAAGTGGTGTATTTGCTCTCCAATCGTTCCGAGAAGGTGATTGTATTGTGGCCGAAGCACCAGAGATTGTGATTCCAACCACCACGTCATTGCTACCACTCTTGGCACGTTCTCTGGCTTGTAAAGTCGATCTGACCCACACATACACCTTGGATGGACGAGTCTTTCACCCGGCATGTACCTTGCAGACATCGGACAACTTTATGCAAACCATCTTGCGTCTGGGTGCGACATATGGGCACTCGAAAGCAGGTGATCTGTACCATCAGCTCGGCGTTCTTCATCACTATTCTATCATCGTTCAAACACCGTTGTCCGAACGAACGTTGGGACGTGCCATGTATGCTACAAGCTCACACATTCAGCACCACTGTCGGCCTAACGCGATTCGTATCATTGATGCCAACTACCGTTCACTGCTGTACGCATTGGAACCTATCAAGGTCGATCAAGAGATTTATTGTTTTCATGCGCCATCTGACGTGTGTGTCTTACCTGTAGCTGGTCGTTCACACATTTTACGCCATCAGTTGCGACAGCATTGCATCTGTAGCGCGTGTATTTCGGAAACCGAGGCACTCCGGTTGATGGATCAAGAGTATGGATTCAATGCTCGAGCATTAATTGATGAGAGTGCTAATGTTAGCTTGAATGATTTCTGGAACAATTTGAATCTCAAGGCCATTCCAGAGTTTCGACATCCTCTATTGGGTGAAGAGATGATATCCAGAACAATGGAAGAGGCGATTGAGGCGGGTCTTCCTCCCGATGAACTTCGCTACATCTGGTACAACACACAGTACACGTTCCAAGCATATGCCACCGAAGACTATATGATTCGATGTCAACGATTGCGTTCCGAACTAACCATGACTGCTCCGTTCAAGGACACAATTGTAGACTGGGAACGATTTGCTCAGCTCAAGCAACATACGTGCGACACCATGCGCTGGATCAAACGAGGAATGCAACAAGAACATCCACAACTGGAGGCTGAACTTGTCAGTGAACTCTTCATCTTGATGCGCGGAATGATGCAGGGTGCTTGGCGTACCTTGAACAAGTTGCTGACCCAGTGGTTGTTTGATTGGGCATGGGATGTCTTTCACTACAATTGTCTGGTGTTGTTCTGTACCAAGCAACTGTTGTCTCTTCCACTGAGTCGTTTTGCCATGTTGGAATTGTGGATTCGAACATGGTCGTTTGTCCTTGTGTTTCACGACGTCATGCCTATGGATTACTGTATCGAATTAATGAACGAGTCGATTGATGTCCTTGAAATCAGGCCGTTCATTCCATTACTACGAGTCATGGTGTTGTCCGAATTACAGATGAATAACACGGTGGGTGTGTTCGTCTCATTGCTGGATGCGGTCAGGGATTTAGGGCAAGTCACACCGAAACCACAACCCAAACGTCGGAAGAAGAAGCGCAAGAACTAGTTCAGTGTGTTCCACGTGGTTCAACCAATGTTCGCAATGAATCGAGAGCACGTGGACTACGATTGAAAAGCAGTACCATATGATACCAGTTGTAGTGTGGATCATAGATGCCCATTGCCTTCAACTGTTCATTCTCATGTTCATTCTCATGTTCTGATACTGGCACTACCTCTCCCTGGGGTGTGAGGAACTTGAACCCGAAATGCGCATAAAATGAGACGGCAGAAGGCAGTGCTCTTAACACAACTCGACTGTAGTCTTGACGTTCTGCCCATGTGAGAAACGTCTTCAACAACAGTCCACCTGATCGTTCGCCATACATGTCTTCAATGATCATCGTGTCGTCATCGTCTGATCCCAGAACGAATCCTACTGGCTTGGATCTCAGATCCACTGGACTCGGTTGAACGGTAGTAGTCCAGCCAGTGAATCGACTCCACAATATACTCCACCAACTCCTTGTGTGAACGGGAGATACAGGAATGGGATTTGTTCGATAAGCCAAGAGGATCACCGAAGCCGTTTGAGTTTCACTTTGGAGCCAGTTCATTGCCAACACTTCATGGCAACGCGGTGTGGTAGCGCATAGAACGACGACTGATTTGATGGCACGTTCAAACTCGTCCGGTTCAGTATATTCTCGTTCGAGCAGGACGACGTCAACGTTCGAGTCCATGTGTGTGTTTTGTTAAAAATGTGGATTACTATATTGTTTCTTGTGCTGGTGATTGCGGTCGTTCTCCTTGGAATTGTCCTCAAACACAGGAGACGTAATGATGTTTCTTCTTCCACCTCTGAACTGGTATTACCAATAGAGGCTGATCCACCTGTGAACGAGCAAGTGGAGGATGCCTACGATGCGCTCGACAACCAAGAGCCATCAGCTGGTGAACAGCTGGTGGAAGTGGGCATGACAACCCATGATGATATTGACATGACCTCTCGAATGAATGCACTGTGGTCGGCTGCCACCACCTACCGGTATGGTCTGGGAGAGAACAACCAGGGTCAGAACACACAATCTGCACGGATCATCTACCAATGGCTAGTAGATTCACCTCACACCGAACGAACAATGCGTGCAGACGCTCTGACTGAGCTGAACGTTCTCGAACAAGAAGATCGCAATCGTAGAGCTTACCGTGAGTTCATGGACAGGTATGAACAGCGTACACAGCATAATGGTGATGATAACATCCCATATGTTGATGATAACATCCCATATGTTGATGATAACATCCCATATGTTGATGATAACATCCCATATGTTGATGATAACATCCCATATGTTGTTCAAGCATTAGAACGGTACAGACACAACACTAACGAGACCCGGAATGAGCGAAGACGTGCTGTTCAAACTCCCTACCGTGTTGACTCGCAGAACGTGCATGACAGTGTAGTGGTAGCATCGGTTCGATCCGGTTTGCAAAACATTGAGAAGCACAAGAACAGTGTTGGCTATAATCGCAGTGTACCACAAGATCTGCAAGAGATTCAACAAGCTGTGATGTCTCCACGCGCTCACAACGTGTTGTTTCGAATGATCTCCAATGCGGAGCCGTTGTCTGCGTTTGGTATGACCGAGAGTGAGGTGTTGTCTAGCGTGTGGGGACGTATTCAAGATCCCGTGAATCAGGAACGCAAGAACGACTTGATCGAGTCGCTAAACAAGAATCTGGAAGACTGCTATGACAATGATGGAACGATTATCTGTGCAACAGGTCGAACAACTCACGTGATGCAGACTCTGGAAGGTGGTGATCTGGCTGATACAGTCAGTTTGAAACCGAAATGGGCGCTTGACCAGGAGATTCAGAATATAGGTGCTCATGTGTATCAGCAAGTACTACAGACCTGTACACCGGATCAACAGCACGCCTGTACACTACTCACTGAGGATGCTAGTCCAGAACAAGCACGTGCACAACAAGAGGTCAAGGACAAGTACACGGAAGCACTGAAAGACAAGTTGAACGAATCATACAAGGATATTCTATCTCCAGCTCAGATCGAGGCAAGGGTCGAGACGTTAGCGGAATTGACTTGAGTCTGGTCTTGATCCTTGTGAGTCAAGCAGTACTCTGAGTGGAGTGTAGCACGGAAACGACACGGGTTGCCGTTCTTAGCGTGTCCCTTACATTTGGGTCGGTTGGTGTCGAGAGCATTCACGGGTTCCGATTTAGGAATAACTGGCTCTGAATCTTGTTCCTTCTCGTCCATCAACTCCCGTTCCTTTGGTTGAGCTCGCGACTTGCGTCTTGTTCGCACTGGTTTCACCGTGTCTGGATCTGCACTCACCACCTTCCCAACTTGGATCGGATCATACGTATCATCGTCTTCGGAAATATGTTGTTTGGTTTCTGATTCCTTCTGTTCATTCTCTTCCTTCTGTTCAGCCTGTTGCTTGCAGAGCTCCTGAATAACTTGACTCTGCATGCTAAAGTGTGTGTTGACCGGTTTGTCCATCTCGTCCCATTTCGCGATAGCGCGAGCTACATCTTGCAACCGTCTGTTCAATGTGCCTGACCATCGGTTCGGCTCGTGTCCAAACATCTCGGCTAAAACTTCACGCTTGTCCGATGTGCGTTCCCATGTCCAGAACACAGGATAGCTATCGGTAGGAAGCATCAGGGTTTCGTTAGGAAACTTGTTCAATAAATCTCGCTGGATAAATCTACGCTTGACACTCGTCACATGATTCAAATGTTGCTGGAGCCAATCTCTCAGATCCGGACGAGTGGACAAGTACAAGTGCAGAGCAAACGGCAAGGGAATGGGAGGCATGCCGGATGAGATGGGTGGTGGAGGTGGTTGAGAATTGACATTCATGATGAAAGAGAGATGGGAAAGGGGGAAAGAGAGATGAGGCGCAAAATATACAGAGAGCTTCCACCACAATCTTATTCTATCTAACCAAATATTTTCAAGCTTCTCCGCCCATCGAGTTCAATACCTGTTTCAGGTATGGAAGGGTATACTCAGCACACATCAACCGCACGAACGGCTCAATCTCGATACTTGTTCGCAATGCAACCGGTAGAGTTTCTCGAAATCGTTCCCGTGCCAACCTGGACAACTCTGAATTATCCTCTGTTAGATGAGAGTGTGCCATCATGTGTGAAGCGAGTGCACAAAAATCTTGACACCACTTGGTCTCCGTTCTTAGCGAACGGTTGGATATGGTAGCTGGAGGTGCCTTCATAACCACACGAGCCGAAGTGCTTGTGTTCCAGTCGACATTCGATTTGGAATCGGAGTCTCTGTTCAGTCTCAGCGTTCCTCCGTTGTTCACATACATTAATCGATTTGCCTCGCGAGCACAAATCGTCGACACATGCTTGTCTTTCACGATTCTGGAATACGTCAGGAATGCACTGATCAAGAACTCGCGCTGTTCAGAGGTGAATTGAGAGCGGTCAATGCCGGCATCACCTTCGGCATAGACATGACTGAGAATATCAAACTCCTTGGCTTCTTCATTCTTTACCGCCCACTCCACGGCGTCTACCAGAGCTCGTGTGGTAAGGGGTTTAGATTCAGTGAACGATGGCGATTTCCAGTAGACTGTGCCCTTGTTGTCATAGATATCGTTCTTCTTCTCTTCCTTGTCCTTGTGTTCCACATCGAGATTCAGCTCGGTCTCTCCTTCATCTGGTAACAGGGTGATTTTGAACGGCGCATGAGGATCACCATCACTATCAGTCTCGATCTCTTCAATTGTACATCGTTTGCGTTCTTCCAGTCCCTGTTCCAACCAATCGATGTCTTCTCTCACTGACCAGCTCATCCGTGGCAGTTGACCTAGCAACTGACGCAAACGTTTGGATTCCATAAAACACGCTACACGTTCAAACGTAGCTTGTTCAATCACTGTAGTATCAATCAGCGTATCAGATTTCAGTTCGTTCAAGTCGGGTTCACCCATCATGTCGGCATACCACTCAAAGATGTCTGCAAGCAATGAGATGTATGCGGTGTTGGTAGAGGTGTGACAGGGCGGTGGAACATACATTGAGATGGTCTTGTGTTCATCTGCATGAAGCATGCTCAATTGTTCCGCGTTCGCCTCACTAACAGCATAATCCTGCAAGATGCCATGAAGGGTGCGAATAGTCTTGTCATCCAGATTGGTAGTGGTCATTTCTATTGGATCGATCGATTAGAAATGATATTCGAAGAATGACAGACCGATTATAGAGGGTTAGAGAAGGTTGTGATATTTAACCCATACAGCTTTCACATTCAACTCCATTCTGACGCGCCTCAATACTGCATTGAGGTAAGTCAGATTCCTCTGTGCCTGCCGACTTACTGACTTTCACCACGGACTTCTTCACTACACCAGTGGTAGAGACCCTAACCGGACGCACCGTTCCTCCACTCTTGCCTCGATTCGTCGTTCCTACATTTGCACCATTTGTCGCTGGTAGACTACGCACATAGTATTGCAAACACTTTAATCCTGCTCTCCAGGCCTTCATGTGCCAGGTGGTCAACAGAGCCTTGGTAGGGATCTTGAAGAACGCGTTCAAAGAGATCGATTGATCCACAAACGCTTGGGCTACAGTCGCTAAATCCAGTCGCACTTGTGGGGAGACCTCGTAGATGGTAGGGTACACTTCCTTTAGCCAGATGAGGTCATCTGCCAAATCAAGCTGTTGAATACTACCAATATTTTGCTTGATGGACTCAAACACTTCAGGTGTATACACACCCAGTCGGTGCAAATCATCATATAATGGCTTGAACAACTGAATTGAACTGCTCGTTTGGTTGTTCTTGAATGCGACCAAGTTCTCACTGGGCTCAAACGAGTCAGTGTATCCCATGATCTTGGCCGTGGACATTGTCGGCATCAGAGCGAGCAACATGGAGTTGGCCACACCATCTCGTATAATCTTTTGGCGCAGTCCTTCCCAATCCAAGTGTGTATATGGAATACATACCGTTCGTCTCCCACGTTCTTTCTTCGGGTCAGGGATGTATGACACCGTTCCACCCTCGGACGAATATGTCAACGGGATTACTCCTGGACTGGCACCCAACGCATTGACACAAGAATCATTCGCATGTTCCATAGGTTTCGGTTGGACACCCTTCAGCTCCCAATGAAACACTCCATTTTTCAACGGTGGGACTTCCCCGTTCTTCCCAACAACAAACCATCCAGGATATGCACCATGAACGAGAGCGAGCTTGTGTGATTCGTCCAGTGCATAATAGTACATGTGCTCATAGATGAGTTGACTCAACTGAGACGCTTGTGTGGATGCAAACGGCAAGTGCAACAGCGCAAAAGCATCCGCAAGTCCTTGAACGCCCTGAGCAATGGCTCGAACAAGATCATTATTAGTCTTGCACTCCTCAATAGGCTGGGTACCACGTAAGGACACGGCGGTGAGGTTGCGTACCAATTGTCGAACGTCCTTCTCTAATTCTACGAAGCTGAAGCCATACGTATCTACTGTGGCGTCTACGGTTATACACGTCGGTAGACAGACAGAGGACAAGATGCAAACGGCAACCGAATCGTGATCGTGCCATTGAACGATCTCGCCACACAGGTTGGAGCTTGTTACCGTTCCGAGATTGATGTGGTTTGATTTGGCGTTCACCGTGCACCCGTTGTGCATATAAGGCTCGCCCTTCTCGCTAGTTGCATTACAATATTGGTTCCAAATATTCAGAATAGGCACACGCTCAACAAACTTCATTTCTCGTTCAAGCTCTTCAATTCGTTGGGTCTTGGCTGGACCCCACAGATCGATCAGTTCAGGGTATTTGGCAGGATTGAACGTCGGCCAATAAATTGTTTCTGTTGGATGTTCCAATTGATACTCTAAACGTGCAAAGAAGGCATCGCACGACCAAATAGCGGTGTGCAACTCAGGACATCGAATGTCCTCTGTTCCAGCGTTCGGAGCACGAAGATGAATCAGATCAGCAATGTCGCCATGAGTCATGTCGAAATACACTGCGTTCGAACCCGCACGTCTCCCACCTTGATTGACGAGCTGGGCAATTGCTTCCGCCATTCGGCACCAACTCACAGCGGACGATGTCAGACCTTGGCTGGACTGAATCACCGAGTTCTTGGATCGGATGTACGACCACGTTCCACCCAACCCACCGCCACGAGCGGAAATCGTACTCTGTTGGATCCAGGATTTTTGTAGGCCTTCGAGGCTGTCTTGAATTGAGTACAGATTGCATGACGACAGGCATGGCCTCAGACCACCCGAATGTTGCCAGACGGGTGTGGCTGGACAGACAGAACGGTTGTAGAATCTCTGTACGCATCGTTCAATCTCTCCCAAGTCCGGCATATGCAACTGAACGGCAATACGCATCAGTGCATAGCTCGGACGTTCAATGATGTGGAATGTCTTCTTGTTCTCGCGTTGAGAGCCGTCAGCCAACGTGCGCAAGCGGATCTGATCATTGTTTTCACGTTGCTCGATCTTGAGTAGATAGGAGCTGGTCAGCATCTGATAGGCCAAATAAGAGTAATGATCGCGCAAATACGTCGGATCATTCTCTTCTTTCGAGCACTCTTCGGCCATCATTTCTTCCAATTTGTTTATGTGTTTCACACAGAACGCGCTCCATTTCTCGTTGACAATGCCCGCACCAATTGCCAACTCCACACACCCAGCAAATGTCTTGGGAGCAGTCTTGACCAAATTGCTCCACCCAATGCCAGACGCGAGAACGCTATATTGGTGATCATCTCGCAGTTCCAAGTCCAGACACGCATCAATCGAGAGCATATCCAGATCGGCCGTTGTCATATTCTCAGTACGATCAGCGATAACGCGCTCGGTGATGAGTGTCAAATTGACTCGAGACAAGCCTTCAGCCAATTTGGCATTGCGTTCAGTAATGGAGTCAAAGCTCAGTGGAACTTTGCGTCCATGGCGATCAAGGATCATCGTTTGCTGAGGAAGGTCAGTAGACACATGTTTCGGGAGTTTGGACAGGAGAGACATTTCAAGAAAACTTTCAGACAGGATAGGCAGGCTTTTGACAGATTGACGGAAGAGACCGATATGGGGTATACATGTACTCCGATAGTAATTAATTACTTCACACTCGGACTTCCTATTCACAAAGGGAAGCTTCGTCCTTGTGTTCTCCCATCACGATGGGCATTGATAATATTATGACGTTCTTGTGGAACAAGGCGCCACAGACCATAACAGAACCCGTCTCACTGCAAGTCAGTTTCCCCAATGCTGTTGTCTTTGTGGATGCGTTCCCATGGTTCTACCGATGTTGGTGTTCATTGTTCGGTGGTGTCAATGACCCTACAGCTCGTCAAGTTCAGAACGCTGTCCAGTTCTTTTCCGAGATCCTTGATCAATGGCTGGATGACTATGGGTTTGATGTAACGTTCATTGTCGATCCCGCACTGGCATCGTCATTGAAACAGCCAGAACAACGTCGCAGAAGACTAGCTCGTCAGCGTGCGCAACAGAGAACTCGAGTGGACATTCGGCGATTCAATAACAACACACTCTCCAACGCTCGATACCGTGTGTTGATGGCTAGAACGATCAGTCAAGGATTTGGCCAAAACCGTCAAGCGCTGAGTGATTACTTGGAGAAACGGCGCAGACAAATCCGCACCCTTGGTATTACGGTGGTCAACGGGTTCTTGAACGCCATTCAACAGCGAATCACCAATGGCTCTTCTATGCGACTCGTGTACGCCCCAACAAACGTGGAAGGAGAGATGTATGCATGTTATTTGGCAGATCGTCAGGTGCTGATCGAACGCAGAAAAGCACTTGTCAATAGACATGCAGTGTTGGTGATTACACCTGACTCGGACGTTCTGGCGTACCGTTCTGACTATCGTGTAAGCCGAGGAGTAGGGTGGGTGTGGTGTGCGAACGTGCTTCCCAATAAGCATAATCCACTGAACGGTAATTATGACTGGAACAATTGGTGGAATGACCCGGCATCCGATGTAGCAGGCATCTGGCGTGCGATCCGGCCTAACGCCGTGCGACGAACGTTGAGGTTTTCCGTTGCGCGAATGACCGACTTTGTGATCCTGTGTAAGAATACGATTCGACAGACCGACTTGAAAGGTATCACATGTATGAAGGCCTTTGATCTGATTCGTCGGTATGGACGTCTGGAGGGTGTCAATGCCAATGCGCAGACCGCTCTACCCAGGTATGTGAGCAATCGCACCACATGGAATTGGATCTATCAGAATCGACAGAGGCTGAGACAGTACTGGACACATCAACCTGTCCCATAATCCAAAGAAATTCATTATCATCATTCAAGATGTATCATCCTCAGCCTCGTTCAGTTGATGCACGGCGGTACGTTCGTGCGTTGTCCGACATTGTCGTTCCACAGCTCAAAGATGATTCTTCCGATGGCATCTACCATGGGTTCCTCCTTCGAAACAATCACATTGCTATCATCAACCATCCCCACAGCGTTGACCCTGAAGTCTATGTCGTAGCAGATCAGATCCAGAGTCAAATGAGTCCTGTTTGGGCACGTCGCTATAAATACGTGCCCAAACAGTATGTGAATCCCGGGTTGAATGGATCAGTTGATATTGCTCAGCCCTGGGTCGAACACTACGATCGAGTGTTGCTGAACGCTCGCAATGATCCTCTGATTGCATTGGCGCTGGAAGCTAACCCCGATTTACGAGCATGGCAGGATGAGAACGCGTCCATCAGTTGGATTCATAAGCGGTATCGTCGTTCATATGCTCGGAAATACAATTCCAAAGATGGGTGGGGTACAACCGAAGGTGATTCCAATGAAGTCTTGCGCAAATACATTGCGGAGACAACCGATGAATGGGTGAATACTGCATCCGAGAAAGCCTTACGTTCTCGGATGCGATTGCTGATGAAAGTAGCACACGAAGGTCGTTCGTGTAAGATTGTTCTTGATCATGAAGACGAGTCAGAGGATGAGGAAGAGGATGAGGGAAACACGGAAAAGGATAACCCACAAGTCGAAATGTCCTCCGACTTCAGCTGAATCCGCATGTGAGCTGATATAGATTCCGATTCATAACTCATAATTGACACAAGATGTCGGGTCAAACTTTGACGGATGTTGTCGGAAGTGTGGTTTCATCGATGTTCAAAGTGATTACCATTGACGATCGAATCCAAGAGTATATTGTCTGTCTGGATAAATACATGACCGAGAAGGAACTTCCGTTCTCTACTGCGTTTGAGAAATCTGTGTGTAGCTGTCATGCGACGCACCTGACAGTTCAGATGCATCGGAACATGATCAATTCGTACCTGAACACGCGACGTGGGAACGTGCCCAAAACATTTGACGCAGATGATTGGACGAGTCTGAACTGGGAAATCACGGCGTTCGAGCAGTTTCTCAAGGAACACCAGTATAGCACAGTATCACAACTCATTGATCTTGGTTTCGATCAACGTATTGTCAAATGCACATTGGGTAAGGAGGCAGTCACAGAGAACAACATCACTCGCTGTGGAGAACTGTGGGAGAAATCGAGAATGCTGGCTGGTCGTCCAGATGTCAGTTTCCACGTGTACAGACGTATGAGGATTATTGCCGAGAAACTCGTACAACAGTGTGTCAGGACTCGGGTGAGTTTGACCACAGCTGAGACTGAGCAGGCAGTAGCAGAAGCTCTGCGCCTTAAGATATTGAAGACACAAGAGAGTGGGAAGGTCGGATAGATTCTCTCTCTAATGTACAACCATTCTATTCATCACCATTGTCTAACCTCAAACATGGCTAAATAAGTTCTGCACTGAGTGTGGGGAGCGATTCACAGGAATCCTCCATCTCATACCCCTCTGGCTTTCTGTGATCGAGCTTGCCGTTGTTCGTCCACACCAACATATTGCGTTTGTACGTCCGATAGCGTTGTACGAACAAATGCACTTGAACGACTACCTCCATACTTCCTACTCTTTCCCATCTGGTATCTATCATCATGTTCCAATCTCGGCAGAAAATCGACACGGCGCTACTTCTCCAGTGATTGATCTGCGTAGCACACAGGTTCATCAAGCCTCGTATATTCAAGGCCTTGGCCAACTCGAACATGTCAAACACGAGTTCGCGCTTGGTGATCTCTAATTGACCCTCCAGCTTGCGTGCCAGCCACGCACTACGTCGACGAATCAAACAATGACGGATAGACGGATAATCAACCGGTGCATCTTTCAATCTCTTGGGCAAGACCGGCCAGGTGTACGGCAAGGGAGGAATGACAGACCGTTCAATCTCCGGATACTGACGAGCCATGTCTTGAACGAGCTCTTCAATCCGTTTCTGTTCATCAGACAATGTGGTCTGCTGAGCTTCGATCTGCCAAGCGAGTTTGTCAATCTTGCACAACAGACGCAAATACTTGACGTCAAAGGGTTTAGTGCTCTTGTCCACGAGTGGATCCATTTCTTCATTGTGTTTATCTCGACCGTTCTTGGCTCGTAGGTATTCACACAGAAGGGGGAGGAGGGAACTCGAGACTGTACAAGGAACGTCGAGATAGAACGGGGTTGAGGGTGATGGGGAATGACACAATTCCCAATCGAGAAGGCTGAGGACTAGTTGTTTGAGGACAGGACAGATGTTGAGTGCGTCTAATTTCAGCAGAACGACGGTTTTGCCATCTACACTATGGAGACGAACGAGAGGAAGAGGAGAAGGTCGAACGGGGATCGGGTGTTCAGATTCGTCCATTTGTTTACGTGATCTTTTGATGGTCATTCGGAATCACTGGAAACGTTTGTGGTGGAAAGGCTTGGAACGGTAGTAGTGAATAGAGTTGAGGAACTTGACTGAATGGAATGAAACTGTGTGGGTCTTTGAAAGACAGAGGATGTGGAAGGAATCATGACTACTGGTGTGGGTGGCTGACCGTCAAAGCCAGTGTGATTCTCCGGTCGGGGTGTATCGGGTTTTCGGCGTTTGCGAGATCGCCTGCGACCACCACCACCACTAGGAGCACATTGAGGATGAGATCGAAGTGCCTCTTCTTGCATCTGTTCCACCATGCTGTTTGCACTGGCCAGATCCATCATCAATTCTTCACATCGTGTTTCGGCCTGCATGACATCCGTACGCAACCGACTGCGCTGATCTTCCAGGTACCCAATACGATGAAGCTGTCTTTCCGAGCGCTCTTCCAACGACTGGATTTGCTCGTTCAAGTCTTGTTCATGCTGGAGACCAAAATCATCTCTTCGGAACCTCTCCACATCAATCATGACTTCGAGCATATTTTGCAGGTCAATGATGCGTCCACGCCAATCCATTCGCTTCAGCTGTTGTTGAACGATCCATTGGATGCCTGAAGCTAAAGGAACAGATGGATTCCTGTTGTTGTTCAGCGGGATCAGATCTTGTCCAGACAGATTCGAACGGTACAGGCGTCCATAGTTGGTGATGCACGTCTTGGCGTCAATACCGTGCTCCACCACACCGATACACACTTCTCCTTCTAAAGCTGGTTCTGGGAGTGGCATATTCATGGACACAACAAGACGCTCACACTCTTTGAAATAATGTCGACGAGCATCTTCGGCAATAACGACTTTCGAGCACAACTTGCATTGCATATTCACCACACGTTCTAGCTGGTCAGTCACATACACCGGTACACGAACGTAGGTTGGATCCATCTCTCGACACCGAGCACATCGCATCAACAGAGTAGTTTGCGATTCCACACACGTCTTGCAATACATTCCTCCACACTCTGCACACATGATTGGATCCTTGAGGACGATCAGGCATATGGGACAAGACAGATGACTGTTAGGCTGTTCACAATCTAAGGAGAAGCTGTCAAGAAGATTGAAGACCATTCTGAAAATGATTCACTGTATCCATAGGTCTGTTTGAAATACTAGAGGGGAGAAGGAGAATCCACAAACGTCATCACTTCCAAATCTCTTCCTGCTCCCGGTTTGAGAAACCCTTCCAAAACTGTCCACAACTCTGTTCCACTATTTGATATGAATAACGTGCTCGATAATGGAGTAGGTGTACCACTGTATGGAACGGATACTCGAAAATCAGCGTCTATCGTCATGAACTGTCCCGACGACCTAGTTATTCGTATCGATGATAACCGAACGATCTATGGTTCCGAGCTGTTTGATACTGTCCAGTATGTGAAGGAGATGCGACGGTACGCAATGCGCACGACACTGAACGAGTTCATATCTTGTTCGGATGTACTGAATGTTATTATGGAGTATTGGGAGACATCGGCTCCTGTATACAAGTTGTCTGCGAAGATGGAACCAAGTACGTACATTAACATCTCTGTCAATTCCAATCCCAATCCAAATGCTCCCGTTCTGTTTTGGTAAGGAAGCTAGAGAAGGTGAAGACGAGAAGCATAAACACGACTAGATCAGTCCTTATCGGAATAGACTCCTACTCTACATTCTCATTCTCATTTTGTCTCTGACCTTATCTCATACATCTTCTAAACATGCTCGCCATCATAGCCTCTCTAGGTGTTGTCCACCTGTCCATCATCATAGTGTCGCTCCTAGCTTTCACTCTGTTGATTGGTCTGTTTGACCCCAGCTCAAATGAGCCCTATCCGCGCGTTAGTCAGCTGTCGTTCCCGTCAAGCTCCGAGAAGAGTTTCTACCTGATGCATGTGAGCAAAACAGCACTGAAGAAGCAGTGGTATGTGAGCTCGATCTCTCAATTCGTAAGTTGCCGTGGAACGACATCAGCCAAGTTAATGATGTGGTTATGTTCGAGCCTGTGTTTGTCGGGCTGTTATATCCAGTCGTTGTTGTGGAGTGAAGATAAGATTGGAGTAGCTACCTTGGTGCTCACCATTTTATCGCAACTTGGATTAGGGACACTAGGATGGTGTGAATCGGCACTGGAATGGGATCCTTTACCTGTGGATTACCCCGAGTTGGAGAGTGCTACTGATAAGGAGCGAATGAACGGATACTACAACAGCTTGCAAATCACACGGCTGACCAAGGAAGAGGATAGCTCCATCAAGACGAAATTAGCTTCCGTTCACCTCGTGAGTGCGTTTGTCTTCATCTTATGTCAGTTTGCTGGACAAGTAGTACTGTATCATGAGGTTCAGAATATCCCAAGTGTTGTTGTAGCGGTAGTGGGTATGGGATTGTTCCTCGTGTTCTGCATGTTGCAATGGTGTACGGGTGCAAGCGACCAGATGATCCAGGCGTGTACGCCCATCTCAAAATTTGCCATATCGAACTTGACCTCGTTCCAGTGCTTGTACTTCCCTCAAAATGGGACTCTGGCTGAACCCATTTTGAAGCGAGTGAGTTGGATGTTTCTCGTCGTCGAGATTACGAGCTTCACATTGATGGCGTGTGCACCAGCGGTGAATGCATTGTGCTTAAC
>Ga0310811_10000494_pt1 | contig 51402 bp, 48 predicted proteins | sample YCmetagenome_FD_207642 | JGI IMG/M metagenome (GOLD analysis project Ga0310811, IMG submission 207642) | Soil microbial communities from experimental microcosm in Duke University, North Carolina, United States - YC | ecosystem: Engineered > Artificial ecosystem > Soil microcosm > Unclassified ... | reverse complement strand
CACCGCGCCTGCCGGGGTCGCCTCTGCGCGACCCGCCGATCCTGCGGTGAAGCTGTCGGTGCGCGGCGTGGATTTCGCCGACCCCCGTCAGGTCAAGGCCTTCTATGACCATATCCGGGTGGCGGCCCGCGCCGCCTGCAACAGCGACAGCCTGACCTCCTGGGGCGCCCGCGAGGATCGCGAGTGCCGCGCCCGCTTCGTCGACGACGCGGTCAATCAGGTGAACGCGCCGCTGCTGACGGCGATGAACACCTCGGATGCGCCCAAGGCTTCCGCCTACGCGTTCGGCGACCAATGAGCTGACGGCCCGGTCAGGAACCGCTTCCAGGCCAGCTGCGCGGCATGCCGCTCGTGCAGGTAATGCTCGTCATATTGGAAGCGGAAGGCCAGCTTGCTCCGTGGGCGTTCGATGGCCGGCGGGAGTTCGCTGGCGATTGACGCCGTCTTGCGCTCCAGGAAGCGGAGAAAGGCCTGGAGGGCGATGTCGCCGACGCCCTCGAGGACCCGTTGGTGGAGCGCCTTGTATCTCAGATGGTCCTCCGCGGCGCGCGCGTCATCCAGCCGTCCCGGCCGAGTTCCGCTCAGGCCGAGTACGCTGCGGCCGGGTCCCCAGAGGAAGCGCAGGGCGCCGTGTCGCTCGGACCTGGCGGCGACGGGCACCGGCATGGCGCCGCTGCGTCGCCGTTCTCCGACGGAATACGGCGGGTGCTCCACCGCAACGACCTGCCCATTCCCTCCGATCACGATGATCTCGTCGATGACGTGCAAGCGGTAGCCGTGGGCGCTGCGCGGGCTCACCGAGAAGTGCCTGTCATGGGAGAAGGGCCGGGGTTCCGCTGACGGCGCCTCGTCCTGCCGGCCCTCCGGTTGCTCACGCTCGCTCATCGGACGTCTCGATCGAAGCCCTGATCATTCCCATTGCGCCTCGCCGACGCCGGGGCGCGCCGGCGTCGCGCCGTCGTTTGCCTGTCGGGACCTGATCAGCAGTTCTATTTCGGACAGCAGGCCTTTCTTGTCCCCGAAATAGTGGGCGATGAGGGCCGGGTGCACGCCGACCTCCCGAGCGATCTGCCGGATCGAAATTCCGAAAAAGCCCCGCTCGCAAAGGGCGCGCTCGCCTGCGTCCAAGATGCGCGCCCGCATTCGACTGTCCATCTCGATCCGCCGTCCAGAACAACTGCATCCCGCTCTGCCAAAAGGGCGGGCAAGCGTGAGGGAACCGGCCCGTCATGATCCGATGTGGCTCGGCCCGAGGGCCGCTGGGGTCATGACGGGCGCCGTCGTCAGTCCGCCGGAGCGATCTCGACCTTCAGGCCGCTCAGCTCGTCGCGGAAGGTCATCTGGCAGGCGAGCCGCGAGGTTGCGCGTCGATGGCTGACGCCGTCGAGGACGTCGTTCTCATCGGCCGCCATCTCCGGAATCTCCGCCGCATACGCCGGATCGACGTAGACGTGGCAGGTCGCGCACGAGCAACTGCCGCTGCAAAGGGCGAATGGATCCTCGGCGCCGTCATTGCGGATGATTTCCATGACGGTGAGCCCTTGCTCTCCTCCGATCGTCCGTTGCACGCCGGAACGATCGGTCACGATCAACTGGGGGGGCGACTGTGAACTCATATGTCCTCTTCCTTCATCAGATCGCGGCTTCGACCGCGAATTCCTTCAATGGTCTCGACGTGTCGGCGAGATGGTCGGGAGGAACCGCGGCTCTGGCGACCACCAGCGCGCGTCCCTGCATGTAGTCCTTGCTGGAATTGACGCAGTCGAGCGCCGTCACGCGGCCGTTCCTGAGATAGACGACGCTGAACGAGCGGCTCGCCGGGTCGCCGCGGACGACGGTGGCGTCGTGCCCGGCGGACAGGCCCACGGTCTGCAGCCGCAGGTCATATTGGTTCGACCAGAACGAGGGGACCGCGTCGTAGGGCAGGGGCGCCCCCACGATCGACCTGGCGGCGGCGGCGGCCTGGTCGTTGGCGTTCTGCACGGACTCGAGCCGGATCCGCTTGCCGCCGGCGAAGGCGTTGACGTGGGCCGCGCAATCCCCGACGGCCAGGACGTCCGGCAGGCTCGTCCGGCAGTATTCGTCCACATCGACGCCGTCGGACCCCGCCGCCCCCGCGTCCAGCAGCGGGCCCACCGCGGGCGCGATGCCGATGCCCACGATCACCATCTCGCAGTCGATCATCGCGCCGTCGGCGAGCCGCACCCTGCACACGGCGCCGTCCCGGCCCTCGAGACTGGCCACGCCGACGCCGAGGCGCACGTCGACCCCCTGGGCGCGGTGCTCCGCCTCATAGAAGCGCGACAAGGGCTCTCCCGCCACCCGCGACAGCACGCGCGACGCGGCCTCCAGCAGGGTGACCGGCTTGCCCAGCTTGGCCAGGACCGCCGCCGCTTCGAGTCCGATGTAGCCGCCGCCGACCACCACGATGCGGCTGACGCGGTCGAGTTCGTTCATCAGGCGGTCGACGTCCGCGCGGGTGCGCACCGAATGGACCCCGGCGAGATCGCCGCCCGGGCAGTCGAGTCGCTTCGGGGCGCCGCCGGCCGCCCAGATCAGCGTGCCGTAGAAGAGGGGCGAGGTGTCGGAAAGCGTCGCCACGTGAGCCAGCGGATCGACGGACACGACCCGCCGGCCGAGCAGCATGGCGATGTCCTTGTCCCGCCAGAACGTCGCGGGACGGATCAGGATGCGCTCGAACGGCTTTTGCCGGGAGAGATAGTCCTTCGACAGGGGCGGGCGCTCGTAGGGCAGGTCGCCGTCTTCGGATACGATCGCCACCGTCCCGGCAAACCCGTTCTGCCTCAGGGCTATGGCGGTCTGGGCGCCGCCATGGCCGCCGCCGACGATCAGGACGTCGAAGTTTCGATCGAACACTTTGAACCAGTCGCAAAGGGCAGGCGGGCGGTCGCCGACCGTCCATCCGTGGATGTCGGTTATTACCAATCGCAAAATGGGTAATAATAGAGGCGAGGCCGGGTTCCAGCCTTATCGTCCCTCGGCGCCCAACGGTCGGGCGCCGCCGCCCTTGCGGTGATCAGTTTGAGGACGCCCGCGGTGCGCCTCGGCCGCCCACCGCATAGCGTGAACCGCCCATCGCGAGTTCAGGCCGCGCTATGCGCCTTCGCTATGGGCATGCAGCGGCGGGAGCAGGGCGGTGGTGGTGACGAGCTTGATCTGCTGAACCGCGCGGATGCGGCGCAGGTCGTCGCAGAGCTGGCGAAGGCGGGCCGCCGGCCCCTGGACCAGCAGCACCTCGAGCGACTGGTCGTCCTCGAGGAAGACGTGCTGGGACGAGATCACTTCTTCCAGGTAGGCGGACTGGGTCTGAGCCAGGGCATGGCGCACCCGCCCGCTTTCCGCGCGATAGATCAAGGTGATCGTGCCGGCGATCACCGGGTCGACCTGGCGAGCCTCGAAGTCCGCGAGTTCGTGGCGAATCAACTCGGCGATCACCTGCGAGCGGCTGGGCAGCCCGCGCTCGGCCATCATGGCGTCGAGCTGGACCACCAGTTCCGGCGGCAGGCTGATGCTGAGACGGGCGAAGAGCGACGGGCTCTGGGCTTCGTCCTCCTCTGTCGATTTCGCCAACGGGGTCCTCCCTCTGCTTCTCGAACAGCAGTCAAGGACGCTTTATCATGCTCCCCGGTCCTTGCCAGGGCATCGGTCGCCAATTGGCGACCGATGCCCTGTCCGGCTCACCTCGCCTCGCGCCGCGGATGGTCATCGGGCTGGAGGACTCCATTGTTGAGCGCCCGACCATCCCCGGCCTGGAACCCATCCGGGATCGAGTTCCCGACCACCACGACCGAGAAGTCCGGGTAAGCGGTCGTGACGGGCTTGGCCGCCATCGCGTGGAACGCGTCCGCCAGTTCGAAGACATGCGCCCGGTCCAGCGCCAGGGCGTGTTCCTTGGGCATGTAGGTCGAGCCCTTCGGGTAGTCGTAGTAGGGCTGGCCGCCCTCTTCGATGTGCGTGCCGAGCACATGGGCCACCGGATGTTTCCGGACGAAGTCGACCAGCCGATCGGCGCTGGCCGCATAGGTCGGGACCTGTGCTTCGCGGACGTAGAGTCGGCCGGGATAGAGGCTGTCGCCCGTCAGGAGAATGCCGGTCTGGCGGTCATAGAGGGCGATGCTGGCGACGTCGTGTCCCGGGATGGGGATGACGTCGAGCACCCGGTCTCCCAGGTCGATCTGTCCGAGGTCGGTCGGCCAGTGCGCGATGCCCGCCGCCTTCTGCACGGCCTCGGGCGTGGCGGCGATGAACTGCACCCCCGGCGCCCCCTGAAACTGCGCGTCCGCGGCCGTGTGGTCGCTGTGGCTGTGCGAATGGATCACCACCAGCGAGACCGGTGCGTGATGCTTGCGCGCGGCCCATTTGGCCATGAGGTCCTGGATGACGGGCGCCGTGGGGATCGCCTCGCCGCGCGCGCCGGGCGCCCGGCGCGCCACGCCGGTGTCTTCGAGCAGCGCCTGCTTGTCGCCGAAGATCAGGTACAGGAACGGCTTTTCCGCATCCACGCATCCAGATTCCCGCAAGATGTAGAAATCTTCATTGTATTCATGGACTTGCCAGCTCGGGACGGTGACGCAGTTGGGCCCGCCCGTGAGCCACGGTTGGCTGAGGTCGCCGGGCGCCAATCCGGCCTGATCACCAGGCGCCGCCATCGCGGGGGTGTTTGCCAGGACGAAGCCCAGGCTCAGCAATGACGCCCAAATTCCAAGCTTCATGGGTAGCTTCCCTTTCCTGTCATCGCCCTGGGCGAGCGAGCACGCGGCCACGGCCGGCCTTCGCCGACGCACTTCTCTTGGTATTACTATTTTGTCGTGGCGTAATATCAGAGCCCGGATTTGCCCAAGGTGCGGGTCGGCCGCCAGGCGCCTGCATTTTGGCCAAGATATAGGCTCCCCGGAGCGCGAGCGCCCGATTCAGGGCGCTTGCCCGGCGGGCGTAGCTCCCAGCCGGAGCGCATGGCGCGGCGCTGCGGCCGGCGATCGGGCGAGCTGCTGCCGACTCGTGAGGCGCCGGAGGCTCGTTAAACGGGCAGAACGCGAGCTTAGCCGCGATTTTTGGGGCGCGGGCTCAATCAGGAGTCGTCAAGCGTCGCGGCCAATGCATACGCTTTGATCGGTTAGTAATACTCACCCCCGGGTTCGGGATCCGTTGGTCGACCGTCGGTCTGGAGGTGGTCGGGCTCAGGGGGTGAGGCGGGATCGAAGCTCGATCACAGCCGGCGGGCTTTGGAATCCGGGGAACAGACATCTCTGTGTTGCGCCAAGCAGGACGAGTCGTCGGAGGATGAGATGGACGGAGTTCGCGTAGGTAAACGGGTGATCGGAGCCCAGTCGCCGGTCACCGTGGGCTGGGAGAACATCCCCAAGGTCGAAGGCGGGCCGGTGAAGCAATTCGTCTTCACCTGGTTCCAGCCGACGATGCTGTTCGCGCTGCTGGCATTCTGGTACTACGCTCCCAATTCCATCGCCAAGGCATCGACCGCCCTTTGGATCGGCATCGGCTTCAAGGCGCTGCTGCTCGGGCTCGAGTGGGTGAACCCGCGCTACGCCAGCTGGCGACTGACCTGGAAGGAACTGGCCACCGACCTGTTCTATGTCGGGCTCGGCTACACGCTGCTCCGCATCGTCAGCTATCACATCGGCAGCGATGCCGTGATCAAAGCCATCCAGCACTATTTCCAACAGGACAAGTTCGTGTGGTTCACGGGCTTGCCGCTGCTGGTGCAAGCTTTCCTGATCTCATTCATCTTCGATTTCGGCCAATACTGGATGCATCGCGGGATGCACAACTGGTACCCGCTGTGGCTGCCGCATTCGGTGCACCACTACATCACCCAGTTGAACATCAACAAGGGCGCGGTGGGCAATCCGGTGGAGCTGTTCCTGATCGGCCTGGGCATCGGCGGCTTTTTCGACTTCCTGCCGCGCGCCGCCCTGATCTCCGGCGCCTTCGGCCTGGCCATTTCGACCTACCAGCACATCAACGTCCGCTTCAATACGCCGAGGTGGTGGCGGTTCCTGTTCAACACCACGGAACATCACAGCCTGCACCATTCGCAGGACTTCGAGGCCAGCCGCAGCAATTTCGCCGGGACGTTCATCTTCATCGACCGCATGTTCGGCACCTGCGTCGACGGCGAGGCCGAACTGCTGGGCATGGAAGGCGGTCGCCGCATGTCGATCCGCGAGCAGATGACCTATCCCTTCACCGAGGGGTGGAAGACGCTGAGGGGGCGATTTGGCAGGCCGATGACGGTCCCGGCCGAGTGATCGGACCGGCGCCGTCCTCGAACATCCCTCCATTCAACCGCCGTGCTCGGGCCGGAAGCGCCATGGCGCGGCCCGACCTGAGCCCGCCCACCGGGCGGCATCGCAAGCCCTCCCATAGGGGATATCGCGTGAACCTGCGTTTCATCGACTGGATCTGGCACGTCAGGGGCAGCCTGGCGCTCGCTCCCGGGCAGACGGGCGACGAGGCCTTCGACAGGCTCGACCCCCTGTTCCGCCAGAGCGGCACCAGCCATCAGCGAACCGGCGACACCCTGACCTTCCAGAAGAAGGACCAGGCGGCCCAGGACAGGATGTCCGTCTTCGACGGCGGCGTCTTGCGGATCGACAAAGGCGGGGCCGTGCTGCGCTATCACCTGACCAGCCGGGCCCTGCTGTTCTGCTTCCTGGCGTCCTTCCTGTTTCTGGGCATCGCGCAGTTCACCATCGTCATCAACAAGTTCGAGAAGCCGCCCCCGGCGCCGGCCAAAAAGGATGCGGTCAGGCCGATGAATCCGATCGACAAGATGCTGGGGGCGCCTGCGCCCGAGGACCCCAAGAAAGCCAAGTCCAAGAAGGACGACGAGGAAGGGGGCGGAAAGCGAAGCAAGAAGCCCTCGCCCAAGCCGGCCTATGTCTTTGAGGGCATCTTCGCCGCTCTCTATGTCGGCGGTCGCATTCTCGAAGATCGGCTGGTGAAGCGGCTGTTCCGAAAAGCGCTCGACGGCGGCTTGAACGAGGCCGGGTCCCCTCGCGCCGAACAAGCCCTTCGCGGGGCGGCCTGAGTGACTTGCCAACAGGAAGGTCTGTGAGTGTGATTTCCAAGGACCGGCTGATCGCGGCCTGCGCCGTCAGCCTATCGCTGGTCGCCAGCGCCCTGTGCGGCGGCGCCAGCGCGGCCGCGCCTGAGGGTCCCGCGTCGGACCTGCTCATGTCCGACCTCAAGGTCACGGCGACGATCCCGATCGCGAAACGGACCGACTGGATCAGGATCACCCCGACCAGCGTGTGGGTCGGAAGCAAGGGCCCGTTCGCCGTCAACGAGATCGATCCGAAGACCAATCACGTGGTCACCGTCGCCCTGCCGGGCGACCCCTGCGCCGGGCTCGCGGCCGACGCCGACAGCCTCTGGGTGCCCCTGTGCGGGGAGAAACCGAAGCTGGCGAAGGTCGACCTGAAGACGCGGACGCTGAGCGCGGTGTTCGACGTGGGTCCCGGGGCGAAGGAAGGCGGGATCGCGGTCGGCGCGGGCAGCGTCTGGCTGATGGTCGACGTGCAGGGCTCGCTGGCCCGGATCGACCCGGCCACGGGCGCCGTGGTCGCCACGGTCCAGCTGCCGCCGGGATCCTACAACCCCGTGTTCAGCGAAGGCCGCGTCTGGGTGAGCCGGGCCGACGGTTCTGAGCTCACGGTCGTCGACGCCAAGACGAACAAGGTCGTGGACCATGTGCCCACCGGCCAGCACCCGCGCTTCCTGACGGCGGGCGCCGGCGCGGTCTGGACCTTGAACCAGGGCGACGGTTCGCTCACCCGGATCGATGTCACAGGTCGTCGGCCGGTCGACACCGTGCAGCTTCACACGCCCGGCCCCGGCGGCGACATCGCCTTTGCCGACGGCAGGGTCTGGACCACGATGATGAAGACGCCGCTGACCGCGGTCGATGCGGCGCGCTCGGTCATCCTCTGCCAGTGGAAGGGGGCCGGCGGCGACGCCGTGGGCGTGGGCCATGGCGCGATCTGGCTGACGGATCTGTCCGCCGGGACCGTACTCCGCATTGCCCTCAGCGATCTGCCCAAGGCCTGCCGCGCCGGCGGTCGATGAGCCCCGCCGCCCCGGGCGCGCCTCGACGCCTAGGCGAGGATGGGCGATAAGCGAGGCCGGTCAATGCGGCTTGGGTAGTTGAGGATGGCGAGCACTCAGGTAGGCCCCAGCCCCATGAAACCGGCCGGTCTGCTGGCGGCGCGCGCGGCGCTCGCGCGGGGCGACGCCGCGGCGGCGCGCGACCATGCCGAGGCGGTGGCGCGCCAGTCCCCGGACCAGGCGGAGGCGCATTTCCTGGTCGGCCTGGCCGACGCCGCCGCGGGCCGCGTCAGCGCCGGGATCGATCACCTGCAACGCGCGGTCGCGCTCGACGGTCAAGGCGAGTATTGGGCGCAGCTCGCCCGCCTGCTGTCGCTGGTGCATCGCGACGGCGAGGCCGCCGAGGCCCTTGTCGCGGCTGAACGCGCGCCGCCCGCCGACGCCCTCAGCCTCGACACCATGGGCTGCGTCTACGCCCGCCTCGGCGACCATCCCGCCTCGGTGCCGTGTTTCGACGCCGCCGTCGCGCTGGCCCCCGGCAACCGGGCTTTCCGCTACAACTTGGCGGTCGCCCTCAGCTTCGTCGGCCGCACCGACGATGCCGAAGCAGCCCTGGAGGCCCTGATCGGCCTCGATCCGCTGGCAGGCCGCCCGCACCATACCCTGGCCGGCCTGCGCAAGCAGACCACGGCCCGCAATCACCTGGCGCGGCTCGAGGCCGCCCACCGCGCCGCCCGCGATCCGAACGATCGCCTGTTGCTGGCCTACGCCCTGTCCAAGGAACTGGAGGATGTCGGCGAGCCGCACGCCTCTTTCCAATGGCTCAGCCGCGCCAACGCCGAGCACCGCGCCACGCTGGCCTACACCTCAGACACCGACGCGGCGGTGTTCGACGCCATCGAGACGCACTGGCGCGCGCTCGGCGATCCGCCCGGCGATGCGCCCACCGACGCGCCCGTGTTCGTCATCGGCATGCCGCGCACCGGCACCACCCTGGTCGACCGGATCATCGGGTCTCACCCGCGGATGGAGAGCGTCGGGGAACTGCAGGCCATGCCCGTCGCGGTCAAGCTGGCCACGGGTGTTCGCTCGCGAACCGTCCTGGATCCCGAAACCGTCCGAGCTGCGGCGTCCTGCAACATGGCTGAGATCGGACGGGCCTATCTCGCGCGGGCCGTCCAGCACCGGCGCGATCCCTCACGGCGGCTGATCGACAAGTTCCCGGGCAATTTCTTCTACGCCGGCCTCATCGCCAGAGCCTTGCCCAAGGCGTCGATCGTCTGCCTGCGCCGGGCGCCGATGGACGTCGTGCTCAGCAACTTCAAGAACCTGTTCGCGACCACGTCGCGCTACTACGACTACAGCTACGACCTTGCCGAGATCGCCGAATATTACGTGCGGTTCGACCGCCTGATGGCCTTCTGGCGCGATCAGCTGCCGGGGCGCGTCCTGGAGATCGGCTACGAAGACCTGGTCGCGGACCAGGAGGGGCAGACCCGGCGATTGCTGGCCCATTGCGGCCTGGACTGGTCGGACAGCTGCCTCGAATTCCACAAGAGCACGGCCCCGGTGTCCACGCCGAGCGCGGCGCAGGTGCGCCAGCCGATCTACAAGGACTCGGTGTCGAAATGGCGCGTCCATGCCCAGGCGTTCGAGCCTGCGCTGCGCGTCTTCGAGCGGCATGGCATCCCGGTGGAATAGACCACGGGCGCCGCCTCTCGGCGGCGCCCGCAAGCGGCCTTACCCGAAGTGGTAGCGCAGTTGCACCCCGACCTGACGCGGGGTGAGGACGCTCTGAGCGTAGTAGCGCTCGGTGACGCCCGTACGGGACAGGTTGAGGCTGCTCAGGTCGTTGCTGACCGAGGTGATCGCATAGGTATCGAAGATGTTGTCGGCAAAGACGCCGATGTCATATTTGTCGGTGCGGTAGGTGACCGAGGCTCGGCTCTTCGAATAGGCGGGAATGTCGGCGCCGAAGCCCCTCAGTCCCACGCGCGAGTAGATGTCGCCCGAGAAGGTGGTGGCCCAGACGGCCTGCACGTCCCGATCCCCGGCTCCGGGCAGCGGGTAGGTGTAGATCGCTTGGATGCTGCCTGAATTCTTCGTGGACCCGGGAAGACGATCGCCGGCGAAGGCGTCGTATCGAACCCCGTGGCTGACCACGAGGCCCGGCACGTTCTGCGTCAGATGGGCGTCGTCATAGGCATAGGTCGCCATGAACAGCAGATTGGGCGTGACCTTGAACGAGCCGCTCCAGTCGAAGCCCTGCGAGACGGCCGCCGCGCCGTTGAGCGTGACGCCCAGGTTGCCGTTCACCGTGACGCTGGGAATCTGGATGCTGCTCCAGTCGACTTTGTAGGCATCGACGGTCATCTGCAGCCGCTTGTCCAGGAACGAGGCGCGCAGGCCGACCTCGATGTTGCTCGTCCGGTCCGGTTGGTAGGTAAGTTCGTTCGGCAGCGCGCAGATGTTCTGCCCTGGGGGCAGCGGAAGGATGCAGGGCACGACCCGGTTGACGCCCCCGACGCGATAACCGGTCGAATAGGTGAAGTAGCCGAGCAGGTCCGGCGTGAACTGATAGGAGGTGTTCGCCTTCCACACCGGTCCGTCGCCGCTGGCGCTGCCGCTGCGGAACCGGCTCGCCGCGATGATCGTCGACGGATAGGGCATGCGCTTGATGCCGCCGCCGGTCAGGGGGGTGTCGGCGCCGCCGGTGACGTTGGCGTTGTAGTCGAAGTAGCGGAAGCCGCCGGTCACCTGCCACGCCTTGGTGATGTGGAAGGTGCCTTCGCCATAGACGGCCTTTTCATCCGTTTCGGTGTCGGTCACCGAGATGTACTCGAGGTCGTCCGGCCGGTTGATCTTGGCCCACGTGGCATAGCCGGGCGTGTATTCCTGGCGATAGCCGTTGGTGGTCAGGCGGTTGTAGAAGCCCCCGAGGACCCAGCTGAATGGACCGCCGTGAGTCGAGACCAGGCGGAATTCCTGATTGAATTGCTTGTTGTAGGTTTTGTTCTGCGCGAACGAGGAGAAGTCGGGGAAGGCCTGGTAGCCGTAGTTCAGGTCGAGCAACAGGTCGGTGTTGTCGCTCTGGGTCTTGATGGTCTGGCTGGTGTAGGACGTCGTGCTGTGGAACTCGGCGATGTGCCCCAGCTGCGCCTGGACTTCCGCGGAATAGAGATCCGAGGTCCGGCGGGACGGTTCGAGATAGCGCCAGGGGCCCTCGTAGTTCGACGTCCCAAGGACGCCCGCGCCGTTGGCCTGCCGCCCGTTGGTCGAGGTGTCCTGGTGGGCATAGGTGAAGTAGGCCAGCAGGTCGGGGCTGTACTCGAGCAGCAGCTGGTTGCGCGTCGTGAAGGTGTGCTCGAAGTTGACGTCCTTTTGCGACGTGAAGTTGGTGTTGTAATCGGCCGCCGTGCCGAAGGAGCCGGGCGTGGAGCCCGTGGCCAGGACCGGCTGCGCATTGGAGGCGCCGGGCGTCTTCAGCAGGTGATTGTAGTCGATGAAGCCGGGGTTGTCGTAGTAGCCGATCACCGATCGCAGGGCGACCTTGTCCTGCACGATCGGGATGTTGGCGGTGAGGTCGCCGACCGCGCCGGTCTCGGCGCTGTGGGACTCTTGGAATACCCGGGCGTTCACGTCGACGGTGTAGCGGTCCGGATTGGGCCGATTGGGGATGTAGCGCATCGCACCGGCCAGGGTGCCCAGGCCGTAGAGCGTGCCTTGCGGTCCCTGGAGCACCTCGACACGGTTGATGTCGATCAGCTTGAAGTCGAGGTACAGCGGGACTTCGCCGAGATAGACCCCGACGGAGTTGTTCGTGTTCGACCCGTTGGCGCTGGTGTCGCCCGACGAGATGCCGCGCATAATGATGTTGCCCGTGGTGGCCGGGCCGGTATCGGCGACGGTCACGCCCGGCGTGAACGCGCCCAGCGACTTCACGTCGTCGATCCGCTGAGCCTCGATCGTCTGGCCGGTGACGGCGCTGATATTGATCGGCGCGTTCTGGATGGTCGACGTCCGGCGGGTGGCGGTGACCACGATCTCGCCGACGCTGGCGCTGCTGGAGCCGCTACCACTGTTGGCGGCCGGAGCCGTCTGCGCAAATGTTGGCGAGGCTGCGAGACCCGCCAACATGGTGGCGCCAAGCAAGAGCGCCTTGTGAGACGTCAGTTGTTTCATTGAAAAGCCTCAATAGTCATTGGTTCAATCCCCTTCGCGTTTCAGAGGCCCGCCCTGTCGCATCCTCGATCTCTGTCGCCGTCGTCGAATTCACGTCCGCGCTCGGCCGTCCGCCTTTCAATTCGGCGTTGAAAAGCCCCCTCGGCTCAGCCCGTTAGGAGGCTAGAGAACCGTGACGGCTCACTTGCGAGTATTACTAATCAGCGAAGCGGTAATATCAGCCCGAAAGATGGTCCGGGCATGCCGCTTCCGCCCGGGCGCCTGCGTTTTGCGCATTCTGCGAGAGAGTTCGGACACGCCCTGGCCGAATCCGAGCGCCAACGGCGATTCTTCGCGTGTGGATTGACGTGTTTCGTCAAGCCAAGCGCCGGCCGCGGCCTGATCGACATTCGACCGTGAGGGCCAGACGCCGCCTTTATGGACACGGCCCTCGCGGGTAAGCCAGCTTGAACGCCGAAAGTCTGGCCATGCCCCCGACCCGCGACTAAGGGGAGCGCAAACCGAGCTCGGCAAGGGACAAGTCCATCTGGCCATGCACATCGCCATCGCATCCGACCACGCCGCCGTGGGCCTCAAGGCCGAGCTGAGCGCGTACCTCATCGGCCTCGGCCACGACGTCGCCGATCTCGGCCCCGAGACCACCGATCGAGTCGATTATCCTGACTACGGCTATAAGCTCGCCTCGGTCGTCGCCGAGGGGCGCGCTCAATTCGGCGTCGCCCTCTGCGGTTCGGGCATCGGCATTTCGATCGCCGTCAACCGGCACCCGGCGTTGCGCTGCGCGCTCGTGTCCGAGCCGCTTTCGGCCGCGCTCGCCCGCGAGCACAACGACGCCAACTGCATCGCCATGGGCGCGCGGCTGGTCGGGGTCGACATGGCGAAGGCCTGCCTCGACGCGTTCCTTTCCACCGGATTCGGTGGAGGCCGCCACACCGGCCGCGTGGAAAAGCTGACCACCCCTCCTTGTTGATCGGGTTTACGCAGGCGGTCCTGATCGAAATCCTTCAGACGACGGTCGTCGACAACAAGACCAATGAACGCATCGACGGGATCGTCGGGAACAATTTCTCCTCCTACGTCCGCGACTATGATTTCAGCGTCGTTTGCAGGAGCACCTGCAAAGCCATCCCGGCGCAGCCGCGCCGGAAGGTTTCCCCACCGGCGTCACCGCACTGTGCGCGATGGTCGAGGGCAAGCCGGTGGGCATGACCGCGAGCGCCTTTGTCGCCCTATCGCTTCATCCCGCGCTGGTGTCCCTTTGCATCAAGCAGGACTCGGGGACATGGCGGACGTTGCGGGGGGACCGTTTCTTGGGGCAGGACTACGAAGTCACCTCGGACGGGGCCCTTTTCCTGGTGAACTCGGCGGCCAGGCTGGCGTGCTCAATCGAGGGAAATCGCCGCCGGCGATCACCACATCGTCCTGTTCCGCCTCCACCAGACAGCCGTCGCCGACGGGGTCATGCCACTGGTCTTCCATTCCAGCGATTTTCATACCTTGGCGCCGATCGGTGAGCCCGTGCCCAAAGGCACGCTCCTGGCAGAGGCTGCGGCGCGGATCTAAGCCTTCGGCGCCAACCGGCCGATACGCCCGAACAGCAGGTAGATGGCGGCCGCGAAGGCTGCCACCGCCAAGCCTTCGGCGATAGGCTGGAAGCTGTCGCCGACGAGGGCGAGGGGAGCCGACTTGCCGGAGCCCACCACCACCGCCGCCAGAATGACGCCCATCAATCCTTCGCCGACGATCAGGCCGGATGCGACCAGGATGCCCAGTTGCTTCAGCGACTCGGCGTTCGGCCGCTTCTCGACCCTGGCGTCGAAGATGGCGGCGCCGACGGAGCCGACGCACACCATCAAGGTGGTCGCCGGCGGTAGATAGACGCCGAGGCCGACGGCCAAGGGCGGCATGCGGGGGAGCTTCAGCACGCCCAGGAGCTCGTCCACGATCACGACGACGACCCCGACCGCCATGCCCACGCCCAGCAGGGTCCAATCGAGCTGTCCGCCGATCACCCCCTTGGCCAAGGTCGAGATCAACGAGGCCTGAGGAGCGGCGAGGGCGTGGGCCGGATCGACTCCCGGCACACCGCTGAAGCCAAAGGCCTTGTTCAAGAGGTCGAGCACCACCGGCACCACCATGGAGCCTACCGCCACGCCGATGATCAGGGCGACCTGCTGCTTCCAGGGCGTGGCGCCCACCAGCTGGCCGGTCTTCAGATCCTGGAGGTTGTCGTTGCCGACGATCGCCGCGGAGAAGACGAAGGCGGTGGCGAACAGGGTGAAGGCCACCAGGGCCTGGCTCGCTTCCGGGCCCACGATCGGGCGGACGACGTAGGCCATCAACAGGGCGGCGAGCAGCACCGCAAGGATGCCGACGCCGGACACCGGACTGTTGGACGACCCGACGAGGCCGGCCATGTAGCCGCAGACGGTCGCGACGAAGAGGCCGATCACCAGGACATAGGCGACGCCGCCCACCACCAGGACCCCAGTGGCCCGGCCAAGGCCGCTCTGTACGGCCAGATAGGCTAGGACCGCGCCGATCACGACCAGGCAGGCCAAGGTGATCATGGCGGTCCAGCCGATGGGGAGGTCCTGTTCCTCGATCGGCAGTACGGCTGCGCCCATCCTCCGGTTGGCCCGCGAGGCCGCGATGGACGAGGCGACGCCCCCCAGCACCGGCCGCGCCAGCTTGACCAAGGACCAGACGGCAGCCACGCCCATCTCCCCGGCGCCGATGAAGCGGACCTTCTGCGACCAGATCTCGAGCACCGCATCGGTCACCGGCCCGGCGTGCGCGCCCATGGAGAACAGGATGGGAACGGCGCCGGCCCAAGCGATCAGCACCCCTACCAGGGTGGCGACGCCGACCCACAGGCCCACCATGTGGCCCACGGCGTAGAGCGCCAGGGACATGCCGAAGTCGAAGCCGCTCGCGCCCTTGCCGACCCGGAAATAGCGGGCCACGTCGGCGGCGAAGAGCTGGGTGTTGACCACCACCATGTAGGCGGCCGAGGCGAGGGCGCCCCACACCACCGCCATGACGCCCGCCTTTCCGGCTACGTCGCCCAGGGCGGCCCTGGCGCCTTCGTCCGCATGGGCGCCGGCGCCGACCATCAGCACCTCGGCGCAGGCAACCCCCTCCGGATACGGCAAGTCCGAGCCTGTTACCATGGCGCGGCGCAAGGGGATCGAGAAGGTGACGCCCAGGACGCCCCCGAGAACGCAGAGCCCAAAGCTGACCCAGAAGGGGAAGTGGTTCCACCAGCCGACCATGATCAATCCGGGCAGGACGAACACCATCGACGCCACCGCCCCGGCGGCGGAGGCTACCGTCTGGACGATGTTGTTTTCTTGGATGGTGTGGTCCTTGAACAGCCGCAGCACCGCCATCGAGATCACCGCCGCAGGGATCGAGGAGGCGAAGGTCAAGCCCGCCTTCAATCCGAAGAAGACGTTGGCCGCAGTGAACACCACGGTGATCAGGGCGCCGAGGATCACGCCCCGGATGGTCAGTTCGTTCCGGCGAGGCTCGGCGGGAACAGGCGCGGTGTCAGGCAAGCGGCGGTACCTTTCGAAGGATTGTGGAAGCGCCCGTCACCCGGCGGGCAGCTTTGGCGTCCGAAGAGCGGGCTCGAGACCTTAAGCTATGAGCCTCTTGGGTCCGGTGGCGAGTCGGCGGCCAGCTGCAGCGCTGCGGCTTCCATCCGTTCGAGCATGGACATCAATTGGCGGGCTTCCGCCTCGGTGAAGCTGGCGAGGAGCCGGTTCTCCAGCTCCAGCGCCTTGGGCGCCACCTGCGAATAGAGATCCCGCCCGGCAGGCGAAAGGGACAGGTGGTGCGAGCGCTTGTCCGCGGGATTTGGAGAACGGGTGACCAAGCCCCTATCGAAAAGCGCGACCGCGGCACGGCTGACCGTGACCTTGTCCATCCGTGTCGCGACGCCGAGGTCCAGCTGGGTGAACCGGTCGTGCTCGGCCAGGATCGCGATCAGGCGCCATTCGGGCACCGTCAGGCCGAACAAGGCGCGATAGGCGCTGGCGATAACCTCGCTCACGGTGTTTGACGCGATCGACAGCCTGTAGGGCACAAAGCTGTCGAGCTTGAGCGTCCGCCGCCGATTCATCCGCCGCTCCCGACCCGCCGTTCAGCGTGACTGCAAACTGTCCCATGTCCAGCGTCGGAACAAGTTGCATTTGACACCAGTTTTCCGAAAACTAGTTTCTGATGAAACGACATGGCGGGTTGTTGACCATGCTCCCCGACGCCGCAAACCCTCTTGGCCTCGACGGCTTCGCCTTCGCCGAGCTGACCTCGCCGGACCCCCGATCGGATGGCCCGCCAATTGGAGCAGCTGGGTTTCGTGGCGGCGGCCAGGCGGCGAGCCCGTCTCTGCGACCCTCAGCCGTGAGCATAACGACGCCAACGTCATCGCCCTCGGCGCCCGTCTGGTTGGACTCGACATGGCCAAGGCCTGCGTGACCAAGGACCACTTCTGGCGCAGGTCGGCCCACAATTTCCTGGGAGCAGACCAACCCGCCAGTGATTGAGCGCGAAGGCTTTGTCGGCGTTACGGGCCTTCTCGACGGACGTTCGCCACTACGCACTGGATGTACGCGGCCGGCCTTCAGGCCCGGTTGCCGGGCGCCTGTGGAATTGGACGGCGGCAATGTCATGACTTGGTCGGGGCGACGATGTTGACGCAGGCGTCGACAGCTTGCCGCAGGCCGCTGACCGCGACATCGGGCGCCGCGACCGGCCCGCCGGCCGCGCCTGCGGGTTCAGGTTCGCCCCACGCACAGATCACCAGCGGAAGGCGCGGCGAATGTTGCTGGAGCGCGCGGATGAGGAAACGAAGCCGGGTGTGGCTGTGGCCGCAGGGGAAATAGGAGATGCACACCGCGCTGACGCCCGCGAGGTCAAATTCCGCCAGGCGAGCGCGGGAAATAGCCAAGCGCGGACCCACGCGACCATCAACGCCGTGTTTGCCCAAGAGCTGAGCCAGCATCACGTTGGCGGTATCGTCGAGGACCCCATGGGTGGGGAGGCACAGGACGACGCCGCCGTTCCCTTCGCCCGCGCGCAGGCTCTTCGGCGCTACGCCGCTAGGGCCGCTCTCCTCCGGAACCGGGCCCGCCCGCGGCCCGGCCGCATCGGCAGACGGCCGCTCGTCCTCCCGATCGCTGAGCAGAGCGGTGAGGTCGGCGACCGTTTCAGCAATCCGTCCCAACTGCTGCGGTCGGAGCACCCCGCGCTGCAGATCCGCTGAGGCCAGGCCTAAGCCTTTCATCGCCACCTCATCGTAATAGACAGATAAGGGCGCATCCTTCAGGAGCACGTCAGCCTGTTCCAGGATCTCGTCCGAATCGCCGGCCAAGGCGCGCTGGTAGAAGCTCTCGGGAGGCGTCAGGGGCGGCCGATCCCCAAGTAGGACTTCGATGTAGGCCAAGCGCGGGACATGGCGGCCGAGCACCAGAAGACAGAGCGAGAGCGGTGTCGAAAGGATGAGTCCCAAGGGCCCCCAGAGCCAGGACCAGAAGATGGCCGCCACCACCACCGACACGGGTGAAAGCCCCGTGCTGCGGCCATAGAAGAAGGGTTCAACCACCTGCCCTGTGAAGGTCTCTAGGGCGACGAAAAGGGCGATGGTCCAAGCGACCATGGCCCAGCCCGGATCGATGGCGGCCGCCAGAGCCGCGGGGAGGGCGGCGGATATGATTCCGCCGAGGTAAGGCACGAAGCGCATGAGGGCGGCGACCGCCGCCCAGAGAAGAGTGTGGGGCACGCCAATGAAGTATAATCCGACCCCTATGAGGAAGCCGAAGCCGGCGTTGACGGCGAGCTGGCTGAGGAAGTAGCGGCTCAGCCTTTCGGCCGCGTCATCCATCGCCCGAGATGTTCGGAGCAGGTCGCTCGATCCCAGAAGTCGGACCAATCGGTCGCGCAGGTCCGTCTGCTGCAGCAGGATGAAAACCGCCACGACAAAGACCAGGGCGGTGGTTGCGAGCGGCTTCAACACTGGCCCGGCCAGGCGCCGGATGAGGTCGAAGGTGCTGGGGGCGGGCTGGCGGATGACCACGGGCACCGGCTTCACCGATCCATCGGCGAGTCCCTGGGTTGCTGGCGGGCCTGGCGGCCCGCCCGTGGCCTTGGTCAGGGCTGGTCCCAAACGGCCGACCAAGGCGTTCAACCGCCCGGTGGTGAGCGCGTTCAGAGTCTTCAACTTGGCATCGAAGACGCCCTGGTAGCGGGGCGCTTCCTGCGCCAGCGCCGAAATCTGCGACGTGATCACGCTGCCCAGGCCGAGCAAGAGCGCGAGGCTCAGCGCCCAGGCCAACAGGACGGCGACGGACCGTGGCATCTTCAATCGCCGGAGAAATTCGACCAATGGCGCCAGGACGAAGGCAAGCAGCACAGCCAAGGTGATAGGGATCAAAATCTCTCGCGCGAGGTACAGCGCGCCGACGATGACGACGCTGACCGCGAGATTCAGCAGCTGCGCAGTCTTGGAGTCTTCAACCGGGCGATCGTCGAGGTCGGGCGACCGATCCATTGCCTCTCCGGTTCAAGCGCGGCTGTCGCAGCTTAACGAACGCCGGTCGGAAATGATCCGCGGTCACCAGCGCTCGTCGGGAGAGAAGAGTTGGCTAAGCGCTCGTTCGAGATCCGCGACCTGGAAGGGCTTGCGCAGGATCTGATCGGCACCGATGACCCGGCTGACCGCGCGCATATCGGCATAGCCGGTGGCCATGAGGATCGGGAGATTCGGCGCGATAGCCCGTGCCGCCTGGATCACGTCCACCCCGTTCATACCCGGCATGGCGTAGTCGACGATCATCAGACTTGGAGTCTGGACGCTGAGCCGCTGCAGACCTTCGAGCCCGTTGGGGGCCTCAGTCACCGTGTGCCCCAAGCCCTCGAGGCAATCGACCATGTAGCGCCGCACGCCGGGGTCGTCCTCCACCACCAGAATGCGCAGTCCTTGAAGCCCCGGGGATCGCGGCGCGCCTTCGGCCGCACGCGCGCACTCAGTTGGTTCGGTGCGCGGGAGCCAAATTTCCACTGTGCAGCCTTCTCCCACAGCGCTCTGGATGCAGGCTGTGCCGCCAGACTCGCGCGCAATCCCGTAGACCTGGCTTAGGCCCAGGCCCGTGCCCTTGCCCGTCGGCTTCGTGGTGAAGAAGGGGTCGAAGACACGGTCGATAATGTGCGGCGGAATGCCGGTACCGGTATCCTTGACCGTGATCACCACATAGTCGCCCGGGCGCAGGTCGGGGCGCGCGCTCGCCCTCTGGCTGCTCTCGATCTGTACGACGCCGCCATCCGGCATGGCGTCGCGCGCATTCAACGCCAGGTTGATGACGGCCAGTTCAAGCTGGTTGGAGTCGGCCAGCGCCCAGGGCGCATGCTCGTCCAGCGATAGAACGATTGTGTGTTCGGGGCCCAAGCTGCGCGGCAGGAACTGATGAAGCGACCCCAGCATCCCGTTGATATCGACCGGATTCAGCATCAGCCGCTGAGTGCGCGAGAAGGCGAGGAGCTGGCGCGTCAGTTTGGCGGCGCGGTGGGCCGCCTCCAGCCCATGGCCGGCCATGGCGGCGATCCTCTTGTCCGGCGCATTTCGCTGGATCAGGTCCATATTGCCGGCGATCACCGTCAGAAGGTTGTTGAAGTCGTGGGCGATCCCCCCGGTCAACTGTCCGACAGCCTCCATCTTCTGCGCCTGCACCAGCGCCTGCTGCGCCCGCTCGCGTTCGGCGATCTCCTGCATCAGGAGATTGTTGGCGTGAGCTAGCTCCGCGGTGCGGTCGGCAATCCGGCTTTCGAGCGTCTCGTTGAGGTGGCGCAGCTCCTCCTTGGCCATCTCCAACTCGAGCAGATGGCGGCTGGCGGCATATTGTCGAAAACGCCCCCGAAGCGCCGAGGTCACGGCCCGGCTCAGGGTCTCGCTGTGAATCGGCCGTTCCAGCACGACCAGGTTGCCGAGTTGCTCGAGCAGGGCTTGGGCCTGTTTCGGGCGGCGGCCGGATCGTTTGGTCGCCAGCAGAATGAAAGGGAAATCCGACCACGCCGGCTGCTTGGAGAGCCAACGCACCATATCGCGCGTATCCGCTTCCGTGAGAGATTCCTCCGTGGCCAGCGCGGCGCCCGCGCCAGCCGCCAGTTCACGGGCAAGTTCCTTGCAGCTTGAGCAGATATGGGTCTCTCGGCCCTCCTTGGCCAGGAGCTGTGCGATGACGGCGGCGTCGCGACCCCGCAACGCCAGCAGGAGAATGCGCGCTTCCACGATCAGGCGATATCCATACCGGATGCAGCGGTCATCAGGGCCGTCTCTCCGCGATAGGCGGGGGCTCCGGTGAGAATCCCCTCGAAGTCGACCAACGGATCTCCGACGAGAATGCCCGAGCGTCCCAGCCGGAACTCGCGGATGCTGGCCTCGTGTTCTGTGGTCCGGCTCTTCGCCACCGACACCGCCTTGAACACCTTTCCCTCTGCTTCGAAGTACCGGAACAGCAGGATCACGTCAGAGAGATAGCTGAGGTCCACGTCGCCACGGATGTCGCCAACGATACCGTGTTGCCCGAGGACGAGCATGGTCAGCGCCCCCTTGCTGTTCAGGTAGCCCAGCAACTCATGCATTTGCAGGACCAGGTACTTCTCGTGAGGCATGGCCTGGAGCAAAGCGTTGAGACTGTCGATCGCCAGGAAGCGGACGCCGTCGCGCTCGACGACCGCCTTGACCCAATTGGTGAACTGACCGGGGGACAGCTCGGCGGGGTCCATCTGCCAGACCTGCAGTTGTCCGTTCTCGATGAAGGGCTGGAGGTCCATGCCCATCGCCCGGGCGCGGGCGAGCATCGTGGCCTTGCCTTCGTCGAACAGGAAGTAGGCGGCCTTCTCCCCGCGCTTGAGCGCGCTTAATCCGCAGCAGGCGGCAGTGCTCGTCTTGCCGATGCCCGACGGTCCATTGAGCAGCACATTGGTTCCCGGCGACAGGCCACCGCCCAACATATCGTCCAGATGCGCAACGCCCGTAGATAACAGGGCCTCGGAAAACTCCCCTTCGCCTTCAGGTGCAACGAGGCGGGGGAACACGTCGACCCCGCCCGTCTCGATGAGGAAGTCGTGGTAGCCGCCGCGATACTTCACGCCTCGCATCTTGACGATGCGCAGGCGGCGACGTTCCGAGCCATAGTCTTGGGCCACATGTTCCAAAGAAATGACACCGTGAACAATGCTATGCAGCTGTAGGTCCGCCGGTTCGGAGCTGCGGTCGTCCAACATCAGGACGGTACATTCCCGGGTCGAAAAATAGTGCTTGAGGGCCAGGATCTGACGGCGATAGCGCAAGGAGTTCTGCGCCAGAAGGCGCATTTCGGACAGGCTGTCGAACACCACCCGGCTGGGCCGCAGGCGATCCACACAGTTCATCACGCCCTTGATCGTCTCGCCCAGCTCTACTTCGGAAGGGTCAAGGATCGACTGCTCGCTGTCGGGATCGAGCCCCTGTTCATTGACCAATTCGAAGAGCTCGATCCCTTCTAAGGACCAGCCGTGACTCTTGGCCACCTCGCTCAGTTCGGACGAGGTTTCAGACAAGGTTATGTATAAGCCCTTCTCTCCATTAGCTGCGCCAGCGAGCAGGAATTGAAGGGCCAAGGTGGTTTTTCCCGAACCTGGCGTGCCTTCCAGCAGATAGGTGCGATGTCTGGTCAGGCCGCCGCCCAGAATCAGGTCCAGGTCTGTGATGCCGCTCGAAATACGGTCGCCTAACAGAGGCACAGCCATGGTCGTCCCGTGGTGGCGCGGCTCGTGCGAGCCGCTGAACGGTGCATTGAACGGACTTGGCAGCGATTCGATGCGCGGGTTTCAGGGCTTCGGATGTTCCTGGTGACCGAGGCCCTCCTCACCGTCCTGGCGGCTGACCTGGCCAGCCAGGAAACCCTTGGGAGGAACCTTGCCTCGCAGGAAACCTTTCCAATGGGTCGCGTGTGGCGACCGGAGGGATTTCAATGTCAATTCTAGCTTGGCTCGTCGTGGGCCTGATCGCCGGTTTCCTTGCAAGCAAAGTCGTCAACAAAGCCGGATCCGGCGTTGTGATGGATATCGTCCTGGGCATCGTCGGCGCTCTGGTGGGTGGCTTCGTCTTCAACGCTATCGGCCATTCGGCGCCCAGCGGCATCAATATCTACAGCATCTTCGTCGCCTTCGTCGGCGCCGTGATCGTGTTGGTGATCTACCACGCTGTCATCGGCCGCCGGGCGCTTTGACCGCCCGACCGTATCCCTCCTAACCCGTTCCAAACAGGAGAACTCCCATGAGCAAAGAAGGCATCGAGGGCGCGACCCAGAAGGGCGTCGGCGCCGTGAAGGAAACCGTCGGCAAGGCCATTGGCAACGACAAGCTGCGCGCCGAAGGCATGGCCGACAAGGCGGCCGGTACGGCCAAGGAAGCCGTCGGCAAGGCCAAGGACGCCATGCACAAGGCAACCAAATAACCCCTGGCCAGGATAACGACGGCCGCCAGTAAGTCCCGGCCGCCGCTCTCCTTTTGGGAGATGCGCATGTCGAACGGGCTCATGAAGAGCGGTGACCTGCAGGGCAAGCGCCTGGTCGGGCGGCAGGACGCCAAGCTCGGTGTGTTGCGCGAACTGTTCTTTGATCCGACGTCGGGTCAGATTGTGTTCGTCATTGTCGAAGGCTCCAGCCTCCTCGGCGGCTCCGGAAAATTCTACCCCGTGCCCTGGTCGCAGGTCCGCTATGACGCGGTGGCTGACGACTTCCAGATCCACATGACCAAGGACGCGTTCAAGGCCGCCCCCAGCTACGATCGTGACCAGCTCGCCAATCCCAACTTCGGTTGGAATGAACAGTCGCGACGCTACTTCTCCGCAACATAGCCCAGTCTCGAATTATAGCCCTTCCCAATTTCGGTGCTGCGGACCTGCCCTCCTACCGCGCCGTACGGCTTCCGCCCGCCGAGTGCCGACGGCTTGCCGAGGCTGCAAGTCATCGCTGCCAATATTGAGGTCGCCTTCGTCGTCACGTCGATGAAACACGACCTCAATCCTCGCCGGATCGAGCGTTATCTCGCCGCCGCGTGGCAGAGCAGGGCCCGGCCTATGGTGGTCCTGACCAAGTCCGACCTCTGCGCTGATCCGCAAGGTCTAGCCACCAAGATCGCCGCCCTGGCGACCGGCTGCCCGGCCCTTGTGTTTCCGGCTCCGCGAGGCCGCGGCCTTGAGCCCTGCTCGCTTGAGTGAGGCCGGGCGAAACCTGCGTGCCGATCGGCTCGTCCGGTATCCGCAGCTTGCGCTTGAACTGATGGCGGCGGAGGAGAAGGCGGACCAGGCGGCCAAGGACGCCACGCGCTACAAGAGATAGCCCGGGCGGCGAGAAAGACCGGGGCGTGGACTGATCATCGGGCCCGGGGGCAGGCGCTTTGCAGAATGTGGCGCCCACTCGCAGCCAAACGGGTTAGTTGAGGGCCTTCAGACCCGTGAGAGATGACAATGCCTGCGTACACCATCGTCACCACCAGCGCGACCCAAGGCAGCGATGCGGCCGAGGTGAACACGCTTACGGATGAGTTCGTCGACGCAAGCGAAGCGTTGGGTTATTCGCGCCGAATGGCCGAAGAGATGGCGGGCCTCGCCCACCAACTTGCATTGGACTTGGATTACACAAATATCGGACTATACATTGGGGATTTGATCGATGAGGATCTTGATCCGAGCCACATCTCGTTCATAGGGGCGTGGATACTGGACGATGACGGCGCCTCATTCGTCTCCGCAGACGAATTCCGCGAAGGCGCAGCTGAGACTGACCTCCAGTAGTCGTTGGGCGTCCAGTGTCCGCTTGCCGTGCTGGGGTGGCCTGCGGACGGCTACCGGGACAACGCCCTCGCACGGCACAAAAAGCGCAGCCTCGAGATCGAGATCGAAGTCGATGGGGAGAGCGCCGTCGCCTGTCTAGAACGACGCCTGCACGCATCACCCGGGCATAATGTCGCGTTGGCGCGCAGGCGGGCCTTGGCCGATAGGCAGGCGATCCGCGTTCCACGGTCACTCGTGCCGAACCAAGCAGCCCCATCGCCCGCTAAGCGGCGATGAGCATTGTCAATGCTTGCAGCGGGCCGCCAGAGCGTCAGCCCGGCGCTGACTTTGGGGATTCTTCGTCGCCGAGGGCAACCCCGTTCACAGTCCATGCCGCCCCTGGAGAGGTACATCAGCCGATACGACCTTCGCCATCTACCAGGTACAGCCTGTATTCTGTCATGACTGCGGCCTCTTCCGAGCAAAGCCCTAGATTCGAATGGCACAGCATTGTGCCGTGCTCAGACCGATGTCGCAGCCGTCAGACGTTCACTCAGTTGCCTTTGCAATCCACGGCGAACATACAGGCTTCTCCAAGCCAGACGACGATACGCTCACAGCCGTGATGTTCTCACAGCAGCGTGGGTCGCGGCCGGTGTCTCCCCGTCGGGGTAGTACACCTCCAGTCGATAGGGCTTGAGACCAAGCCGGATCTGACCAGAGAACCGCGAGCAACCGCGCACCGAATCCAGGGTTGAGGCGTTTGCGCATCGTCCGCATCGTCAGAGGCTTCGGTGACGGTATTCTCTTGCCCTCATTGCCGGTGGCTGCTGCAGCTGGAAGCGCGGCTTTGCAGTCGGTGTGCGCGCACGGTGGCGTTTGACCCCGAGGCGGACGCCTTCTTCTCGCTCGACGTGGCGTCCGGCCGCTGGCACTCCGCCTTCGGCGAGGAGTCTCACGCGCAGCTCTGCAACAACGGACGCCTGGGCGTCTGCAACTGGCTGACGCACGACCCCGGCGGATGGTGCGTCAGCTGCGCCAGGAACCGGACCATCCCCGATCTCACCGTGCCCGGCCTGCTCGACCGCTGGCGCAAGGTCGAGGACGCCAAGCGGCGGGCTCTGCTGGGCATCCTGAGGCTGGGCCTGCTGGTGACGCCCAACGGGCCCTGGGGGCGTCCGCTGGCCTTCGACCTGCTGCACGACGACGCCGCCGAAGCCGGCCTGGCGCCCGTGCACGCCACCGGCTATCTCGACGGCGTGGTGACGATAAACATGGTCGAAGCCGACGACGGCGCCCGCGAGCGCATCCGGGCCCAGATGGGCGAGCCGTACCGGACGCTGGTGGGCCACTTCCGCCATGAGCTCGGCCATCACTTCTGGCAGACGCTCGTGGCCGGCCAGCCGGCACTCGACGGATTCCGCGAGATCTTCGGCGACGAGAGCATCGACTACCTGCAGAGCGCTGCGACCTACTACCGGCAGGGGCCCCCGCCGGACTGGAGCGACGCTTATGTGTCGCGCTACGCCGCCATGCATCCCTGGGAGGATTTCGCCGAGACCTTCGCGCACTTCCTGCACATCGTCGATCTCCTGGCCCTGGCGAGCGACTTCGGGATGATGCTGGCGTCTCCACAAGGCGAGGGCCAGGCGCCGATGTTCACCAGCCATGCCGATCCCTACGCCGCGGACACCGCGACCCTGATCTCGCTGTGGGGGCCTTGTGCGCATGTGCTCAACGCGTTCAGCCGCGGCATGGGGCAACCCGACCTCTATCCCTTCGCCCTGACCCCGGCGGTCGCGGTCAAGCTGGATTTCGTCAATCGCCTGATCGCCGACCGCACCGGCCGCGCGCCCCTTTCGGCGGGCGACCAGGAAGGCTTGAGCGCGGTGATCGCCGTCCTCGACCTGACGGCGGCGCCGGAGAAATTCTCCGGCTGAGCCTGCCGATGATCAAGCGCCGGGCGCCGTCAGCCCGTCATCACGGCATCAGGCGCCAGGATTGTCGGCGAGGGTTTTTGTGCATGCGAGCTTGATCGGCCGAACTAGACTGCGCGCCTACACAAGGGAGGACTGACCCTGTCTGTCGTCGCCGCGCTTCATCACGTCACCCGGTACCGCTACGACCGGCCGACCGAGTTTTCGCCCCACGTGATCCGTTTGCGGCCGGCGCCGCACACGCGCACGCGCATACCCAGCTATTCGTTGAAGATCACGCCGACCAACCATTTCATCAACTGGCAGCAGGACCCCCACGGCAACTGGCTGGCCCGCATCGTCTTCCCCGAGCCCGCGCGCGAGCTGAGCATCACGGTGGACCTGACCGCCGAGATGACGGTGATCAACCCGTTCGATTTCTTCGTGGAAGGCTATGCGCAGACGCGCCCGTTCGCCTACCCGCCCGAATTGGCCCACGACCTGACGCCCTATCTCACCGTGGAGGACGACGGCCCGCGCCTGCGGGAGATGGCCGCCGAACTGGAGGCCGGGGGCGGCGACACCGTCAACTTCGTGGTCGGCCTGACCAGCCGGGTGCAGCAGCGGGTCCGCTATCTGGTCCGCATGGAGCCCGGGGTGCAGACGCCGGACGCCACGCTTTCGCTGGGGTCGGGCTCCTGCCGGGACAGCGCCTGGCTGCTGGTGCAGCTCTTCCGCTGCCTTGGCCTCGCCGCGCGCTTCGTGTCCGGCTACTTGCTGCAGCTGAAGGCCGACATCGATCCCACCGAGGGGCCGATGGGCGCGCGCAGCGACTTCACCGACCTGCACGCCTGGGCCGAGGTCTACCTGCCGGGCGCCGGCTGGATCGGGCTGGACGCAACCTCCGGCCTGCTCTGCGGCGAGGGGCACATTCCCCTGGCCGCGGCCCCGCACTACCGGTCGGCGGCGCCGATCACCGGCCAGGCCAGCCGGGCGGCCGACGATTTCGACTTCGCCATGGACATCTCGCGCCTGGTCGAACCCATCCGCATCACCAAGCCGTTCGAAGACGTCGACTGGGAAGCGCTCGACGAGGTGGGCCAGAAGGTGGAGGCCGACCTGGTCAAGCAGGACGTCAGGCTGACGATGGGAGGGGAGCCGACCTTCGTCTCCGTCGACGACTTCGAGGCCGCGGAGTGGAACATCGCCGCGATGGGCCCCACCAAGGAGGCGATCGCGGAGCAGCTCCTGCACCGCCTGCGCGAACGTTTCGGCCAGGGCGGGATGGTCCATTACGGACAGGGCAAATGGTATCCGGGCGAGCCGTTGCCTCGTTGGGCCCTGGGGCTGTTCTGGCGGCGGGACGGCAGACCGATTTCCGCGCGCGCGGAGCTGGAAAACGAAAAGGAAGCCGAAGCCACCATCGACGACGCCCAGGCGCTCATGGTGCGGCTGGTCAAGATTCTGGGGCTCGACGCCCGCCATGTGCTGCCGGCGCGCGAAGACCCCCTGCCTTGGATCAAGTCCGAGGCCGATCTGCCGCCCGGAGTCGAACTGGCCGATGCGGACATCGACGTCGGCAGCGGGCGCGCCCGGCTGCGGCATGTCATGGAGGCCGGCCTGTCGAAGCCGGTGGGCTATGTCCTGCCCCTGCGAAAGGCGTTCACCGCCAAGGAGGGCGGGGGTTGGGTCAGCGAGCTGTGGCGCTTCAAGAGGGCGCGCCTGTATCTCGCGCCCGGCGACTCTCCCCTGGGCCTCAGGCTTCCCTTGTCCGGCCTGCCTCCGCTCACCCCGGAGCAGTACCCCAACATCGTTCCCGTCGATCCCTACGAGCCGCGCGGTCCCCTGCCTGAGATCACGGTGGAGGCGATCAAGCGTCCCGCCAAGCCGAACGGCGGCGCGTCCCCCTTCGTGCGCACGGCCCTCGCCGTCGAGCCGCGCGGTGGTGTGCTGCATGTCTTCATGCCGCCGGTGGCCAGGATCGAGGACTATCTGGAGCTCGTGGCGGCCGTCGAGGCGGCGGCGGATGGGCGCAGGGTGCGCATCGAAGGCTATACGCCGCCCGACGATCCCCGCATCGGGGTCCTGAAGGTCACCCCCGATCCCGGGGTGATCGAGGTCAACATCCAGCCGGCCTCGAGCTGGCGCGAGGCGGTGGACATCACGACCGGCGTCTATCAGGACGCCCGCGCGACGCGGCTCGGCGCGGACAAGTTCATGATCGACGGCCGTCACACGGGCACAGGCGGGGGCGCCCACGTGGTGCTGGGCGGAGCGTCTCCGGCCGACTCCCCGTTCCTGAGGCGGCCGGACGTTCTGGCCAGCCTGCTGCTCTACTGGCAGAGGCATCCGTCCCTGTCCTACCTGTTCTCGGGCCTGTTCGTGGGCCCTACGAGCCAGGCCCCGCGGGTGGACGAGGCGCGCCACGACACGCTCTACGAACTCGAGATCGCATTGGCCCAGATCAAGGGAAAGGGCGAGGAGACCACCGCGCCCTGGCTGATCGATCGCCTGTTGCGCAACCTGTTGACCGACGTCGCGGGCAACACCCATCGCAGCGAGATCTGCATCGACAAGCTCTATTCGCCCGACGGTCCGGCGGGGCGGCTCGGCCTGCTCGAATTCCGCGGCTTCGAGATGCCGCCCGACGCGCGCATGAGCCTGGCCCAGCAGCTCCTGATCCGGGCGCTGGTGGCCTGGTTCTGGCGCGAACCGCAACAGGGGCGGCTGGTGCGATGGGGCACAGCCCTGCACGACCGCTTCATGCTGCCCTATTTTTTGTGGGACGACTTCCTGCTGGTGCTGGGCGACCTGAACCGCGCCGGCTACCCCCTGGAGCCCAGCTGGTTTGAGGCCCAACGCCAGTTCCGCTTCCCCGAGCTCGGCCGGGTGCGGTACGGGCCCATGACGCTGGAACTGCGCCATGCGCTTGAGCCCTGGCACGTGATGGGCGAGGAAAATTCGGGCGGCGGCACGGTGCGCTACGTCGACTCCTCCGTCGAACGGCTGCAGGTGCTCGTCGAGGGCCTGATCCCCGAACGCTACGCGGTGGTGTGCAACGGCCGGCGCCTGCCCTTGACCTCGACCGGGACGTCCCTCCAGGCCGTCGCCGGCGTGCGCTACAAGGCCTGGAAACTGCCGGCCGGCCTGCATCCGACCCTTCCGGTCGACGCGCCCTTGACCTTTGACATCCTGGACCAGGCGAACCGTCGGTCGATCGGCGGTTGCGTCTATCATGTCGCCCACCCCGGCGGCCGAAACTATGATACCTTCCCGGTCAACTCCTATGAGGCTCAGGCGCGCCGGGGGGCGCGGTTCGTCGAACATGGCCACAGCCCAGGTCAGGTCGAAGTCCCTCGCGAGGAGATCAGCGCCGAGTTTCCGATGACGCTCGATTTGAGGAGGCCGCGTGTCGGTTGACCTGGAACGCAGGCGCAAGGCCGATCGGGACCTCGAGGTCTCGGCGGCGCGGCGCCTGTCCAACTGGCTGAAGAACTACCGGCCCGTGACCGGCATTCCTGACGAGCTCCTCGACATGATGGGCCGCCCGCGTCCGGAATGGCTGAGCTTCCTGGGCGAGCTGGCGGAGTATTCCGCCGAGGATGCCGAGTCGCGTTTCGACCTCGCCCGCCGGCACATCCGCGACGCCGGCGTCACCTACCGCATCTTTGGCGAAGACGTGGAGCGGCCGTGGCCGCTGACCTTGCTGCCCCTGATCCTGAACAAGAGCGACTGGCAGCAGATCGTCGACGGCGTCGAGCAGCGGGCCAACCTGCTCGAAGCGGTGCTGCAGGACGTCTACGGGCCCCGACGCCTGGTCGCCAGCGGCATGCTGCCCGCGGCGGTGGTCACCGGCAGCGTCGACTACATCGGGGCCCTGAGCGGGGTGAAGCCGCCCGGCGGCTCCTACCTGCAGATCTATGCCGCCGACATCGGCCGCGGGCCTGACGGCCGCTGGTGGGTGCTGGACGACCGGACCCAGGCCCCGTCTGGCGCTGGTTACGCGCTAGAAAACCGGCTGGTCCTCTCTCGCGCCTACCCGGGAATCTACAAGACCATGAACGTGCAGCGCCTGGCGCCGTTCTTCGATGCGATGCGCAAGGGCCTGTCGGCCGCGGCCGATCGCGCCGAGCCGCGCATCTGCCTTCTGACCCCCGGCCCGCACAGCGCGACCTACTTCGAGCAGGCCCACCTGGCCCGATATCTCGGGTTCCTGCTGGTGGAGGGCGACGATCTCGTGATGCGCAATGGCAAGGTCTATGTGCGGACCATCGCTGGGGTGAAGCGGGCCGATGTGATCCTTCGGCGGGTGGACGGGGAATACGTCGACCCACTCGAACTCAACGGCGAGTCGCGGCTGGGCGTGCCGGGCTTGCTGGAGGCCATCCGCGCCGGCGGGGTCTCGGTGCTGAACATGCCCGGGTCGGGCGTCATCGAGTCCAAGGCGCTGCTTGGTTTCCTGCCCGCGCTGAGCCGGCATCTGCTGGGCGAGGAGCTCGAGCTGCCGAACGTGGCCACCTGGTGGTGCGGCCAGGCCCGCGAGCGGGCGTTCGTCGAGGGCAATCTCGACCACATGGTCGTGGCCCCCGCCTTCAACCGCCCCGTCGGCGCGGACGACGGCTGGCGGCCGTCCCTGCTGGCCGACATGGACCCCGACCTGCAGAAAACCGTGCGCGCCCGCATGATCAATCGCCCACAGGACATCGTGGGCCAGGAAGTGGTGAGGCTGTCGACCACGCCGGCCTGGCGCGGCGGCATGCTGGAGCCGGCCCCGTTTGTCCTGCGGGTCTACGCCGCGCGGACCCCGGACGGCTTCAAGGTCATGCCGGGCGGCTTCTGCCGCACCTCGAACCAGCTGGACGTCCGGGCCATCTCGATGGCCGAGGAGGCGAGCACGGCCGACGTCTGGGTGATCGACGACAAGCCGGTCGAGGCGGTCAGCCTGATCACGGCGGAAGACAAGGTGAGGGTCCGCCGGATCACGGGACATCTACCCAGCCGGGCGGCCGACAATCTCTATTGGCTGGGCCGCTATCTGGAGCGGGCCGAGGCGACCTTGCGGCTGGTGCGCAGCATCAGCACCAGTCTGGTCGACAGCGAAACGGTTCTGGCCGACGCCCAGGGCCATGGCGATGCCCGCACCAGCCTGCGGCATTTGCTCGCCGATTGGGGGGCGCTGCCGCCCGATGAGGACGACCTGAACGAGGCGCAGGCGGCCCGCGGCGCCCTGGTGGACACCTCCGCCTATGGTTCGGTGCTCAGCCTGGTCCGCAACGCCAACCGGGCCGCCGCGGGCATGCGCGAGCGGCTGTCCGGCGACTTCTGGAGCCTGCTGCAGAACCTGGAAGACGGCCTGGCGGCCGAGGACGGTCAGGCGACCTCGGAAGCAGCGACCTTGCAGAGCGCCGAGAGCGCCCTGAAGATCTGCGCGGCCCTGGCCGGATTGATCGTCGAGAACATGAACCGGGCGGCGGGCTGGCGTTTCCTGGACATGGGGCGGCGACTGGAGCGGGGGGTCAACACCTGCCGGCTGGCGCGCACCTTCGCCGGTTCGGGGGCCAGCGGCGAAGACCTGAGCGTGCTGCTCGACCAGACGGACAGCCAGATCACCTACCGCGCCCGCTATCTGGAGGGCATGGCGCTCAAGCCGGTCTGCGACATGGCCATGCTCGATCCGTTTAACCCGCGATCCCTGGCGTTCCAGGTCAACGCCCTGGCCGAGCATCTCAAGACCCTGCCGACCCTGCGCCAGGACGGCATTGTCGAAGGACCACTGCGTGAACTGCTGCCTCTGGCCGCCGAACTCGAAGCGCTCGACGCCGTGGACCTTTCTATCGAACGCATCGCCGCCTTCGAGGCGACTCTGCTGCGCCTTTCGGGTGCGATCGCGGACCGTTTCTTCCAGCAGGGGGCGCATGCCGCGCCCGCGACCAGGCTTCTGGAGCTGGCTTGATCTATTCAGTGTGCCATCGGACCACCTACAAATACGCCAATGAGGTCGGCTACGCCCGGTGCCACCTGCGGTTGACGCCGCGATCGTCCACCTTGCAGACCTTGCTGAAGGCCAGTCTGGCGATCTCGCCCGCGCCCGCTGACCGGCACGATCATCTGGACATGTTCGACAACGTCCTGACGACGGTGGTGATCGAGGCGCCGCATCGGCAACTGGTGGTCGAAGCCCAGTGCCTTGTCGATGTTCGATCCCCGACGCCTATCGCCGCGCACGAGAGCGAAGCCTGGGAAGCCGCCCGGACCGCCGGGCTGGCGAGCCTCAGCCTCGCTCCGGCCTCGCCGTCGCTCTACGCCTATCCCACCCGATCCACACCGCTCGTGCCTGCGATCACCGAGTTCGCGCTCGCCAGCTTCACGCCGCAGCGGCCGATCCTGGAAGCCTCCGCCGATCTGCTGGGGCGGCTGAAGGCCCACTTCGTCTACGATCCGGACGCCACCGAGGTGAACACCCACATCCAAGAGGCCTTCGGCAAGCGCCGCGGCGTGTGCCAGGATTTCGCCCACGTCATGATCAGCGGGCTGCGGGGGATCGGCCTCACGGCGCGCTATGTCAGCGGCTACATCCTCACCGTGCCCGCGCCCGGGCAGCCCAGGCTCGAGGGCGCGGACGCCAGCCACGCCTGGATCGAGCTGTGGTGCGGGCCCGACCTCGGTTGGGTGGGCATGGACCCCACCAACAACATGTTCGCGGGCGAGGAGCACATCGTGCTTGCGTGCGGCCGTGACTACGGTGACGTGGCCCCCATCAGCGGCATACTGCTGGGATCGGGCCGGCAGACGCTCAAGGTCGAGGTCGATGTCGAGAAGCAAGGCGAAACGCCTGCAGACAACGTCATTGATCTGGCTTTGTCTCGCGCTTAACCCGCGCGGGAAAGAGCCGCCTCGGCGACCTCTTGGGTGACGACGGTAAATTCGACCAGTTCGGTGCGTCCGAAGCTCGTGGAGATGGCCACGTCGGTGGCGTCGCGGCCGACCGCGATGGGGATCCGCCCGATCCGCGGCCTGTTGTGGCGGGCGTCGAAGGTGCGCCAGTCTCCACCCAGATAGACCTGGAACCAGGCGCTGAAGTCCATCGGGGCATCGATCGGCGGAATGCCGATATCGCCGAGGTAGCCGGTGCAGTAGCGCGCCGGGATGTTCATGCAACGGCACAGGGTAATGGCCAGGTGAGCGAAGTCGCGGCAGACGCCGACCTGCTCGCTGTGCGCCTGCGACGCCGTGCGGGTGGCGTTGGCATGGGCGTAGCCGAAGGTGATCCGCTCGTGGGCGTATTGCACGATGGCCTGCACCCGGGCCCACCCCGGCTCGGTCTGGCCGAACAGGGCCCAGGCGGTCTGCATCAGCGCCTCGGTGTCGCAATATCGGCTGGAGAGCAGGTAGATCAGCACCTCGTCGGGCAGATCCTCGATCGGATGCTGGACCGCCCGTGGGAACGCGGGATCGGGCAGGCCGGTATCCCGGATCAGGAAGTCCGCGGAGAAGGTGGTGCGGCCCGGACCGATGGCCACCCGCGTGCAAAGGTTGCCGTAGAGGTCGCTGTACTGGCGGAGCGGCCGGAACGGATGCACCGCCAGGATATCCGGCGTCAGGAGGTGGTCGTGGCGTTCCCAGCGGGTCGTCAGCATCAGGACCATTGTCGCTGGGTGTTCGCACTCGAAGGCGATGCTGTATCCGGCCCGGATTTTCATGACGTCGGAAGCCTCTGGAGGGCCGTCCGTCGGCCACGCCTAGGCTACGTTGAGCCCGCGCTCTGGTTCCAGGCGGAGGTCAACTTCCACCTCCATGCCCAAATAGTCATCTGCGTCGCCGCTCCAGCTTCCCCAGAGCGGGGTCGCCTGCCGGGGGTCGCGGGCGACCGCCACGCGGATCAAATCCTGGTTGCCGATCAGGCCGTTGGTCGGGTCGAACTCCACCCATCCGCAACTGGGCAGGTAGACCTCGAGCCAGGCGTGGGTGTGGCCTCCGCCCACGCGCTGGGCGCCCGGATCGTTCGCGCCGGGCGGCGCGTAGATGTATCCGGACACGAAATGGGCGGCGAGCCCGATTGAGCGCGCGACATCCATCATCAGGACGGCGAAGTCGCGGCAGGTGCCCGAGCCCAGCGCCAGGGTTTCGGCGGGCGCCTGCGGCGGGCCCGTCAGGCGCTTGCGGTAGGTGAACTCGGTATGGATGGCCTGGGTCGCGGCGCGCAGCAGCGAGAGCACCGGCGTCGGACCGTTCCACTTGAGGAAGCGGCGCGTCCACAGCTCCACCGACCGGCCGGGATCGGGGCTCGCGCGCTCCATCGACCGCAGCAGATCGGGCATGTCGGTGGCGTCGTAGGCGAACGGTAGACGCAGGTCCGAAGGATGGATCGCCTCTTCGCAATCCGATGCGACAGGATGGGGCTGGTGTTCGAGCAGGACTTGGCTGTCGAACACCAGTTCGGCGGCCTGCTGCTCGAAATTGGCGATGGCCACGCAGTTGCCAAAGACGTCGTGCAGGCGCCGAATCCGGGCGTTCGGACTGGCGCTCAGCCGGGCGAAGACGACATGCTGATCGAAGCTTTCCCGCGGCCTCATCATCAACCGGTGCTCGCCGAAGGACACGGGCTTGCGATAGCGGTAGACCGTCCGGTGGGTGATCTGCAGCAGGGGCATGTCGAGGTGGCTAACGCGTGGAATCTGACCGGGTGATGGGACTTCTTGGCTCGACCGATTCGCAACCGGTAATTGCCGAAAATGCAGGCAAGAACGCCCCGTTCCTGTTCATATGCGATCACGCGGGCCGCGAAATTCCAGCCGGACTCGGCCGCCTGGGCCTGCCCGCGCCCGCCTTCGACCTGCATATCGCCTGGGATATCGGCGCGGCCGCCGTCACGCGACGGCTGGCGAGGTCTCTGGACGCGCCGTGCTTCCTGCAGCGCTACTCGCGGCTGGTGATCGACTGCAACCGGGATCCGGCCTCGCCCGGGGCGATCGTCGGCATATCGGACGGCGTGGCCATTCCCGGCAACCAGGGGCTCGATGATCAAGCCCGGCGCGCCCGGGTCGACGCGATTCACGTCCCCTACCACCAGGCGGTCGCCACGGCCCTCGATGAACGCAGCCAGACGGGACTTCCGACTATCCTGGTCTCCATGCACAGCTTCACCCCCCGCATGGGAGGCGTCGACCGTCCCTGGCGCTTCGGCGTCATCCGCGAAGCGGGCAGCCGGTTTTCGCTGAGAGTGCTGGAGAGGCTGCAGGCCGTCGGTGGGTTCGAGGTCGGCGACAACCTGCCTTACGCGATGGATGGCATAGACTATTCGGTTCCCGCCCACGCCCTGAAGCGCGGGATCGACTATCTGGAACTCGAGATGCGACAGGACACCATCGCGGACGAGCGCAGCCAAGACGACACCGCCAGCCTACTTCGCGAGGTGCTCCTTCGGTCCCTCGACGGGTGAACCCCGCGCGGCCGTCGGCGTTGCTGAGCCAGGTTTTGGCGACCAGCCGCCACGGGGAAATCAGCATGGCCTCCGAAGTCCTGACGCCCACCGCCTTCGGCAACCCCGCGATGCTGCTGTCCGGGGTCGTCGACTACGTCATGTACGCGGAATTCCGGCGCATGCTGGTTCACGTCCCGCAGCAAGGGCTGGTCGTCATCGAGTTGTCGACCCTCGGGGGCGACCCCGAGGTGGCGCGCATGATGGGCGAGGACATTCGCTTCCATAGCGACCTGGAGCCCGCGCGGCGCTTCGTCTTCCTGGGCAAGGCGGCGATCTACTCCGCCGGCACGACGTTCATGTCGTTCTTCGCCCGCGAGAACCGCTATCTCACCCGCGGCACCCGCCTGATGGTCCATGAGCGGCTGCTGACCAAGAAACTGGAGATCAACGGCCCCCTGACCGCCTGCGTCGTAGGCGTGCGCGGCGTGCTGAACGAGATCGAGGCCTCCATCGCCATCCAGAACGAAGGCTTCGAGAACCTCGTGCGCGGCTCCCAGGTCACGCTCGACGAGGTGCTTCGCCGGGCGCCGTCCAACTGGTACATCGAGGCGAACGAAGCTGTGAAGCTGGGCCTGGTGCAGGCTGTCATCTGAAGGGCGTCGCGGCCGGCAGGCTCAGCGGGAGCCCCGGGCGCTCCCCGCCGGCGCCCGCATCACCCAGGGAACGCCCGAGAGCCAGATTTTCAAGGCTTCCCAGCGGATGGCGGCGACCACCTTCAGGGTCATCAGCGGAAAACCGGCCAGGATCTTCAGGAGCTGTGCGTCATCGAGCGCCTGCCTGCGCCCAGTGAACCAGGCGTCCAGCAGCAGCCCGTCGCCGTCGGACGCCGCGACCTGCACGCTGACGCCATCGGCGGGCGGCGAGACGGTGAAATCGTAGAGCAGGGCCATCGGTAGGAACGGCGAGACGTAGAAACCCTTGTCGCATCGCTGGCGCACGGGCCGGACGTCGCCGTCGACAGGGACCACGTAGCTGTGCCGTTCGCCGAAGGTGTTGTGCACCTCGTAAAGGATAGCGCGGAGCCGGCCCTCAACGTCTTGGCAGAAGTAGACGCTCAGCGGATTGAACACGTGCCCGAGGATGCGGGGCATGCACAGCACCTGCACGGCGCCAGGCTCGAAGCGACAGCAGGCTCTCGCCAATTGCCGCTCCACCCACCCGCGCAGGTCGCCCGCGCCGTCGCCGTGGTCGAGGTCATGGAAGCTGAAGAGGGCGCTGCGGTTGTAGCCGAACCAGCGCAGCTCGCGGTCCAGGCGTGGCAACTCGTCGAGGTCGAGCAGCATCTGGGCGACCCGGTAGCGCAGCTTGCGCCGGACCGGCCGGGTGCGCACGTGCGCCACCACGCCCGGGTAGATTGCGGAGATCACGCCGCCCGCTCCAGCGGTAGGCCTGGGACCGGCAGGCGTCCAGACTGGTTCGGCACGCTCCAGGGCCGGCGCACCCCGCCGATCGCCTCGGCCACGGCCAGGCCGGACTGCAGGCCGTCCTCGTGGAAGCCCGCGCCGAAATAGGCGCCGCAGAACCAGGTGCGGCGCAGGCCCTGCAGCGACCACAGCTGCGGTTGGGCGGCCATCGCGTGGTTGTCAAACAGCGGGTGGGCGAAGGTCCGCTGTTGCAGGATGGTCTCCGGGCGGGGCGGCCGCGACGGGTTGAGGGTCACGAACAGCGGCTCGCCGGGCAGGCCCTGCAGCCGGTTCATCCAGTAGCTGACGGTCGGCGGCGCCGCTTCGTCGCGCTCGCCGCGATGGCCGACGTAGTTCCAGCTCGACCAGGCGCGCCGGCGACGCGGCATCAGGCTCTGGTCGGTATGCAGGATCACCTGGTTGTCGCCGTAGCGCATGGCGCCGAGCAGGGCGCGCTCCTCGGGCGAGGGATCGTCGAGCATGGCCAGCGCCTGGTCGGCGTGGCTCGCCACCACCACCTGGTCGTAGATCTCGACCGCCCCCGAGCGGTCGCGCAGCTGAACGCCGTCCGCCAGTCGCCGGATCGCGCCGACGCTGCTGGCCAGCCGCACCGTTCCGGAGAAGTTGGCCATCAGCCGGTCGACATAGGCGCCCGATCCCCCGGCCACCGTGCGCCAGATCGGCCGGTCGACCAGCTTGAGCAGGCCGTGGTTGTCGAAGAAACGGACAAAAGACTCGACCGGATAGTCCCGGGCCCGCGCCACGGGCGAGGACCAGATGGCCGCGGCCTGAGGCAGCAGGTGGTCAGTCTGGAACGGCTCGGAATAGCCGCGGACATTCAGGTAGTCGCCAAGGGAGAGGCCCGCCAGGGTGCGGTTGGCCATGTCGCGAGGGCTGTCGCGGTAGAAGCGCACCAGTTCGCTCAGCATCGACAGGAAGCGCGGCCGGAGAAGATTCAACGGCTGGGCCAGGATGCCGCCAAGGCCGCGACTGCCGTACTCCAGGTCCCCGTCGTCCAGCGAAATGCCCAGCGACATGCAGGTCTCGCGGGTCAGGACCCCGAAGTGATCGAACAGGGCGGTGAGATTGGGGTAGGCGGCCTCGTTATAGACGATGAAGCCCATGTCCACGGGCATGTCGCCGCCGGGGCCGGGGACGCGGACTGTGCAGGTGTGGCCGCCCAGGCGAGGTTCGGCCTCGTACAGCGTCACCTGGTGGCGTTTGGCGAGGAGCCAGGCTGCCGAGAGGCCGGAAATCCCCGCGCCGCATACGGCGATGCGCTGGGGGCGATCCGATCCGGACTCCTGTTGGTGGCGCACGTCGCTGGCTCCTCCTGGCCCGAGTGGGCTTTATGGTTGGACTACGTGCGCGCGTTGGGGTCGGATCACCCGGCTGGTGATCCACCGGGTGATGCGCCTCGTAGAGTGATCATGGATGCAGCCTTTGCCTTGCAGACTCTCGCCTCTCCGGCCCTCGCCTTCGGCGGGGCGCCGATGATCATGGGCGATGCCGAGGCCGAGGGACCGAGCGCCGCCGGCTACATCGCGGCCATCGCCGAGCGCGCGGACCGGCAGGCGTTCAAGGCCCTGTTCCTGGCCATGGCGCCGAGGGTCAAGGCCTTCCTGATACGTCGCACGGTCGAGGCGCCCGACGAGCTGACCCAGGAGGTGATGCTGGCGGTGTGGCGCAAGGCGGCGCTGTTCGATCCCGCCCGGGGGACGGGCGAGGCCTGGATCTTCGGCATCGCCCGCAACGCCTGCATCGACGCCGCTCGCCGGCGCCGAGGCGCGCCGCTGGTAGAGCTCGACCCGATCACCGACAGCGGCGAGCCGATGCGCGCCGACGTCGAACTGGAGGCGGCGCAGGACAGCCGGCGCGTGCACGCCGCCTTGGACGGCCTGTCCGAGGAACAGCTGCAGGTCGTGCGCCTGTCGTTCTTCGACGACGAGCCCCACAGCGCCATCGCCGCCCGCCTGAACCTGCCGCTCGGCACTGTCAAATCCCGCCTTCGCCTGGCGATGAAACGCCTCCGCGACCTTCTGGACACGCAAGGATGACCCTGGCTCACCCCGCTGCCGAAACCCTGGCCGAGTACGCTTCCGGCGGACTCAAGACCGGCGCGCGTCTGGTGCTCGGCGTGCATCTGCAGGCGTGCGAGGCGTGCCGGCATGAGATCGGGCGCCTGGAAGCCATCGGCGGCGCGCTGCTGGAGGCGGAGCCGGAAGAGGCCCTGGCGCCGGACGCGGTGGACCGCGCCATGGCGTCGCTCGACCGGACCGAGGAGCCCCACCGGATGGGCCTGAAAGAGATGGCCGAGGGCTTCTGGACGCCGATCGGGCCCGGCGCCGCGCTGAAGCCCTTGCCCAGGATCGCCGATCCGGGCGAGCGCCTCTATCTGATCCGCGCCCGCGGCGGCCAAGGCATGCCCGAGCATGGGCACACGGGGATGGAGCGCCTAGTAGTGATCGCCGGCGCGTTCGAGGATAACCATGGCCGCTACGGCCCGGGTGACTTGGTGGAGCGAGGGGCCGAAGATCGTCACCGTCCGATCGCCTGCGCCGGCGAAACCTGCCTATGCCTGTCGGCCACCGAAGGCCCCGTGAAACTGTCTGGCCTGGCGCGGCTGGCGCAGATCTTCCTACGGATCTGACCGTGTGGCGCGGCCTCGTCGCGGCTTTGATGGCGGTCGGCCTCGGCGGCTGCTCGGCGACTGACCTCTTGGCGCGGCTGACCGCCGATCCGGCCATCAGCATCGACCATGACATCGCCTATGCCGAGGGCCCCAGGCACACACTCGACGTCTATCGTCCGCCCGGCGCCGGCGGCCGGCCGGTGGTGGTGTTCTTCTACGGCGGCGGCTGGGACACGGGCGCCAAGACGGACTACCGCTTCGTCGGCCAGACCCTGGCGGCCCAGGGCTTCGTGGCCGTCCTGCCCGATTACCGCCTCTACCCCGAAGTCCGTTACCCCGCCTTCCTGCAGGACGCCGCCCAGGCTGTGCGCTGGGCCAGGGACCATGTGGCCGAGCACGGCGGCGACCCGCGCAGGCTGTTCCTGATGGGGCACTCGGCGGGCGCCTACAACGCCGTGATGCTCGGGACGGACCGACGCTGGCTGGGCGCCGTCGGCATGGACCCGCGCCGGGACGTGCGTGGGGTGATCGGTCTGGCCGGCCCATACGACTTCCTGCCCCTGCATTCGGACGAGCTCAAGATTATCTTCGGCCCGCCCGAGGCGCGGTCAGACACCCAGCCCATCAATCACGTGGACGGGCAAGCGCCGCCGATGCTGCTGATCACCGACGCCGCCGACAAGGTGGTCGATCCCGGCAACACCTCACGGATGGCGGCGCGCATGCGCGAGCACGGCGGCCAGGTCGAGGCGGAGACGTTCCCGGGCCTTTCCCACGCGCTCCTGCTAGGGGCCATCGCCCGTCCGATCCGCTTCCTGGCGCCGGTGGCGCAGCGTGTCCGCGAGTTTGTCGCGCGCGAAGCTGAGGTACGGCCGTGATCGGGCTCCTGGCCGTCCTGCTGGCCATGGCCGTGGTGATGGCGGCGGCGTGGGCCTGGCAGAAGCGGACCGGCAACATCGGTTGGGTCGACGTGTTCTGGACCTTCGGCACGGCGGCCGCCGGCCTGGCGCTGGCCTGGACCGACGGGCAGGGCGTGACGCCGCGGCGCCTGCTGGTGACCGCCATCGTGACGGCTTGGGCCTTGCGGCTCGGCCTCTACGTCGCCGTCCGCGTGGCGCGTTCCCCGGAGGAGGACGGCCGCTACCGCGAGTTGCGCGAGGACTGGGGCAAGGCCCTGCAGCCGAGGCTGTTCTGGTTCTTGCAGGCGCAGGCGGTGGTCTCCACCGTCCTGGCCCTCGCCACGGCCCTGGCCGCCGACCGGCCCGGATCGGACCTGGGCGCCGGCGACCTGGTCGGCGTCGCCATTGCCGTGCTCGGCGGGGGCGGGGAGGCGCTCGCCGACCGGCAACTGGCCGCCTTCCGCCGCAATCCGGCCAACGTCGGCCGCATCTGCGACACGGGGCTGTGGGGCTGGTCGCGCCATCCCAACTACCTGTTCGAGTGGCTCGGCTGGTTCGCCTATCCCGCCTTCGCCATCGACCTTTCAGGCGCCTGGCCGCAGGGCTGGCTGGCCCTGCTGGCGCCGGCGGTGATGTTCGCCGTGCTGCGGTTCGGCACCGGCGTGCCGCCGTTGGAGGCGCACATGCGGCGCACGCGTGGCGAGGCCTTCGGCGCCTACCGCGACCGCGTGCCCGTCTTCATCCCCTTTCGTCTCGGGAGACACCCCTCGTGAGCCTCGCCCAGACCGCCGTGAGCGCCCTGGAAGGCGCGCCCCTGCCCGACGTCATGACCCGCGCAGGCGTCCGCTGGCTGGTGCAGCAGACCCGCCGCCGCCTGGCGTCCGCCCCCGACACCCTCGAAGACGCCTTCGCCCGCGACATGGCGCGGCATCCGATCGCCGAGAACACCGAGGAGGCCAATGCCCAGCACTACGAGCTGCCCCCCGAGTTCTTCGCCCTGGCGCTCGGCCCGCGGCGCAAATACTCGTGCTGCCACTACGGCGCGAGCGACGACCTGGCGTCCGCCGAGGCGGCGGCGCTGGCGCAGACCTGCCGCAACGCGGACCTCAAGGACGGCCAGTCGATCCTCGAGCTGGGCTGCGGCTGGGGCTCGCTCAGCCTGTGGATGGCCGAGCGCTATCCGGCCGCGCACATTACGGCGGTGTCCAACTCGCATTCCCAGCGACGACACATCGAGGCGGAGGCGCGCCGACGCGGCCTCGGCAACCTCGAGGTGATCACCGCCGACATGAACAGCTTCTCCATCGACCAAACCTTCGATCGCGTGGTCTCGGTGGAGATGTTCGAACACATGTCCAACTGGCAAGGCCTGCTGGCCCGAGTGCGCGGTTGGCTGAGACCCGACGGCCGGCTGTTCGTTCATGTGTTCACCCACGCGAGCGCCCCCTACCGCTTCGACGCGACCGATCCCGACGACTGGATCGCCCGCCATTTCTTCGCCGGCGGCGTGATGCCCAGCCACGGCCTGATCAGCCGCTTCGAGAACCTGTTCGAGGTCGAGGCGGACTGGCGCTGGAGCGGGCTGCACTACGAGCGGACCGCGCTCGATTGGCTGGCGAACTACGACCGCAACGCCGTCGAGGTGATGGCGGTGCTGCGCACGGTCTATGGCGACAAGGCCAGGCTGTGGTTCCGGCGGTGGCGGCTGTTCTTCCTGGCCACGGCCGGACTGTTCGGCCACGACGGCGGCAGGGTGTGGGGCGTCAGCCACTATCGCCTGCGGCCGAGCCGCTGAGACGGGAGACCGCGCCCATGCTTCCCTACCTGGCCGCCTATGGCGCCTCCGCCCTGGCCTTCGTCGTGGCCGACGCCGTGTGGCTGACCCTGGCCGGTCCCAGACTGTATCGGCCGGTGCTCGGACCCCTGCTGGCCGAACGCCTAAACGGCGCGGCTGCAATCGCCTTCTATCTGATCTACGTGTTCGGCGTCGTCGCCCTGGCGGTCGCTCCGGCCCTCAGGACCGGCCAGTGGCGGACCGCCGCCTGGAGCGGCCTGGTCCTGGGCGTGGTCGCCTACGGGACCTACGACCTGACCAACCAGGCGACCCTCAAACTCTGGGCCACGCGGCTGACGGTGTTCGACATGGCCTGGGGCGGAGCCCTGACCGCGCTGGCCGCGACCGTGGGCTTCCTCGCCGCGCGTAAAGCCGGCGGCTGAGGCTTCAGAGGCGGCGGTATTCCAGCATCGAGCCGTCCTTCAGCCGGCCGGTGAGGCCGATCCAGGCGCCGTCGCCGTCGTACCAGTCCTCGATCTCGGCGTCGCCGCGGAACGCCACGCCTTCCGCCCGTCGGCTCGAGCCGTCGGCCAGCATCACCGATCCGCTCACCGGCTTCGCGACCGTCACCCGCAGCACCTTGCCGTCCTGCGGATTGAACAGCGGCGCCTTGGCGATGCCACGGTTCCAGTGGGTGAAGGGCAGGGCGTCCTTGGGCGCCCGCAACACCGCGCCGGCCGCCGTCGAGATCGTGATTCCGCCATCCTCGCGTCGTGCAGAAACCTGCAGCATCTTGCCGTTGTCGCGGGTACGGGTTTCCAGGCCCTCGAAGCGGTCGCTCCGCCAGCGCTCGGTCGCCTCGTGCCGATAACGGTAGAGGGCGATCGGACCCAGTGTCACCGTGAACTCGGTCAGGGTGTGCGCGATCAGGGACTCGCCGCGGTCGAAGGTCATGTGCTGCTCGCCGATCTTGCGGCCATTGCGCAAGGCCGCGAAGGCGAGTTGCGCCGGCATAGACCCGGCCGCCGCCGCTCCCGCCTGCGCCAGCCACGACAGGCCGCCGGTCAGAACTGTCCTGCGGGCGATCGAGCATAGGCGCGGCGAACACGACATGCCGGAATTACGAGCCCGCGGCGCTCATGGATCATTCGTCGGCGACAAAAAATAATGGCGGGACTTTGATCCAATTTTGTCTGCTGAGCGTAACTCATTGTAGTTCGAATTTGCAGAAATAAGCGCCGCCTTAGTCTCCTGCATTTTTGCGGCAGATAAGTATTGGCGACTTCTACATTGCGCTTCTGCCGACGACTGATCGGTGGTTGGTAACAAAGAAGAAGGGGATCAGTTCATGCGTATTTGGCGATTGAATCGCGCGGTGGCGCTCGCCTTGCTGCTCGGAGCCGTCGGCGCCGGCGCGGCCAGAGCGCAGGATGCAGTCCCCGACCTTCTGCCGCCCAGCCAACTCGCCGACAGCGGGCGGCTGCTCCTGACCCAGGGCGTCAGCAATGTCGAAGGCGCGGCCGGCGGTGGTCTGGCGTCGTGGGCGGTGATCAGCGGGTATGGAACAAGGGACTCGGTGGGCGGCAACGTGCACTTCACCAACGTCTCCCTGCCGGACTATCAGTTCCGCACCTACGGCGCCTCGGCAGGCCTGTTCGACCGGGTGGAGGTGTCCTACGCCCGCCAGGACTTCGACACGGGCGCGACCGGCGCCGAGCTTGGCCTCGGCCGCGGCTTCACCTTCCACCAGGACGTGGTGGGCGGGAAGGTCAAGCTCTTTGGCGACGCCGTCTACGACCAGGACAGCTGGATGCCGCAGGTCGCCGTCGGGGTGCAGTACAAGCACAACGACCGCGGCGCGATCATCCACGCCGTCGGCGGCAAGGACGACAGCGGCGTCGACTACTATCTGGCCGCGACCAAGGTGCTGCTGAACAGCAACCTGGTGCTGAACGCGACGGTTCGCGCCACCAAAGCCAACCAGCTGGGCCTGCTCGGCTTCGGCGGCGACAAGAACAACCGCTACCAGGCAGAGTTCGAGGGCTCGGTGGGCTATCTGCTCACCCGCAAACTGGTCGTCGGCGCCGAGTACCGCACCATGCCCGACAACCTCGGCTTCGCGAAACAGGACAACTGGCTGGACGTGTTCGCCGCCTACACTCTGAACAAGAACCTGTCCCTCACCGTCGCCTACGCCGACCTCGGCTCGATCGCGACCTTCCAGCATCAGCGCGGCGCCTATGTGTCGTTGCAGGCCGGCTTCTGAGCCCGGAGACCATTGTCATGACCCTCAAGCTCGCCCTTGGCGCCGCCCTGTCCGTCGCCCTGCTTGTCGCCCCCGCCGTCGCAGCGGACATGCCCCCCAACCCGGCGGGCGCCGAACCCATCCCTGCGCCCGGCGTGTTCCAGGCCTTCCACGAGAAGGCTGGCATCGACCGCATCATCGACGACTTCGTCACCAGGATCAGCACCGACCCGCGCATCGCCTCCCGGTTCCAAGGCGCCGACCTCGGCCACCTTCGCGACGCGCTGAAGGCCCAGATCTGCTACCTCGTGGGCGGTCCCTGCGCCTACGCAGGCAAGGACATGAAGACGGCCCACGCCGGCATGGGCCTGCAGAACCGCGACTTCAACGACTTGGCGGAGGACCTGCAGAAGTCGATGGACAGGGAGGGGGTGTCCTTCCAGGCGCAGAACCAGTTGCTGAGCAAGTTGGCGCCAATGCAAAGGGCTATCGTCACGAGGTGAGCCCGGACAAGTCGGGTCCCGATGTCAGGCTGGTGCGGCGAAGCTAACATCCGTTCGCAGCGAGCATCCTCCTTGCTGGCAAATGATTTTCTGCCCCGCTCAGCAGGGTTAGCGCCGTTGCGCCAGCAGGATGCTTGTCAGGTCGATCGCGCTTTGGCGGCTCTTCGGCGTGACGCGATGCGTCCGACGGCCACCTTGAGCGCAAGCTCGTTGAAATGGTCAGGGTCGTAGCCCTCGAGCCAATCGACGGCGTCCTCGTGGTCGGGATGGTTGGGGTCGGCCCGGGCGTCGAGGGCCTCATAGAAGCCGGGGACGCCGCCGCAGTCTTCCGGTGGGGCGGGGCGTTCGCCAGCGATGTAGCGCGGATAGACGAGGGCGGGGTCGGCCGGGCGCACGTCGGTGAGGGTCAGGCGATGCTCCCAGCTGTCGCCCATGTCGTAGGTGTAGGCGATGACGGTCTTGCGCGGCCCAAGCAGTTCGGCGAGACGGACCTTGCCGGCGTTGACGATGGCTGGGCCGCCCCAAGCGTCGCCGGGGATGGGCTGGCCGTAGACCTGCCGGCCAATGCGGAACTCCCACCTGTGCTGGTTGGCCCAGCCCATGGCCGCCTGGATGAGGGCGTGCAGATCCTTCAAGGTGGTGGAGGTCGAGACCTCCAATTGGCGCCAGATGAGCGGCTCTGTGTCGAGGAGCTCGATGCGCAGGGCGCCGATCTGGCCAAGGTCGTCTGGGGCGGCGGTCATGCACCCAGTGTCACCGACTCCGATCTGTGGTTCCAGGGCAGAAGCGCGTCGATGCCGCTCTGGGGATGGCCCTGGACGATGCGGCCGATGACGTCCGCCAGGCAGGCCTGCGGATCGACGCCGTTCAGCTTGCAGGTCTCGATCAGCGAAGCCAGCACCGCCCAGCGCTCAGCGCCGCCATCGGAGCCGGCGAAGAGGTGGTTCGTGCGGCCGAGCGCCAGCGGCCGGTTGGCGCGCTCGACGATGTTGGAGTCGATCTTCCGTGGCGATCGGCGCGGAGCCGGAGGCGGCGAGCCCGTAGAAGCCGCGCCGCACAATGGCTCCAGCAGAACGCGAGGCGCATCGCGCTCTTCTCGGCGAGCTTGCGGTAGTCGCCATAACCATCGACCTGCAGCACGCCCTCAAAGCCGCGGAGGTGCTCGGTCGGCCGCTCCGCCGTGGGGTCCGGGGCGTAGAGGAAGGCCACGCCCGGCGGATCGCGCCCGCCCCAGGGGTCCAGTCTGAGCCGAAAGATGGCGCGGAGCAGCTTCGGGCGAGGCGCCATTTGGTGCGGGCTGACCATGGCGCATATGGCGCTCAGCTCAGCGCGGCTCCGCCTGCGACGCCGGCGGCGTTCATAACCCCGAGCCCGCCCCACCGCTGCCCGCCGAGGACGCCTTCCTCGCCACCATCAGACTCTAGATCGAGCGCCCTTTACCAGAACCCCTTTGACCCGTCCGTTGAAGGTGAGTGGTGACTAAGACGAACGCGCCAGCCGCGAACAAGCCGATCCAGAGGATTGGATGGTCGAACATTCCCTCGGACTGGACGAAGGCGTGGCTCATGCCGCCTCCGATCAGGGAATAGGCGATGCACTCCGGCGCCACACCCAAGGCAGTGCCCAGGAGAAACGGCCTGGCGCCAACTTGAGCCGCTCCAGCCGCGAGGCTGACCAGAGTGAACGGTGTCAAAGGCATCAGCCGCATCGAGAGTGTGAAGCGGAAGGGGTGGGAGGCGAATGCGTTGCGGATTTTCCGCAGCAGGGGAGCTCGCCGCTCCCAATTGCGCAGAGCGCGGGGGGGTGTCAGTCGTCCGACTCCGTAGCTGATCGTTGCTCCCAGTGTGGCGCCCACGATGGCTCCGACAGCGCCGCCCACAGGTCCAAGCAGAAACCCTCCTGCGAAGGTAAGAATGAGCGCTACCGGCAACATCAGGCTGACTGCAGCCGCGTAGCTGAGAACGAACAAGATCAGGCCGAGGATGGGATGTAATTCGGCTTGCGCGTGTAAGACGTGGGCTCGTTGAGCCAGCACGGCTAGGGCCGTGTTTTGAGGGTGTGCGAGTATCCAGATCAGCCCCAGGCCGACTAGGATCAACATGGGGCCTAGGCCAGCTGTGACCCCTTTCGTCGCGCGATGGGACTCGCCTGCCCCTTCAACCGGTACCGTTCGGCCGCTTTGGCTGCTGGGGTTGGTGGACGGTGGCTCCACCAGTTGCGAAAGCGCAACCGACAGGCGATGCATGGAGCGGAGCTTGTCCGCCCACGACAAGGCGATAACCGGACCGAGATCGGTCTTGTTGACGTCGACGATGTAGAGGCGCCCGTCGTCGCGATCGCGCAGGACGTCGAGTCCTCCCCAATCCAAGCCCATGCGCGCGGTAAACCGGCCGATTAGGGCAAGTTCTTCTGGGGAGTAGACCGACGCCGGATCACGCAGCACCGCCCGGCTGTTGTGGATGGCGAAGCGCCTTTCGGCGGGCTTCGTCTTTTCCCACACCACGACCGGAGCGCCGCCTACGCATGGGGTGCGCAGATCATGGACGAGGCCCGCTTTGTCGGCCGTGTCCACAAGCCGCTGGTAAACGTAGTCCTTTCGCGGCTGGAGGGGCGCAATCACCACTTGGCCGTCATGGACGCCGTTTTTATCCGCCTTCTCCACGATCGGTCCGACGCATCGTGTGGGATCGAGATGAAGGGGGTATCCGAACACCTCAGCGAACACGGACGCCACATGGCTCTTGCTGATGTCGGTGCAGGCGCCGTTGAACATTCGAAGCCCGGCCGGAGGGGGTTCGCTTCCCTGTGTCTTATCGTCGAAATAGAAGGCCACCTGAGCGCTGCGCGGGCTGCGCGCGGCGCCAAACCCAGCCCACATCGCGGCGCCTCGCAGCAGGTACCATGGCCCGGGACGATCGGGCGCGTACCAGATCCTTGTCGGAGCGCGAACACGTCGAAAGCGAGCGACCCCGGCGACGACCGCCAGAACCGGCAGATAGAACGCCCAGTGCGCGATCTCCCAGAATAGCGCGAAGCTAATCGGCAGTCGCACGCCGGTCTTCTCGACCAGGAGCGCCCCGTCCTGCCAGCACACGCCGAAAAGGGAGAGGCTAGCCGCTTGTACGGCTGACGACCTTGTCGGTTGGTTTGCCGCGGTCCGTGCCGGATCGGCCAGCGTCAAGGCGGTGATCCCACAGACATTCCCGCGAACACACTTCCGGCAAGATGCAATATTCGCGCGGACATAACGTCTCGGTCAAAGCTTATCCTCCTGAGCCAACGCCTGGGGCCCATGTTCGATGCAGCGGGCAACCGGACCTATTTGATGGCGTTAGGCGCTGAGTGCCTCCACGACAGTCAGCCACCGATTTGGTCTTGGTCCCTACATCCGACAACGCCCATCCACTGGCTTGCCGCTTCCGAGATTTTATTGGTGATGCGGCGTTTCCGTGCGTCGGAGCCAAATCCGCAATGATGCGAAATCAGCTGCGCATCGTCGTCGCCCGCGACATCAATTCGGCCTGGGACGACCTGCGAATCTACGCCGCGCTGCTGGACTTCGCGCAGAGCTACGAACGTGATGACCGGCTGTTCCAGAGCCTGGCCGTGATTTTCGCGGAGGGCGAGGTTGGATCAGAACAGGCATTTGAGAGCGCCCTTTGGAGCCGTGTTCAGTCCCTAGCCGACAAGGACGTCTGGCATGGTCAGTCCTACGACGACCGTGTCAGCTCGGACCCGCGAAGCCCGCATTTCTCCCTCAGTTTCGGGGGGGAGGCCTTTTTCGTAGTGGGCCTGCATCCCAACGCCAGCCGACCAGCTCGCCGGTTCGAGCGGCCGACGCTGGTGTTCAATCTTCACGACCAGTTCGAGCGTTTGCGCAAATCGGGCCTGTACGAACCGCTGCGAGCCAAGATCATCGAGCGCGACCTGGCCATAGCCGGCTCGATCAACCCGATGCTGGCCCGCCATGGAGAGACGTCTGAAGCTTGTCAGTACAGCGGCCGGATCGTGAGCGGAGAATGGACCGCCCCCTTCAACCCGCCTCAGGAGGCCAATGTGCGCCATGAAATCCCACCGCGGTCCGGCGTGGCTTTCCGGCTCAACAGAGGCCAGAAGCTCCGGGTCATTGACCCCGAGGGTGAACAGGTTTCGGACCTGGTCGCCTTCAATGCCGAGGACAAGGGCGAGGTGATCTCATCGGGACGAAGCCTGGACTACGCAGGCAAACTCTTCCTGACCGCCGGGGATCCAATCTATTCGAACCGCAGCAATGTGATGCTGCGCATCGTCGAAGACACTGTCGGCAGGCACGATTTCCTGCTGACGCCCTGCTCCAAGGACACTTTCCGCATCATTTATGGTGACACCGATCCGCATCCCGGTTGCTTCGGCAATCTGACACAGGCGCTTGAGCTCCATGGCATCGGCGCGGATCAAATACCGACGGCCTTCAATATTTTCATGAATGTCATCGTGGCGCCGGACGGCGCATTGACGGTGGCGCCTCCTCTCAGCCGAGCAGGGGATCACGTGCTCCTGGAAGCTGAGCAGGACCTCATCGTGGCGCTGACTGCCTGCGCAGCGCCGCAGTCCAACAACTACGCCTTCAAGCCCATCCACTACGAGATCGTGGGATAATTTCATGCGGACGCTTTTGGCAGCGGGCGTTGCGTTGGCCGTCGCAGGCGCTGCGTCAGGAGCGCTCGCTGCCAGGAGCGGCGATCCCCGTTCGCGGCTGTCAACGGCCTTTGGCAACACCATCGTCTCGACCCACCCTGACGGCCGAAAGGCGAAGCTTTGGTTGAGCGCAGACGGAAAATACGCGGCCCAGGGTCGCGCCGGGAACCGCTCCAGCGGTCATTGGAAAGTGAAGGGCGGGAAACTGTGCCTGACCCAGCACGCGCCCGTGCCTATTCCTCTTTCCTATTGCACTGCCATACCGTCGGAACAGGTCGGTAGGCCGTGGCGCGACAAGGCGGTCAACGGCGATCTGGTTACCAACGAAATCGTCAAAGGAGCTGACGGCGCGCGATGAGCCCCCACCCTTGCGACGCTGCTTTTGAGTGACCGCGAGCCATGAGGCTCTCACACGGGCGAATCCCTTCGTGCCCGCCTGCAGCCGCAAAGCTTGGACTCTGACCCGTAGTCAGGCCCGCGGATTCGCCGACTGATTGATAAAGCCCCGACACTCGACCCTTCGGAATTCTGCTGGAGGGGGAGGCCCGACTTGCCGTGCAGGGCGCGGCTAATATCTCACGGAGCCTTTCCAACCCAACCGCTCTTCAGGGCTCTGGCAGCGGCAACTTTTCCCCGCCGATTTCGTGAGGGCGGCATGGCCGGCGCCGGGTATTGCGAACCTGGAGGCCAACCTTCCCTCTGCCGAGTGCGGTCACCATCCGCCGCTTCGGTCTGATCGTGCAGGAGCACCACACGGGTCGGGAACGGCATGTCGATGCTGGCGGCGGAAAACGCTTCCGCGATCTGTTGCAGAACGCGCGATCGGACAGCCGCAACGGTGCTGTGCTGGGGCAGCGTCCACTACGTAAGCCGCAGGCTTTTAGAAGAGCCCGCCAGATCCCAAAGGAGGACGCTTGGCGCCGGATCGGCAAGAACGCCTTCGACCTTCTGTAGGACTTCGAGAGCGATCTCGTGCGCCTGGGTGACATCGTCGCCATAGCCGATACCGATGTCGTAAGAACTGCCCAGCAATTGGTAGGCGGTGATCACGTCACTGGCTCGGTATAGATCACGCTGTTGGGCACTATGATCTGACGGCCATCATAGGTCCTGATGAAGGTGGTGCGGGTTTCGATGGACTCCACAAGGCCAGTGAAACTGCCGCTGATGATCTCGTCGCCCGCCCGGAAAGGGTGGCGGATTAAAAGCAGGATGCCGGCCAGGAAATTCTGCAGAATGTCCTTGAACGCGAAGCCGATCGCGATGCCGCCGACGCCCAGCGCCGAAAACAGCTTTGCGGGAGTCATCGATGGGAAGGCGACGGTGCCTGGCCCTTAGGCGTTCGCGCGCCACTGCTATTGCCAAGCTCAAACGCCGACCGGATATCGACCTTCGCCGGGGCGCGAATTACAGAGCGGGCAGGGCGGTCACGAGCCTTGGCGGAATGTCGCCAAGATCGGTGACGCCCGACAGCGCCATGCAATCGGTCAGCTCGCTTGAGAGGATCTCCAATGCCTTGGCGACACCCTTCTCGCCACGCCAAGCGAGGCCGTAGAGGCAGGCGCGGCCGCTGAGGCAGCCGTGGGCGCCGCGCCCCATCGCCTTGACGATGTCAAACCCGTTCCTGAGGCCGCTGTCCCACAGGACCTCGACCTTCTCGCCCACAGCGCGGGCGATTTCGGGCAGGACGGAGATGGTGGAGGGCGCGCTGTCGAGCTGCCTTCCGCCGTGATTGGAGACGATGATCGCATCGGCGCCGAGATCCAACGCTCGCTTGGCGTCGTCCA
>Ga0310811_10000493_pt1 | contig 51422 bp, 57 predicted proteins | sample YCmetagenome_FD_207642 | JGI IMG/M metagenome (GOLD analysis project Ga0310811, IMG submission 207642) | Soil microbial communities from experimental microcosm in Duke University, North Carolina, United States - YC | ecosystem: Engineered > Artificial ecosystem > Soil microcosm > Unclassified ... | reverse complement strand
GCTTCCTGATGAAGACGTGGTTCACCGAAGGTGAGGACGACCCACGCATCACGGTTATCAAGGTGACGCCGACGGGTGGTTACTATTGGGACACCAAACACGGCAGCGCGGTTGCCGGTATCAAGATTGCGATTGGCGCGACCCTCGGCAAGACCCTGGATGATTCTGTCGAAGGCGTGCTGACGCCGTAAGCGCAGCGCCGGGGTCGGCGAGCTTCCGCTATTCGGCCGGTGAAGCAGGCGAGTAAACAGGCTCTGGCATGACCGGCCAATTCGACATCATGCTTCCGTTCTTTACCATCGGGCACTCGACGCGCAGCATCGCCGAATTTGTCGAGATTCTCCAGGGCGCAGAGGTGACGCTCGCGGTCGACATTCGCACCGTGCCGCGATCACTCACCAATCCGCAGTACAACAAGGACAGTCTGCCGCTTAGCCTGGAGCAATATGGCATCGGCTACGTGCATCTTGCCGAACTCGGCGGCCTGCGCGGCAAGGTGAAAACCATACCGCCCGAAATCAATGGCTTCTGGCAAAACCAGAGCTTCCACAACTATGCGGACCAGGCGCTCACCGACGCTTTCCATCGCGCGCTGGACAAGCTGGTTGCGCTTGGACGTGAACAACGGCTTGCCATGATGTGCTCGGAGGCGGTGTGGTGGCGTTGCCACCGGAGACTCGTTGCAGACAATCTCATCGCCCGGGGCGAAACGGTCTTTCATTTGATGGGGCATGGCCGAATCGAGCGCGCCACGTTGACGAAAGGCGCACACGTTTCATCAGATTGTCTGGTGACCTATCCGGCGGAAGCGGCGCTCAACCATACATAGGCACAGCGTCATTTATCGTCACTTCATTCGCCTGACGATGTAGACGGAGAAACCATAAAAAAACCAACCGCGCGTGCATGAGCGCTGCAAAAGGAAAATCCGGAAAGCCTGCAAAGCTTTCCGGATTTTTTTGATCCTGCCTTCTTGCCCTCGTGCGTGTTCTGCACCAGGGCCCGCTAAAGCTGACGATTACTTGCTTGTCGCTTGCGTGGAGGATGCCGGTACTGTCGATTTGGTCCCGGTGCCAGCTGCACCTTTTTTCTTCGCGTCATGTTTGACGTGCTTTTTCGCGTGAGGCTTCTTGGCATGCGTGGTGCTGGTTGTCGGCTTCGATTCCGGAGTGGTTTGCGGATTCGCCTTGATCTCGGCTGCACGTTGTTCCACTGCTGCTGCCTTTGCCGGGTCGCGGCTGACGGTCACGCCGGTGGAATCTTGTGCGAATGCGGAACCGGTCAGTGCGACCAACAGCGTTGCAACGGTAAGGGACAGTTTTTTCATGATCAAACTCCTGATAGAGGTGAGCAGTCGGCTGACTGTATGAGCACTTAACGATGGCGCGGAGCGGCAAGAGGACAAAACAGCTAAGGAGATGTGTAACGATTTGTGTGTACATCGTTTTCGCACTGATGAGTTTTAAGAAGCTTGAATAAGGCAAAGCCCCTATCCCGTCATCAACGTCGTCGATTCAGCCACTAGACTACGGTCGAACTCGAATAAGCTCGACCGACTCGCCTGATCTTCGATTTTGTTGTTTGCTTGGATTCTTAATAGCGCTTCATGCAGCCATTTTCTTGCGGGACGAAGCTTCTGTGGACGATAAATGGTTTGCAAAACTCGGGTGTTGCCCGTGTTGGATTACCGCTGTCGCAGCTCTGCGTGCAGTGGTGCTGATCTCAGCCAGGCGATTGTTATGGAAGCACGGGAGCTCACCTGCCGGCTTTGCGTCAATGTTGAGGATGCTCGATGACTAAGCAACCAACAGAAGGGCGGTTGTTCAGGCATGCGTATTTGTGTGCGATATATCGAGCATAGCGCTCAGCATCATTCAGTATGTCCTGGAGCATATGTGTGCCCATGTGAATATGACGATATATGATCTCCACCATCCCGCTCTCTTTAGGCGCTTTGGTCGCTGCGCCATGTAGGCAACCAGACAGACTACGTTGACCAAAGTGCGAATGGTGCACTTCGGATCCGGCGCTAACAAACCATTCGTAAAAATGCGCCTCATGTCGATCGATCGATATAAGCGAAATTGTCATACTTAGCTCCTTAGGGCTAGGTTGTGAATCATTGTCGGCCCGCATCCTATTGATCGGAACCACGCCTCAATTGAAGGCAGCAATGCTCTCTGAGCCTGCTTAACATATCCGCTGCGTTAATGACCTCGCGGCCGTTTCCCTTACAGTTCGCGCACTACCTCACCCGCGAACTCTTCACGGTACCACCTTGGCAAATACAAAAGGATCTGATTTTGAAGGGCGCAGCCTCGATCGGACGTAGGACAACGCACTTCCTACTCAGCCATATGTTTTGGTGACGATCTATGCAGTGGGCAAAGTTCTGACTCACACCTCATAAAAGCGTATGCTATCTGCACCTATCGTCGATTCCCATGCAGTGCCTCGATATATAAACAATAGCTAATCAATTGAGGTGTTGCCATGATGTATGAATTTTTACTAAACAACCGCAGTGAACTAGAGAAGCGTTGCCGTACAAAAGTACAGCAACGTTCAGGTCGTTCTGCTACGGAGCAAGAACTCAAGACCGGCATTCCGATGTTTCTGGATCAACTCATTCGCACCTTGCTGACGGAACAATCGAATAAACCTTTAGATAGCCTTAAGATTTCCGGACCGTCAGGCGGCGGCGCGGCTTTATCGGAAGTACAAACTTCTGCGGCCCAACATGGTCGAGCGCTCCTTTATCTTGGATTTTCGGTTGATCAGGTTGTCCATGATTACGGCGACTTGTGTCAGGCCATCACCGATTTGGCATTTGAACGCGATGCGCCTTTTCAAGTGGATGAGTTCAGAACGCTTAATCGTTGCCTGGACAATGCGATTGCCGACGCGGTCACAGAGTTCAGCTACCAACGTGACTCGGAAATAGAAGCCAAGCGAAATACTGAGGCCGCTGAGAAACTAGGCTACCTCGCTCACGAGCTTCGTAATTCTCTTGGTTCAGCAACGCTTGCATTTTCGGCCGCCAAAGCGGGCAACCTTCCACTGACCGGTGCGACCGGGGCAATACTGGAGCGTAGCCTTACGGCACTACGGGTTTTAATCGATCGATCACTCGCGGAGGCGCAATCGCTCGGCACGCCCGAGCGTCAGGCAAGAATTTTTTCGGTAGGAGGCTTCATCGATGAAATTCAGGCTGCGGGCACCCTGGCTGCGAAGGTGAGAGGAAGTCAATTCACAGTTGGCGCGGTGGACCAGACTATTGCAATCAACGGCAACCGAGAACTGTTGTTCTCTGCCGTATGGAACCTACTGCAAAACGCCTTCAAATTTACGCAGGTGGACACCGAAGTTACGTTAAACGCTTACCCATTGGCTGATCGCATCATGATCGATATCCAGGATCACTGTGGCGGTTTGAGTTTGGATGCCGATACGGACATGTTCTTACCATTTGCTCAATACGCCCCCGACAAGACGGGTGTGGGCCTAGGCTTGTCGATCGCCAGAGAGTGTGTTGAGTTTGATGGCGGAATTCTTAGCGTTCAAGACATACCTGGCATCGGATGTATTTTTACGGTCAGCCTTCCCCGGCATGAATTGCCGGCCTAGTCGTGGCCGCTTTCCTATAGAGTACGAAATGGCGTCGGTGAAAAAGACACCTTCTGAGGATTGAATAGCGCAATATTGTCGCCGCAGATGCGACCGCCGACGTGTTCCAGCTTCGATAACACGTCAAGAACGCATTCTGCCTTGATCGCCCAATGGCGATATTTATGGGACCACTCGCACTCGCCTACGCTGCATATTGACTCAGCAACGCCCTTGGAAACAGCATCATTGCTGTGTTGAATCATGAAGCGCCCGGATAGCTGCTCATGAAGAGTGATGAAGCCGTCGCCTTCAATCAAATAAACAATCACAATCGCGCTCGCTCGTTGACCTGAGCATACAACTTAGACTGCATACTCGTTAAAGGAAAGCGAAAGTGGTGATGTTGGGGAGGTCCTACAGCATATCGGCACTGTCGCCTACGGTCTTGGAGGCTGGGTCACGACGATTGACGGCATCGCCTCTGTGTGCCGCACAAATAAAAACGCCCGCTTCCCTTTTCGGAAAGCGGGCGTTTTCCATTGCTTTCTTACTTCGTCGGCAAAGGCGAATACTCGACCGGCACCCATGCATAGCCGGTCTTTTCTGCACGAACGTGACCGATGCCGGGGAACGGCAAGTGCGCACCGGCGATCCACAGCTTCTGCTTGGCAGCATCGGCCAACAGCGACTTGCGCGTGGCGATCGCCTGCTTGCTGTCGACGTCAAACTCGATCGACACTTCCGGATGCATGAACTGCACCGCATGGCTATGCACGACGTCGCCCCACACCAGCAACTGCTGTCCCTCTGAGCTGAACAGGTAACCCGCGTGTCCCGGCGTATGACCTGGCTCGGCTACCGACTTCACGCCCGGCAGAATTTCCGCACCGCTCTCGAATTCCTTCAGCTTGCCTGCCTGGGCGTACGGCGCGACTGCATCCTGCGCGATCTTGAAGAAAGGCTGCATGCCTTCTGGCGCCTTGGCTTGCGCATCCTTGTTCAGCCAGAAGCCGGCTTCCTGCTTGGAGACATAGACAGTGGCATTCGGATACGCGGCCTTGCCGTCTGCACTATCCAGACCGCAAGCGTGATCGCCGTGCAGGTGGGTCAACAGCACGGTATCGACCTGCTCCGGTGCATACCCGGCTGCGTGCAGGTTGGCGCCGATGTTACCCATTGTCGGACCGAAGCACTTCGCCGCGCCGGTGTCGACCAGGATCAGGTTGCGGCCGGTGTTGACGAGATAGCCGTTGACGGCGGTCTGCACGCCCTTGGAGGTTTCGAGGAACATGCGCGCCAGCAGGCTTTGCAGATCCTTGGCGCTGACGCCTTTGAGCAGCTTGTTGTCGAGCGTGATGTAACCGTCGTAAAGCGCTGTCACTTCGATGTCGCCCACTGCCATGCGGTAGTAGCCCGGCACCTGCGTCGTCTGCTTGGCAGGCGGCGCGGCATAGGTCGTCAGGGGAGCGATGGCGAATGCGGAGGATGCAGCGATCAAGCCGGCGAGCAGGATGCGTCGCACCTTGTTCTTCTTGTTCATGGTCAGCGTTTTCATGTAAGTGAAAGGGACGTTGATATTAACGCGAATGCCTAATTGAAGTCATTTGCCTCGCGCCTGCAGGTTAGCGAATGCAGCAGGCAAACGATCTGTCGGCACGAAACCGCGACTTGCTGCGCCGACGTTATTGATGATGCGTTGTGCTTGCCGAACTAGGCGTGCACGCGCTGCGGATACTTGACCGCAGCGCGGACGCACGCCGGCAGTCAGTTTTGGTGATTTGCCGCAGCCTCGATCACCTTGGCAACTTCGCGCGGCTTGGAAATAAAGATTGCATGACTGCCTTTGAGCTCGGTCACCTTGGTACTGGAGCGACGATACAGAGAACGAAGCAAATCCGGATTCAATGCACGATCCCCTGTTGCGACGATCGCATAGCTTGGTTTGTCGTGCCAGCTCGCGACTTTGGTCGGTGCAGCGAACGCTGCAAGGGCTGCCGGCATTTGTGCAGCCGCCATGAAGGCGCTGTCCGCCTTTGGCAGATCGGCAGCAAAGTCAGCGGCGAATTTCTCCTGATTCAAATACAGGAATCCGTCTGCGTTCTGCTGAATATCCTCGTTCGGCGCTTTCATCATTTGGACGAGGCTCAGCAGACTCTCGCCAACATCGGGTTGGATCGCGGCGACGTAGACCAATGTCTTCACCTTGGGATCGGCACCGGCGTCGGTAATGATGGCGCCACCGTAGCTATGGCCGACCAGCACCACGGGGCCATCCTGCGCATCAATGACGCGCTGCGTCGCCTTTACATCATCTTGCAGGCTGGTCATGGGCTGCTGAACGATGCTGACGTGATAGCCGTCCTTTACGAGGATGTCGTATACCTTGCGCCAGCCGGAGCCGTCGGCAAACGCACCATGGACGAGAACAACGTTATTGATACGGGCCGGCGCATCCGCCGCATGAACTGGATGAACAGCAGCAATCGCAAAGGCCGATGCAAACAAAAAAGAGATGACGGCTTTCATAAATTCCTCCCTAAAAGTAAGGTAGATGGGAGCGCGGATGACCCTGACGGATCATCCAGCATGGACAAGACTCGAGTTATCAATGCTTTGCACTTGCTGCGACTTGCTGCATCAGCAACGCAGCTGCGGCGGCAGACGACGCAGGGTTCTGGCCGGTGATCAGAAGGCCGTCGCGTACGACGTATGAACCCCAATCCGGTCCAGAGGAATACACGCCACCTTTTGCTTTCAGTTCGTCTTCCACCAGGAAGGGCACGATGTCGGTCAGTTGGACCGCTGCTTCCTCGGAGTTCGTGAAGCCGGTTACCTTTTTACCTTCGACCAGCGGTCGTCCTGTCGGGCCCTTGACGTGGCGCAAGACACCCGGTGCGTGGCATACCAATGCGACCGACTTGTTCGCTGCAATAAACGCTTCGATCAAGGCAATGGAGCGGGCGTCTTCCGCCAGATCCCACAACGGGCCGTGGCCGCCCGGGTAGAACACCGTATCGAAGTCTTTCTGGTCGAGGCTGTCCAGTCGCACCGTGGCGGCGAGTTGCGCGACCGCTTCAACGTCTTTTTCGAATCGGCGAGTTTGGTCCGTCTGGTTTGCAGGCTCGTTGCTTTTTGGATCCAAAGGCGGCTGACCGCCTTTTGGCGAGGCCAGCACAAGCTCAACGCCGGCATCCTTGAACGTGTAATACGGGGCAGCCAGTTCTTCCAGCCAAAATCCCGTCTTGCGGCCTGTGTTACCCAGTTGGTCGTGCGAGGTCAAAACCATCAATACTTTCATGTCGTTCTCCATGGTGGAATAAAGGTCGGTCGAGACGAGGCTATTGCTCGGTCGCGGCCAAGCAGCGTTTGAGCTGCTCTGGTAAGCACTTTAGGCAGCATCGATGGATACAAGAAGGCGTGTTGTTATCCTATGAGTCGTAGTCATAGGCAGCACGGAGATCCCGCCAACAGCGCTTTAGCTGGTTCATGCACGCGGGTGGTAGCATTGCCGGTGGAACGGCAGTGCAGAACGACCGCCATAGAAGACGAAACCAATGACGCCTCATTAAACGAAGTAGCAATGGCCAAACGACCCTCTCCAGAACAACGTCGCGAATTCGGCGCGTTCCTTTCAAGCCGGCGCGCACGACTTCAACCAAGCGAATTCGGTCTGCCAGCGACCCCAAGGCGTACGGCTGGTTTGCGGCGCGAAGAGGTCGCGGTGCTCGCCGGGGTCAGTGTCAGCTGGTACACCTGGCTGGAACAGGGACGCGATATTCAGCCCTCCCCCGATGCTCTCAAGCGAATATCAAAGGTCCTGAAGCTTGACCGTGTCGAATCTGCACATTTGTTTGCACTATCGGCGCTGGAAGCACCCGCCGTATCGACCACCAGTGAGATCAGTACCGGATTGGAAATGCTGGTCAAGGCGCTCCATCCGATTCCGGCTTACATCCGCAATGCACGACTCGACATTCTTGCGTGGAACGACGCCATCGCGGAACACTTTGTGGATTACGGATCATTGCAAGCGCACGAGCGCAATACACTTCGCCTTTTGTTCCTGTATATGCCCTATCGAACACAGATCCTGGACTGGGAAGAGAACGCGCGCGGCATGATCTCGGTATTTCGAGCGTCCCGCGCACAAGCGCAAGACAAAGCGCCGTTCGATAGCCTGATAGAAGAACTCTCTTTGCAGAGTCCTGAATTTCAAACATGGTGGCAGGAAACAGAAGTGACCGGATTTGAAGAGGGTCGCAAACGCCTGATCCATCCCAAATCGGGTGAAGTGATGGACTACACCTACGTTGCACTGACGCCAGAGGGGCGTCCGGATCTTTCGCTGGTGACCTATATTCCGAGGCGTACTGCCTAGGAGTGGCACTCATAGGATAACAAGACGCCTTCTTGTACCCATCGGTCCTGCCTAGACTGGTTATCGGAGCGGCACTTTATATGCTGCTTAACCTATCCAGAAAGGGTCACCGATGTCTACCTACCAAACCACCGCAAGCTTCTCCACCGCTGCCACTTCGCGCAACCCTGCGAACGGCGAGTTAATCGCAACCTACGCATTTCAAACGCCGAGCGAAGTAGAGCAACTACTTGATCGTAGCGCGACCGCCTTTCGCTTATGGCGCGCAACGCCGATGCGCGAACGCGTGGCAACTTACCGGCGCCTCTCGGCCATTCTGCGCGACAGGAAAGATGCACTCGCCGCCATCATTACCACCGAGATGGGTAAAACGATCGACGCCTCGCGTGCGGAAGTAGAAAAGTGTGCGTCAACACTGGACTGGATTGCCGAGCACGGTCCGGCAATATTGGCGGATGAACCGGCGCCTGTCGAAGGCAATGACCAGGTGTATGTATCGTATCTGCCGATCGGCACGGTATTGGCCGTCATGCCCTGGAATTTTCCGCTGTGGCAGGTGATGCGCGCTGCCGGTCCGATCATGCTTTCGGGTAACGGCTTCTTGTTGAAGCATGCGCCCAATGTCATGGGCTCCGCGTACGCGCTGCAAGATGCTTACGAAGCGGCCGGATTTCCAAAGGGACTGTTCGCAAACCTGAATACAGATAACGACGCCGTCGCACGCGTGATTGCAGATCCGCGCATCGCCGCAGTCACCCTGACAGGCAGCATGCGCGCCGGATCAGCGGTCGCTTCAGTTGCCGGTAAAGCGCTCAAGAAAAGTCTGCTGGAACTGGGCGGTGCCGACGCCTTCATCGTGCTGGCCGATGCAAATATCGACCTGGCCGTGCAGGACGGTATCAAGGCCCGCTTTCAGAATGCCGGTCAGGTGTGTCTGGCAGCGAAGCGCTTCATTCTCGAAGAGCCGATCGCCGCCGAGTTCACGGAAAAGTTTATCGCTGCGGCAAGAACGATCAAGGTCGGCAATCCGTTCGATCCAACGAGCACGATCGGGCCGATGGCACGTCAGGATTTGCGTGACGAGCTGCACGCGCAAGTTCAACGTACGATTGACGCAGGCGCAACGCTCGCGCTTGGCGGAGAAAAGCTGGACGGGCCCGGAAATTTCTATGCCCCTACCGTATTGACCAATGTCTTGCCCGGCATGGCCGCGTTCGACGAGGAGACGTTTGGACCGGTCGCGGCAATCACGGTCGCCATGAATGCCGAACATGCGATCTCGCTCGCCAATACAAGCGATTACGGTTTGGGAGGCAGCCTGTGGACCAGCGATATCGATCGCGCTCAACGTATCGCGCGTCGCCTTGAAACGGGCGGTGTATTCATCAACGGCTACCCGGCATCGAACGCCCGCATCCCGGTCGGTGGCGTAAAAAATAGCGGCTATGGCCGTGAACTTTCGCACTTTGGATTGCGTGAGTTCACCAATGCCCAGACGGTGTGGGCTAAGCGCGTAGATTGAAGGACAATGCGCAAACGGTATTCGGAGCACACTCGCGCCGGGAGGCTGCCATGCGTGCTACCGCAAAGGCGTCACGGATGACTTTAGCTCGCTGATTCTGAATCAACTCTGAACCATGCGCGTCTTGATAACCGGTACAAAACATGTTTCGACAGCGGGTGCTCTATCGGTAAATTGGGATGAGCGAAGTCGGCGCCTTTATCATGCTTCATGCCGAGACGCTCCATCACTCGACGCGACCGCAAGTTCTCCGGGACGGTGAATGAAACGATCTCTTCCAACCCCAGCGTGCCAAACCCGTAGTCCACTACTGCTTTTGCGCCTTCGGTCGCAAGGCCGGCCCCCCAATGCTTACTCGAAAAGCGCCAACCAGCCTCAAAACAGGGAGCAAAAGGTGCGGCGAAGTCCTGGCGTTTTAAGCCAACAAAGCCGATGAGCTTTTGCGAGGACTTCAACTCCGCAGCGAAGTAACAAGTTTTAAAAAGTCTATAGAGCTCGTTCTGTTGGTCGAAGAAGTCTTTAGCCTGGTCGACAGTGACTGGCCCAGGAAGAAACTCCGTCACCTTCCGGTCCGCGTTCAACTCAACGTAGGGCTCCAGATCGCGATCGTGCCAGAGGCGCAGTCGCAAACGTTGTGTTTCGAGAATGAAGGCTGTCGAGTCCATCCTGTGTGTTCAAGCATTAGAGTTCGTTGAAGTATTCGGCGGGATGGTAGCAAAGACGAGGGAATGCAGTTCAGCAGCAGTTCGTCGCAATTCAGTGTGCAACTGACCGGCGTCATGATTGACTGCTGGTTTCTTTTTTCTCGCGCAGTCGGGCACTTTCGTCTTCTCGCGCTGTTGCACGTACACCCGCGGCACCACCTTCTACAACCGCCATGCCAAACGCAACAGCGCATCCTCTACCTCTTGCTTTGGGTACCGCCTGTCGCCTGAGCTGATGGCGCCACGCAGCACCCCGCCGATGGCATAACTCAGAACGAAGGCGTCTGTCTCGCTCATCGAGATTCTCTTGTGATCCGGTGTGCTGACGCCGGCCTTCAGCGCGGCAATCATTTCCTCGTACAGCAATCGCCGCGAAAATACATGCCGGGGAGCCTGCACGTCGACTAGCGCTCGCTTATGCTGTGCATTGCGATCTCTCGCATCGACACATCCGAAGTATCATCGCTATTCAGGCAAAAGCGCCCTTCTTTCCCTTCACTCACCCTGAAAGCAAACCTTCGATGGACCTCATCTTGTTGCAGCCCGGCGATCCGGACTTCCTCGGCAATGACAGCGGCTGGGACAATGGCGGCTCGTTGATCGACGACCAATGGCGCGAGAGCGGGCTGGAACCTGGCCGCTGCATTGAACTGGTATCGATACATCAAGGCATGAAGCAGCAGGTGACGACCGACGTGAGCAACAGCGCGCGCACATCGGGGCGGCCGGTCATCACAGAATTTACCTGTGTCAAATATGCGGACAAGAGTTCGGTGCGGTTTTACGACTACTGCCTGCGCGCCCGACCGATCGGTAAAGGCCCGAAGCAGGCGACAAGGATCTACATCGCACGCAATGCAGGAGACAAGGTGGCCAACATCATGACCTTCGAACTGCGCGATGCGATCGTGAGCGAAATGCAGTTCCAGTCGCACCCGGACGATATGCCGACCGAGCAGTTCAAGCTGAACTTCACCGAAATCCTCTGGACCTACACCGCGCAACAGGCGGATGCCGCCGCGCTCGGCAAGGTGTCGACCGGCTGGAGCATCGCCCGCAACAAGCCCATACAGCAATTTACGGAAGATGCTTGAGCGGTCGCGCTAGGGGCGATAAAGCGCCACTCGCACGCCACTCCGCGCCGCCTTATGCGGCGATTTACCGAGCACTTTCCGTGCTGACGACCGCGATCAGACCTTCTTGGCGTCCTGTTCCGCTTGCGGTTGTCCTGTCACCGCGTTTTGCGCTGAAGACATAACGGGTGGCACTGTTTCGCCGGGAAGCAATAGCATCGTGCGCGGATCGGCGATCTGAATGCCGAGCTGCCTGAAGCGTTCCAGAATGCGGCGATTCAACTCGCGCTGCACGCCCCAGCGACCCTTGTCGGTGCAGCGCATCTGGCCGGCAAAGGTCACCGTCGATCCATCTACCGCATCCACGCCCCACACTTCGATATCGTTCAGGATCTGGTCCTTAAATGCCGGATCGCTGCGCAATCCTGCGCCGATACTCTTCAATTCGTTCGTGACCTGATCGACATCGACGCCATAGGTGACCGTCACGCGCATCGCTGCATTGCCGAGGCCGCGGTTGGTGTTGTTGACGGTCGTGACGGAGCTGAAAGGCACGATGTGCAGCGAGCCGTCGCCCGCGCGCAGGCGCACGGTACGGATCGAAAGATATTCGACGACGCCGGAGACGCCCGCGACAGTGACCCAGTCGCCTACCTGCATCGCATTTTCCAGCAGCAGGAAAATGCCGGTGATGAAATCCTGAACGAGCTTTTGCGAGCCGAAACCCAGTGCCACGCCGAAGATGCTCGCTCCGGCCAGCAATGGCGTCGTATTCACGCCGATCTCGCTCAACGCGGTCAGGCCGACCACCAGCAGGATGGCGATGAACAGCGTCGTTCTCACCATCGGCAGCAATGTGCGCATGCGCGCCACGCGCACTACTTCGCCCTGCTCGTCCCAAAAGGAAAGCCGCCGTTTGATGCTGGCATTGACCGCTTCCCAGATGACGACTGCAGCAAAGGCGGCCACCGCGATGGTGACCACTGCGGAAAGGAGCTTGCGCCCCACGGTGCCGCGCGCGAGCCAGTCGATGGCGTCGAAACCCCAGAGCTGCAGCAGGACGACCACCGTGCAGACCGCGATCGCGGCCGATACCAGCCAATGAACGATCGGGTAGTAGCGATCCAGTTGATGCGCGTGGCTCGAGGAATCGTCCGCATCGCCATTCTCGCGATGGAAGGTTCGGCTCAGCGCGCCGGACATCAGGATGCTGAGCAGCCGCGCTCCGAGTATCACCGCAGCCGTCACGCCGATGAAACGGATCAGCCTTGGGAAGCCGTCTTCCACGCCGAGCGCCCATACCACCCAGACGCCGATGACGAGCACGCTGGCGAAATAGGCCCAGCTTGTGGCAAACCAGTTGCGCGCCGATGCGAGCGGCCCCTCGGCGTGGGACGGCGCTGCAATGACTGCGCCGACATTGCGCCGGATGCGGAAAATCAGGATGACGGCAAACAGGTGGACGAACAGCGAAACGATCTTGAGCACAGCCAGGCGGCCGGCGTCTCCCGCGCCAAGCGCCGTAACGGCATCCGCAAGCGCGGTGCCGAAGGTGGCCAGGATGACGATGCGGCGTATCCAGCGATAGACGGTTGTCGCGACGCCGGGGTTGATGTGCAGCATGGGCACGCCGCATTTCGGCGGCGCGATCAAAAGGCGGAACACTGCCATCGTGACACGCGTGCTGACGTAGGCATTGATGAAGGCGCGCGCGACTTCGGTGGCGCGTTCATCCTGGCCGCCGATCCAGTGCAGAATCAATGCCGCCACGACGAAGAAGGCAGCAACCTGCACCAGGTCTAGCCCCAACACGGCCAGCGCCAGCGGCAATCGCCGCAGACGGCTCCAGTGTTCGCCGAGCGATTTGCCGGCTTTTCTCAGCGAGATGCGGGCATTGTGTTCGGACGATTCGCCGTGCATCGCATCGGGTACCGGCATGCCCGGTGCGGATTCGGGCTCGACAGGAACGGCTTCAAGATGGTCCACCCCATCGCGATGCGTCTGCACAAGAGCGACCTTGTCGGTCGGCGGCCGCATGGCGCTTTCCTGCGCCAGTTTGGCGTCCGCCTGCTTTGTTGCGTGGGCATGCGTCACATGCGGCGCATGTGCGATCAAGGCATTGCGTGGCCTGCGGAGAATCCGGTTCAGCAGCCATTCCAGTGCAAGACCGCCTGCCATGACGAGCACTACCGCCTTCAGCAAATCGAGCAGCAATGCATGGCCGGACGATGCACTGAACTGCGCGCTTAACTGACGAACCAGTGCAGGTACGCCAAGCATTGCATGGCTGACTTGCCGCATCTGATCGACCAGCGTGTCGCTCCAGCTGTCGATCTGGCGCAGCATCTGCGCGATCAGCCCGTTCTTCTCCAGCGGCGCTTTTGACGAACTGGCCACCGCGGGTACAGACGTGCTTGCGGTCGCCGAAGCCGGCGCTGTTGTGTCGGCTGTTGTATCGGCCGTTGCGGATGCCGCAGGTTCAGCCGATGTCGCGGATGCCGGCGCCGCATCGGCAATCGCGCGCAAGGCCGCGAGCGCCTGTGCGCGCTTGTCGGGGTCCTGCAGCACGGCGATCGCACGTTGTGCTTCCTCGGGGGAGAGCGAAGGCGTCTGTGCAGCGTCAGTCGCGGCGAACGCCTGCGACGGCGCAGACGCTATCGCGAGAATAAGGCACACGTTCGCAAACAGCGCGAACATGCCGGGAAGAAATCGACGGAATGGTATCGCTTGCTTCATCTGACTCAGCTCATGGATAAAACGGATTCCAGTTCGAGTCAGGTCTCCAGTGAAGGTTCGCATCGCACGCCGTCGCGCAACGGAAACGGTTGCGCCCCACCGCGGCGGATAAGACGTCGGCCAAAAATGAAGAAGCCGCCTTGCGGCGGCTTTGCTGTTTCCCTGATTGGAGAAGCGGGAGTCATCCTGGCTCCGCGCCGCTTCCAAGCATCAGGCCGATGCCGGGTAATCCGTATATCCCTTTTCTCCGGGTGTATAGGCGGTGCTCAGGTCTGGTTCGCGTACCGCTGCGCCGGTCCTCCAGCTTCCCGGGAGATGCGGGTTAGAGATGAACGGGCGGCCAACCGCGATCAGATCGCATTTCCCGCTCGCCAAATCCTTCTCCGCACGTGCCGCGTCATAGCCGCCGGAGAGGATCAGGATGCCCTTGAACAGTTTGCGGAACGCTGCCTTGATCGAATCGGGCACAGCGGGTTGGCCCATCGAGGAGTGATCGACCAGGTGAACGTACAAGAGGCCGCGTTGGTTCAGCTGTTCGGCGAGGTAGCAATAATCCGCTTCCATGTCCGGATAGGCGGGCATGTCGTTGAACGCGCCATACGGCGACAGGCGGATGCCGACCTTGTCCTTGCCGATGGCAGCGCTGACTGCATCGGCCACTTCCAGCACGAAGCGCGCGCGGTTCTCGATGGGACCGCCGTAGGCATCGGTGCGCCGGTTGGAAGTAGGACGAATGAACTGTTCGAGGAGATAACCGTTGGCACCATGCAGCTCCACACCATCGAATCCGGCTGCGATGGCGTTTCTGGAAGCCGCAACAAATTCGTCGATCGCTTGCCTAATATCCTGCGCTGTCATTTCACGCGGCACCGGTTGCGGCTGCATGCCTTTCTGATCGGTGTACATCTCTCCTGCTGCGGGAATCGCAGACGGCGCCACGATGCGGCCGCCGTCCGGCAGATTGAGCGGATGCGCGACGCGGCCGCAGTGCATCAATTGGACAAATATCTTCCCGCCCCGCGCATGCACAGCGCTCGTCACGCTACGCCAGCCATTCACCTGCTCGGGCGAGTAAATGCCTGGAATGCGGGCATAGCCAATGCCGTCGGCTGACGGCGATGTGCCTTCGGTGATGATCAGGCCGGCGCTGGCGCGCTGCGCGTAGTACGTCGCCATCAAGGCGTTCGGCACGTTGTTGATGGCGCGGCTGCGCGTCATCGGCGCCATGACGATGTGATTCTGCAGGGAGAGCGATGCGCTCTTGAATGGAGAAAACAGGATAGACAAGGTGGCTCCTTTCGCTGGGTAAATACGGTTGCGCGCCGTCGCGCTTCACCGCATATCTGCCGGCCATTCTATCGACGCATCCAAAAATCTGCCGAGAGGTGCCGATACCGTGATCTTCGGCAACAGTGTGCACGTCGCTGCACCAGCCACGCGGCTTGCACGCGGTCTCTCCCTCGCGCCACCCCGCGGGTATAGTATGAGCACTGGTGCGTTTGTTTGGAGGAAGCCCCATGCCGTACGCGACGATTGCCGAGCATGAAGTCGAATACGAAGGCGTTGCGATCGCCAGCACGCAGCAATGGGCTGCGTATTTGACGATCTACGGTTCTTCCACCAATCCCATGCATCGCAACAGTCTCTTCCCGCGCCAGCACGTGGCGGTGGACGAGGTCTTCCTGACGAAGGAAGCAGCGGAAGAAGGCGCGCTGAAGGTCGCGCGAACGCTGCTGCAGTCAAAGGCCGCATCGAACTGATCGATGCGGCACCGCAAGCGCTAGAACATATTCACGCTGGCAGTGCAGACAGTCCCGGCTGCCGATCGGCGTGACGGCGACGGCGTGCGATCCATCCGATCAAGCCCAGGCCGCTTGCCATCATCAGGTACTCCGGCACTTCCGGCACCGCGGAGACGGTTGCGAATTGCCATCCGTTGATATTGCTCGCTCCGCTGTAAAACGCCTCGCCGCGACCAAGCACGATCGGCGGGCCACCGTGCGGCGAGTAGGTGATGTTGGTGCTGTAGTCGAAGGTATCGCAATTGCAGCCCACGCCGAAAGACGAGGAGATCAGCAGCTTGGGATCCTGAATATCCCATTTTCCGACGTGACCGCCGACGTCAAAATCCCAGCCAAGAATGGCGCCGCCCGCGCCGACGGTGACAGTGCCGCCCGAACCGGAATCCACAAAGTAGCTGTGATACGGCACATCGAAGTCCGCCTGCACGGATCGGATCTTCGGTATCGTGAACGTGGTTGGCGTGGTAAGCGACAGCCAGCTCATGGGCGCGGTGAAGGAGAACGAGACGATCGGCGTCACGAAAGAACCGAAGGTTTCGTCATCTACCCCGTACAGCGTGGCCCATTGCCAGTTCAGCGGCGCGGAATCGTAGGTGTAAACAAGATTAGTCTTTGCATGGACCTGCGCCGTGAATGTCACAGCGCATGCACATACCCCGAGCATCGTGATGCTTTTCATCGTCTTCATGTGATTTCTCCTGGGTGGAACCACTACGGCGCCGCACAGCGCGGTGCATGGCTGCACGGCGAACATCGGCAAAAGAATGGCGTCAACGCTGTCGTCGGCGATGTGAATGCGGCGTGTCGGGTAACGCGCCTGGGATCTGGCAAGCATCTGCTCGCGGCATAGCGGCCGAAGCAGGTTTGCCGTTGTCCGGTAATGTGGTCGTCATGATCCGTCCTCTGTGACGTGGCGAACAGTAGAATGCAACCTGTGAAAAACCGCTGCTGAAATCGCGGGGGAGACGGCCGGAAGATGACATGGCGAAGTGCGATTCGTGATCGATTTTTAACCGTTCACCGCGAAGCGAGCAAGCACCCTGCGAATGAAATTTTTCGGAAGTGTCACGTAACGATCACAAAGCGGAGCCACCAGGAAACATTCGCTGCATTGCGCCAACATTTGGAAGAATTATCTGCCATGTCGCCGCGTGGCTGCGACACCTTCCGGCGGGTGCCGCGGTTTTCAGAAAGTAACTTTTCAGCGTGTTCCAGCGAATAAGCAAGTAGCCCCATAACGATCGAGAGTTTTGAATAGATGAGCCTGCGCACCCGCCTTCACCGCTTGTTTAACCGCACCGATGGTTCCAACAAGGATCTGCTGGTCAGCTTGTTGGTCATGGCCTGGGTAGTCGAAGCGCGCGACCCGTATACCGGCGGCCACTTGTGGCGCGTTTCGCGGTACGCGCATCGGCTGTCGACAGCGCTCGGCATGAGTCCGGCAGAAGTGGCGCGCGTTACGATTGGCGGCTTTCTGCACGATCTTGGAAAGGTCGGCATTCCGGACCAGATCCTGAACAAGAAAGATCGATTGACCGATGAAGAATACGAAGTCATTCGCACGCATCCGGACGTCGGATGGCGAATGCTGGCCGGTCACCCGCTTGCGTATATCGCCGAAAACGCGATCCGCTCGCATCACGAAATGCCGAACGGCCGAGGCTATCCGCAAGGCTTGGCCGCGGGCGACATTCCGCGCGATGCATTAATCGTCGGCGTGTGCGATGCCTTCGACGCCATGACGAGCACACGTCCCTACCGCAAGGGAATGCCGATCGAGAAAGCGCTTGCCATCATCGAATCCGAACTGGGCAAGCAGTTCGACGCAGAGATCGGCGCGCATTTTATTCGCCTCGGACGGCTCGGCGAATGGGACCACATCGTCGGGCATACCGATCTCGGCATTCCATTGCAGGTATGCGGCAATTGCGGCCCGACCGTTGTCGTGCGCAGGGAGCAGCAACAGGGCGAGCACGTCTATTGCCGCAGCTGTTCCACCGAGTTTGTGACCCAACATCAGGCAGGGCAACTGACGCTCTCTCCGACTGGAAGAAGCGGCCAGGCCAAGGATGTCGAGCCGCTCGCAGACCTGGCGCTCATCGACCGGCTGCTGGCCGATGCGAAGGCCGCCCTCGCAGCGTAGCGCATCCTCTCGAATATCGATCCGCACAGCTCGCTTGCACACTCCCTATATTTCAATAATAATTGAAATATTGAATTTATCGGAATAGCATGGATACGCAAGCGACAGTCCTCGCTCTCGCCGCACTCGCACAGGAATCGCGCCTCGCCATTTTCCGCCTGCTCGTGGAGATAGGCCCGGAAGGAATCGCCGCTACGCGCATTGGCGATGCGCTCGGCATCGCGCCGTCCTCGATGTCCTTTCATCTGAAGGAGTTGCTGCACGCCAGCCTGGTAACGGTGCGGCGCGAGGGGCGATCGATGATCTATTCGGCGAACTTCGACGTCATGAACGCGCTGGTCGGCTTTCTGACCGAAAACTGCTGCGGCGGCAACGTGTGCACGCCGACCCGTGCCTGCCGTCCTTCCAGAAAATCGAAAGCCTGACCCTATTTCGACTCATTGTGCTTGCAGCTTCCCTTGTCTTTCTGCTGACCCTCACGCTCGTCATCTGGCAACCGCGCGGCCTTGGCATCGGCTGGAGTGCGAGCTTCGGCGCGATGCTGGCCCTGTTGTGCGGCGTGATCCATCTTTCCGATATCCCCGTCGTATGGCATATCGTCTGGAATGCCACCGCCGCGTTCATTGCGATCATCGTCATCAGCCTGCTGCTCGACCAGGCCGGTTTCTTCGAATGGGCGGCGCTGCATGTCGCGCGCTGGGGGGGCGGCAAGGGACGCACGCTGTTCGTTCTGCTGATTCTGCTCGGCGCCGCTGTGTCCACGCTATTTGCCAATGACGGCGCCGCGTTGATCCTGACGCCGATCGTGATTGCGATGCTGCTTGCCTTGCGCTTCTCGCCGCAGTCAACCTTGGCTTTCGTCATGGCAGCGGGCTTCATCGCCGATACGGCGAGCCTGCCGCTGATCGTCTCCAATCTCGTCAACATCGTCTCGGCGGATTTCTTCCGGATCGGCTTTGCGCGCTATGCCTCGGTGATGGTGCCGGTCGATATGGTCTCCGTCGGCGCAAGTTTACTGGTGCTGCTCGCATATTTCAGGCGCGACGTCCCGGAGACCTATGATCTGCGGCAATTGAAGAAACCCGAGGAGGCGATTCGCGACCGTGCGACCTTCATTGCCGGCTGGTGGGTATTGCTTCTGCTGCTGATCGGATTTTTCTGGCTGGAAGGAATCGGCGTTCCGGTCAGCGCGGTGGCTGCCGCCGGCGCGATTACTCTGCTCGCGATCGCGGCAAAAGGCCGCGTGATCGCCACGCGCGAAGTGCTTCGCAAGGCACCCTGGCAGGTAGTCGTCTTTTCGCTCGGTATGTATCTCGTGGTCTACGGATTGCGCAACGCCGGGTTGACGAACGCGCTGACGCAGTTACTGAATGCGTATGCCGAGCACGGCGTCTGGGGTGCTGCGATCGGCACCGGCATGACGACTGCGCTTCTTTCTTCGATCATGAACAACATGCCTACCGTGCTGGTCGGCGCATTGGCGATCGACGCGACAACCGCACAAGACGCTGTGCGCGAGGCCATGGTGTACGCAAACGTGATCGGCTGCGATCTCGGCCCGAAGATCACGCCGATCGGCAGTCTTGCCACGCTGCTGTGGCTGCATGTATTGCGCGGCAAGGGCATCCGCATTTCGTGGGGCGACTACTTCCGCGTCGGTGCGGTGCTGACGCTGCCGGTGCTGTTCGCCACGCTCGCCGCGTTGGCGATACGGCTGCACTTCTGAACCATGCGTTGAAAAACGAAAGGGCGACATGACGACGATCTATCACAATCCCGCCTGCGGCACCTCGCGCAACACGCTGGCCTTGATCCGCAACACCGGCGAAGAACCGGCCATCGTTGAATACCTGAAGACGCCGCCATCCAGAGAAACGCTGATCGAGCTGATTCGCGATGCCGGCTTGTCCGTGCGCGATGCGCTCCGTCAGAACGTAGCGCCGTACGCGGAACTCGGCCTGGACAATCCGACGCTGGACGATGACGCATTGCTGGATGCCATGCTTGCACATCCGATCCTGATCAATCGCCCTTTCGTCGTCGCCGACAAAGGTACGAGGCTGTGCCGGCCGTCAGAACTGGTGCTCGATATTCTGAGCAAGCCGCAACGTGCTGCTTTCAGCAAGGAAGATGGCTCTCCGCTGATTGATACGCAAGGCTGTCGCGTCGACCGAGGCTAAAAGACCGAGCGTTCGGCTCATACATGCGTCCGAAAGAAGGATTCCTCTTCGATCGAACAACTTATGCAATCCTCGCCAATCCGATGAGGCGGCCGCTAACAGCGAGCGATTTATCTACTGCTGCGAAGATGGCTGCTCAGCCGATTGCTGTCTCTGTTCCTGCTGTTGCCGGGCGTGCTGCTCGCGCTCCTTCTTTTCCTTCTCTTCTTCTTTTTTCTTCGCGCGGTGCGAGCCGATCGCACATCCCGCGGCGCCGCCGATCACGGCATGATGGCCGGCAACATGACCTACCACACCGCCGACTGCGGCACCTTTCAGACATCCTTCCGCATGCGCTCCCGCATTGAGCAGCGCGAAGCACGCTGCCGCCAGCACGATCTTTTTCATGGTCTTCTCCGTTGTGTTACATCGACGTAAACCTTAATCCGAAAAAACCATGGCGGTCGGTTTGGAAAGTCACATACGTCACTCCCGCTAGCAACCTAATCAAGCCTTAATCCGCTCTTAAGCTTCGCCCCGACTCTCCATGCTACCGTTCGGCCAAAACGCCATGCGGCAGCACGGCGCCATGGATTTCCAAACTCGACCAACAGAGGGATCAATGGAACGGACTTCATCGGAAAGAGAACAGGAAGCGAACAGCGTACAGACCGAAGCTCGGCTGCGTTGGCTGCTGCTCCGCGGCTTGTCCGGCGACAAGGTCGGTTACCGCGAATTCCTCGCTGCCACCGCCATGCATCTGCGTGCATTCTTCGGCCGCCGCCTGATCCACCGGTCCGGCGAAGTAGAAGGTCTTGTGCAAAAAGCCTTGACCTCCATTCACAACCGGCGCGGCTCCTATTCCGCTCACATGCCGGTAACTGCGTGGATATTTGCTATCGCGCAGCATGAATTGGGTATTTACATGCACGGCCCTCCGAGGTCTTGCACCATAGACGTAAAAAGCCAGAGCTTGCCGCCTGCAATGAAGTCACCTGGCCTGGTAGACCCGGCGGATGGATCGGTCTTTACCGCCAGCGAACATGCTGCCGAAGGCATCACGAAAAGCGCAGCGCTCGAAAGCGCACCCGGCGGCGTTCGCGTCAATGCCGTGGCGCCTGGACTAGTTGCGACGGAAATGCCGAATCGTTTCGACGGGGGCGATGAACAAGCGAAAGCGGGCTTGATTTCGATGATCCCGGCAGAACGTGCCACCACTCCGGATGAAGTCATGCAGAGGACCGTCTTCCTGGCGAACGACAAGGCGCACTACCCTACCGGCCAAAGCGTGGCGGTGGACGGCAGTTTTCTGGCGCAATAATCCGCTCTTTGCGCATGGACCGTCTGCTTCAGCGGTAGTCGCCCGACAGGACGCGCGACATTTTCTCCTCAACCTGCGGGGTCATCGCTCGCACCGTCTCAAGGAACAGGCGCTGTCGTGCGGGGTAGAAGCGCGCATGCGGATACACGAGATACACCGGCAAAGGTTCGGCCACCCATTCCGGCACCACGTGCAAGAGGCGCCCCTGCGCGATATCGTCCGCCGCGATCCATGCGGAAATGATGCAGGCGCCAAGCCCGGCCAGCGCGGCATTGCGCAGCGCATACAGACTGTCGGTCGCCATGCGGGGATGGATGGCGAAGCGATGCTCGTCACCGTTCGACCGGTGCATCAGATTCACCTCGTCGCGGTAGAAGGTACGCAATGCAAGCCAGGGTAAATTGTGCAAGCTGGCCGGGTCCTCGACCCGCGCCTGGCTAACAAGATCGGGGTGGGCCACCACCACGCGCGGCAATTCGAACAGGCGAATCGCCACCAGCGAGAGATTGTCGACCTCGCCGGCCTGGATCGCGCAATCGATACCTTCCGCAATGAAGTCCGGCCGGCGATCGTGCAACAGCCATTCGACCGTCACACCGGGATAGCGTCGCAAATACTCTGACAGCATGCCGATCAGTTCCCCCTGCCCCAGCGCATGCGGCACCAGCACGCGCAGGGTTCCTTCCGGTTCATCGTGCGTGCCGCGCAAATCGGCTTCCATCGACTTCCAGGTATCGAGCAGATCCTTCGCGTGCGCGTAGCAACGTTCGCCATCTTCAGTCAGCTTCATGACGTGCGTGGAACGCTGCAGCAAGCGCAGGCCGAGCAGCGCCTCCAGCGTTTTCAGGCGCCGGCTGATCGTGGGCTGGCTGGTCTGCAGGTGCCGGGCCGCCGCAGACAGGCTGCCCGTCTCCACGATACGGACGAATGTTTGCATCAGCTCGATCCGGTCGACGCCGGCATTGTTCAATTCTTTCATACGTCGAACGCATAACAAATGTACGTGCAATGCTACTACCACTGCCAAATGACAACAAGGACAATGCATCCCATCATCAATGATGGAGTTTTCCCATGTTGGCTATTCAATCTGCAAATACAAGGTCCGAATCAAGTTCGCTTCCCGCGACGCTGATCCTGCTGCTGGCGGCAGGCGCCGGCCTGAGTGTCGCCGCACTCTATTACAGCCAGCCGATGCTCGGCGTACTGGGCGCCGATATCCATGCAAGCGATGCGATGGTGGGCTGGATTCCGACGCTGACGCAGCTCGGCTACGCAGTCGGCATCCTGTTGCTGGCGCCGCTGGGCGATCGCTACGATCGCCGCCGCATCATCCTGACGAAAGCCGTGCTGCTCTCACTGGCCCTGTTGTTCAGCGCATTCGCGCCCGGCATCTACGGGCTGTTGGTGACCAGTCTGCTGATCGGCCTGACGGCGACAATGGCGCAGGACATCGTGCCGGCCGCCGCCACGCTGGCGCATGACGCGCATCGCGGCAAGATCGTCGGCACGGTGATGACGGGGCTGTTGCTCGGCATTCTGTTGTCGCGCGTGGTGGCGGGGATAGGCGCAGCACAATTCGGCTGGCGCGCTGTGTATTTCGGTGCATCGATCGGCGTTGCGGCGGTTGCTTTCGCCGTGTGGCGCTGGCTGCCGCGTTTTCATCCGACCACGACGCTTTCGTATCGTGCGCTGTTTGGTTCCATGCTCTCGCTGTGGCAACGGCATCCTGCGCTACGTCGCGCTGCAATCGCCCAGGGATTGCTCGCAATCGGCTTCAGCGCATTCTGGTCGACACTTGCGGTCATGCTGCACGCCGCGCCCTTCCACCTCGGCAGTGCGGCCGCAGGATCGTTTGGCCTTGCAGGTGCGGCCGGCGCACTGGCTGCGCCACTGGCCGGACGGCTTGCCGACCGCCGAGGACCTGAACTTGTTACGCGGCTCGGTGCAGGATTGGCGGCATTGTCTTTCGCCCTCATGTGGCTCGCGCCACTGATTCCACCGCATGTGCAACTCGCCCTCATCGTCGCGAGCACGGTCGGCTTCGATTTCGGGGTGCAGGCAACATTGGTTGCGCATCAGACCGTCGTGTACGGCATCGATCCCGGGGCGCGCAGCCGTCTGAATGCCTTGCTGTTTACCGGCATGTTTATCGGCATGTCGAGCGGCGCGGCGCTTGGCAGCTTCATGCTGGTGCACTTCGGCTGGCCGGGCGTCGTCACGCTGGCAACCACTTCGTCGCTGGCGGCATTGGCCGTACGGCTATGGAGGCGGTGAGACGAGTTTGCCGCCCCCGTGCAGCAGCATGCGTTGAAGGCTCATGAAGCGGAAAGCGGCCGCGATCCAGTCGGCCGCGCTACCATGTCGGCTGACAGAAATTCCAACGCCTGCCTCCAGAACGCGATATGTCCTTTTCCCCGCAACGACGTCATCTGCTTCTTTCCGCCCTGAGCGCTCCGTTCGCCGCGACGATCCTGCTCCGGCAGGCGCAAGCGGCGGAGTTGATGCTTTCCGAAGCGAGTGAACAACTCGCACGACTCGAAGCTTCGACCGGTGGCCGGCTCGGCCTGTTCGCGTATGACACCGTGTTCGGCACGCGCGTGCAGTATCGCGAGGATGAGCGCTTCCCGGTATGCAGTACCTTCAAGATCATCGTGGCCGGGGCAATCCTGAAACGCAGCGAGCAGGATCCGGATCTGCTGCAGCGGCGCATCCGCTATACGCAGGAGGACATGCGTGCCTCCGGCTACGCGCCGATCACGCAGAAACATGTCGAAGACGGCATGACGGTCGCCGACCTGTGCGCAGCCACGCTGCAGTACAGCGACAATGCCGCCGCCAACCTGCTGATGAAGGAACTGGACGGGCCGGATGCCGTGACGGCATTTGCGCGCAGCACCGGCGACGAAAGCTTCCGTCTGGATCGCTGGGAGCCGGAACTGAATACCGCCTTGCCCGGCGACGAACGCGATACGTCGACCCCGCAAGCAATGGCCTTCACGCTGCAGCGCTTGACGCTCGGCGAAGCGCTGGGCGAGCCGCAGCGCGGGCAATTGCGGGGATGGATGCTGGGGAATACGACCGGCGCACAACGCATTCAGGCCGGCGTGCCGCGCGGCTGGCAGGTTGCAGACAAGACCGGCACCGGAGACTACGGCACCACGAATGATGTCGCCTTGCTGCTCCCGCCCGGCGGTCCAGCCTTCGTCATCGCCATCTTTTTCACGCAAACCAGTCCACAGGCCAAGGCACGGGACGACGTACTGGCCGCAGCAACCCGCATTGCCGTGCAAGCATTGATGTAAGGTTCGCCGCGCCGGTACGACGCGTCATCCGGCGCGAAATGCTGTTGGACTGGGACTCGCGAAGCATTGGAATTTCCTATACGGTCTTCCAATGTTCCTACAGCAACTCGCGCCCTCGTCCTATTCGGATCACCTTCATGGTCTGCGACACTACAGTACCCGGTACGTGGAGGCACCATGAACCGCAAGATACTGATCGTCGATGATGACAGCCGATTGCTGGAAGCCCTGCACTCGCTGCTGACGTTTGCCGATTTTGCCGTAGTAACCGGCAAAGATGGCGGAGAAGGTCTCGCACTGTGCAAGCGCGAGCGCCCGGATGTGGTCGTCTCGGATTACATGATGCCCGAGCTCGACGGGCTTGCGCTTTGCGCAAAAATACAAGACGACCCCGAGACGAAAGACATTCCTTTCATTCTCATGAGTTCCAGTCCGCCATCAGACACGACTCGTCTGCATGCGGTGCTGAACAAGCCCTTCGAGATCGACGCATTGATGACGGTTGTAACCGAAGCGATCCAGGATACAGGCCCCAAGTAAGATGACGCAACGCGCGTTGCTGATGAAAGCAGGCCGCTTCGTTGTCGTTCGCTTCCTGCTTTTGCGCTCCAGAGAGCGTGTGCCTTCAGTTTCTGTATCATCGTGCCCGAGAATGAACAGGACTGCAGTCACTGAATCAGCTTCCGGCCCCTTTGAGGGTGCGCACTTTCGGAATGCAGGGGAGAAATTCGCATGAAAAAACAAAACAATTCCAGTCATACCTTTTTATCGAGCGGCATCGTCGGTCTGGACGACGTCCTGCGCGGCGGATTTACGAGCGACAGGCTCTACCTGATCGAAGGATCGCCCGGTTCGGGAAAAACCACGCTTGCCTTGCAATTCCTGCTGGACGGAGCACGGCGCGGCGAATCGGTGCTCTACATCACGCTCTCCGAGACCGAGGTCGAACTGCGCGCAGTGGCAGAGGCACATGGCTGGTCGCTGGACGGCCTTCTCATCCATGAAGTCCTGCCGTCCGAAAGCATTCTCGATCCCGCAGAGCAATACAGCATCTTCCATCCGACCGATGTCGAAATGGGCACGATGACCAGGGGCGTGCTGTCCATCGTGGAAAAGACAAAACCGACCCGAGTGGTGCTCGACTCTTTGTCCGAGCTGCAGTTGCTGGCTTCCAATGCGCTGGTCTATCGGCGCCAGGTACTGGCCCTGAAGCAGTTTTTCGCCTCTCGTTCCTGCACGGTGCTGTTTCTCGACGACCGTACCGAGAACGCGGGCGATCTCCAGGTGCGCAGCATCGCGCACGGCGTCGTTTCGCTGGAGCGAATGTCGACCGACTACGGTGGCATACGCCGGCGCCTCGAAATCATCAAGTATCGCGGCATTGCGTTCCGCGAAGGTCTGCACGACTACAAGATCCAGCATGGCGGCCTCGTCGTCTTTCCTCGCCTGATTGCGGCGGAGAGCCGGGAAGTGCTGGTGCGCCGTCAATTCGCCACCGGGCTGGACGAACTCGACAGCCTGCTGGGCGGCGGTATTGAAGAAGGCAGCAGCACGCTGATCGCCGGTCCTCCGGGAACCGGCAAATCGACATTGGCAGCGCAGTTCGTGTCCTGCAGCCTGAAGCAAGGGCACAGGGCCGCGATGTTCGTGTTCGAAGAATCGTCGTCGAACTTCCTGAACCGCGCGGAAGCGCTGGGCATCAATCTTCGGCCGCACCTACGCGACGAGACGCTGTTGCTGCGTCAGGTCGATCCGGCGCAGCTCACGCCGGGCGAATTCATCCACATCGTCTGCAGGACCGCCGACGAAGGCGCAAAGGTCGTGGTCATCGACAGCCTGAACGGCTTCATGCAGGCGATGCCGAACGAGAAAATGCTGGCCAATCACATGCACGAACTGCTGACCTATCTCGGCCAGCGCGGCGTGGTGACGCTGTTGATCGGCGTGCAGCAAGGCATGCTGGGCGGAAACATGAGCACGAACGTGGATGCCAGCTATCTTGCCGACAACGTGGTGCTGCTACGCTACTTCGAAGCGGATGGGGCAGTTCAGCAAGCGATCTCGATCTTCAAGAAGCGCGGCAGCGGGCACGAACGCACAATTCGTCCATTTACGATCGAGGCAGATGGCATACATGTCGGAGCGGTACTGCATCAGTTCCGCGGCATTCTGACCGGCGTTCCCCAGCTGGTAGACGATACTGGGCGGAAAGACAGCGGCGCACATGGTTAAAGCGCTGGAGCTGCGAATACTGATTTGCACCCCGCATGCGAAAGATGCGGCACTCGCCTGTTCGGCACTGGAACAGGCTGGATTTTCTTGCGGAATTTGCCGCAATTTCGTTGAGTTGATGAATGAAATCGCGCGTGGCGTCGGCGCCGTTCTGACGGTCGAAGAGGCTTTGCCCGATCCGGCATCGGCGGCGCTCGTCGATTATCTGGCAGCGCAGCCGACCTGGTCCGATCTGCCCATTCTGATGCTGACCAAACCCGGCAGCGAATTGATCTGGGCGCACAGCGCATACGAAGGACTTGGCAACCTGACCCTGCTGGAACGTCCGGTGCGCGCGCCGACATTGCTTAGCGCGGCGCGCTCCGCCCTGCGCGCACGTCAGCGCCAATATGAGATCCGGCTCGCCGACCAGCGCAAGGACGAATTCCTCGCAATGCTCGGACACGAACTGCGCAATCCGCTGGCGCCCATCAGTGCCGCGGCCAGCATCCTGGAACTGGCGTCGGACGACAGCAAACGTGTCATGCAGGCAAGCAAGATCATCGCCCGCCAGGTCAGCCACATGACGCATCTGATTGACGATCTGCTTGACGTGGCGCGCGTAACGCGCGGATTGATCACGCTGGATAAGCAGGCGCTTGACCTGCGCGACATCCTGTCGGAGGCCGTCGAACAAGTGCGTCCGCTGATCAATCAGCGCAGCCATCATCTCGTTTTGCATCTGCCGCCCGACGCCGCATCGGTACTGGGAGACAAAAAGCGCCTGGTGCAGGTAGTCGTCAATATCCTCAACAACGCGACGAAGTACACCCCTGAAGGCGGCGAGATCAATGCGCGGCTGACCGTGCACGAACACGAGGTGATACTCGAGGTCAAGGACAACGGCATCGGCATGGCGCCGGAATTGATCGAGCATGCCTTCGATCTGTTTTCTCAGGCCGAGCGCACATCGGACCGCTCGCAGGGAGGGCTCGGGCTCGGACTGGCGCTGGTGAAGAACCTGGTGGAATCCCATGGCGGCAAGGTCAGCGCGTTCAGCGGCGGTGTGGGCCAGGGCAGTACATTTACCGTTTCGCTGGCCAGGCTTGCCGCAGCGCCCATGCAGGCGAATGGGCCAGACGCCGAGCAATTCATCTCGCCCAACGGAAAATCGTTGCAGATCATGGTCGTCGACGACAACCGCGATGCGGCGAACACGCTGAAGATGTTTCTCAACATGGCGGGGCACGATGTATTGATCGAGTACGCCGCGCAGGACGCGATCGAACGCGCCAAGGTCGCTTCCCCGCACGTGTACCTACTGGACATCGGCTTGCCCGACATGGACGGGCTGGAGCTTGCTCGGACCTTGCGCGCCATGCCGAGAGCCAGCTCGCCGACCTTGATCGCGATTACCGGCTACAGTCAGGAACTGGATCGCGAGAAATCGCGCGATGCGGGCTTCGATCACCACTTCGTCAAACCGATCGACACCTCGCAACTGCTGGCACTGCTTTCACAGATCAACGCCGCGCCAGCCGAGTCCGCCAACTCGTTCTAGGCCGCGGCCTTCTTGCCGATCATGCCAGCCGCATGGGCTGACCATGTGCCTGCACCAGCGGTTGCTGCCCAGCATTGCTTAGCCTGAACACTCCGACCGCTGCGCTCAATTGATCGGCCTGGGTCTGCAGCGAAGAGGCTGCTGCAGCGGCCTCTTCCACCAGCGCGGCATTCTGCTGCGTCACCTGGTCCATCTGCGTGATGGCCTGATTGACCTGCTCGATGCCGGCGCTTTGTTCCTGGCTTGCGGCAGTGATCTCGCCCATGATGTCGGTCATGCGCTTGACGCTTTCCATGATCGCATCCATCGTCTCGCCTGCCTGAGCAACATATCTGCTGCCGGTATCCACTTTTTCCACCGAGTCGCCGATCAGTGCCTTGATTTCCTTGGCCGCATTGGCCGAACGTTGCGCCAGGTTGCGCACTTCCGTCGCCACCACGGCGAAGCCGCGGCCTTGCTCGCCGGCACGCGCTGCTTCCACCGCTGCGTTCAAGGCAAGAATATTGGTCTGGAACGCGATGCCGTCGATCACGCCGATGATGTCGACAATTTTCTTCGACGCGCCGGTGATGGCGTCCATGGTGGTGACCACTTGCGATACCACTTCGCGTCCCTGATGGGCGACATCGGAAGCGTTGGCTGCAAACTGGTTCGCTTGCCTGGCGTTGTCTGCGTTCTGCTTGACGGTAGAAGTGATTTCCTCCATCGACGAGGCGGTTTCCTCCAGCGCACTGGCCTGCTCTTCGGTGCGGGAAGAAAGATCGAGATTGCCTGTCGCGATCTGGCTGGTGCCGGTCGCGATCGCGTCGGTACCGCTGCGTACCTGCGTGACGATGCGCACCAGATTGTCGTTCATGTCTTTCAAGGCATGCAGCAACTGGCCGGTCTCGTCTTTCGATACGACGTCGATTTGCGTCGTGAGATCACCCGACGCCACAGTCTGCGCGATCTCGATCGCATGATGGAGCGGACGGATCACGCTACCGATGATCCAATAGGTCAGCACACTGGCAATCAGTGTGAGCAAGGCAATCGCAGCCAGCATGGTGCCGGTTGCGGCTTTGGCCTCAGACTGCAAGGTCTCCTGATTGCTGGCGCGAAGGCGTGCGCTGCTTTCGTTGACGTAATCGACGATCTTGTCGATCCTCTCCGTTGGTTCGCGGTCCATGCCCTTGACCAGCGTATCCACCGCCTTTGCCGAATCGGCACTGGCGGGGTCGTACTGCTTCAGCGCTTCGAGATATTTTTCATTCAACTGCGTCAGCTCTTTTTCCGCTGCCTCGATGACAACTGCATCGAGAGCGAGCTTGCCGAACAGGACTTTGAGTTCATCCAGCCCTTGGTGCGTTTCCGTTCCCTTTTTGACAAATTCGCCCTTGTATTTTTCGAACGCTTCGCGATCACGTCCTCGCAGCAGCAGGTTCTTCCATTCCTGAATCTGGATCTTGAAATCAACCTGCGCCTTGCGCGCCACGTCGACCGCATGCTCGGCTTCGGCGGATTCTTCCAGCGTACTGACGGCCGTGGCGTTGACCTTGTTCAGCGCAGCCCATCCGGTCAAGCCGAGCACAAGTGCACCGATGATCAAAAATGCACTAAGAAAAATTAGCCGCGTAGAAATTTTGACGTTCTGCATACGTATTCCCAAAAAAAGAAGGCTTGCCTTTAACGGCAAGCGTCTGCAAAACTCAAGGCAATATCTCTGCCGACAAATTCGCGAAGACGGCATGCTTCACCAGACGCATTTCCGTTTCGACACGTCTACAATAGCGCCCATGCAACTCGATCACGCCACCATCGTCACGCCGCAACTCGAAACGGTACGGCGTTTCTTTTGCGATATTGTCGGACTGAACGAAGGCGAACGGCCGCCTTTTTCCTTTGATGGCTATTGGTTGTATGAAGCAGGCAGACCGGTCATCCATCTCGTAAAGACGCATTCCGAACGCCCGATCGTAAAGTCGCCTTCGCGTATCGATCACGTCGCCTTTCGTATCGAAGAGCGTACGGAGTGGGACGCGCTTGTCGAGCGCTTGCGGGCAGGCGGAATCGAGCATCAGCAGGCCGAGGTGCCGGGTACGGACGAATCTCAGTTGTTCGTTACCCCTGTTCCCGGAGTGATGATTGAGTTCGTGATGCGTCCGACGGAAGATCGCTTGCGATGATCGCAGTAATACCGCTTCTGAAGGATGCGAGCGGCCCTATCGCATTACGATGATGCAGACTACCGTAGCGCAGTTCTAGCGAGTCTTCGACCGCCGTGCGCGTTTCAATTCATTATCCATACCCATACCGATGACCACTTTCCAACACGCCGTTCTGTACACCGATGTCGACGGCTTCGCCAAATTCCGCGATGAAGAGATTTCGCTTCCCGGTGGCACGCCGAAAGCGGTGCTCTCGGAACTTTTTCCTTCGGCAGGCTTCCAGGTGCGTCATAGCCCACCGGGTGTGAGCAGTGATTTTCACTGCACGACGACGGCGCAATGGCTGGTGGTGTTGAGCGGTGAAATGGAAATCGGTCTGCGTGACGGTACCGCGCGCACGTTCAGGGCGGGCCAGCACTTCTTTTCGAACGACACGCTGCCCGAGGGGGAAAGCTTCGATGCGACGGTGCATGGCCATCGCAGCCGCGTAGTGGGCGACACGCCGCTGGTCACACTGTTCGTGCGCACAGGCGGTTAATCAGGGAACGGATCGCTTCAGAGCGATTTCGCCTGTGCGGCGCGCAGCTGCGTTTGCACAAGGGACAGCAGATCGCCCTTGCTTGATTCGGGTTCGGCCGCAATACCGAGCTTCCGCGCGGCATCAATCTGCAGCCGGTCTGCTGCGTCTTCCTGATCCTCTCGCACGGTAATCGACCTTCGTATCTCGTATTCGAGATGCTGCAGTTCCTCGACTAGATGGTGCGAGCCGCTCTTGTCGTTGTTCGGAATGCCCATGGCAAAAATGAATGAATGCGGACAGTCGCCACTGTAATGCATGCTGCCCGCATCCGCTTGCAACTCACTGCACTGCTGCGATTTCCGGTGCGGATATCTTCTCTTTCGGCCACGGATCGGCCCAGGCCGGATTCTGCTCCAGCCGATCAAGCCAGCGGACAATGTTCAGGTAGCTCTGCAGCGGCATGTTTGCCTCACGCCAGTACGCCGCCATCGAGGCCAGGTGGAAATCCGCGATCGTCAATCGGTCGCGGGCGATCCAGGTCTTGCCTTCGAGATGCGCATCGAGCACCTTGGCATAGCGGTGCAAATCGCCTTCCGCTGCTTTCAGTGCTTCGGTATCGGGCTTCGCGATGCTGAAGGCAGGCTTGACGATATGCTCGAAGTAAAAAGGCGCAACGGCTGGCGACCAGTGGCAATCGCTCCATCCCAGCCAGCGCAGCAATTCGATCTGTTCGACAGGCTGTTGCGCGGGCCACATATCGGAACCGGTCTTGACGCACAAGTACGCCATGATTGCCGCCGATTCCCATAGCACGACGCCGCCGTCGACCAGAGTCGGCGCCTTTCGGTTGGGATTGAGCGCCGTGTAGTGTTCGCTCTTCAGCTCGCCGGCCATCAAGTCGAGTTCAATGCATTGCGCATCGATGCCAAGATGCTTCACCAACGCCAGCACCCGCCGCGGCGCCTGTGCCCTGATCCAGTAAATTTTCATCGGAAGACTCCTAGAGTAATCGTGTGTCGGCCGGTGCGTGGTCGAGACGGTCATTGCGGCCATCGATGAATGTCATTGGTGCCGCCGCCAGTTCATCGGGATCGGCGTCATCCAGCGTCGCCACGGCCAGCGCAAAGAAACGCCCTCCCATGAAATCCGCCTCGCCGGTGCCGTGGATACGCACGCCGCAGTTCTTGCAGAACCGGTACGTCAGGAAAGGGTGCGGCTTTCCAGGTGGCGTCCATCGGTAATCGGACAAGGCGTCTTCGCCGGACAGCAATCTGAACTGCTGTTCGCCGACGAAGGTGAACCATGCCCGCGCCTTCGTGCATACCGAGCAGTTGCAGCGCACGGTGCCATTGGATAAATCGATATCCGCTTCGTAGTGCACGGCCCCGCAGTGGCAGCTGCCCGTGTATTTTTTTGCCGGCATGTCGTTCCTCGCGTCGATCAATGGAAAGAAAAATGCGCCGCTCAGGCAGCCGGCATCATGTTTTTGACTGCCGCTTCCATTTCGGCTTTCGGTACGTCGCGCACGTGAGCGGCGATCGACCAGTTATGTCCGAACGGGTCGACAACGATGCCGTAGCGGTCGCCCCAGAACATGTCCTGCAGCGGCATTTTTACCGTGGCGCCGGCATCGACTGCGCGCTTGAATGCCGCATCCGCGTCCTTCACGTACATGTGCAGCGTGACCGGCGTGCCGTTCAATGCGTTCGGCCCTTTCGATCCGCACTCGGGAAATTCGTCGGCCAGCATGATGGCGGAATCGCCTATGCACACGCTGGCATGCATTAGCCGGCCACCCGGTCCGTCCAGGCGGAACATTTCGGTGGCGCCGAAAGCCTTCTCGTAAAACTTGATCGCCTCGGCGGCGTTGGCGCAAACGATATGCGGCGTGATCGTGTGCATGCCGGGCGGAAGATTGGTGGCTTGTGTCATGGCATTCTCCTGTTGGGTTGAGAAAACAACTGCATCGAAAATAGGTCAGGCACCGATATAGCCCATGCCTTTTGCCATCATTGCGGCGCAAAGAATCATCAGCGCAAGCAGCGACAGTTCAACGTGGACGACGATCCTCAGCTTGCGCGCCAGCGCATCGCTCCATTCGGGCCTTCCTCCCTGCTTGAAAGCCCTGTTCCATTTGACGAAGGTAAGCGTCGGATAAATCGAGATGAGGCCGACGACCAGAAAGCAACCCATCTTTACGATGAATGGCGCACTGTGCATGTAGTAGGCGGGGCCCTTTTCGAGGTAGATCACCCGCAGCGCGCCGACCACGAGCACCAGGCCGGCGCCAATACCGTAAATGCTGTCGTAGCGCAGCAGCTTCCTTGCAGAATCAGCCGTCAATGGCTGCTTCAACAACAGCATCTCCAGCGACAGCACGACCATGATCGCGACGAAGCACAGATGATGAACAAATGCGGCAAGTGCGCTCATACAGTTCTTCGCAAGGCAGCTTCACAACGTTCGATCTGAGCCAGCAATTGCTGCATTTCTCGTTGCGCGCTGGCTGACGCGGTGCTTGCCCACAATTTATCGAAGCGTGCAACGAGCCGCTGGTATTCGGTGATATCGGTTTCGGTTTCCGTCTCACTGCAGATTTCGGTGCTCATGCTGATCCTCGTTCGTGTTGGGTCGCGCCGCTTCGAATCGGTTCAAGGCTTGAGATCGAACAGCGCCTTGCCGTTTTGCATATCGAAGGGCACCGAGAAATGCTCATGCACGATCAGCCAGCGGCCGTCGATTTCATGAAGGCAGACCGTCGCACGCATCCACGAGGTTTTCTCCTGACCGTTTTCGACGCCGCCACAACGCGTGAGGTAATGGCCGAATGCGATGTCGTCACGTACGCTGAGAGACAACTGATGTATTTCGAAGATCATCGGTCCCTTGCACATTTCCATGCATGCCTGCCAGTGCCGGCGGTACGCATCGGCCCCAATGAATTGCAGCTGTGCTACTGCATCAAAGGAAAGAATGTCTGCGCTGTAGTACGCCATGATGCCGTCGATATCTCGCGCGGTAACTGCACTTCTCCACCGCTCCAGTGCATCGCGAATGGCCGCGTCCGATTGTGTTTCGAGAGTCATTTCGCTGTTCACGATGTTTCTCCTTCCAACCGATTTTGTGTAGAGTGGGCATGCTAAACCGAAAAAGTGTACAGTGTCCACAATAAATTTATGACAAAGAAAAAAACCGCCGAACCGGCAGCGCGCAGCAGTTATCGGCACGGAGACTTACGCCGCGCGTTGATTGATGCCGGTGTGCAACTGGCGCGCGCCGGAGGGCCCGATGCTGTCGTGCTGCGCGAGGCGACACGACAGGCAGGCGTGGTGCCGAACGCCGCCTATCGGCATTTCGAAGATCGAGGCGATTTGTTGCAGGCCGTCTGTTCGGCCGCACAAGCCGAACTGGCGAGGGCCATAGAAGCCGAGCTTGCCGTGTGTCCACGCAGCCGGAATGCGGCCACAATGGCCCGCGCCCGCTTGCGTGCGGTGGGCACCGGCTATCTGCGTTTTGCGCAGGCAGAACCCGGTTTGTTTCGCACCGCCTTCTCGGTGCACGAGAGTCTGGAAAAAGCGACGATCCCCGACATGGCGGGGAAAAGCGGACTGACGCCCTTTCAATTGCTCGGCTCCGCGCTCGACGATATGTTGAAGGCCGGCATCCTGCCGCCCGAGCGACGTCCTTATGCGGAAGTGCTGGCGTGGTCTGCGGTACACGGCCTGGCGATGCTGCTGATCGATGGTCCCTTGCGCGTACTCGACGCGAAGCAGGCGCAGGCGATGGGGGAACGCGTGATCGACATGGTGGAAGGCGGCTTGTAATATTTGCCGTAGCGCTTGCAAGCGCCGCAACTCTCCGGCATTTCGCCGGTCATATAGATGATCCCGTATGCAGTTTGCAGTTCATGCACAAGGAGATTGCCATGTTGAGAAGACCCACTCTTGAATCGTCCTCCTACGGCGATTTGCATCACGGCCTGCGCGAGTATGCATCGGTCGACGTCGGTGAGGTATCGGACGTCTATCCCAATCCGGCCGATCGCCAGGCCGTTCATGAAATCTATGAACGCGGCAATGCAGTGGCGGCGCAGAAGCACGAGCAGCCGTTCGACAATCGCTTCGGCTTCGCCGACACGATGTTGAAGCACTGAGCGCGTCACCGTCGGAGTCATAGACTTTTTTCTTGCCTTTCATCAATGTTGCATACCGTTTCTGCGGTGTGCAGCATTGTTTTATGTGCGGCTGGGCATGACAGCCGTCTTCCGATGCAACTCCCGTGATCACATCTGCTTGTCGGTGCTCGCCACGTGACAAGATAGTTGACAAATTTGCACCAAGTTCGTCATGATAAGCGCGAGCATTCCGCACGCCGCTTCATGCTGCATTCCCGCCGAGCGGAACGGACTCGTTCTCTCGACGGCATCTCTGGCCGAATGCACCGCGAAATTCGGCAAGATACTGACATGGCGTCGTTCATGATTTTTACCGAGCGAGGTAGAAATGGCGCATGTCAGTTATCGGCCCGAGATCGACGGTCTGCGAGCAATCGCCGTCCTTTCCGTGCTGTTCTATCACGCCGAATTTGCCGGGCTGCCGGGCGGGTTCATGGGGGTGGATATCTTCTTCGTGATCTCGGGCTTCCTGATCACCTCCTTCATCATCAAGGATCTGTCGGCCGGCACCTTCTCCTTCACAAATTTCTGGGAACGGCGCGCACGCCGCATCTTGCCCCCATTGTTCGTGGTGGTCGCGGCCACGCTGGTCGCCGGCTGGTTCATTCTGCTGCACATCGACTTGCGCGAGCTCGGCCACGAGATGGCGAGCCAGTCGCTATTCTCTTCGAACCTGCTTTTCACGAAACAAGGCGGATACTTCGATCGCGCCAGCGATCTGAAGCCCTTGCTGCACACCTGGTCGCTCGCGGTGGAAGAACAGTTCTACCTGTTCTTCCCTCTTTTCCTGTTCCTGGTGACCCGATACCTGAAACCCGGGCTGTCGCTGGTGTTGTGGAGCGCAACAATCATCTCGCTGTTGATCGCGTTGATCTGCGTCGACATCTCGCAGCGCTATGCGTTCTATCTGCTGCCCTTCCGCGGCTGGGAATTGCTCGCGGGCGCGCTGATCGCCGTCGGCGCCATACCGGCCAAGGCATCCGCGACAACCAAGGAAGCAGTTTCGATGGCCGGTGTCGCATTGCTCGTCGCCGGTCTTCTCTTCTACGACAAATCACTGCTGTTTCCGGGATACGTGGCGCTGCTTCCCGTTGTCGGCACGGCAGCCATCATCTGGTCCAACACAGGCTACACGACACATGTGGGCAAATGGCTGAGCTGGACGCCGATGACCGCGATCGGACTGATTTCCTATTCACTGTACTTGTGGCACTGGCCAGTGCTGGTGCTGGCGCGCTATGTCTCCGTGCCCTATGCCGAATTCCATTGGTGGATACGGCTGGCCGGCGTAGCGGTCTGCCTGCTGCTTGCAATCGCTACCTGGTATTTCGTGGAGCAGCCCGTACGCAGGAAAACGGTCCTGAGAAGCACGCGCTCGATCTACCTTACCTCCTTCGCCGGACTGGCGCTGATGGGGGCATGCGGTCTTGCGCTTGTCTACGGCAACGGCATGCCGCATCGTCTCGACGAACAAGTTGCGCTCTACGCGGGCGGCATCGACGACATCAATCCGGATCGTCATCGCTGCGATCAACCATCGGTCGATCGCATCCGTGCTGGCGATGTGTGCGAAACGAACGCGCAGGCCGGACGGCCAAGCTTCGCCTTGTGGGGCGACAGTCACGGCGATGCAATCGCGCCGGCCTTCGTCAATGCATCGGTGCGCGCAAACAAGAACGGCTATCTGCTGACCGCTCGCGGCTGCCCGCCCATCCTTGATACGGAAAACAGCGATGTCGTCTATCGCTACAACTGCAAGGAGCAGAACGATGCATTTCTGGATCTGATCCTGCGCGAGCAGATCCAGCGCGTCTATCTCGCCGCCTACTGGAGCAGCGTACTGAGCGAGCGCGGCAAGATCGTGCATGCAGGAGAGCAATGGCAAACCGCGGCCGACGAGCGCTATCCGAACGCGAACATGGCGGCGCTTGCCCGCACCTTGGACAAATTGCAAAAACACGGAATTGCCGTGTCAGTACTGGTCGACGTGCCGACAGCAAGCATCGATCCGCCGCGCATGCTCGCCATGCAGGAATACGCCGGCATCGAGAAGAAATTCGCACTTCCTGCCGCGGCCTACCGCGATGCGCTGGAAAACGGCATCTATGCATTCCGGCGTCTGTACGACGCTCGCCACCTGGCGTTCATCGATCCCGGAACATTGCTATGCGATACGCAAACATGCCGAACGGAAGTGGACGGACGCTCGCTGTATCACGACAGAACGCACCTGTCGGTATTCGGCGCGTATTACGTCAGCCAGATGATCGATCTCGACAAACCTGCGCCGTCAATATTGACCGCGCCCTCGATGATAAAGACCGACACAGCGTTGTGATCACGCATTGCAGTGAAAACAGAAAGCTTGTTATTGGAGCAGAGGCGATGGCGTTTGCCATCAACAAGACGGCAATCCATGATGGATCGCCAGAGAGTGATGCCTGGTCGGGGTGAGAGGATTCGAACCTCCGACTCCTGCGTCCCGAACGCAGTACTCTACCAGGCTGAGCTACACCCCGACGTATCGACAGCGCTTGCGGCAAATCTCCTTGCCGTCAGCACAGAAGCGTTATTGTAATTCAGGTTCAATTCCGGTTTCAACCCGCCTCGCCGGCAAACGCGCCGACGGCGATTTCTTCGGCCCGGGCATCCTGTTAAGCTATCGGCCATCATCCCGCACCCTTCCGCGCATGCCCGATCATCTGAAAAGAGCCGCTCGTTATCTGCAAGGCCTGTTCCGCCTGTCGGAAGCGCATCTGATGCTGCTCTGCGCCAGCGTGGTCGGCGTGCTGGGTGCACTCTCCACCATCGCATTCCGCGACAGCCTCGCCGGCTTGCAATGGCTGCTGGTCGGGCATAGCGGTTCCTTTGTCGCCATCGCCAAGACACTGCCATGGCAATACCGCGTCATGCTGCCCGCCGCCGGCGGCGTGCTTGCCGGTCTTTTTCTTTTACTGGCCAGACGCTTCGCGACCGGCTTGAAACCCGACTACATGGAAGCCATCGTGATCGGCGACGGCCAGGTATCGGTGCGACAGACGCTGCTGCGCAGTCTTTCCTCGCTTTGTTCGATCGTATCTGGCGGTTCAATCGGCCGCGAGGGCGCGATGGTGCAGCTCTCCGCGATGTGTGCCTCGGTCGTCGGGCGCATCAGCCGCTTCGAGCCGGCGCGCTTGCGTCTGCTGGTCGCCTGCGGCGGTGCGGCGGGGCTCGCCTCTGCCTACAATGCGCCGATTGCCGGGGCATTTTTCATTACCGAGATTGTGCTCGGTTCGATCGCGATGGCGAGCTTCGGTCCTATTCTCGTAGCCGCGGTCGTCGCCAACATCACGATGCGTGAATTCCCCGGTTATCAACCGGCATACGAAATGCCCGCCTTCCAGGGCATAGCGAATATCGAGGTGTTGCTGTTCATCGGACTGGGCATTCTTGCCGGTGTATGCGCACCGCAATTCCTGCGCATCCTCGATTTTTCCAAACGCCAGTTCCAGAAAACGAATTTGCCACTGCCGCTGCGTCTGGGTATCGGCGGCCTGCTGGTCGGTGTGCTGTCGATCGCCGTGCCCGAGGTATGGGGCAACGGCTACAGCGTGGTGAATTCGCTGCTGCACGAACAATGGGTCTGGACGGCAGTGCTGACCGTGATGGCGTTCAAGCTGGTGGCAACCGCCCTGACCACCGGCTCGGGCGCGGTTGGCGGCGTGTTCACACCGACGCTGTTCATGGGAGCTGCGATCGGTTGGCTGTTCGGCCATGGCATGCATCTGTTGTGGCCGCAATGGGTATCGCCACCCTTCGCCTACGCCATGGTCGGCATGGGCGCGTTCCTGGCCGCCGCCACCAGCGCGCCATTGATGGCGATCCTGATGATCTTCGAGATGACTCTGAGCTATCAGATCATGCTGCCGCTGATGCTTTCCTGCGTGGTCGCTTATTTCATCGCACGCAGCATCGACAGCAGTTCGATGTACGAGATCACGATCCGGCGCAATCAGGAAGAAAAGGAGAAGTTGCGCCTGCGGCAGACGCAGATGCGCGAATTGATCCGGCCTGCCGATACCGTGCTGCCGCTGGACGCCACCGTGACAGACATGGCGCAAATGTTCAGCGTGCATTCCGTCAAGTACGTCTACATTGTCGATGCGTCGCAACGCTTTCACGGCGTGGTTGCGCTGCAGGACCTGACACCGGTTCTGCTGAGCGATCATGCAGCATCGGGAAAAACGGCGGCGGACTTTCTGCGGCGCGATTTTCTGCAGGTGATTACGCCGGAGATGTCGCTGAGCGAAGCGCTGGAACGCTTCATGCTGCATCGTGGCGAACGACTGCCCATTATCCAGAGCGTCGATGATCCGTTGTTGCTGGGCGCAATTTACAAGACCTCGTTGCTGGACGCTTACTATCGTCTTAGCTGAACGCAATCCACCGTTTCTTTTTTTGAAGGCCATCGCAACATGCTCGCTTCCCGTCTGCTTCTCCCGCTTTCCCTGATGCTCGCGCTGCCGGCCTATGCGGACGAATTGCCGCCGGTGACACCATATCGGCCTTCGGTCGCCACGCCGGCGCAACTGCCGGCACCCGGGCAGCTGGAACTGGAAATGGGCGGTCTCTCCGTGAAGAACGACAGCGAAAGACGCAACAGCCTGCCTTACACATTGAAGCTGGCCTTCTCCGAAGAATGGGGCGTTCTGCTGGGCGGCGAGGCCTTCGTCTCCGATCGGCAGAACGGTGAACATACGAATGGCTTCGGCGACACCAGCATCACGCTGAAGCGCGCGTTCGCGCTTGAGGACAAGGCCGCGCTCGGCCTCGAATTCACAGCAAAGGCGCCGACCGCAAAAGACGAGCTCGGCAGTGGCAAGGCCGATTACACGCTGAACGGCATATTCAGCAAGGACATCGGCGAATTGCACATGGACCTGAACCTGAATCAAACCCGACTCGGCGCAATCGATCCTGGCACTGGCCGCATGCAGACCGGCTGGGCCGCTTCTTTCTCCACTGCGATCAAGGAACAGTGGATGCTTACGGGGGAATTGTCGGGCACCCGCCAGGCACATGCGCCGAACACGGCACAGCTGCTGGCCGCAGTGACCTATAATCCGACGCCGCGTCTGGCAATCGACATCGGCGTGGCGAAGGGCCTGACGAATGCGTCGCAGGATTGGTCGCTGTTCACCGGCATCGTGCTGCCGCTGGCGAATCTCTGGTAGCGTGACGCGCGTGGAGCCCGCGGAAAGCTTGCCGGAGAAAGCGGCAACCATCGTAAAGTCGGCGTGGTTCCAAACCGTTATATATCCATGAATTCAGAAAAGGCCATCGCAAAAAATGTCTTCGGCGAACCGCTGGTACCGTGTTCGTTCGATCCGCTGACCGGATTCTTCCGCGACGGCTGCTGCCGCACCAGCGAAGAAGACGTGGGCCGACACACGGTGTGCGTCGTCATGACGGCCACTTTTCTGGCCTTCAGCAAAACCTGCGGCAACGATCTGACGACACCGCGCCCCGAGTGGGGCTTTCCAGGACTGAAGCCTGGCGACCAATGGTGCCTGTGCGCGAGTCGCTGGGTAGAGGCCTGGCGTGCCGGCGTGGCACCCAGCGTCATGCTGGAAAGTACGCATCAGGACGTACTGCAGATGGTCAGCCTCGACGACCTGCGCGAACATGCCTATACGGCGCAGGAAGACTGAAGCACAACGGCCGCCGGCCGGGGCTATTTTGCGGGCGACAGAGGTGCCGGCTGCACCGTACCGCAATTGGCGCTCAGCCATTTCCCGCTGGTGACGCTGTGATTCTGTATCGGGCGGCCGCCCGCGCTGCCCTGAAAATCAGTGCTCGTGCTAAAGCTTTCATTGCTGGCAAAACTCGCCTTCACCTTGCCCTTGCCTTTCATGTCCGGGCCGTCGCAAATGATGTCGGCGGTATAGCTGCTCCCCTGCTGCTGCGGTGTACCGGTTCGGCAATCTTTTCCGCCCTGCTCCGCCTGTGCCCATGGATTGCGCTCTACCATCTCTTGCGTAATGCAGACTTTGCTGACGATCGCGCCATTCTGGAACTGCGGCACGTCGATGCCCATTTTGCGCATGCGCTCGATCTGTGCCGGCGGAATCTTCGGCATGTTTTGCGTCGCGTCCGACTGCGTCGTGATTTCCCACAGGCCGGGCTTCATGTTGCCGGCTGCATCGACATCGGCGGTATAAAGAAGAGTCAGTGCGAGCACCGGCATGGCGAGTTTGAACATGCTTTCCTCCGTCACGAAAAAACACATGCTAACGCCCGCAATGCGTAGTCGCAACAACACTTCCGGCTTGTCGCCCTGCGACTTGTTGCGTATTTTTGCGGAAGCACCGAAACTGTTTCATAGGCGATTTCCCGCCTTTGTGGCGACAAGATCAGTTAAAATATTGCCAACTCGCAACCCGCCACGCTGCCTTCGCACATCTTCATGGATCCCTTCGCCGCCGGCATCGCACTGATTCTGGTCCAATTCAGCGTTGCCTTGGTCATGGCAGGCGTCTTTCTGGCTACGCCGACCGACAAGACGACCCGTTACTGGGCCATTTCGGGTCTGCTGATTGCCTGCGGCCTTGTCGTCGCCGTTCTCAACAGCCGACCGCCGCGGCCCCTTTTCGCGCTGAACGGCATCGCACTGATCGTTGCCGGCCTGATCTGCCAGTGGCATGGCATTCAAAGCTTCTACCGGCAGAAAATCGCATCGTGGACCTGGGGAATCGGCGTCGTCTTCTACATCGGCTACGCGCTCTGTTTGTATTTCGACCTCCGCTCGGAATATCGCTCAGTGCTGACGAACGTCACCCTGCTTCTTCTGTTCGGGTTGAGCCTGCACGGTCTGCGGCGCGGCAAGGGCGATGCGCCATGGACCTTCGTACGGGGACTGGTACAAGCCGGCGTGCTGCTGCAGGCGGTGAACTACATGCTGCGCCTCGGCATGCTGATTCTGCAGATGATGGGTCAGGCCGCGCCGGAGCGCGGCGGTACCTTCGATATCGCGACTTCGTACCAGGTGCCGCTGGTCGGCACCGTGCTGTTCACGGTCGGCCTGATGCTGCTGTATTTTGAGCGCACCGTCGAAGAGAACCGCCATCTGGCCACGCATGACGAACTGAGCAAGCTGCTGAACCGCCGCGCGATCGTCGATGCCGGCGAAAGAGAGCTGGCCTTGTCGCGCCGGCTGAAGCGCGAGCTGACGATCGCCTTTATCGATATCGATCTGTTCAAACGTTTCAATGACGAATTCGGCCATGATGCCGGCGATCAGGTCATCGTCGACATCGGACGCATCCTGGAGCAGGCCTGCCGCAACATCGACCTTGTCGGTCGCTACGGCGGTGAAGAATTCCTGATCGTGCTGCCAGGTGCGAGCCGCTTCGACGCCGCAATTATTGCGGAACGCCTGGTCAACGCGGTTCGGCAGTATCGCTTCCGTGGCCTCTATCCGGTCACGATCAGCGCCGGCATGGCGACGCTGCCCCACGACGACGAAAGCTGCACCTGGGATGGTCTGATGTTGCGCGCCGACGCCGCGCTGTATGAAGCAAAGGATCTCGGGCGCGACCGCTATTGCGCATAAGCCCGGTTCGCCGCACACTGCAATTTGTGCGAACGACCCTATACAAATCACCGCCGTCTGCCGATAAACAAGTACCGGGCATGCGATTTCGCGCGCTTTCATGCGATTCTTTCATGTCCACTCGACCACAGGACCTATCGTGACCGTACTTCATCGACAACTCCCGCTGGCGGAGCTGCGTCCGGACATGGTGCTGTCCGACGATCTGCTGGACCTGCAGGGACAGATTCTGCTTCCCAAGGGCAGCGTGCTGACGCAGCATGCAATCGAATCGCTGCATCGGCATGAGGTGGTAACAGTGCCTATCGTCGTCGGCGAACTGACGCCGGAAGAAATTGCGGCACGCAGACAGCATGCCGAACAGCGGCTTGGCCGTTTGTTCCGCCAGCCGGGCCGAACCGAAGCCGACCTGCTGCTGCAGCGCTACATCCGTCGTTTCCGCCTGGGAGAAGAGCAATGAGCGATGATGCGCTGAACCAGAGCGCGCACAAGGTGCATTTCGACCAGGTGATCGCGCAAATTCACGACCTGCCTGCGCTCCCCGCCATTGTTCAAGACCTGATGAAGGTCGGCAAGGAAGATGACGATATTCACGTCATCACGCGCAAGGTCTCGCTTGACCAGGCGCTGAGTGCCAAGACGCTGCGCTTTGCCAATTCTTCCTTTTACGGATTGCAGTCCAAGGTCACGACGATCCAGCAGGCCGTGACCCTGATCGGCGTCGACGCAGTGCGCCATGTCGTGACGGCGAGCGCGCTGACCGGCTATTTCCCACAGCACGACTGCGACGGCTTCAGCTTCATCGCGCAATGGCGGCATTCCATCGCGACGGCTGTCTGCGCACGCGTCCTCGCACGGCATCTGCACGTGAATCAGGAATACGCGTTCACCGCGGGACTATTGCATGACATCGGCCGGCTGGTGCTGATCACGCATTTCCACCGCGAGTACGAAGCGGTGATCGCATACCGCCAGCAACACGACTGCGAATGGCTGGCGGCCGAGCGCGCAGTAATGGGCGTCGACCACGTGCTTGCCGGCGAAACGCTGGCATTGCACTGGAATTTCTCGGATACGATCCGGTACGCGATTGCCGGCCACCACGAACCCGAAGCACAGAAGGAACATTCGCTGGCTGCCATCGTGCATGTCGCGAATGCGATCGTTCATGCGCTGGATCTGTCCGACCAGGAAGACGACATCGTACCGTCGATCTCCTCCGTCGCATGGCAGGGATTGGGGCTCGACGAACAGACCTATCTGCAGGTCTTCCACGAAACAGAATTGCTGTTCGAGGAAGTCAGTCACGTTCTCCTAGCCTGAGCGATCATGCTGCAAAAACGGGCGACTTTCGGCAGCAGCGGTCATGCACTGGCCAACATCCAGCTATTTGCCGAGGTGAATGATCCGATCGTCTCCGCGATCGTCAACGATTGCCCCATCATGCAGATTGCAGTCAATGAAGCGGTCGCGCCCGAGACAGCGCAAGCCTGCGTCTACGTTGTGCTGCGCGGCGCACTGTGCGCGCGTAGTGCCGCTCAGGGCGATCACCCGCATTCCGCGGACGAGATGCGTATCCTGCCGGGGGAGAGCATAGGCGAGCTGTCGGTGCTGGACGACGCTGTCCATTTCAGTACGCTCTACGCGCTGCAGGACTCCGAGCTGCTGGTAATCGAATCGGAGACCTTGTGGCGGCTGATCGACGAATCGAACGGCGTGGCGCGCAATCTGCTTCGACAGCTGTCCTTCCGACTGCGTGCGGCCAATGCCCAATTGCGCAAACGCGAGAAGCTTGGCGAGTTCTACCGCCAGCTGTCGATGGTCGACGGACTGACCGGATTGCACAACCGCGCCTGGCTGAATGAGCGCTTGCCGGTGATGGTCGCCGAGGCGCATCAGCAGGAGCAGCCGCTGTCCGTCGTCATGATCGATCTGGATCACTTCAAGAACTTCAACGACACCTACGGTCATGCGGGCGGAGACAGCGCTCTGAAGGCAACCGCACACGTGCTGGGCAAGGCGTTGCGCCCTACCGATTTCGCCGCCCGCTTCGGCGGTGAAGAGCTCGTCGTGATCCTGCCCGGCACCGACCATGCCGGAGGCATGCTGGTCGCACAACGCCTGTGCGAGCGCTTGCGCGAAACGGTGATCTTCAATGACATGCGTATGCCGCTGCCTCACCTGACTGCCTCATTCGGCATTGCGACGCTGGAAACCGATCAGGACGCCGAGGTGTTGCTCACCCGCGCCGATGCCGCGCTCTACCGCGCCAAGAAGGCTGGACGCAACTGCGTGGCATGCTAGGCTTACGCGTTTGCATACTTTATCGTCACCGATGTCGCACACCTTTCTCTGGCATGACTACGAGACCTTCGGCGCTCAGCCGAGGCGCGACCGCCCGGCACAATTCGCGGCGATACGTACCGACGCAGAACTGAACGAGATCGGCGAGCCGATCATGCTGTACTGCAGACCGGCGCCGGACTTTCTTCCCGATCCGCAATCCTGCCTGATCACGCATATCACGCCGCAAATCTGTCTGGAACGCGGCGTGCCCGAACATGAGTTTGCAGCACAGATCGAGCGCGCGCTGTCGGAAACGGGCACCATCGGCGTCGGTTACAACACCATCCGCTTCGACGATGAAGTGACGCGCTTTCTGTTCTGGCGCAACCTGATCGACCCGTACGCGCGCGAATGGAAAAACAATTGCGGCCGCTGGGACCTGCTCGATGTGGTGCGCACTGCCTACGCATTGCGCCCGGAGGGCATCGAGTGGCCGCGGCATCCGGACGGCAGGCCGAGCTTTCGCCTGGAAGATCTGACACGTGCCAACGGCATCGCGCACGAATCCGCGCACGATGCGCTATCAGACGTGCGCGCCACTATTGCAATGGCACGTTTGATTCGCGAACGACAGCCGCGCTTGTTCGATTTCTGTCTTGGCCTGCACAAGAAAGACAAGGTCACGGAAGAAATTGGTTGGCCGGCAAAGCGGCCCTTCCTGCATATCACCGGGATGTATCCTGCCGAGCGCGGCTGCGTCGGCGTGGTGTGGCCGCTGGCACAACACCCGGCCAATCGTAATGAAGTCATCGTATGGGATCTGGCTCATGATCCGAGCGAGCTCGCGACGCTGAAAGCGGAAGCGATACGCGAACGGATGTTTTCGCGCAGCGATGCGTTGCCGGAAGGCGTGTCGAGACTTCCGATCAAGACCATCCACCTGAACAAGTCTCCCATCGTCATCAGCAATCTGAAGACGCTGTCACCAGCGATGACCACGCAATGGAAAATCGATCTGGACCAGGCACTGCGTCATGCAGAACTTGCGGCCGCTACGCCCGACATGAGCGCGATCTGGGAGGCGGTATTCCAGCGCGAGGCTGAGTCGTCGCCGGATGTCGACGAAGACCTGTACGGCGGCTTCGTCGGCAATGGCGATCGCCGCCGGCTGGATGACTTGCGCAAGCTGTCACCGGAACAGCTGGCGCAAGCGCGCACCGCTTTTGACGACCCGCGGCTGGAAGAGCTGCTATTCCGGTATCGCGCACGCAATTTCCCGCACACGCTGTCCGCCGCAGAAACCGCGCAGTGGGAAGCGCATCGTGCCGCGCGACTGTTCGATGGCGAAGCGAACGCGCGCACGATCGATATGCTGTTCGCCGAAATCGATCGGCTGTCGGAAGACGTCGACGAAGCCGGCGAAGAAATTCTCGGTGCGCTCTATGACTACGCGGAAATGATCGCCCCGCCGCGGGTCTGAATCTCTTTCGCTGTGGCCGTAGACCGCGTATTTTCTCCGGTCAACACCTTCAGCCCTTTGGCAAGCTTTGCGCTGGACGGCCATTCCGATTCGGTGGATCATTCCAGCTACTATCGCTCACATTTTTTCCCATGTCCCACGAATCCACTTTCCGCTCAATGCAGGACGCACTGCGCGCTGCACAACAAAATGAATTGCCGATCGGCGCCTTTTGCCAAACCTGGAGAACGCAGGCGACGCAGTTGGTCGAGCTGCCTCCGCGCTTCCGTGAAGTATTGGAGGATCTGCTGAGCCGTCTCGAAACCGGCAGCCTGTTCACCGAGGAAAGCTGCTCGTTCAGCCAGACAGACTTGCTGACGACATTGGACATGTGGCTGGACAACGCGCGCCAATCGCTATCGAAACCACATTGATTAGCCGAACAACGCATATGCAAACGATTGAATTCACGCTGAATGGCGAGTACGTCGAACTGAACCAGCTGCTGAAACTGGCAGGCATTTGCGACAGCGGCGGCGCAGGCAAGATGCTGGTTGCGAGCGGCGACGTCAAGGTGGACGGTCGCACCGAGTTGCGCAAGACCTGCAAGATACGCGCGGGGCAGGTTGTCACCTTTGGCGACCTGCGCATCCGGGTACACGAGGCCTGAGCATCGTTCCACAAGCGTCATGCAGATCACTTCCGACCTGTTCGACGACTCGCCTCGGCTGCAAAAGCTACCGATCCCGGGAGCTGACATTCAATGGATGCCGGCGCTCTTCGATCCATCGGAATCAATGCATCTGTTCGAGATGCTGCACCGCTCGGTGCCCTGGCGGCAGGAAGACGTTTTCCTGTTCGGCAAACGCATTGCGCAGCCGCGCCTGACCGCCTGGTACGGCGATGCCGATGCGCACTATCGCTATTCCGGCCTGCAGTTGTCGCCGCTTCCTTGGACAGAAGTGCTGCTGCAACTGCGGCAACGTGTAGAAGATGTCAGCAATGCCCGCTACAACAGCGTGCTGCTGAATCTCTATCGTGATGGCCAGGACAGCATGGGCTGGCACAGCGATGACGAGCCTGAACTGGGCACGGCGCCGACCATCGCCTCGCTTAGCCTGGGAGAGACTCGTCTGTTTCGACTGAAGCCGAAACAACACGGCGCCGGTAAAACCGTTTCGCTCCCCCTGACAAGCGGCAGTCTGCTGGTCATGCGCGGCGCAACACAAGCACATTACCTGCATGCCGTTCCAAAGGAAAAGCGCGCCACAACGCCACGCATCAACCTGACTTTCCGGACGATCGTAAACTGACCTGCGGCACGAAGGCACGCAGCTTGTTCGCGAGCTTGCCGGAAGAAGATATGCTTTTTCCCCTTATTTCCTAAGCAAGATCGGCGGTGCCTCCTGTATGCTGGCGCATTCATTAACGAACCGCCATCCTTATCTGCGGACAACGTCATGGTCAAACTCATCTATATCGCCGATCCGATGTGCTCTTGGTGCTACGGCTTTGCACCGCAGCTTCATACCTTGCTGGATGGCCTGGAAAACGTGCCGTTAGACATCGTGCTGGGTGGCTTGCGCCCCTATACCACCGAAGTGATGGATATCGAGAAGAAGACCGAAATCCGCTCGCATTGGCAGCGCGTCGCCGAACTCAGCGGGCGTCCCTTCGTCGACACTGCGCTGGGCAAGGAGGATTTCGTCCACAACACGGAGCCGGCCTGCCGCGCCGTGGCAAGCGCGCGTCTGCTGGCGCCGCATGCCGCGCTTGCCGTATTCGATGCCATCCAGCATGGCTTTTATGCAGAAGGACTGGATACCACGCAAGCCGATGTGCTGATTCCTATTGCAACCTCGGTACTGAGGCAGGCGGGCATGGATGTCGACGAAGCCACATTCCTGCAGACCTGGTCCTCGGAAGAAGCGGTCAAGGCGACCCATACGGATTTTCTGCAAACGCAACGCTGGGGAGTGCGCGGATTCCCGACACTGGTGCTGGAACAAGCCGGGGAATTGCATCTGGTGAGCTCCGGCTTCACCCGAACCGAACAACTGGTTGCGCAACTGCAGGCGCTGGTCGATCAGGCCGTCGATCGTTAGAGTCAGTGAAGGCGCCGCCCCACATCGAAGGCGATACGGGCACCCGTCAGCGATCCAGCTTCATCGCTGGTGAAATAGGCTACCAGTCCGGCGATTTCCTCATTCTTGCTCATCCTCTCTGATGCAGAATGCACCGAGGAGAATTCGCCGACCTGCGTGCTTTCGCGGCTCGTCACAATCGTATTGATCGTAACGCCGCGGGACACCAGCTGCGATGCCAGCTTTCTGATGCTGTCCTGCCTGCCACGTTGAGCCGCATTGGCGGCGCTGCTACAGTCCTCAATCCACTCAATCAGAACAACACGCCCCCATCCCCGCTGAGCCATTGCTTCGGCAAGCTTGGCGATCCGCTCGAGAGGCATGGCGATGCCGATGACGCATATGTCGATCGGGCGCCTTCCCTCTTCACTGCTTGCGATGGCCAACTGCGTATCGCGGCAGTCGGAAAACTCATCGTCGGACATCAAGCTAGTTTCATGATCGAGCCGCGCCAGCCGCCGACGGATCGCCTCGCTCATATCGCGATTTGTGCCGACGACCCATGCATAACGACCCATCAGCGTTCCACGGCAACTGCTACGCCCATGCCACCCCCAATGCAAAGGCTCGCCAGTCCGCGTTTTGCATCGCGTCGTTTCATTTCATGCAGCAAAGTCACCAACACGCGGCACCCCGATGCACCAATCGGATGACCAAGCGCTATGGCGCCGCCGTTGACGTTGATCTTCTCCGTATCCCACCCCATCTCACGATTGACCGCGATCGATTGCGCAGCGAAAGCTTCATTGATCTCCATCAGATCGAGATCCCGATGGTGCCAGCCGGCTTTCTGCAGGCAGCGCTGCGATGCAGGCCAAGGCCCCATTCCCATCAAGGCCGGATCGACGCCTGCCGAAGCTCCTGCCTTGATGGTTGCAAGCGGCTTCAGTCCCAGCACACGCGCCTTTTTCGCGCTCATCAGGATGACTGCCGCCGCACCGTCGTTGATGCCAGATGCATTGCCGGCAGTAACCGTGCCGTTTTCCTCGAAAGCGGGGCGCAAGCTGGCAAGCAGCTTCATGGTCATGCCGTGCTTCACATGTTCATCGGTATCGAAGACGTGGCTCTTGTTCGATACTTCCAGCGGAACGACTTCGTCCTTGAACAATCCAGCGCGCTGCGCGGCTTCCGCCTTGTGCTGGGATTGCAATGCAAATTCATCCTGCTCTTCGCGCGTGATGCCGTATTGGCGTGCAACGTTTTCGGCTGTCACGCCCATGTGGTAGTGATGATAGGCGTCGTGCAGGCCGTCGACCAGCAGCGAGTCGACGAGTTTGATGTCTCCCATCCGGAAACCATCGCGGGCGTGGTTCAACACGTGCGGCGCTGCACTCATGTTTTCCTGCCCGCCAGCGACGACGATATCCGCGTCGCCGCATGCAACCGCCTGCATCGCAAGATGCACTGCCTTCAGGCCGCTGCCGCACAATTTGTTGACAGTAAAAGCGGGCACGCTATCTGGCAAGCCAGCGCGTATCGCTGCTTGGCGTGCCGGGTTCTGGCCACAGCCAGCTGTCAGTACCTGACCCAGGATCACTTCACTGATCTGGTCCGCCGCCAAGCCGGTCTGACCTAACAAATGCCGTATGACGTGCGCACCGATTTCAGTGGCGGGGAGTGCGGCCAAGGCACCGCCGAATTTTCCGATCGCGGTGCGGGCTGCAGCGACGATGACGACTTCATCCATGTTTGTTCTTCCCTGTGCATATTGGGCACCGCCAAGTACTGCCATACACGTTATCGAAAATATTCATGTGCCGCAATGTGCTTCGGCATCGCCGGCAATTCAGATTCAGCTCAGCGAAGACAGTGATAAACACTCGTTCTTGATGCGCTTGCATACCCTCGCAACGCCTGCGAAGAATGGGAAGCTACAAAAAGGAGGGATTGGCAAAAGGGAGGAAGAAATTCGCGCAGCGAATGCGTGCGTGATGGGATAAAAACTGATCGCACAAAAGCAAAACCCCATCCACGGAGGTGGATGGGGTAAGCGGGATAAGAGCCTGACGATGACCTACTTTCACACTGGTTGCAGCACTATCATCGGCGCAAAGTCGTTTCACGGTCCTGTTCGGGATGGGAAGGGGTGGTACCAACTTGCTATGGTCATCAGGCATAACTTGTAAAGTTGCGTGCTAGGACGTTGAAGCTGTCCTGAGCAGGCAACCCAATCTGGAAGAAGTATGTGGTAAAGCGTATTAGGCAATGATTGTGTCGCACCTGGCGAACACTACACTGAACTATAACTGTCAAGGTTATAGGGACAAGCCGTACGGGCAATTAGTATCGGTTAGCTTAATGCATTACTGCACTTCCACACCCGACCTATCAACGTCCTGGTCTCGAACGACCCTTCAAGGAGCTCAAGGCTCCGGGAAATCTCATCTTAAGGCAAGTTTCCCGCTTAGATGCTTTCAGCGGTTATCTCTTCCGAACATAGCTACCCGGCGATGCCACTGGCGTGACAACCGGTACACCAGAGGTTCGTCCACTCCGGTCCTCTCGTACTAGGAGCAGCCCCCTTCAAATTTCCAACGCCCACGGCAGATAGGGACCAAACTGTCTCACGACGTTTTA
>Ga0310811_10000492_pt1 | contig 51491 bp, 79 predicted proteins | sample YCmetagenome_FD_207642 | JGI IMG/M metagenome (GOLD analysis project Ga0310811, IMG submission 207642) | Soil microbial communities from experimental microcosm in Duke University, North Carolina, United States - YC | ecosystem: Engineered > Artificial ecosystem > Soil microcosm > Unclassified ... | reverse complement strand
GGGCCGCGGACGCACCCCCACCAGCCATCGATCGGCGAGGAAGGGGTGAAGGATGGCGACGACCGTCAACGGCGAGCTGGTCAACCCGGCCGTCGGCGCGCTCGCGAACGCCTCCGTCGCGCTCACCCTCGTCGACTTCAACGACCAGCCGGTCATCGGGTTCGACTCGGCCGGCCACTTCGAGGCGATCGACACCGTCACCGCGACACCGGATCCGGCCACCGGCGCCTGGTCGGCGCTACTGACCCCGAACGCGGCGATCCAGACCGCGGACGCGGGCACGCAGACCGGCTACCGGGTCGTCGAATCCAGTGCCGGCGCGTCCTCGCAGTACTGGATCATCGTGACGGCCACGACGCCGGCATGGGTCGGCGACCTGCGCACGACCCTGATCGGCCCCGCTCAGGCCGGTGCGCTGCCGGGCACCTGGTGCACCGTCACGGACGTGCTGACGTTCGCGAACGCGCGGGTGACGCAGGAGCACGTGAACCTCGCCCAGGTGATGATCGAGGCGATTGTGCGCCGCGTGTGGCGCGTGACCGATTCGGAGCGCCGCGACTACTACTGGCTGCAGCGGGCGACCGCCTGGCAGGCCCGGTACGTGGCCGCGCACCCCGAGGTGCTGGACATGATGGACGTTCAGTCCATCAGCCAGGACGGCATCGGGATCACGTTCAAGCCGTCACAGTCGCAGCTCGTGGTGCTGTATGCGCCGATGGCGCTGCGGATCCTCAACGACCTGTTCCGCGGCTCGAACTCGACGATCAGGTTCAACAGTGCGTTCCAGAAGAACCGGCTGACGAAGACCGGCGTGACGGCCGGGTCGTCGATCCCGTGGAACAACCTATGATCGCGACCCCGACGACGAGCATCACGATCCTGCGAGGTCAGGGCACGAACAGTTTCGGCGACGTGATCGACCTGCCGGTGCCGTGGAAGTCCGGGATCCCCGCGTCGATCATCGAGCGTTCGCAGCGCGTGCACGGGCCGAAGGACTCCGAGGACCGCATCGTCCGGGTCTTCAAGCTGCGCGTGCCGAACGGTACCGGCCTGGCGAAGGACGACCGGGTCCGGGATGCGTCCGGTCAGGTCTACATCGTCGACAACGTGTATCAGCAGGCTAACCCGTTCTGGTCGCAGGACCAGTCCGCAGACCTGTCCTTAACGAGCTAAGCGCCACCCGCGGCACCAGGCCGGGCAGACCGGCCGCCGCACCAGCACCACCCCCGACCGCAGAGGAAGGAGGCGAACGCAGCATGCTGCCCGCCCGCTGGCACCACCACCCCGGAGTGCGCTCCGACGGCGACCTGACCCTGGGCGAGCGCGCCGCCGACCGCCTCCGCAACTCGATGGGCTCGTGGCCGTTCGTCTTCTGCGCGCTCGGTTTCCTCGCCGTGTGGATGGGCTTCAACCGCAGGTCAGGGTTCGACCCGTACCCGTTCATCCTGCTCAACCTCGTCCTGTCGTGCCTCGCCGCGCTGCAGGGCGCGATCCTGCTGATCGCCGCGAAGCGGTCGGACCAGATCTCGAGCGAGCTCGCGCAGCACGACTTCGAGGCGGACACCGCCTCGAGGGAGATGCTGACCGAGTTGCGCGGCGAGTTCGCGCTGGTGAAGGACCAGCACGCCGAGCAGGGCCGCCAGCTCGCCGAGGCGCTCGCGCTGCTGAAGGCGAGGCCCTGATGCCTACGACCCTCAACCGTGCGAACAGCGAGCTCGTCGCGGTCGCGTTCCTCAAGGCGATCCTCGGCCAGACGGGCGGCGTCGGCACGAAACTGCCCGGCGACCAGTCCTCGTGGGCCGCTACCGGGTTCGCGCAAGTCGCGGGCGTCGGCGGGTCGCCGAACCCGTATGCGCCGCTGCGCCGGCCGGTCGTCGGTGTCACGGCGTGGGCCGTGGCACCGGGCAGCAAGCAGCCGCCATGGAATGTGGCCGCGGACCTCGCTGAGCGGATCGTGGCGGGCTGCTACGGCGCCTACCAGTCCCCGGTGGAGGCGATCCTGCCTGCCGGGTTCGAGCGGGCGTTCGTGCAGTCCGCGTATGCGCTGACGGAGCCGCGGCGGATCGGCGCCGACGACTCCTCGTTCGCCAGGTTCGTGTTCGACCTGCAAGTCAACTGGGTCGGGGGCGGGATATGAGCGTGCGGATCGAGATGGCGCCCGACTGGCTGGCGCATCTGCGCGAGGCCGAGCAGGTGTTCCTCGAGGACCGCTTGGGCCCGGACATCCTCGACGACGCCCGCCGGTACGTGCCGGTCGATACCGGCCGGTTGCAGGCCTCGCTCGACTACACGGTCGACGGCGGCGCCGGGGGTGTGCCGGAGCTTCAGGTCGGGTCGTTCCCGGACGCCGACGGGGCCGTCCCGTACGCGCTCGCGGTCGAGTTCGGGTTCCACGGCGAGGAGGTCGTGCGGGCGCACATGCGGCGCAGCCGGAGCGGCGGCGAGCACCCGGTCCGCGAGCACACGAGGCACGGCAACACTCCCGAGCAGCCCTATCTCAGGCCTGCCCTCTACCAGGAGCGCTACTGATGAAGGTTCGAACACGATTCCAGCCGACCGTCGAGGTCGAGATGAGCGACGCCGAGGCCGCCGCGCACAAGCACCAAGGGCTGCTATGGGACGGCACCCCCGCCGAGCTCGCAGCCCTCTACGAGGAAGCGGGACTACCCGCCCCGGCCCCGGCCGGCAAGACGAGCACCGCGGGAACGACCGTCACCGCGGCCACCACCACCGCGAAGGAGTCCTGACGTGGCGCGCCAGCAACTCACCCCGCAGACGTTCACGAAGGACGCGCTGCTCAACCCCACCTACTCGGCCCTGACCGGTTCGACCGGGATCTCCTTCCCCTGGAGCCCTCAGGCCGTGGTCGGGATCATCAACGGCGCCACCGCGTCGACCGCCACGATCAACCTCGGGGTCACGGTCGAAGGCCAGTCGGTCACCCCGTTCTCCGTGGCGCTGCCCACCAGCAACACCGCCCCGCAGTTCCTCGGCCCCTTCTCGTCCCGCCACGCCCAGGCGGACGGCAACGTCTACATCGACCTGTCCTCCGTCGCCACGGTGACGGCGGCGGTCCTCCAGCTCCCGGGAGTGTCCTGACATGGCAACCATCGTCGCGAACAACACCGTCCGAGGCCCGGCGAACGTCTGGTACGGCGCGTTCGGTGTCACCGAGCCCGCCTCCACGAACTCGGCACTGATCGCCGACCCGTCGACCGGCTGGACGTTCATCGGCGCCACCGAGGGCGGCGTGTCGTGGGACGACGAACAGACCGTCTCCGGCACCCGCGCCGACCAGGTCGTCGACGAGATCGGCGCGCGCATCACCGCGCGGAAGGTCGTCGTCACGTTCAACATGCTCGAGCCGACCCTGGCGCGACTCGTGGTGGCGCTCAACAACTTCGGCACCACGACGCCCGGCACGGGGATCACCACCTACGACCCGGGCCAGATGACCGCCGGGTCGATCCCGACCTACTCGGCGATCCTCGTGGACGGCTGGGCTCCGCAGATCTCCGGCGGGGGTGCCGCGAAGCGGCGCGCGATCTTCCGGAAGGTGATGAACACCAACGCCAAGGTCGAGGCCGTCTACGACCCGACGAAGGACGGCGTGTGGGCGTTCGCCGGCCAGTGCTACTACGTCTCGTCCACGGTCAGCCCGTACGTCGTGATGGACCAGACCGCGTGACCGCCCGGGTGAGTGGCGCCCGTGCGGCGCGTACTCCGGCGGCGCGCAAGGCTGCGGCCGGTGCGGGGCGGGTGGCGCCGTTCGCGCCGATGTCGTTCGCCAAGCGTGAGGACGCCGAGGTCGACCGGATCCCGCTGTTCGAGGTGGACGGCGTCGAGTACACGGTCCCGGCCGTCGTGCCGACCGGTACCGCGCTCGCGCTGCTGCTGAACACGCAGGGCTTGAGTGAGGCGAGGCGAGGCGCGGTGCTGATCGAGGCGCTCGCGGGCAACGCCGCGCTCAACGCGCTGCTCGGGCAGGCCGAGATGACCGATGCCGACTGGCACAAGCTGATCACGATCGTGTCCGAGCACGCGTTCGGGCGCCTGGAGGAGCCGGGAAACTGACCGCGCGGGCCGGGCAGATCGCCTGGACCCTGGCGCACCTCGACGACATCCGCTCGGACTTCTCGGTGCTGCACCGGGTGGATGAGATCGAGACGATGCCCGGCCCGCGCTTCTTCGCCTACTGCTACCGGCTCACGGCCTATCAGGGTGTGATCGCGGCGGTACACCGGCGCCAGCGGGCGGCCCGCGAGCAGCGGGCTCAGGCGGCGCCGATGAGCCTCGGAGAGTGGGCGGCCGCGCACCCGGCCGCGATACAGGCGGCACACCAGGAACCGACGCAGGGAGGGAGGTGACGAATGGCATTCAAGATCGCTGACGCGTTCGTGTCCGTCAGCCCGGACGACACCGGGTTCGAAGCCGACCTGCGCAACAAGGTCTCCGCAGCGGCCGACAGCGTCAAGGCCGAGGTCGGGCTCCAACTGCACGGCGATGCGGACCTCGTCCTGAGCGAGGACGTTCACGCCGCGATCGACGCCGCGACCGCGGGAGTCACCGCCGATGTCGGCCTGACGCTGAAGGACGACGCGGTCGAGAAGCTCGACGCGGACGTGAAGGCCGGAGTCGCCCTCGTCGGCGACGAGAACAAGGTCAAGGTCGGCATCGACGGGAAGGCCGCGCAGGACGCCGGTCAGCAGGGCGGCGGCCTGATCATGGCCGGGATCCTGGCCGGGACCGCGGTCGGCGCGCCCGCGCTGCTCGCCGGGCTCGGAACCGTGTTCGTCGGCATCGACGCGCTCGCCTTGAAATCCAATGCGACGATCGCCGCCTCGTACACGCAGCTCGGCAAGGACGCATCCGACGCGCTCACGCAGGCGACCGCGCCGCTGGCCGGGACGATGCTGCAGGCGGTCGACTCGCTCGACGCCACCGTCAACAGCCTTGGGCCGGACCTGCGGAACCTGTTCGCCGCCTCGGAGCCGGACATCACCGCCGTAACCCAGGGCATCGAGAGCTTCACCACCTCCGCGCTGCCGGGGCTCTCGCAGGCGCTGCAGGCCTCGCAGGTCGACGTGCAGGACGTGGCGCACGCACTCGGCCCGCTGGGCTCGTCGGTGGGCTCGTTCTTCACCGGCCTGACCACGGACGCGAACCTGACCGGCGCCGGTTTGCAGTCGGTGCTCGGGGTGGCCGGGAACGTCATCTCGACGCTCGGCAGTGTGCTCGGGTCGGCGTCGGCCGCCGTCTCCGCCGACCTGATCGGCCTCGCGCCGGTCATCAACGGCACCCTGACCGCCGTGCAGGCCCTCGCGAGCCCCGCCACCGTCGGCGGCCTCGCCGGGGCGTTCGGCGCGATGAAACTCGACCCGGCGATCTCAAGCGGCCTGAAGTCCGCGTCCAGCGGCATGTTCGACCTGGCCTCGAAGACCGAGAACGCTACAGGGGTACTCGGGAAGGTCTCCGGCGCGGCGCTCGCGGGCAGCACGGGCCTGGAGAAGATGTCGAACCTGATGGGCGGCCCGTGGGGTATCGCCGTCGGCGCCGGCGTCGGGCTCCTGTCGGGCCTGGCGGGGATGCTGTGGGAGTCCGCGCACGCCTCCGACGCCGTCACCCTCTCGCAGCAGGGGCTCCAGGATGCCGTCTCGAAGGACGCCGGAGCGGCCGGACAGGCCACCGCTGCATACGTGGCCGCCCAGTCGCAGGCGAACGGCGTGGCCAAGTCGGCCGCCGACGCAGGGGTCAGCTTGCAAACCTGGACCGAGGCGGTGCTTGGGAACAAGCAGGCGCAGGACCAGGTGATCGCCTCCGTTAACACGGCGAACCAGGTCATCGACAATCAGAAGCTTGCTGCCGACGAAGGTGCGAAGCAGACCGGCAAGTACAGTGGCGAGCTTCAGGATGCGCAGACCGCCGCAGATGGCGCGGCAGCAGCATCGAACCGGTATACCACCGAGAACCAAAAGCTGATCAACTCGCTGTACGCGGAGCAGAAACAGGTCGCCGACGCGATCTCGAAGCAGACCGACTACGAAAAAGCGATGAACGCTGTCACGAACACGGAGTCCCTGTTCAACGCCTCGCTGACGGCCGCACATCAGCAGTTGGTCGCCAATGCCCAGTCCCAGGCGCTGACCACCATTGGCGCGCTCAACCTGGGGAACGCGAACTACGCGCTGACCTCGTCGCTGGATGCTTCGGTCACCGCCTACAACCTGGCGCAGACCGAGGGTAACGCCTACCTGTCGGTGCTCACCGCACTCAACGGCGGGGAGGCTGCGCTGCTGGGCACCGAGGCCGCGTTCACCACCTCCCTGAGCCAGCTGACCACGGCGGTGAAGGCGAACGGCACGTCGCTGGATGTGAACAACGCGAAGGGCGCCGCGAACATCACCACCCTGACCAACATCGCGTCCGCCGCGGACAAGGCCGCCGGAGCGGTGTACCAGAACGAGGTTCAGACCAAGGGCGCGACGCAGGCGTACAACGACGCGAACGCGAAGCTGGCGCAGGAGAAGCAGGCGTTCATCGACGCCGCGGACAAGGCCGGGTTCAACAAGCAGCAGGTGCAGCAGTTGGCGGACGAGCTGTTCAAGCTGCCGAAGAACGTGCAGGTCGGTGCGAACGTGCAGCCCGCGCTCTACGGCCTGTCCACGCTGCTGGGCCGGATCAACTCCTCGTCCGGGACGGTGACCGTGTATGAGACCACCTCGGGCAGCGTCGGCAGTACGCAGACGAAGGTGACGGCGCACGCGGGCGGCGGGTTCGCCCCCTACACGGAGCCTGCGATCTTCGGTGAGGAGGGGCCGGAGATCGGCTACCCGGTGCAGGGCGGCATGCAGATCATCCCCGCGGCGCAGACCCGGCAGATCCTCGGCGCGGCATCGGCCGGCGGCAACGCGGGCGCTCTCGGCGGGACGACGGTGAAGGTGGACCAGCACTTCTACGGCTCGTCGCTGCCGAACATCGAGCAGCGCGCGACGATGCGCCGCGAGCTCGCGTCCCTGGCGGGGGTGTGACATGAGCTTCACGCCCGGCCGCACCTACACCGTCGGCCTCGAGTTCGAGGACCAGACCACCGGGGCGCTCACCGACCCAGGCACGGTACGCCTGGACATCACCTACGGTTCGACGCTCGGGTCCGGAACCCCCGACTACGCGGGCCCGTTCTCCTACACCGGAGCCTCGACGCCCTCGACGACGCAGGTGTACCGCACCGGCAAGGGCCTGTACGCCTATGACTGGCCGATCCCCGCGAACGCCGCACCGGGCGTGTATGTCGCCACCTGGTCGGTCGGCTACGGCGGGCAGACGTTGCAGGGTGAGGAGAACCTGTGGGTCGATGCCGCGGGCCTGACGCCGCCGAACTCGGGTGACATCGGCTACTGGACCGGCTCGATCACGTACGGGTCGAACGTCGTGCAGTTCGGGGCGCAGGACACCAACGGCACTGCGTGGGCGCTGCTGAAGTTCCCGGGGATGGACGGGGTGGCGACGGACGGCGCGGTCGTGCAACGGCAGGGCGACCACGGCGGATACGCCACCCCGCAGTTCTACGGGCCGCGCACGATCGAGCTGACGGTGACCGCGAGCGCGACGAGCCAGGCCGAGCGCGACATCGCCCGGGCCGCGTTGCAGGCCGCAGTGCCGGTTTCGGACCTGGCCACCTTCGTGCTGAACGAGCCGGTGCCGAAGACGCTGCAGGTGCGGCGTTCCGGCGTGGTGAAAGAGGTTTCGGCGACGCTGATGGACGTCACCTTTGATGTCCTGCTGATCGCCCCGGACCCGCGCAAGTACGGGGCGCCGACGAGCGTGACGGTGATCGCCAACAGTCAGACCCTCGGGATCACGTTCCCGATGTCGTTCCCGATGTCGTTCCCGGCCCAGGCGCCGCCCGGCGCGGCCACCGTCACCAACGGCGGCAACTTCGAGACCCGGCCCACGATCACGATCACCGGGCCGATCGTCGCGCCCGCGGTCTACAACCAGACCTCCGGCGAGTCGATCAGCTTCAGCACCCTGACCCTCGCGGCAACCGACACGCTCGTGCTCGACCTGCTGAACAAGGCCGCCTACCTCGACGGCGCACCGATCCCCGCCGACCTGTGGTCCGCGTGGTGGGTGCTCGATCCCGGCACCTCCCAGATCGTGCTGCAGGGCACGGGCGGCGCGGGCGCACAGATGACCATCTCTTTCAACGACGCGTGGATGTGAGACGCCCATGACCCTTTCGCAGGCGACACGCTTGTTCGATTTCGGCGACGGCGCTGGAACCTATTCCGCGCAGGAGATGCGCCTGTTCGCCGCGTCGCTGATCGGCTCGCTCGGCGGCGGCAGCGGCAACCAGCTCGGGATCGGCTCCGGTGTCAGGAAGGCCGATGGGAACCCGCTCGCGGTCAACGTCACCTCCGGCCTGTCCGTCCAGGTCGCCGCGGGCACCGCGAGCATCCAGGGCAATGCGGCGACCAACGCGGGCGCCTACACGGTGGTGCTCGACTCGGCCGCGACGCTCACCTGCACGGCCGCGGACACGGTCAACCCGCGGATCGACTCGGTGTGCCTGACCGTGACCGACAACGGCAACAACACCTCCACCTCGGTGGTGCAGATCGTGACCGGGACTCCGGCGGCCTCGCCGTCGGCGCCGGCGCTGCCGGGGAACTCGCTGCTGCTGGCGAACATCACCGTCGCGGCGAACGCCACCACACTCTCATCCGGGAACATCTCGGATCAGCGGCAGTACATGGTGGCGGCGGGCGGCATCAAGCCGATCAACAGTGCGTCGTTCGCGCCGACGGCCGGTTCGACGAGCCAATACGTGCACAACATCAACACCACGCGGTTGCAGCGGTTCAACGGCTCGGGCCTGGTCGCCCCGTCGGTCGCGCCGTTCGCCCCCGTCGCGGCCACGTCCGGCAACGCCACGGCGAACTCGACCACGGCTGTGACCGCGTGCTCGGCGACGGTGACCGTGGACGGCAACACGACGGTCAAGCTAATTGCACGCTGGCGGTTCATCTCCTCCTCGGGCACCGGAGCCGGAAACGGCTGCTGGGTCAGCGTGGCGCGCGGCTCGACGCTCATCGACGAGGTAGCCGATTACGCGCAGGTCGCGAACGGGTCCATGGGCGGCAAGGGCGTGACCTGGTACGACACTCCGGCGGCCGGGACGTACACGTATGCGGTGCGGATCGCGAACCAGGGCGCGGGCACGTTCACCCTGAACGTTGCGAACCTCACGATCGAGGCGCAGATGCCGTGAGCAGCTACCGGTATGTCGCGACCAACGCGCTCACGGGCGCGGTGCTGTCCCCGAACCTGCCGCTGGTGGTCAACTCGGCGACGATGGCGATCAACGGCATCGGGCAGTTGGACGGGTACCTGCCGCTGCAGTCGGGGCCGGCGAACCGGGCGTTCGTGCGCGCCCTGATCCCGGATCAGACGATGCTGTGGGTGCTGCAGGACAACTATCCGATCTGGTGCGGGATCTTCGCCGACTCGAACCATTCCTCGATCAAGAACCATCAGTTCCCGGTGACGGCGTATACCCCGGAGTCGATCCTCGCCTCGCGGCAGATCCGCAGCGCGCTGACGTTCACGAACGCCGACGTGCTCGATATCGCGCGGGGGCTGGTGGGCTACGGGTTCTCTCCGGCGCGGGGCGCGAACGCGGGCCTGGCGAACCTCGTGCTCTCGCCGCTCACGGCCGGTCTCACGGCGTCGCAGACCTTCGGCGTCTCCAACACCCTCACGGCGGGCGGCAACACCTACACGGGCTCCTACTCGTCGAATCAAGCCGTCGAGGACGCGTTGAGCACGTTCGCGGACGCGGCGGCGTTCGAATACAACTTCGCCCCGCGCCTGGACGGCGGGGTGCTGCAGGTGTACTTCCGGCTCGGGTATCCGGCGATCGGCCGCTACAACAATCCGGCGGTGACGCTGCTGCACCCCGGGGCAGTGATCGACTACGGGCGTCCGATCATGCGCTCGAAGTCCGCGAACGACATCCAGGGCACCGCCTCGCCGAACGGCACCGGCGCGGTGCTCGTCTCCGCTGCGGGGCACGGCCTGGACGCGGCCGACCTGTCGCAGGGCAACATCCTGCGCCAGACCTCGGTGACCTGGCCCGGCTCCGGCGCGATCTCGCAGGCGCAGGTGAACCAGTGGACGGACACGCAGATCAGCAGGTTCACCGCCGGAACGATGGTGCCCACGATCGTGCTCGGCGGCGGAACACAGCCGTCCCTGACGCAGATCGCGCTCGGCGACGCGATCCGGTTCGCGGCCACCAGTGACCTGGATCCGGCCGACCCGACGACGGGCGCGCCCGGGCTGCAGGTGACTGCCCGGGTGGCGGCGTGGTCGCTGCAGCCGCCCGGGCCCGGCGGCCAGCCGGAGGAGCTCACGCTCACGCTCGGCGCGCTGGTCGGGTCCACGGGCATCGGGGGGGTGGGTGTGGCATGAGCGAACGCTACGCGGTCGATCTGGAGCGGCGGTTCGCGCAGTTCACGCGGCAGATCGCGAAGGATCTTCAGCAGCTCAAGCAGCTCTCGATGATGCTGGAGCCGGGCTGCCTCGTCACCCCGTACACCGGGACGATCGACGCCGGCTACACCTCCGGGCGGCCGCTGGTGGATCTGCCGTCGGGCGCTCAGATCGGGCCGTGCCCGTACCTGTCGAGCTATACCCCGGCCGCGGGCGACACGGTGCTGCTCGTGCCGTCGGGCCAGACCTATTACGTCGTCGGCAAGTTCATCTAGGGAGCATTGTGACCACTACCATCATCGGCGCGGATTACGTGACGCTGATCATGCCGTCGGGGGATACGACGGGGGTGACGGATCAGCAGGCGATTCAGGCTGCTATCGCGTCCGCGTCGGGGCAGGGCGGCGGCACGGTGGACCTCGCCGGGGGCCTGTTCTACTCCACGAAGATCACGCTGCCGACGGGTGTCAAGCTGCGCGGCTCCGGGCGCAACGCCACCATCTTGCAGCTGGCGAACGGCGTGAACGACAACCTGATAGAGACCACCTCGTTCAGCACGCTGACCAACAGCGACACCACCTCGACGCCGTACGGGTTCGGTGTCGAGGCGATGACGCTGGACGGCAACAAGGCGAACCAGACCGGCACCTCGAACTGCCTGGCGATCTACGGGTACGGGTACCGGCTCAACGAGGTCACGATGCGCAACGCGCGCAACTTCGGCCTGTGGACCGAGTGGGGCTCCGCGTCGAACTTCCTCGGCCCGGACGGTATGGAGTCGTTCGTCACCGAGGTGAAGCTGCACGACAACGACGGCGGGACGATCCGCTACTGCGGGCCGCACGACACGCAGTTCATCAACGTGATCGCCGTGCAGAACTCCGGGTCGGCGACGGCCGCGGTCTCCATCCCCGTGGACGGGCGCGGCAACGGCGGCCTGTTCGTCGGCCTGCACGTGTACGGTGCCGCGTACAGCTACGGCGTGGATCTGGTCTCCTCCGGGCTGACGTTCGTCGCCTGCCAGATCGAGGGCGCGTCCATCGCGCAGGTGTGGTGCCGTGCCTCGATCAACCTGTTCGAGGGCTGCAAGCTGTTCTGGGGCTCGGCGAGCGCGAACACGGCGAAGGGAATGATCCTCGGCGACGCGTCGCACACGAACATCAACTCGGTGCGCGTGCACGCCAAGGTGGAGAACTGTTCCGGCGGCGCGCTCGATCTCACCTATGCGGGCGGCGGCAACTTCTACGACGTGTCCGCGGTGTGCATCAGCCCGTTCACGGTGCCGTCCCCGGCCGTGATCGGCTCGTTCAACGCCTCCGACACGGTCACCTTCACTCAGATCAACAACGCGGGCGCGGCCACCTCCGACTCGGTGGTGCAGGTGCCGCAGGCAGCCAAGGCCACCACCCTGGCCATCGGGGGCGTCTCCATCCCCTCCAACGTCGACCAGGACCCGCTCGGCTTCGGGTTCGCCACTACCCATCCGTGGGCGGCCGAGGCGAACAACACCGTCGCGTTCTTCGCCGCGAACGCCGCGCTCTACCAGCAGCTCATCGGCTACGGCATGTCCACCAACCAGTTGCGCCTGTACGTCGGCACATCCTCCGGCAACATCTCGGCAGGCCTCTACAACAACGGCGGCCAGGCCGGATCCTCGCGGCTGCCGAACGCCCGCCAAGCCACCACGGGCGCTATCGCCTGCCCGGCCGCCGGAATGGCGACCGTCACCCTGACCACGACCGTAACCGTCGGCCGCTCCTGGTACGGCGCGATCAGCGTGGACAACACCACCGCGACGTTCCTGCGCTCCGCCCCGACGAGCACCGTCACCAACGGTGTCGCCGCGAACCAGGGCAGCGCGCATCCCCTTCCCGCTACTGCCGGCGCCGCGAACGGCGGCGGCACTGTCCCTTGGATGGCGACCGTATGAGCTTCACGCAGCATGTTGAGACCTGCGCGGATGAGGCGTGCCCGCACGGCGACCCGTGCACCCGGATCTCGTGCACCGCGGATGTGGACATCCTCGACCCGGAGACCGGCGCCGTGGCGCATCCGGCCAGGACCGAAGTGTGGCATTCGCACTGGCACGCGGACGTCCACGCCGAGCACCGGATCAACCCGGACCATCCGGCGCTGGACCACCGCGGCGACGGCGCGCCGGTGCCGGTGACGGCGGCTGCGGCGTGCGCCGACTGCGTCCCCAAGATGCCCTGAGCGCCCTACGATTGATTCGTACACCAGTTCGAAAGGAGGTGGCGCGGTGAGCGATCTGACAGGCTTCGATGCCGCCTACCCGCCCGGCAACGCACCGCACGATCAGGTCGTGTTCGGCTACCTCGGCGGCAACACCCCGCACCCGTGGACGCCCGAGGAGTGGGCGGCACGGCCAGAGCGCTACCGGGTCGGGATCTGGACCCGCTCAAACCCGGTCGATGCTGCACAGGGCACCAGCGAGGGGCGCGCCGCGCTCGCCGCCTGGCGGGCCCTCGGCGCCCCGGCCGGAACCCTGATCGGCCTCGACCTCGAGACCGCCGTCAACGGGCCCTACGTCACCGCGTTCGACGCCGAGGTCGTAGCGGGCGGCTGCAAGGTCGCCGCCTACGGGTCGAAGTCCACCCTGTTCAAGAACCCGAAGACCTCCGGCGGCTACTGGGTTGCAGACATTACCGGGGCCCCGCACATCTACCCGGGCTCGGTCATCACGCAATACCAGTTCGAAACGAGCTGGGACGACGACACCGTCTCCGGCTCGATCATCGCATCACTCTGGGACACCCAAGGAGGAGACATGCCGCTCACCACCGCAGACGCACAGCTCGTGGCGAACACCCTGCTCGACACGCAGATCCCGCGCGCCGGGCACACTTCGGCCGGGGCGCCGTACACGGGCACGATCACCCTGCGCACGGCTCTCGCATGGCAGGACGCGGGCGGCCAGCACACGATCGACGCGGTGACCGCGGTCGGCGCCGCGGTGGCGAAGCTGGCAGCGCCCGCCACACCGACCGTGGACGCCACCGCGCTGGCCGCCGCGCTCGTCGGCAACCCCGCGTTCGTCGCGGCCATCGCACACGCGATCGGCGTCGAACTCCACCACGACACCCCGGCGGCCTGACCATGTCGCAGATCACACCGCAGAGCCTCGTGGCCAACCTGGAGCAGGACCTCGCCGCGGACTGGAAGCACTACCACGTGCAGGCGCACCTGACGCAGTTCGCCAGCCTGTTCGCGGGCGGCCTGCTGGCGTCGGTGGCCGCGGACGGCTGGCATGTCGCGGGCTGGGGCGCGCTGGCGGGCCTGGCGCTGGGCGCCGCTGGCGCCGCGGTGCGGCAGATGTGGCCGCAGGTGCCGTGGTCCGCGGTGAAGGCCGCGCTGGCCGAGGCCAAGACGCTCGCCGACAAGCCCGCGCCAGAGGCGCCGTCGAAGCAGACCGCGGCATAACGCCGCACCATCCGGCCACGGGGCGCAGGAACCGTAAGAGTGGAGGTGAGCGTGAGTGAGCCATACGTCTCTCAGCGCGAATTCGACCGGTACGCCAAGGCGACCGACGACGCCATCGCGCAGCTTCGCCGCGACCTCAACTCCAAGGTCGAACGCCACGATCACGACGTGGAGCGGCTCGAGGAGCAGCGGGACAGGGACGTGCAGGCCGCTGCCGAGGCGCTCAGGACCGCTTTCACGGAGGCGGCGGTCCAGGCGCAGAAGCATCGGGAGTGGACATGGCAGCGAGCCCTAGGGGTCGTCACGGCACTGGGGGTGCTGGTGGGCGCGTGGTACGAGATCCTCGCGCATCGTTGAGGCGTTTGTGGCCGCCGCCGTTCATGGCGACCTGGTATGCGATCGGCGCGGGGTCTCTGGCCGCGCTGCTGGCGGCGGTGGCGCAGGGCGTGGCGATCCCAGAGGCGGGCGGCCAGCCTGCCCCGGTGGTGACGGTGAGTCCGTCGGTGCCCGCGCCGTCGCCGTCGCCGTCGACCGGCGGTTCGGCCTCGTCGTCGCCGAGCGCCGGGGCGGCGCCTGTGCACGGTGCCCCGACGCCGCGGGTGATCCTGGTGACGGCTGGCCCGACTGCGGGTTCTGTGTCGTCGCCTCCGGGCCCTACCATGCTGCCCACGCCGAGCGGGTCCGCGTCGGGCAGCGTGAGCCCTACACCGTCGCCGACGCCTTCGGGTTCGCCGTCCGCGTCGAGTCCGGCCGCGGTGAGCGTGGCCGTGAGGGCGGACGTGTCGCCGACACCGGCTATCGGGGCAAGCATCGGGCTGCTCGGGACGACGGTTCGCGTCGGGATACGGTTGCCGTAGCAGTCGAGGGTAGGCCGGCGGACTCGAACCACCATCTTCCGCGCGCCTCCGCTGAGGCTCAGCCCAGGGTGCTAGCAACCCCTCGCTCTTAGGAAAGTGCGCACTTCCCGGGGCGAGCTGGATCGGGTGCGATCCGGCTGGCGGATGTTCTGCCCGTTGAACTATTGGCCCTCGAATCTAGCTCCGGGCGGGCGGCAGCAGTTCCCTTTAGGAGGTCCGGCCTGGGTTTCGCACCCTACCTGATCCGGCTGCTCGGCATTCGCGAGACCACCTGGGCCAATCCCGCCCGGATCGCCCACGATAGCAGCCTTCGCCAACAGGCGTTCGCCTAGTAGACGGCCGGTCCGGGCTGGCCGGACTTCTGCCAGGTGTTGAACTCGGCGACGAACGCGTGAGTGCGCTTCCGGATCACCGACGGGACTTCGATCGAGAGCTCGAACGTCGGCCCGACCACGACGAGGCGTCGACCGCCGTCTTCGGCGCGCGCCCTGGCGCCCTTGGCCGGGTAGTGCGGCCTGGCGTTGAGCAGGCTGCGCTCCCACAGTTCGGTGCCGTCTTCGCTGATCATCAGGCGGAAGTTGCGGGCCCCGGTGCGGAAGAGGTTCCAGCGGCCTTGCGCGATCCGCTGCTGCGTCTTCGAGGGCGCGGCCGGTGCGGCAGGGGTCTGGTCGGCGGGGATGGCGTCTTGCGGTTCGGTGTTCACGATGGTTCCCCCCTCGTGGTTGTTGGTGGCGGGCCAGCCGGGTCGGTCCGGCCGATTTGCCTGGCAGCGGCGGCCGGTCCCCCGACTGGCCCTTGTCAGGGTTCCTCCGAGGAAAACTGACGGTTTGTCACGGTACACCGGCCGCCGCGTGATCGGTAGTCGTGCGGCTACCGCGGTCCGATTGGTTCGGTTCCACCGGGCATGGCGCGCCTGCCCGTCACCGGCCCCTCCTTGCGCTTCTGGCAGCCGCACACGCACGACGGGTGGTGCACCTGCGGCTTGGCCAGGTTCTCGTTGATCAGGGCCGCGCGCTCCTTGCGCGTCAGGTGGTCCCCGGGGATCCGGTCGTCCTCCGGCTCGGGGCGATTCACAGTCCCTCCCGGCAGGTGAGTTCCGGGTCGGTGTGCGCGCCGTGCTCGCGGCAGTAGTCGTACACGCGGATTGTGATGCCGTGCCCGGTGATCGGGTCGCGGGTGGATGCGATGCTGGCCCCCGTGGCCGGGGATTCCACCCGGTCCGGCGGCGTTCCCAGCTCGCGAGAGCTGTCCGCTTGGGTCGTGGTCATGGTCTATGCTTCCTGTTAGGCGAGGTAACGGTTTCGGCCCGGCGCAGATGACGAAGGTCAATGCGCCGGGCCGAAGTCCGTTCGCGTGGCCTTCTCCGCGCTCAGGCGGTCCACGGCGGGTCTATGAGGTTGATCAACATCAGGGCCCTGAAGGGCTGTCTACCCAACGTAGGCGCTGACGGGCAGTCAGGCAAGTATCACTCGACGACAACATAGGTCAGGTGCCCGACCGTGACCTCCGTCGCGCCTTCGTCGATCTCCCTGATGGCGGCGGCATGCGCGATGGCCAGCAGCCGGTTCCCGTGGTGCGTCCACGCCTCGCCGCCCTCCTCCAGCTCGGCCAGCACCCACTCCCGCGAGCCCTGCCGCACGCCGCCGCGGCCCGGATCGGCATCCACGACGTACTCGGTGTACTCGAACCGCACGCGCTCCGCCCCGTCGGCCAGCTGCTGCGCGGCCGCCCGGGCGCCGTCGGCACGGGCCGTCTTGCCTTGCTCGGCACGGTGGTCGGCAAACTCGATGAGGGCTGCGATGAGGTCGTCGCGCTTGCCGCGCTGCACGTCGTACGAGATGCGGGTGGGCTCAGTCATACCAGGCACGGTAGCGCGTCAGCGGGCTGCGGCACCTCCTCACCGCACGCACAGGTTCAACCGCTGCGGCATCCGGATCCGCACCAGGCACGGCGTGCGCGCCGGCGACTGCACGGGGCTGCTCACAGGCGACGACGACGGCATGCCGGACGCGGCAGGCGCAGACGGCGCCCCGGCCGTGGACACGACCGGCCCGGACGTAGCCCCCGGACCCGACGTGACCCCAGCCGAGGACGGCACGACGACAGACGACGCCCCGGATGACGGCGCCAGCGTCGGGGCCCTCGAGGATGCGGCCGAAGACGCTCCGAGGCTCGGCGACGGCCCCGGGCCCGGGCCCACCGTCACTCCCGCGGACGGCGACCGGCGCCCTATCGCAGGCCCGGCCGGTGTCCCGTGGTCGAAGGTGAGGACGAACGCGATCCCCGCTGCCGCGGCGAGGCCGATCCCGGCGCCTGCGGCGCGCGCCCAATGCCGGCGGGACCAGACGAGCAGCGCGAGCACCGCGCCCGCGCCACCCTTGACGAGGGTGAGCACGGGCGCGGTGTGCTCCTGCTGCTCGGGCACGAGGGGCGGTAGGCCGAGCAGGATGCGGATCGCGGTGGCCTGCGCGGCTTGGGCGCGTTCCATGCGCCGCTGACTGCGGGTCAGACGGCGGAGTTGGCCGGTCAGGGTGGATCCGAACGCGATGATAAGTGTGATGATTACGAAAGTCACCCCACCGGTTTACCGCTTGTCCACCATGGCGCGACATAGTGCGCGGTCACCTGATCGGGTGAACATCGGATGTGTGACGTAGGGCAGGCCCCGGCCGATTCCGTTCAAGGTGGTTCCCCTCCGGCAGTCGTGGCGACATATGTGTCTGCCACAAGTTCTCGGGCGAGAATAACTGACAGGCATACAGGTGTCTAGTATCCTTCGGCCATGGAGCAGCTACGGGCATTCGTCTACGACCGCACGTCACGCGACGTGAAGGGCCTCGCGGCGGAGCGCGCGAACAAAGATCAGAACCTGGAGAATGAGCGATTCTGCCAGGACCAGGGCTGGATCATCGTGGCGCGGTTCACCGACCCCGGCCGCAGCGCGTCGCGCCACGCCAAGGCGAAGCGGGACGACTTCGAGCGCATGGTCGAGCGCGTCGAGCGCGGCGAGTGCGACGTGATCGTGGTCTGGGAGGCCTCGCGGCTCGCGCGCGATCTCGAAGTGTACGTGGCCCTGCGGAAGCTGTGCGAGAAGAACCGGGTGCTGCTGTGCTACGACGGCATCGTCTACGACATGACGCGCTCCGCGGACCGGATGCGTACGGCGCAGGACGCGCTCCAGGCCGAAGGGGAGGCCGACAGGATCCGGGACCGCAACCGGCGCACGGTCAGGCTGAACGCGGAGCGCGGGCGGCCGCACGGCCGGATCCCGTACGGCTACCGGCGCGTGTACGACGAGCGGACGGGCGCGCTCATGGAGCAGGTTCCGGACGAGGCGCAGGCGCCGATCGTGCGGGAGATCGCACAGCGTGCCGCGGCCGGCCAGTCGCTGTACGGGATCACGCGGGACCTGAACGAGCGCGGCGTGCCGGGCCCGACGGGGCGCCCGTGGTCGCCGGAGGTGCTACCGGACATGCTCGTCAAGCCGACGTACATCGGGAAGCGGCAGCATCAGGGTTCCGTGATCGGGGATGCGGAGTGGGAGCCGATCCTGGACGAGGAGACCTATTACGCGTGCGTGCGGCTGTTCGCGGACCCGGCGCGGCTGACGGCGAACGGCAACTCTGTGAAGTACCTGCTTTCGGGGATCGCCCGCTGCTCGCAGTGCAAGGGGATCCACCGTGTCCAGCCGGCCCAGGGGAGGTTGAAGTACACGTGCGTGACCTGCTTCAAGACGAGTATCGGGCTCGAGGTGCTGGATCGGCTCGTCGTCGAGGCGGTGCTTGAGCATGTCGGGACTGAGGAGTTCGCGGCCGTGCTGACGGCGGATCCGGACACGGACGGGACGCGGGCGGCGTTGGCGCAGGCGCAGGCGTTGGAGGCGCAGTTGGCGGAGGCGCGGGAGCTGGCCGGCCGGTGGGTGAACGGGCGCCTGGCGTTGTCGGTGGCGTCGTTGGCGTCGTTGGAGCAGGAGTTGCTGCCTCGGATCGAGGATGCGCGTTCGCGGGCGCAGTCGGCGTCGGTGCCGAAGGCGTTGCGGGAGATCGCGGGGCCGGGGGCGCGTGGGGCGTGGAAGCGGATCGGCGATGATCTGGTGTGGAAGCGCACGATCCTGCGGGCGGTGGTGGTGCCGTGGGTGAATCCTGCGGGGAAGGGTGTGCGTACAGTCAAGCCGGGCCGTGTGGTGCTGGATTGGCTGTACTGAGGGTGGCACCGACGGCGGGGTGCGCGTGATGCGTACCCCGCCGTGTTTTTAGGCGGCGTCGCCGGGGCGGCGTTCGCCTTCGCGTCGGGCGCGCGCGTTGGCTGAGCGGACGGCGAGCAGGACGAGGTCGCGGTCGTCGTCGGTCCAGCTGGCCCATTCGCGTAGGTCGATTGGAGCGGCGGCGATCTCGGGGGACGTGCCGGGCAGCCATTGGGCGATGGCCGCGCGGCGTACATGCTCGTAGGAGATGCGCAGGGCGTTGGCGATCGCGCGCAGATGCGATTCGTACGGCATGCGGTTAATCCGGCCGAGCGCGATCTTGTTGATGGTGTCCTTGCTGACGGTCTCGGCGGTCTCGGGGTCAACCGCTCTGTCCGCGAGCTCGCGCAGAGTGACGCCATGGTCAAGGGCATCTTGGATGAGCTCGCGCAGCGTGGGGGCCTGCTCGGGCATGGGGGCTCTTTCAACTGTGAGGTTGTTTGTAGGCATTCTGTCAACGGATAGCGACGTAGACAAGAGCCGTCCAGCAGAAAGTGTTGACGAGAGGGGGCGCGTAGGGGTAGCGTCTACGTATAGCGACAGAGACAAGGAGCTCTATGCGCCACCGCAATCCATACCAAGTCCGCGACCGGGACGAACTACGCCGGCGCGTGGATGCCTCACAGCGCGTCGTCCCACACAACGTCCGAAGCCTGGCCGACCTGGCCAGAGTCAGCCCGTCGGCGGTAGGGCACCTACTGACCGGCGAACGGGCCACAGTGAGCGAGGCTGTCGCGCAACGGCTTTCGGCGGCACTCGGCGTGCCCATGGAGGAGCTTTTCATGCCCACGGCGTCTACGTCTAGCGACAGCGCCAGCGAGGAGGTTCACCCGAGTGAGTGAGATCCAGCCCTTCCTGCCCCAGTCGAGCCCGTTCGACGATATGCGCCGCACGCGCATCAACGGCTCCGAGTACTGGACCGCGCGCGACCTCCAGCCCGTCATGGGCTATGCCGCATGGCGCGACTTCACCAACGCCGTGGAACGCGCGAAGGCAGCGTGCATCAACAGCGGCGCGCTGGTCACGGACCACTTTGCGGACGCCCGCAAAGTCTCCGCGAGCGGCCCAGACGCCGAGGACTTCGTCCTAACCCGCTACGGCGCGTATTTGGTGGCGATGAACGGCGATCCGCGAAAGCGGGAGATCGCCGAAGCGCAGACCTACTTCGCCGTCAAGACGCGCGAGGCCGAGACTGCACGGCCGCGCGAGCTCTCTCGCAAGGAACTCGCCCTGATGGTCATCGAGGCGGAGGAAGCCCTCGAGGCCGAGCGCAATGCCCGCGCGTTCGCCGAGTTCCAGGTGCTTGAGCTCGCCCCGGCTGCACGGATGGCCGACGAGCTGATGGAGGCCAGCGGCGACTACTCCGTCCGCGAGGCCGCCCAGATCCTCGACCGCGACCCGCGCATCCAGACCGGGCAGAAGCGCCTGTTCGAGTACCTGCGGGCAATCGGCTGGATCGACCGCCACAACCAGCCCTACCAGGCGCAGATCACTCGCGGCCGCCTCACGGTGCGGGCCCGCTCGTACGAGCACCCGAACCGGGACGAGCTGGTCGCCACGCAGCAGGTGCGAATCACGCCGAAGGGCCTTGGGGAGCTGCACAGGCTCCTCGGCGGCGTCTCGCAGCTTCCGGCGCTGATGTCCGAGCAGGGCGTGGCGTCGTGAGCGTCGAGGCCGGCGTGGATGTCGGCGAGTGGTCGAAGGAGCGGTCGCTCGAACTGCTCGGCCCGGAGTTGATGGCGGATATCGCCGCGCAGGTGGCGGCGGCTCCGAAGCCGTCGCCGGAGAAGGTCGCTGAACTGCGACGCCTGTTCGCGCCCGCTGTGGCGCGGCTTCAGCAAGCCCAGTAATGCGCGACGGCCCCCGGTGGGCGGGGGCCGCGCTGACAACCCTACGAGAAGGGAAAGTCTGGTGTTCACCAAGTCTACTGCACGGCGTCATCGCCGTGTGATCACCCCGGACGGTGCTCCGGTGGTCGAGGAGTCGCGTCCGTCGCGGTTGCGTGCTGTGGCGCAGGTGGTGCGCCGTCAGGACGACGACGCGACCGAGCTGCTGCCCATCTACCGGCCGCACAACGCGCAGCCGCAGGATCTGCAGGGCGTCGGGCGGATGCCGTTCGCGGATCGGCTGGGGATGGGTCGGCCGATGCCGTTGCGGCCGTCGCTGGTGAGGGGTTTCGTGCAGATCGGTTTCCAGATGATTGCCCGTGACCTGGACCAGCTCGTGCAGGTGCTTTCGTCGGGCTGGCGGAAGCTGGCCGTGGAGAACGACGAGCGGATGGCGCGGATTGATGCCCGCCTGGCGCGGATGGTGGCGCGGCAGCACGAGTGGGCTGCGGCTGAGGACGGCCGGGTGCTGGCGGAGGCGTACGCGGAGGGCGGCACGGAGCAGGTGGCGATGTTGACGCCGTCGCTGCTGGCTCAGATGGACGCGCGGGCGAAGGCCGGAACGGCGGTGGCGTCATGAACATCGACACGCCCCAGGTCGCAACGAGGCAGCCCATGCCGAACATCGGCAGGTGGCGTGCGCCCGAGAGGATCCGCGCCGGATGGCAGGTGTTCGACATCGGCCAGTGGCAGAAGGATGGCGTTGAGTCGTGGCGCACGGTGGCCCATGCTCTCCAGATCAAAGGGCCGATCGCAGTCGCGCATCTGCGATTCGACGACGACAGTACGGTCGGGGTTCCGGTCGGCGACGGCTACGAGCTGTTCACTCGCACTACGAGTGAGGCTGAGCGCGCGAGGGCGGTGGCGTCATGACCACTCGCGGAGAGTTCATCACGGGCCTGCGTGACCTGGCCGACTTCCTGACCGTCAACCCCGACGTTCCCGTGCCCGCCTATCGCTGCCAGATCCAGGTCAGCGCATCCGGCCACTGCGACACCGACGACGAGAAGCGCTCGTTCGTGGATCGGGCCGCGCTGGCCATGGGCGCCGAGCCGCATGACCCCTACGGCGATGGCGAGCACTGGGAGGCGGGTCTGCACTTCGGGCCCCTCTACTACTTCGCGATCGCGATCACCAAGGCGCAGATGGAGGACTTCCGGGAGGAGACGCGCCTCGGCCGGGAGGCTCTGGCGGCGCGGAAGTCGATCGAGGCCGAGGCGGCCGAGGTGTACGACGCGGACCGGCTGCACTCCGGCGAGAAGGTCACGATCCACACCGCGGACCGTTTCGACGGCCTGGACGGCGAGATCGTGCAGCCGGACGAGGAGGGCGGGTTCGAGGTCGCGTTGCCCGCGTGGAACGGCGCGATCCGGCACTTCGAGGCGTCGGAGCTGACGCGGCGGCCGGTGCTCGCCGGAGGTGCGTCGTGATCGCCGCTGGTATCCGTCCCGGTACGGCCACTCGCCGGCCCGGCGCCCGGCACATCGGCCAGTGGGTGCAGGCGGCCGACCTGCGCCCAGGGATGCACGTGCGCGACACGGACGGCCGCTGGGGCGTGGTCGCTGCGGAGCCGGTCCTGGCACGCCTGGGGAAGGTCGCCGTCCCCATGTGGCTGCCCTACCACCTGGTCATCGACGCGGCGTCCGACCTGGAACCCGAGTGGTGGTCGTGGGGGTGGAAGCGCCTTGCCTGGTGCCGCACACCCGAGCAGCAGAGGCAATACGTCGAGGCCGTCACGAGGGCGGCAGAGCAGAAGGAGGGGGAGAAGTGACGGAACTGGAACTGCGCCGGCCCGAGCTGCCGACGGCGGCCGACATGAACGCCGCCGCGCTGTACGCCGAGCGGCTGGCCAACTCGGGGCTGCTGCCCAAGGCCTACTTCAAGCAGCCCGCGAACGTCCTGTACGCCATCGAGTACGGCCGGATGATCGGCCTTGCGCCGATGGCCGCGATCACCGGCGTGCATGTGATCGAAGGCAAACCGTCCGCCTCGGCCGCGCTGATCTCCGCGCTGGTGCGCCGGGCCGGACACAAGCTGCGCGTGCGCGGCGACGCCAAGGCCGCCACCTGCAAGATCGTGCGCGCTGACGACCCCGACTTCACGTTCGAAGTCACGTACACGATCGAGGACGCGCGCTCGGCGAAGCTGACGAACAAGGAGGTGTGGCAGAAGTACCCGGCGTCGATGCTCAAGGCCCGCGCCATCACCCAGTGTGCGCGCGACGCCTGCGAGGAAGCCCTGATGGGCATGCATTACACCCCGGAGGAGCTGGGTGCCGAGGTCGATGAGGACGGCGAACTGCTTACACCGCAGGACGCTGCCGAGGCGGTGGTGCGCAAAGAGCAGCGGGAGCGCCAGTACGTGGACGCCGCGCCCCGGAACCCGATCGACCCGGACTTCGAGCTCGCCCCGATGCCCGGCAGCGCGTCGTCGCGGCCGGCGACGGATGCGCAGCTGACGAAGCTGGTGATCCTGGTCGCCGAGAAGCGCGGTATCGAGGGCAACGATCCGGTGAATCGGGCGCTGCGGCTGGAGGTGCTGGGCGATCAGGTGGGCCGGAAGCTGGCCAGCGGCCGGGATCTGACGTTGCGTGAGGCCTCCGACCTGATCGAGCGGATGACGTTGGAGCCGAACTACGTGGCCGATGCGGAGGTCGTGGAGGACCCGGAGCAGTCGGCGCAGGCTGAGGCCGCCCGGCTGGCCGCGACGGACCCGGAGTCGGATCCGGAGCGGGTGGAGGCGGATCTGCGGGACCTGATCGAGTCGGCCGGGACGCCTGTGGAGCTCGCGGAGGCGCGGCGTCAGGCGGCTGCGGCGTTGACGGCTGGTGCGATCGGCGGGGCGGCGGCGAAGCGGTTGCGGGAGGCGGGTGGCCACAAGGAGGACGCGCTGAAGGCAGACGCCGCCTGGTCGCGGGGCGTGTCCCGGCAGATGGATGCACCGCAGGAGGCTGCGGCATGACGCGCGAGGACCTGGCGAAGCTGATCGGCGAGAACGTCGCCGCCGAGCGCACGAAGCGGTTCAAGCAGTCCGGTGCGCTCGCCGAGCAGATCGGCATCTCCCGCGCCGCCATGTCGATGATCGAGCACGGAAACCGGCTCGTGTCGCTGGACGTGCTGCTACGGCTCGCCAAGGCGATCGGCTGCCCAGTCACTGCGCTACTGACGGGCGCATTCAATGATGACGAGCAGTACCAGCAGGGCTACGTGGACGGGTGGGCGGCGTGCGCGTCGGAGATCGACTCGCATCTGACGTGGTCGCCGCTGCACATGCCGCCCGTGCCGAAGCCCGTCGAGGCCGAGTCGGTGCCGTCGTGAGCGCGCTCCTGTCGCAGCTGCTGCGTGACGGCCTGTGGCTCGCCGCCTGCATGCTCGCCGTCGCCGCCGTGCTCGGCGTCCTGACACTGGCGACGTACGCGGTCCACACCTGGGTCCTGCGCCCGTTCACCGCCCCGCCCGCGCGGGCGGACGCCCCCGGCTTCCCGCCCGGCCCATCGCGCGCCGAGCAGGCCGAGGCCATCCGGAACCTGTGCGCCACCTCGGAGCCGTACGTGTACGCCCGCCTGTACGCGCACGAGGCGGAACTGTCGCACCTGGCCGAGCTGCTGCTGGAGCTCGACGACATGTCGCCGATGCCGGACGACGACACCGGGACGTGGCGCACCGTCGCCGAATGACCAACGGGCGCGCCGCGCCTTCCACTCGCGGCGCGCCCTACCAACCACTTTCCCAGAAGGACATTCCCATGGACATCGTTGTGAACGTCGACGCCTCCCAGATCGACCTGAACGAATACATCAGCGCCTACTACGACGAGGACGGCGACCGCATCGGTGGCCGCACCGTCGCCGATGCCGTCGTCGCGGCGCTCGTCAACCAGGCCGCGAAGGGCGACTACTCCGACTCGCTGAAGCAGCGCGTGAAGGACATCCGCGACGAGGAGATCCGCAAGGCCATCGCCCCCACCCTCGCGGAGGCCATCGCCACGCCGATCGTGAAGACGAACAGCTACGGCGAGCCGATCGGCAAGGAGACCACTCTCCGGGAGCTGATCCTCGAGGAGGCCCGGAAGATCTGGGAGCAGCCGGTCGACCGGTACTCGCGAGAGAAGGGCACGCACCTCCAGGCGGCGATCCGCAAGGCGGTCATGGAGGCGTTCCAGGCGGAGCTCGCCGAGGCCGTGAAGGTGGCCCGCGAGGTGGTCGCCCATGAGATCGGCGGATCGATCGCCGACGTGGTGACGAAGGCCGTGAAGACCGGCCTGTCCACGCGCTGACTTGGCTGCCGTCGACTCTCCTCCGGCGGCAGCCCCCCGAAACGCCGGTGTCCCGCCGCGCACGAACCGTGGCGGGACACCGGACACCAACCAACCTAAGGATCCCCTCGTGTCTTGCATTCATGTCACCACCCAGGACCAGCTCGACGAGGCGCTCAGCAGCGCCGGGCGCGGCGCCTGTATCCACCTGGACGGGGATGGCGAGTTTGAGATCTCGTCGTCCGGCTCGGCCAGCGTGAGCGCGTCCGGCTCGGCCAGCGTGAGCGCGTACGACTCGGCCAGCGTGAGCGCGTCCGGCTCGGCCAGCGTGAGCGCGTCCGGCTCGGCCAGCGTGCGCGCGTACGGCTCGGCCAGCGTGCGCGCGTACGACTCGGCCAGCGTGCGCGCGTACGGCTCGGCCAGCGTGAGCGCGTCCGGCTCGGCCAGCGTGCGCGCGTACGGCTCGGCCAGCGTGCGCGCGTACGACTCGGCCAGCGTGCGCGCGTACGGCTCGGCCAGCGTGCGCGCGTACGGCTCGGCCAGCGTGAGCGCGTACGACTCGGCCAGCGTGAGCGCGTACGGCTCGGCCAGCGTGAGCGCGTCCGGCTCGGCCAGCGTGAGCGCGTCCGGCTCGGCCAGCGTGCGCGCGTACGGCTCGGCCAGCGTGAGCGCCGCCAAATACGTCGCCGTCCACAAGCACTCCCCGAACACCACCACCACCGGCGGCGTCGTCATCGAACCCAAGCCCATGACCGACCCCACCGCAACCGACTGGGCCGAGTACTACGGCCTCGACGTCACCGAGGGAATCGTCACCGTCTACAAGGGCGTCAACGACCAGTACACGACCTCCCGCGGCGCGGACTACTCACCGGGCGCCACGCCGGCCGCTGCCGACTGGAAGCCGACGCAGGCGTGCGGGAACGGTCTGCACTTCAGCCCGAGTCCGGGCCACACGTTCGACTACAACCCGGCCGCGACCCGGTTCCTGGCGTGCCCTGTGCGGCTCGCGGAGCTCGTTGTGATCGGCGACAAGGTGAAGGCGCCGCGTGTCGAGGCGCCGGGTTGCGTCGAGGTGGACCTGATGGGCCGCCCGGTGACGCGCCTGGAGACGGCGGAGTCGAAGTCCGGGAAGTAGCCCACCCTTGTTCGCCCGCTGCCGTCGTTGGCCGCACTCCAGCGACGGTAGCGGGCCACCAGCCAGAAAGGAGGCGACATGACGAAGCGTCGCCGTGGCCGGAAGGCCAAGTCCACCGCCGCCGAGAACCGGCGCCTGAAGACCGCACGCAACCAGCGCTCGGCCGAGGTCGCCGAACGCAACGACTGGTCCCTCACCGCACACCGCAGGCGCGCGAAGGGCCGCGACACCGGGGAGGCGCCGTGACCTACGTGACCGATGCCGAACTCGGCCAGCTCCTCGCCGACCTCGACCAGCTCATCGACCCCGCACCCGAGACCGTCCGCGCCATCGCCCTCGAACTGAGGCAGAAGCGGCGGCAGCTCAACCAGATCACCGACGAACACAACCGGCTCGGCGTCGCCGCCGCCAAGGCCGAGGGAATCCTGCACGCGGCGATCAAGGAGGCAGTGAAGTGAACGAGTTCACGCCGGTCACCGTCGAGGAGGTGGCCGCGATCCTGCGGAAGACGAAGCTGCGCGAGTCCAAGCCGCTCCCGTGCGAGCCGACCCGCATCATCCCGCCGCGCACGCCCGGCTGGACCGTACACCAGGACGACCACACCACCGTGCAGGTGTCCTGGCACGGCCAGCGCGAGCGGTACGTCCATGAGCGCCTCGACCGGTGCATCGAAGCCCTCGAGGCCGCGGGCCTGAACGTGTATGGCATGGCAGACGCGCCGCGGTTCTGGCTCGACGTGTTCCGGCGGTCGGAGGTGGGCGAGTGAGCGGCTGGACACCCTGGCGACGGGACAGCAGGCGACTGCCCGGCTCGCTGTGCGACGAGACGCCCCAGCCGACCCCAGAGCGCACCCCAGGCGACCGGTCCCGCTGCGCCACCTGCGCCGGGCCGATCACCTGGAACACCAGTCACATGTGGGGCGACCGCTGGACCCACGACGGCCTCACCGAGGCCGCCGCCGACCACGAGCCATCGCCCGCCGAGGCCGGGAAGTGGCAGCCCCGCGACGACAGCGAATACGACCAGGCCCAGCCGACCGGGTTCGTCGAGTTCGAAGGCGAGTTCAGCGAGCAAGAGGCCAGATTCCTGCGGGCACGATTCTTCGCCGCCTGCCAGCCGACGCCCGTCACCGCCGCCGTCCAGGAGGAGATCGCCCGCCTCCTACTCGAACGCGACACCGAAACCCAACGCGCCAACGAGGCTGAAGCCAAGCTCGCCGCCGCCAAGGCGCGCATCCGCGGCCTCGAGGACACCGTCCGCGCCTACGCCACCCGCGACGGCAACACCCTCGAGCAGCCCCGCGTCCGGTCCCTGCCCGCACCCGGACCACTCCGCATCGCCGACGACGAACTACTGATCCAGCCGTACGGGACGGAGACCGCGGGATGAGCCGGCCAAGGCTGCTCGACCTCTTCTGCAAGCAGGGCGGTGCCGGCAAGGGCTACCACGACGCCGGCTTCGAAGTCGTCGGAGTCGACATCGAACCCCAACCCCGCTACCCGTTCGAGTTCCACCAGGGCGACGCCCTCGAATACCTCGCCGAGCACTGGCGCGAGTTCGACGCTGTACACGGCAGCCCCGTCTGCAAGCGGTACTCCAGCGCGACGCCGGTCCACCGCCGCGATGGCCACCCAGACCAGATCGGGCCGCTGCGCAGCCTGCTGGAGGCCACCACGATTCCGTGGGTCATCGAGAACGTCCCGGGCGCCCCGCTGCGGCCCGACATCATCCTGTGCGGGTGCATCGCGGGGCTGCCCGAGCTCAAGCGCGAACGCTGGTTCGAGACCTCCTGGTGCGCCTTCCAGGTCCGGGCCGCCTGCTGGCACCCCATCACGCCGATCACAGTGGCCGGCCACGGCGAGCCGTCAGGGCCGCGCATGGCCCGCGGCGAGGTCGCCACGAAGGCCGACTGGGAGCGAGCCATGGGGATCGACTGGATGACCCGTGACGGCCTAGCCCAGGCGATCCCGCCCGCCTACACGCGCGTGGTCGGGGCGCACCTGCTCGAGCAGCTCGCCGCCCGCGCCGCCTCGGCCGCCCTGTAGCCGTCCCGACACCACCGAACGAACGAAGGAGCGACCGCGTGAGCCTCGAAGCGATGGCCTGGGTCCTGAACGACGCACCCGGACTGCCGGCGAACGCTTTCGGCACGCTGATGGGGCTTGCCAATCACGCGGACCATCAAGGCCGCGGTGTATTCATCGCTCAGGCGACTCTAAGCCGTTATGCGCGAAAGACGGATAGGCAGGTTCGCAGGGATCTGGCGGAGCTGGAAAAGCTCAATCTGATTCGTCGGGGAGATCAGCGATTGGTCGCGCACCTGCCTCCGATGAAGCGTCCGATCGTCTGGGACCTCGCATTGGAACTGCGCGAAACGGTCGATTCTGACCGGACGCCTACGACCGGTCATGGAAGTCCGGCCGGACATGCACGACCGGTCACCGACGTCCGACCGGACATCTACGACCGGTCATACACGGCAGCGAGACCGGACGCACACGTCCTACAAACCGTCATTGAACCAACTACTCCTACAGCTGAAGTACGTAGGGGTGAGGGAGGCACCGCGCCGCGCAAGCGCGCGACGCCACCCGCCCGCGGCACCCGCATCCCCGACGACTTCCGCCTCACCCGCGAAATGGTCGCATGGGGAGAAGAGAACTTCCCGAACGTCAACGGCGAAAAAGAGACCGCCAAGTTCATCGACCATTTCCGGGCCGCGACCGGAACCAACGCCGTGAAACGGGATTGGCCCGCGACTTGGCGCAATTGGATCCGCCGCGCCGAGAAGGACTACCCGCAATCCGTAGGCGCACGCGCCGCCGCAATGACGCCGGCCACCAGCGACCTGCGCGCCGCCCAGGCCCAAGCCTCCCTCCAAGAGCTCAAGGCCGACCTCGCACGCGGCGGACCCTTCCCCCGCAACGGCGCGCCCATCGAACTCAGCCCCGCCGTCTTCCGAGAGATCGAACCATGAGCATGACCCTCGACGACATCAGCGACCTCCTGACCTTCGCCGCCGCCTCCGACAAGCGCAGCGTCGGCAAGCTCGACATCGCGTTCTGGCACCAGGCCGTCGGCGACCTCGACTTCGAAGCCTGCGCGCAAGCCGTCGTCCGCCACTACTCGACCTCGACCGCCTACCTGATGCCCGTGCACATCCGCGCCCTCGTCGCCGACCAGGAGCGCCTGCCCGCCGCCATCGCGTACGCCGAGCCCGAGCACATCCCCGAGGCCCCGGCCGCGCGCAACCAGCGGCCCGACGAGACGCGCGCGCAGTGGATGGCGCGGCTGCAAACCCAGAACGCCGACTGGTACCGCAAGCACAACCTCCACCGCGACGCCACCGACGCAGAGGTGCGCGCCGCCGAGGGCAGCACCGGCCGGCGCAGCAAGCCGTGGACGCCGCACGACGCCGCGTGACTGTCGCGATCAACACCGACCCTGACTGGAACCCCCACCACGCCATCGAAGCCTGACCTGACCCCGCAAACGGAGGAACCATGACCGAGCCCTACTTCGACGACGGCACCGTCACCCTCTACCACGGCGACTGCCGCGAAATCGTGCCCGAACTCGCCATCACCGCCGACCTGATCGTCACCGACCCGCCCTACGGCGAGACGAGCCTGCCATGGGACCGGTGGGTCGACGAATGGCTCGACACCGCCGTCGCCGCCAGCCGCTCCATGTGGTGCTTCGGCTCCATGCGCATGTTCCTCGACTGGCGCGACCAGTTCACCGGCCGCGGCTGGAAACTCTCCCAAGACATCGTGTGGGAGAAGCCGATCGGCACAAGCCTCGCCGCCGACCGGTTCCGCCGCATCCACGAACACGCCCTGCACTGGTACCAGGGCGCATGGGCCAGCGTGCACCACGAGACCCCGCGCGAAGCGTGGCACGGCGCGAACAACGGCCGCCGATCCAAGGGCGGCAGCAAAGGTGCCCACCTCGGGGAAGCCGCCACACGGCAATACGCCGACGACGGGATGCGGCTGACGCGTTCGATCATCAAGGCCGCGAACATGCGCCAGCGCTCAATCCACCCGACAGAGAAGCCGGTCGGCATCCTCGACCCGCTCATCCGCTACGGCTGCCCGGAGGGCGGCGTCGTCCTGGACCTGTTCGCCGGATCCGGCTCAACCCTCGAAGCCGCCCGCGGCAGTGGCCGGCGCGCCATCGGCATCGAGATCGACGAACAGCAGATCGAGAAAGCCGCCCGACGGCTCGCGCAGGGAGTTCTCGCATGACCGCCTCGTTCCCGCACCGTCACGTCGACGACGGCACCGGACACTGCGCACTCTGCGGCAGGCCAATGTGACCCGCCGCCTGATCAGCTGCCGCAGCTGTGGACGCACCCGCCCCTGCCACGCCTACGACCTCTGCAGCCCCTGCTACGACCGGGGCAGTTACCACGGCACACCCGGCGACCCCCCGCCACCACGCCACGGCCGATACGCCGCCTGCGACGAAGCCGCGATCCACCGCGCTGTCGCAGGCTGGCGCGGCGACCTCACCGCCCCCGAACGCGCCGCCGCCATCCGCGAACTCTCCGGCCGCGGCCTCACCCGCCGCCAGATCGCCGACCTCATCGGCTGCTGCCACCGCACCGTCGAACGCCACCTCGCCGACAAGGAGCACACACCGTGACCATCACCGACACCGAGCCCCGGCAGACCTTCCGCGCCTGCCCCCTCAACCCGATCGAACTCTCGATCGTGCGCCACCTCGCCGACGGCGACACCCGAGCCCAAACAGCCCGCGCCGTAGGCCTCCAGCCCATGTCCATGAACACCACCGTCAGCCGCATCTTCAACCGCGTCGGCGCCGTCTCGGCCACGAACCTCGTCGCCATCGCCCTGCGCAACGGGTGGATCCGATGACCGCCGTCCCCGACCTGTCCGCCGGCACCTGCCGCCAGGTCCCCCTGCGCCTGCTGCCGGACTTCTTCCCCGACCGCGGCCAGTCCGCCGAGCCCGCCAAGCGCGTGTGCCACCGCTGCCCCGTCGAGGCCGCCTGCCTCGCGTGGGCGATCGAAAGGAAGATCGACGACGGGGTGATGGGCGGCCTGTCGAAGGACGAGCGGCGCGAGATCCGACGCGACGCCCGCGCGAAGGCCGCACAGGGCGCCTGAGACGCCCGCACACCCCGGACGGCACCGGGGGCCCGGGCCGCCTGAAACCCCGCCAGATTCGAGCAGAGCCCGCCTCCCGGGGCCACACAGCCACACACCGACGACTGACCACCGACCGAAGGACAACACATGACACCCGAACGACTCGCCGAAATCCGTGAGAGCGAGAACGCCACGCGCCCCGGCCCATGGACGCTGCACGACGCACTCGAAGGCGACGGCTTCCCCGGAAACCTCTGGACCGTCGCCACCGACGAAAGCACCGAAGAGGGCTACGAGGTCGTCATCAGCATCGGAGACCGCGCGGTCGGCGCATTCATCGAGATGGCGCGCACTGCCATCCCGGAACTGCTGGCGTACGTGAAAGAACTCCGCACCGAAAGCGCGGCCCGACTCGCCCTACTCGAACAAGCCGCCGACGACGGCAACGCGGCCGTGGACCAGCGGGATCAGGCGCTGGCCGAACGCGACCAAGCACGCGACACAGCCAGCCGCGCCTACCACCTGTGGCTGTCACCGACCGTGCGAAACCTCGTCGGCAAGAACGACGAGATCGCGAGCAAGACCGCCGAAGCGCTCGGCCTGCCCGCGCTGCCCGGCTGGCTTACCGACACCCTCGAGGAGCAGCCGTGACCGACCACGACACCACCGCAGCAGGGCGCGTACAGGCCTACCTCGACGCCGCCGACCACCAGTGTGCCGTGATGCGCATGGAACTGTCCGACGTCATCGCCTGGGTCTCCCCGCTCGGCCGCGAAACCGAATGGCTCAAGGTGGCAGACCTCCGCGCCGTCCTCGCCGAACACCGGCAGATGCGCGACGAACTCGCAGCGCACGCCGAACGCGAGTCCGCCGACGCGGCGGCCGGAAGCTACGCCGCACGAGCAGAACGCGCGGAAGCCGAACGCGATAACGCCTACCGCTCAATCCTGCTCATCGCCCAATCCCTCGCCAGCCTCGCCACATTCGAACTCACCCGCGACCCCGACAGCACCGCCTGGAACATCGTCAACGCCAGCGCGCAGACACTCCTCGCCGCCGGACGGACAAGCCTTGTCGGGGGATGGCAGCCGGCAGACGAGGCCTCGGCTCAACGCGACCTCAACTTACCGCAGGGTCAGGAATGAGACTGCCCGCCGACCCTGACGCGCCGATCGGGCTCGTGCCCACGGCGCGCGGCCTGGATTGGCTGCGTGACCAGCGGCGACCCGTGACGATGGGAGACAACACGATGACGATGACGACACCCGACACGACCACGCAAGGTCAGGGTGCGGATATCCTGCCGCTGCGGCCGCCCGCCGGGATCCCCGTCCACGACGAGCGCCCGCTGCCGCTGCCGCAATTCGGGCGGCGCGAGGCGCTGCGGCTCGCGGTCGAACACCACGAGGGCAGGCGATCCAGCGACGCCGCCGTGCTGGAGACCGCGCACCGGTTTGCCGAGTTCATCCGCAACGGCGAGATCAGCGCTTACACCCGTAGCGACTGACTGCGGCCGGTTCGCCCCGGTCCACCTCGACCGCCACGGCCAGCCCGGCAGCGAGCGCCGCGAGCGTCCCCACCAGGACGCCCAGCGGCGCTCCGTCATTCCATGCAGCAAACCCGAACCCGGCCAGGGCGAGCAGCGAGAACAGCACGAACAAGCGCACCGGGACCGTAGCGAACACGACGCTCACCCCTCCCGGTTGAACACGAGCTGATACGCAGCGGTGCCCCACACGGCGACCGCGGCGAGGAACGCGAGGACCGCGTACCCGCTGCCGGTCGCCGCCGCCGTTCCCGCCGCGGCCAAACCGGTGCAGCCGGAGGTCATGAACGCGATCGGCCACGGATTGCGCTCACGCGGCACGGGGGCGGGTGTGTCGGCCGCGACGGGCGGCGCGGGGATCCGGACGTGGATCGAGCCGCCATCGCCCGCCAGCGGGGCCGTGGCGGGCGCGTGCAGCACGATCGGGCGCTGCGCCCGCTCCAACTCCGCCGCGGCACGCAGCAGGCCTTGCAACTGGCTGAGTGTCAGCGACGGCTCGGCCCCGGCCGGCGTCTGCTCGCTGCGGGTGGTGATCTCGTTCACGGTGCTCCCTAGGTGAAGTGAAGTGAGGCCTGCAGGCGCCCGCGAAACCCCGTCTCCGGGGCTCCGCGAACGCCTGTTCTAACCCGCGCCGGTCGGCTAACTCGGATCATTCGCCCTGACCAGCGCATATGTAAAATCGTTGATCTAGTTAAGTGACGGAACTAACTCCGATCGCGTGATCTAACTCGCGATCAACCCTCGTTCCGTGCCCGCTCGTCCAGCGCCATGCGCACCGCGGCCGGATCCAGCGGCCACTTATTGCCAGTCGACGGCACCTTCACCCCGAGCTCCGCCAGCCGCCCGACGAGCTCCTTGCCCGTCAGGTTCCTGTACGCCGGCCACGACGGCGCCAGCGCACGCAGCATCCGCGGCACATCCGCGATCGGCACCGACTCCACCGCCCCGGCCAGCACCTCGCCCAGGTCCGCGAGCAGATCCCGCGACACCGCGCGCTCAGGGGCCGCGAGCAGCGACGCATCCCAGTCGGCCACCGCCTCCACCGCCCGGTCGATCAGCGGCGTCAACTCGTCCAACTCACGAGTGATCGAGATGAAGTGGACCTGCGTCAACTCGCTGCGCTGCCCACTGAGGCCCTTCGCCAGGCACACCCCGCGGTCCGTGCCCGGCAGCAGCTCCGTCGCCCGATGCCCGCCGCGGTAGGCGCCCTGGCCGAGCAGCGCATCATTCGCCACATGGTCACCGACCGCGAACGCGAGCCCGTTCGAGCAGTTCCGGGTCACGTCCCGAGGGATCGAGTCCTTCGTCGGGGCCTGCGTCGAGACGATCTGGTGCACCGCCCGCTTCCGACCCAGGCGCACGTTCTCCACCGTCAGACGGGAGATGTCCTTGCCGAACTTCGGATGCTGGAACGCGACATGCGCCTCCTCCAACAACGTGATCAACGGCCGAAGCCGCCGGTCCGCATCCGCGATCCGCCGCGTCACCTCAGGCTCCTCCATATCCGTCAGCAACCGGCCGCGCGCCTGAATCTCCTCATGCAGCAACTCGCACGCCTCCAGAATCTCGGCGACGAACTCCTCCTCAGCGCCCATCACGTAATGCGAGCAGCGCCGCTTGAACAACTCGAAGTCGAAGTTCGCGTCCGGCACCCAAATCCGCAGCTCACACGACGGATCCAGCGCCGCACCCGCCATCAGCACGCGCGCCGCCGACGACTTGCCCTGACCAGGCATCCCGCCGACGATCGTGTTCCTGCCGTTGACCGGCGCGGTGATCAGATCCCCGCGCAGCGTCCGACCCAGCGGGAAGCCCTTGAAGAAATCCGCCCGCCCCTCATCCAGCAGCGGGTACGGTCCCGCGCCCTCCTCGAGGCGGCCCTTGTCCGCGATCCACAGCTTCAGGATCCCCGCCTCGGAGCCGACCGACGGGAACACCTCCTTCGACGCCCGATGCAGGCTCGTGGCCAGGTCGGTGCGCCGCTTCGCGACCTTCTCCGCCGACACGCCGCCCGGCAGCCGCAGCTCCGCGTACGTGCCCCGCCCGTCCTCCCTGGCGGGCACCAGGTACTGCAACGGCATCCCCTTCTTCAGGTGCTCGGTCACGCCCTGGATCCGCAGCGCCTTGACCGCGAGCGTGATCGTCCGCTCGTCGATGACCAGGTCATCGCCATCGCTCGAGGTCACCAGCCACGCGGGCACCTCCGCGCTCTTGCGGCCCGCAGTCCACAGGCCGTAGGCGACCAGGAACGGCAGCGCCCACCGGCCGTAATGCCACCCGTCCCCGGCCAGCGCCATCACCGTCTGCACCGCGTGCGCGACATCCATCAGCGGGCGCATCGGCGACGCATGCGTCCCGGCGACCGACAGGACGACGCCGAGGAAGAACAGGCCGACCGCCCCGTACACCAGGGCTTTCGCCGCGGTAATGGGGGCGTGGAGCATGGCCATGCGCCGCTTGTGGCGTGCTTCGCGGTGGTGTTCGGCGCGCTGCTCCCAGTGCTTGGCGAGCTCATGGTCCCCGGTGGATTCGGCCAGGCGCAGCATCCGTTCGTGCCGGGCCGCGGTGCGCGCGTCCCACGAGCGTTTCGCGACGACCTTCCCGCCTGCGATCAAATAGGCGCCGTGCCGGGCGACGGTCTTCGTGCGCTCGTGGGTGGCGGCCTTGCGGATCGTGGTGCGCACCCGGCGGCGCGGTTCGGGGCGTTCCGGCTTCTCGGCGGCGTGCGGCGGGGCGTCATCGATCGGCGCCCGCGGCGAGGGAATCCGCACCGTACGGGTCGCGTCGGTCTCTGCCATCGACTCTCAGTCCCTGCCGCGCTTCGCGCCGCTGCCGCCGGGCTGCTTGCCGGGGTCGCGCACGATGATCGTGGTCTCGAAGTCCCGGTAGTCCGCCGGGAGCTTGAAGCCGGTCTCAACCAAGTCCTCGTCGCGGTCCTTCTTCGCCATGTTCGTGATCTCCTTCGATGTCAGATGGTGGTGCCGTTGGCGTGTTCGATCTGGTCGGTTTCTGTCCGCTCCAATGCGGTCTCCTCGCCGGTCTTCTGCTCGGCGAGGTAGCGGCGGATCGTGCGGTCGGACAACTTCAGCCGCTTCGCCATCTCGGCGACGGTCATGTCCGGGTACCTGTCCGCGCACGCCGCGACCCGCTGCTCGTTCGTCATACGGGGCCTGCCGCCACGTTTCGAGGCACTGTCCGCACCGTCCGCCTGCCCGGCGGCGTCCTCCGGACTGTCCGCTTCCACGTCCGGCACTTCAGGCCCCGGATTGGTGGCCTGACCTGCGGGTGCCGGTTGTGCCGCCTGCGGGGAAGTGGACATCAAAGCAGCCGCCGACATGACCATCAGGCCGTCCACCGCGAGCGGACCGATAACGACGGTGACGCGCGGCTCGCCGTAGTGCGCGAGCAGCCCGGCGAGATGGAGATACGAGACGATGGCCGCCGTCCCCGCGACGGGCAGCAGGCCCCCGAATCGCAGGAGGATCATGCGCCAGCCGCGGCGCCAGGCGACACGGGCGAGCATCTCGATGCCGACGAATAGTGCCACTGGCCAGAACGCGGCGAATGCGATGGCGCCGGTCGGCGGCTGCCACCCGGCGGGGGCGTGTGCGGGTGGCACGAAGCTGTGGGCGATGTTCGCGGCGATGGACACGAGGGCGCCGAGCATTGTGCCGGCGTATGCCCAGCCGCGGCCGATGGGCGTGGTGGTCAGGGTGGTGCTCGCTTCGCCGGACATGGCGCGCGGGTCCCTTCGTGGAAGCAGCGGACTGTCTTAGGTACAATGTAAGGGATCCACTTACATGATTGCCACGTCTAGACTCCATGCCCATGGCTGATGAGGGGATTGAGCGCAAGTTGGAGCTGCTGCGGTCGATTCCCGACCCTGCCGAGCGTGCGAAGGCCGCGCAGGAGCTCGCGGTGCGTGCGAAGGAACTGCGCCGCGAAGTCGCTCTCGCCCGCCACGAGGCGGTCAAGGAACTGCGCGAGACCGTGGACGACGAGCATCCCGACGGGTGGTCGCACACTGATGTGGCGCGGCTGCTCGGTGTCGAGCGCGGGACGGCTCAGTACATCGCGGAGGGGCGAGGACTTGGCAGAGACCGTTCAGATGGAGAGGCGTGACATGGCGAAGGAACTGCGCAGGATCGAGTTCTCGGTCACCACGCGCGACTGGGACGACCTGCCCGACGGAATGTACGCCGACGATGTCGTAGGCGAGCTGCGCGAGGCCATGGCGAAGGCTGGCGCAGCGTGGTACCGCGAACGCGGCCACCCGCTGCTCGCATACGCACCCGACTTCGTCTATGACGAGCAGGCCTTACATGGACATTGTCGAGTTCCTGACCGCGCAACTGGACACCGACCAGGCGCGCGCCGAAGCAGCGCGGCCCGGCCCGTGGTTCGCGAGCGGGGGAGTCCTGTCGGCAGCAGCTGGGGAATACCGAGACGACATCGGTGAGATCTGGGACCCGAACAACGACCACGGCGACGACGAGGCCACGGCCGCGCACATCGCCCGCCACGACCCGGCCCGTGTGCTCGCCGACATCGCGGCCAAGCGGAAGCTGCTCGACCTTGCCGCCGAGATGGCGGCCGTCGATCGCTGGACCGAGGCCGAGACCATTCGACGCTGCGTCGCCGCCCCGTACGCGGACCGGCCCGGCTTCAACCCGTCCTGGCGCGTCGAGGCGTAGCCTGGTCCCTGCGTACGCGCACCGCCCCCCCCCCCGCGGTGCACACGGCCCGCGCCACCCCCCTCGGCGCGGGCCGTTTCGCTGCCACCCACTCGAACACCAGTGCGGATACCATAGAACCGCCAGCCCCACCAACGAGAGGGAGCCCAGCGTGTTCGGACCCGACACCCCCGCCGGCCAACACCCGCTCCTCGCCCGCGTCCAACGCCTGCACGGCCACGCCCGCCGCCGCCATCAGTGCGACTTCAACGAGCTCGAACGCGACCTCGAAGCGTTGGACGGCGAGCTGCGCGCGGTCCTCGCGCACTGCCAGCCCTGCGGCGACCGCCCGGCCGCCGTCACCGTCACCGCAACCCTGGAAGGACAGCCCATGTCCAGCTTCGCCCCCGGCGCCACCATCACCTTCACCGCCGTGTCCGACAACGCCGAGCAGCAGCCCGTCGCCGACACGTACACGTGGGCGACCACGGCCGGGACGATCGTGTCCGGCGCCGACTCGACCACGATCACGATCTCGGACGCGCCGCTCGGCGACGTGACCGTGACCGCCACCGACCCGGCCGGACTCGCGGGTTCGGTCACCGTCACGGTCGCCGACCAGACCCCGGCCAGCGTCACCGTCACCGCCGCCTGACGCGCCACCAGCTTCCCGGCAGCCTCGGCCGGGACGGCGCGCCGTGCCGCCGACGATGCACGGCACCCCAACCACCTCCGAGCCCTCGACGGAGAACCGATGCGTCCTCAGACATGGCGAGCGAAAATCTACCGAGATGACAACGGCAACTGGCGCACGATGATCCACGCACGTGGCTGGACCACGCGCTACCGGCAGCACTTTTCCTGGCGCGATGCGGTCGACTACGCGCATCAGGAGATCGGCCGCCTTCGAGCGTTCGTTGAGAAGGGTGCCTGATGCCCCGTTACTGGCTCGTCTGGTTCGTCGTCACGTTCCCGCTCGGGTTCCTCATCCCCGAGACCTGGGCGCTCGTTACTGGGCACCCGGAACGCACCCTGTCCGCCGCGATCTGGCGGCTCGAACAGTTGACGCCCGGCCAGCCGATCGGACACTGGACCGCGTTCCACCTGCTGTTCATCGGGATGCTCGGACTTCTGTTCGTGTGGCTGATCTTCCACTTCGCGCTCGGCTGGTGGCGATGAACCGCGAGCAGCAGGTCATCGCGATCCTGGTTGATCGCCTCGGCGGCGAAGTCACCATTGCCGAACACGAGATAGCAGCGGCCGACCTTGAGATGGTGAGCTTCCAGGACCCCACTCAATTCGCGTGGATCCTGCGCACACGCCGGAAGCCAGCGGTCGTAGACGGCGAGCTTGCTGATGCGCGCGCTGCGATCGAGGCAGGCGGCTGACCGTCAGCCGCCCTGCCCGCTGTCGGCGAAGTAGTCGACCACCATGTTCGCGAGCTCTGCCCGCATTGCGAGGTCCGCGTCAGGGTCGACATGGACGGGCTTGGCGTAGCCGCTGAACGGGCTGTAGTACCGGACGCGTATGCCGAGGATCGTGGCCGGATTCCGCTCGCGGTACTTGGCGAACACCTCGCCGTAGCCCTTGCCCTCGGCAGCGTTACAGGGACGGCACAATCTGCCCCGTATCAACCCGGTCACGTGATCGTGGTCGGTCACCTCGGTTTGGCGCCCACAGACTGCACAACGCCCGTCCTGCCAGCCGCGCAGCAGGTCCTCCGCCCGATCCTCGTATCGCTGAAGCTCCCGCCCGGACAGCCCGTCAGGCGCACCGAGGTCAGATAAACCAGGCGGCAGTGGCCACGACCAGCAGGCCGGTTCGCTAAGGCCATCTGCCGACTGGCACATGCGTTCGTATTCGGCGCGGGCGTCATCGAGCGCCGTCCGTTCGGCCGGTTCCAGGTGGATCATGCATGAGGTTGGATCAGGGAGCGCCGGAACTACGAGACTGGTCCATACCCATCTCAACGCGAGCTTCTGGCACGGCTGCCCGTCCTTGCGTCGCCGCGAGCACATCGGCAGGTTGCTAGGCGTAACCATCAGGCATTTCCTCCAAGCCATCGATCCAGCAGTCCATCGAGCAGAGCAGCGCCGTCGTCCACGTGCTGCACGTTGCGCTGATCCTTGTTGCGCCGCTCCCAGTACCCGACCGTGGTTGCCGGGTTGTCGTGATCGGCGAACTGCTGCACCTCGGCGAGCGGCACCTCCGCGTCGAGCATGTGCGTGATGCGGGAAGCACGCAGAACGTGCGGGGTGAGCCTGCGGCCGGGCAGCACTCCGGCACGGCGCCCGAGGCGACCCAGCAGCCGGGCAACGTCGTGCCGGTCGAGCCGGTTGCCGACAGAGTCCAGCAGCAGCGGGCCCTCGGTGCGTCCGGCCGTGTGTCGGTCGAGCAGTTCGGCGACGGGCAGCGGCAGCGGCAGGATCCGCTGCTTGTGCTCCTTGCGCGTGACGTCCAGGTAGGACCGGCGCCCGCGCTCGATACGGTCGGTCACGTCGGCAGCGCACAGTTCGGAGACGCGACCGGCGAGGGTGTAGAGCAGCGAGACGATCAGTGCGTCGCGGTCGTCGGCCGCGGCGGCGATGACGGCTTGAAGCTCGCCGGTCTCCAGGACCGGGGTCGAGGTCGAGCTGTTGCGCTTGTCGATCTGCGGCCGGTCGTCCTGCGTTATTGGATTCAGCCCAAGGCCCTCGACGCGCTCGGCGGCGTAGCGGTGCAGCGAGGAGAGCGCGTTCAGTCGGCGCCCGATCGTCGTGCGCGAGACGCCGCTCGCCTCCTCGCGGATGCGCCACGCCCGGATGTGGTCCGCCGTCAGGATGTCCAGGGCGAGCCGGTCGCCGAGTCCGCACTCGGCGACGTATGGCGCCCATACGTTGCGGAGGTCGTCGGCATAGGCGCGCTTGGTCGCCACGGAACCGCGCCGGGTCGAGGTGAGCCAGTCCACGGCGATGACGAACGTCTCCGGGGTCAGCGCTTCGGCGAGTAGGTCGATCCGGTTGCGGTAGATCCGGTCCTGTCCGTCGCGGCCGACTTGCACCCGGCCAAGGTCGGCGATCAGCTTCGCGCGGACGGCGTCGGCGAGCGGGGCGGTCGGCAATTCGAGAGTGCGCGCTGAATCGAAGATCTCTAAATCAGTGCTCATCTACCAATCGTAGCGCATAACGTTCCCTTATGCGCTAGCTCTGCGATCACTCGCGGGGCGCGCCCTTACCCGCCGTATGCCCCTGATGGCAATGCCACTTCCACGTCGGTACGTCCAGGTGCCGGAACCGCGCGCCCGCGTCGAGCATCGCGATGAGCGCCGCCTCGTCCTCGCCCCGGTATCGGCCGTCCGGCAGCGTGTAGCCCTCAGGGAAGCCGCCCGCGCGCCGCAGCACCTCGGTCCGGCACGCGAAGGTGATCGGGATGAAGCTGCCCTTCTCGCGCAGGTGTCGCGCCTGCTCCTCACCGAACCTCACGCCCCACGGCCTCGTCCACCGACCCCCGACAGTCACCGCCGTCGGATCCGACCCGCCCACCATCACCGGACGCGGATACACGAGATCCACATCCGGCTCCCGGTCCAGGACGTGCATCAGAGCCGAGAGATGGTTCCTACGGAATTCATCGTCGTCATCAAGGAATGCCGTCACGGAGCACTTCACCTTGGCCAGCGCCCGGTTCCGCGTCGCAGCCGCGCCCGTCCGCTCGCCGTCGTGCTCGACCACCACCTGATCCGGCGCACGGAACTGCCGCTCCACCGAAGCAAGCGCACGCCGCAGCAACGCCTCCCTGCCCGGGATCGTGGGAATGACGACCGCGACAGTCAGGCCAGGCACGCCGGCCCCGCCCGGTAGACGCCGATCTGCGGGCCCGCCCACCACTCGGTGATGCCGGCCAGCTCGGCGAGCACCAGATCATGCGACCAGGTATGCACGTGGGCTTCGTGCGGGTTGCCCTCGCTCTCGCCCTGCGGGTATTCGACGATCGGCAGCGACGCGAACACCGCCGTCGTAGCCGCCTCCCGGGCGCGCTGCCACAGTGCGACCGCGTCCGGCAGCGGCATGTGCTCGAGCACGTCGCCGAGGATCACCACGTCGGACTTCGGCAGAGCCGTCACGCGCGCGTCGCCCATGATGATGTCGTCATACTTGGACCGCAGGTTGAAGCGGGACACGTACGGGATGTGGATCTCGATCGCGGTGATGTGCAGGTAGCCACGGTCGCGGACGTGTCGGCCAGGGGAGAGTAGGTCCGCGTACGTTCCGGATCCGGCGCCGATGTCGAGGACGCGCGGCGCGAAGACGTGACCGGTCTCCTCGTCGGTGCGCTCCGGCGCCTCACGCAGCGCGGCCCAGATCTGCGCGGCCAGCCAGGCCTTGCCTTCACCACTGGAGTACGGCATCAGGCGTCCCCTCTGTAGGCGTTGATCCACTTGTCGGTGTGCTTGCCGATCGTCCAGTCGGCCGCTTTCGCCCGGGCCGCCGCACCCACCTTCGCCCGCAGCTCCGCGTCCTCGGCGAGCAGCTCCAGCACCTCAAGCCATTCGTGATCGCGCCGGACGAGAAAGCCGTCGACGCCGTGCTCGATAAACCGCGAGTAGGGCTCCACGTCACTGGCCACCACCACCGCGCCGCGCGCCGCCGCCTCCAACGCACGCAGCGCGCTCTTCGCCCGGTTGAAGTGATGCGAGACCAGCGGCGCCAGCGTCACCTGCCAGTCCAGGCCCGCGTAGTAGCCCGCCGGGTCATCCCAGATCGACCGCCAGCCGCGCACCTCGGCCTGCGGGACGCCGAGCTCACGCCGATAGTCCACGCCGGCCAGCGTCAGCCGCACCTCCGGGTGACGGCCGAGGAACCGGGATAGCGGGCGCCGCAGCAGCATCACATCAGCCCTGTGCGTGTCTGAACCGGACCAGCCGCACGTCATCGGCCCGGACTGGTCTACCGAGGGCAGGTCGAGCACGTCCTTCGGCAGGCAGTTGGGGAGCACGAACACGGGCGCTGTTACGCCGTAGTCGGCGCGGATCGCCTCGGCCAGGTAGTCGGTGGAGACGGTGACCGCGTCCGCCGAGCGCATGTTCTCCAGCAGTCTGCGACGCACGTCCGGCCGGGCGTAGAACTCGAACGCGCGCTCCGAGGACGGGTCCACGTCCAGCAGCAGGTCGTCCACCTCGAAGACGCGTCGCACGTCGCCGCGCGCGGCCTGCCACTGGACGGACGGCCCTTCGTTGCTGATGCGCTGCGCCACGAGGACGTGGTGCGACGGGCGTTTGCCCGGGCGCCACGGCAGGACTCCCCGGTACTCCACACTGTGCCCGCGTCGGCCGAGTTCGTCGAGGGGGAGCTTCATCCGGTAAAAGCCGACGCCTTCACGGTCGGCGAGCCATCCGCCGATGGTCAGCGGCCTGTCGGTCTGCATGGATCGAGGGTACTCGCACAAACGTTCGGTTCGGCTTTACCATCGTCGTATGCCCATCTGCGTAAGCGAGAAGATGGTGGACGCGGCCCACCGGCAGCTCCCCGGCGTCGCCAACCGGCAGCGCATCCGGTACGCCCTCGAAGCCGCCGTCGCCGAGATCCCCGAACCCGGACCGGTCGAGCTACCCGTCACCGCGCGGATCCGCGTCCAGGTGGACGAGGGCCAGCTGCTCGCCGACGCCCAAGCAGCCCTCGACGAGGCCCGGCGTGGCCCGAACCGGATCCTGTGGTCGCCGTTCGCCTGGGACGAACCGCACGTCACCGAAGACGGCCTCGAAGGCCCGGGCGTGACCGACGCCACCGGACAGGCCGAGATCACCGTCAACCGGCCGCAGGTGTACGCCGGGGTCAGCGAGATCTGCGCCGCCACCGGAGCCGCCCGCTCCACCGTCGCCGGATGGGTCAAGCACCGCCTCGACAACGGCATGCCCGAACCCGTCGCAGTCCTCGCGGCCGGACCCGTGTTCGACCTCGACGCGATCACCAAGTGGCACCGCGAATGGAAGGACGCGCGCTGATGGCGACGAACGATCTCGACGCGAACACGGTCAGCGATGTAGTCGGCGATCGCGTCCGCGCCAGGCGCAAGGCGTACCGATGGAAGGTGCAGAAGCTCGCCGAGCTCTGTGCACAGGCTGGTCGGCCGGAACTCACCGCCAACGCGCTCTATCTGCTTGAAGGCGGTCGCCATAAGGGCGGCAGGCGCACACGCCAGATCACCGTTGACGAACTCGTGGTGCTCGCCGACGTGTTCGGATGTCCTGTCGAGGATCTCCTGTTCCCGCGTCGTGCCGATTGCCGCCGCTGCCATGGCGAGCCGCCGTTCGGCTTCACCTGCAATACCTGCGGCGCGATCGGGGAACGCTGATGGCAGAGCAGCAGTCGATGCACGACGAATTGATGGCCATCGCGTCCCGCCTCGGATTCGCAAGTCAAGACCAGTCGGCGCACGAATTGCGGAAGACAGTTTGGGATTCCGCTCAGAAGATTCTTAATATCGCCATGAGCCTCGGCGGCGTAGAGGAATACCTGTCAGGCCGCCGGAGGGACTTCTGATGGCGGGCGGCGACATGACCCCCGGCCGCGCCCACACCACCGCCGAACTCCGCCGCCGCATCGTCGAACTCCGCGACGAAGGACTCGCGTTCCGCGACATCGCCGCCCACCCCGACGTGCAACGCGACGTCTCCGCAGTCTGGAACCACTACAACAAGGCCATGCGGCAGATCCCCGCCGCAGCCATCGAGGAACACGCCAAGCGCTGCGCCCTGCGCCTCGACGAGCAGCTACGCCGCATCGACATGGAACGCGAACTCCTCGAACCCATCGCCTTCGGCCACCACGTCCAGGTCTCCAACGGCGTCGTCGTACGGCCCATCACCGGCCGCGACGCCAACGGAAAGCCGACCTACGGCGACCCGATCGAAGACCCCGCACCCGTCATGGCCGCGATCGACCGGCTGCACAAGCTCGACGACCAGGAAGCCAAGCTCCTCGGCATCTACCCGAAGCAGGCCATCAGCGTCACGCGCGAAACCAGCGAGCTCGACGCGACCGTGATCAGCCTCATCACGCAGGCCAAGGCGGCCGCCGCCGAACGCGCGGCCAAGGTGAGGGAGCAGCAGGGCAAGTGACCATCACGGCCGAGCACGGCACCGAGGCGACGGGTTTCGACCTGGACGCCTACCTCGCCGACCTCGACCCCGCCCAGCTCGCCATCCCCGAATGCAGGCGGATCCTCTCGGCGCTGGACCCGCTCCTGTTCGCCCTCGTATATCTGCCGCACCACCTCGCGTCGAAAGAAACCCGCGAGCAGATCAGCATGTCCGCGTTCCACCTCGAACTGTGCGACTGGGCGCTCACGTTCGCCCGACCCCAGCACGGCGAGGCCGAGGAACGCTCCGCCTGGGTCGCACCCCGCGGCTCCGGCAAATCCACGTGGGGCTTCCTGATCCTGCCGCTGTGGGCGCTCGCACACGGCCACCGCCGGTACATCGCCGCGTTCGCCGACTCCGGCAACCAGGCCCAACAGCACCTCATGTCGTTCAAGCTCGAGCTCTCGACGAACCGGCTGCTGCGCGAGGACTACCCGGACCTTGTCGCGCCGGCCACCCGCGGCGGCACGACGGTGGCGGACCGGCAGGACATGTACATCGCCGCCTCCGGTGTCGCGTTCACCGCGAAGGGCATCGACTCCAGCACCCTGGGCGCGAAGATCGGGCATCAGCGGCCGGACCTCATCCTGTTCGACGACATCGAGCCTGATGAGGCGAACTATTCGCCGTACCAGAAGGACCAGCGTCTGAAGTCCGTGCTCCAGGCCGTGCTGCCGATGAACCTGAACGCGGTCGTCGTGTTCCTCGGCACCACCACCATGCAAGGCAGCATCATCCACGACATCGTCCGCCAGTCCTACGACACCGAGCCCCCCGCCTGGCCGCGCGAAGAGAACATCGCCGTGCACTACTTCGCCGCGATCCTCCAAGACGAGGACGGCAGCGAGCGCTCCCTGTGGCCGCAGCGCTGGTCCCTCGCCTACCTCACCTCGATCCGCAACACCGCCTCCTACAAGCTGAACTTCGAGAACAAGCCCGTCAGCTTGGGCGGCTGGTGGCAGCCCGGCGACATCAAATACGGGCGCCTCGAGGGCTACGACCGGATCGCCATGTTCGTGGACGGCGCGGTCACCGCGAAGGCCACCAGCGACGAGACCGGCATCACGATCCTCGGCCTCTCCCTCGCCCAGAAGCGGATCTACATCCTCGAGGCCATCGGCGTGCGGCTCACGGGCGAACCACGCCGCCGCAAAATCTTGGACCTGTGCGAGATCCACGACGTGGACTACGTCATGGCCGAAGCCAACCAGGGCGGCGACCTCTGGTTCACCGAACTGCACGACATGCCGATCCCCGTACGCACCTTCATGCAGAAGGAACCCAAGCCCGTCCGCATCCGGCGCCTGCTCGCCCTCTACCAGCGTGCCGGCGGCCGGATCCTGCACACGAAACCCCTGCCGCAGTTGGAGAACCAGCAGGCCTCCTACCCGAACCTGCTGCACGAGGACGTCCTCGACTCCGCCGCCGCCGGGGCCGAGCACTTCACGGCCCTGCTGTTCGCCAACGGCCCCGCCCAGTCGCGCGGCCGCGCCGCCGTCACCCAGTTCTCCTACCGGTAAGGAGCCCGCCCCGATGCCTCTCGACGGCGAATACCAGCTGCCGCCCGACTCCACCCTGTTCGGCACGTCCCTCGCGGCGCTCCCGCGCGATGACCTCGACCTGGCCCTGACCGAGATCACCGCTGCGCTCGACGGCTACCAGCACGCCGAGGAGTACGACTCGGTCAACCTGTGGGAGCAGAACATGCTCTCCCGCGAGGGCCGCACCCTGCGGCAGGCGGATATCGAGTTCGACCCGAACTTCTGCTCCCCGGTCATCGACGCGGTCAACGACCGGCTGCTGATCTCCTCCATCACCGCGACCGCGGGTGCCGTGACCGACGCCGCAGCCACCGACGCCGCGACCGGGCTCGTGCAGCAGGTCGTCGAGGCGAACGAGCTCGACACCCGCTACCGGGAGTGGAACAGGAACGCCCTGCGGGACGGCGACGCGTACGTCATCGTGTGGCCCACCGAGACGCCCGAGGTCGGCGTGGAGCTCTCGGATGACCGGGATGTGACCGGCGCCGGGCAGGCGACCGTCGTCGACGGCGTGAACATCACCTACGCGGACCCGCGCAACTGCCGCATGTTCTACGACCCGGAGAACCCGCGCAGGAAGCTGTTCTTCGCGCAGATGTGGCAGATGCAGCTCAAGGGCGAGAAGAAGCCGCGGATCCGCATGAACCTGTTCTATCCGGACCGGATCGAGAAGTGGATTTCGGCGCCGGGCGACAAGCAGAAGGCGGCGAAGGAGTTCACGCCGTTCCTCGACCCCGACTTGGACGACGACAACGACTACCCCGGTTCCGGCGCGGACTCGGACGGCGACGCCGCGGCCGCGAGCAGCTGGCCGATGCCGAACCCGTACGGGCAGGTCCCGGTCTTCCACCTGCGCACCGCCTACGAGTACGGCAAGCCCGAGCACAGGAACGCGTTCGCCCTGCAGGACGGCATCTCCAAGCTTGTCGAGATGCTGATGGTCACGGTCGAGTTCAACGGCTACCCGCAGCGCTACGCGATCCAGCAGGCCGACTCCCTCGGCACCCAGTCCATCCGCGAGGACCCGCTCGCCGAGCACTCCCCGGCGGACTGGGACCACGACTTCACCGAGACCGCCCTGTCGACCACCTCGATCGTCTCCGGCGCCATCTCGAACGAGACCGGCAGCAACTACGAGGCCAACCCCGGCGGAATGCAGGTGTTCAAGGGCTTCGAGACCGTCTCGCAGTTCCAGTCCGCGAACCCCGCGGCGTTCCTGGACCCGCTCAAAGAGTTCATCACCGGTATCGCGAACACCACCTCGACGCCGATCTGGAAGTTCTCGGGCCTCGGCTCGCAGACCCCGTCCGGTGAGGCGCTGCGCATCGCCGAGCAGCCGCTCGTCCGCAAGATCGAGGACCGGATGGCGATGTTCGGCGGCGTGTGGCGCGACGTGTACGAGTTCGCGCTCGCCATCCTCGGCCACGGCGTCAAGGTGCAGATCCAGTGGGCGAACCCGGCGACGAACGACCTCAAGGAGACCTGGGACCTCGTCCAGCAGAAGGTATCCGCCGGCATGCCGCGGGAGATCGCGTTCATGCAGGCCGGCATCCCGGAGGCGCAGGCGGCCGAGTGGGCGAACACCTACTCGACGTTCTTCGCCGAGGCCGAATACCAGCAGGGCAGGGCGAAGATGTATTCGGCGCAGGCCGACCTACTCACCCAGCAGGCCATCGCCGCGAAGATCGCGAACGGGATGCCGGAGCTCGTGGCGTGGGTCGAGGCCGGATACGCCGAGGCCGAGGTCGACGGGTGGCTGACCGACAACGAGCAGCAGAACTCCCTGTCGCGGAAGATCGGCATGTTCGGGCAGATCACTGCCGGGCTCCAGCAGCTCGGCCTCGCCATCGGCCTGAACGTCATCAGCGAGGAGGGCGCGAACGCGATCGTCACGCAACTGTTCGGAGACCTGCTGCCGGAGCTGCCGCGCGCGGTCTACGAGACCGAACCGGAGGACGAGCCGACCGACGAGCAGCCTGAGGGCGAGTTCCCGCAGCTGATCACGACGGCGCCGGCGCGGACCGAGGACGGCGGCTACGACATGCCGCCCGGTTTCGCCACCCAACTGCCGCCCGGATCGGTGCCGCCCGCTCCGATCCCGCCGCAGGACCGGTAGCCGATGACCGTGCTCGCTGACCGGGATCAGGTCGATGCGGAAGCCCTCGCGCTGGAATTGGCCAGCGCGAGGCGGGTCACGCGCGCCCTGCGGAAGGTCACGGCACGGATCGCGACGATTGCGCTGCTGGAGGCGGCGAAGGCGCGCGCGTCGTCGTCGGGGCAGTTGACCCCGGCGCAGCAGCAGGCCGCGCGTACCGCGCTGAATGCGGCCATCGCGGGCCTGACTGTGGACGTGGCGGCCGAGACGACTGCGGCTGTGGCCCGGGCCGTGGCGCTGGCGTTGCGGCAGGAGACGGCGCTGCTGCGCTCGCTGGGTCTGAACGAGAAGGCGATCCGGCTCCGGCTGGCCGATCCCGTACTCTCCCAGGCCGGCCAGTCCGCGGAGCGTGTCCTGCGCGATGCCGTCGGGCGGCTCGCGCAGGCCGTGGGAGCGCCGCTAGCGTCCCCGGCGGCACTGGAGGAGGTCGCAGCCCGCGCCGGGTCCGTGGTGACCGCGCTCGAGCGGAACACGCGGTTCCTGACGAACCGGGCGCTGAACGACACGACGCGTCAGATCGCGGGCGAGGCCACGCAACTCGTCGCGCCCTCGCCGACGTTCGGCGAGCCGCCACTGTCGACCAACGGCCGGGCGCCGCTCGTACGCACCGGCCTCATGGTCGTCTGGGTCGCCGAGCGCGACGCCTGCCTGACCTGCCTCGCCCTGTCCGGGCATGTCTCCGACCCGAACATCGGTGTCGGGTTCGACGAGTTCGCCACCTTCTCCCCGCGGCCCGCACCGGCCGTGTGGCCGCCGGGGATGCCGCTGATGGGACCCCCTCGTCACCCGAACTGCAGGTGCAGGCTGCGGATCATCACCGCCGACAACGCCGCCGTGCCCGACGCGCTCCGGCGCGAAGCAGAACGCAGTGTTGCGCGCGGCTGGTCCGGCCACGACTCGCGCCGCTCCCGCCTCGCCGCCGACCGGCTCGTACGGCACGCCAACCGGCTCCCGCGGACCGTCAACGAGCGCGCCGCCAAAGACGTTGCGCGCGGCTCGTTCTCCACACGCCACCACCCGATCGCCGCGCACCTGCGCGGTGACTAGCCCTCGAAGGAAGGCACGACCATGGCAGAACAGACCAGCGAGCAGCAGCCCGGCGCCGTGACGGGCGAGGGTGACGCCCTCGACGAGCTCGACGCAGCCCTCGGAGGCGACGCAGCCGAGCAGGGCGAAGGCCAGGGCGAGGAATGGGCGCCGCCCACCCGCGAGGAGTGGGAGGCGATGCAGGCCAGCCTCGAGGCCGAGAAGGGCAAGCTGACGCGCGCCCGCAACCAGGCCAAGCGTCTGCGGGAAGGCCGTGCCGCACCCGCGGGCCAGCAGCAGGGGGCGGGCGAAGGCGAGGGCCAGCAGGCTGGGCCGGACCCGCAGCTCGCCGTCTGGCAGCAGCGCGCCGTGCGCTCCGCCGCCAAGGCCCAGCTCCTCGAGCGCGGCGCCGACGCGGACATGGTGGACCTCGCGCTCGCGCGGCTGCGCAGCGAGCAGATCGAATTCGACGGCGAGGACGAGCCGATCCTCGAGGACTGGCTCGACGAGATGGAGGAGCGCTACCCGAAGCTGTTCGCCAAGGCGCTGGCCGGAATGCCGACCGCCACCGGGCCGCGACAGGTCGGGCGCGTGGATCAGGGTAGGGCGGCCGCGCGGCCCGCGCCGCCGAAGCTGTCCCTCGGCGAGCAGATCATCGCCAACTCGGAGGCCGCTCGCATCCGGGCGCGCCGCGGCTGATCGCAGCCCCTCGCACAAATGTGCGAAAGCGCGTATCATCCGAACTGATCGCCGAGCCCGAGTGCAGGCGGTCCGATCGGGCCAGAGCGCCCGCTACAACTTCAGCACGAACAACCGTGCGCATGGCAGAGGCCGGCCGGTTTCAGGAAGCTCCTGAACCGGCCGTCCGCCGTTTCGGGAGGAGACGACTCCCGGAAGGCGCCCTTCAGTGGCAGCAGCAGATTTCTCCGCCTGGACCCCCGTGATCTGGGATGACCAGGTCGTCCAGCGTGAGGTGCAGCCGTCGGTCATCTACGACGTGGCGCGCACCATGAACATGGTCAGCAACACCTACGAGATCCCGCGCTTCGTCGGCGCGAACGTCTCCGGCGGCTCGACCCTGACCGACGACACCAACAACGGTGACGTCGCGAACCTGTACTCCTACCAGTTCAACGGCAAGTTCACTCTCGACGAGGCCCAGGTCGAGGACTCGCCCGCCGACGTGGTGGCCGCGAACACGTACGAGTGGATGAACTCCTTCCACATGGCGTACGACAACGCGTGCCTGGGCGTCTCGGCCGCGCGCAGCACGACCGTCGGCAACTTCCAGCCGTTCAACTCGGTGTACTACACCGTCGGCCAGAACGACTCCGACGTCGGCTACGTCGCGAACACGAACTACGTGAAGACCGGCTCCGGCGGCCTGACCTACGACTTCGCGTCGCAGGGCCTGGGCTTCGTGGAGAACACGCGGTTCTTCAACGAGGCCAACGGCGTGGTCATCATGCACCCGTCGCTCAAGCGCTCGATCCGCGGCATCAAGGACGGCCAGCAGCGCCCGATCTTCAACGAGTCGACGGCGGGCTTTCCCGGCGGCGGCATGCGCCCGCAGTATTCGCTGTTCGGCATCCCGGCCTACTTCAGCTTCGGCGCGATCGTCTCGGCGAACTTCCAGGGCCCGCTCGGCGGCGCCGCGACCGGCAACCCACTGATGGTCTTCGCGAACCGGCAGATGCTCGTGCGCGGCGACCGGATCCCCCCGCAGGCGCAGTTCATCAACGCCAACATCAACATCTCGGCGTTGCAGCACACCCTGCAGTTCCGTGCCCGTCAGGGCTTCTGCGCGACCGTGCCGCAGGCGTTCGGCGTGGTCGAGGTCGGCGCGTAACACCGCTGTCCGGGTGCGTCCGCGTCGAGGGCCGCGGACGCACCCCCACCAGCCATCGATCGGCGAGGAAGGGGTGAAGGATGGCGACGACCGTCAACGGCGAGCTGGTCAACCCGGCCGTCGGCGCGCTCGCGAACGCCTCCGTCGCGCTCACC
>Ga0310811_10000491_pt1 | contig 51588 bp, 46 predicted proteins | sample YCmetagenome_FD_207642 | JGI IMG/M metagenome (GOLD analysis project Ga0310811, IMG submission 207642) | Soil microbial communities from experimental microcosm in Duke University, North Carolina, United States - YC | ecosystem: Engineered > Artificial ecosystem > Soil microcosm > Unclassified ... | reverse complement strand
CGGTGCCCCAGTAGGCCTGGTCCGCGGACAGGAACCGCCAGCCGAGGGTGGGAACCACGAGCAGGGTGATCGGGGACCGCAGCGCGGCGAACCCGGTGACGGCGAGCATGAGAACGACGGTGACGACCTTCGTTTCCGGAGTGATGAAGCGAAGCACGGTCTGCGGCAGCCCGAATAATCCGCCGTCGAAGGCGCTTGAGATGGAACCGCTGTACGTGTAGCTACCGCCGCGGCTGAAAGCGGGGATGATCAGTTCAACCTCGAGGATCGACCCCAGAACTCCGGTGATCGCGGCGGCAGCACCGAGTCGGCGTGCCCCGTGGAAGGCTATGTACACGCCTATTGCGGCCAGAGTGAACCCGAGGTCTTCTTTGACGAGGAGCAGGGGCAGGCCCCAGGCGACGGCGGCGCGCCAGCGGCGGTGCGCGAGGGCGGTGGTGCTGTAGGCGAGCATCGGGACGGCGAAGGCGACTTCATGCACGTCGAATCCGGCGGCCGAGGCGATTCCCCAGCTCAGCCCGTAGCCGGCGCCGACCACCAGGGCGGTGCGGCGCCCGCAGGCCTGCGCGGCCCAGCGCACGAGCGGCACCGCGGCGACCGCGAGCAGCGCGGCCTGCGTGATCAGCAGCGTGTACACGGTCGGGAAGATCCGGTAGGCGGGGGCGATGAGCGCCCAGATGGGGGAGAAGTGGTCGCCGAGCTCGTCGAAGTCCGTGCCCTTCAGCGGCACGATCGGCAGGTGACCGTACGCGTAGGAGCGGACCGTTTCGTCGAAGATGCCCAGGTCGAAGCCTCCGGTCATCATGCGCTGCTGGTCGCGCACGGCGAGGGCGGCGTACAGAAGGAAAAGAGCCCCCGCCAGGCTCCAGGCGAGCGGGCTGCCCGTGCCGCCGGACCGGATGCGGATGGGTGTGCGCGGGCGTACGGGGGCGAAGGTCATCGTCATGGTGGCCGTCCTTTCGGTCGGTGACCACCCTGTGCGGCGTGCGCTGACGCGAAGCTGACCGTTCCTGACGGCGTCGTCAGGAAGTCGGCCGGGTGCCGTGCGATCCTGAGACGCATGAGGTTGTTGGTGATCGAGGACGAGCGCGAGCTGGCGTACGCGCTGCGACGTGGGCTGAGCGCGGAGGGATTCGCCGTCGATCTCGCCCACGACGGCCGCGAGGGGCTGTGGATGGCGCGCACCGGGGAATATGCCGGGATCATCCTCGATCTGATGTTGCCGCAGCTCAACGGATACAAGCTGTGCCAGACCCTGCGCCGAGAGCAGATTGAGACCCCGATTCTGGTGCTCACGGCCAAGGACGGCGACTATGACCAGGCGGAGGCGCTCGATACCGGCGCCGACGACTTTCTGACCAAACCGTTCTCCTATCTCGTGCTGCTCGCGCGCGTTCGGGCTCTGCTGCGCCGCGGGCGCAGCGGCGGATCGCCCTTGCTCGCGGTGGGCGATCTGGTGCTCGACGTGGCCGCGCGCACGTGCCTGCGGTCGGGGACGCCCGTACGGCTCACGCCCCGGGAGTTCGCCATCGCCGAGGTGCTCGCCCGCAGGCCGGGCGAGGTCGTGTCCAAGACCGAACTGCTGCACCACGTCTGGCCGGGCGAGGCCGAGGACGTCAATCTCGTCGAGGTGCGCGTGAGCGGTCTGCGACGCAAGATCGATATCGCGTTCGGTCGCGACTCGCTGCGCACCGTGCGCGGACTCGGATACCGGCTGTTGGACGACCGTGCGACCGCGGGTTAGGCTGCCGCGCTCGGTCCGCGCGCGCACCGCGCTGGCGGCAGCCCTCGCGTCCGTGTTGCTATTCGCCACCGCCGCCTGGGAGATGCGGCGGGTGGCTTATGACCAGCAGATGCGCGAGGCGCGCAGCGACGCGCAGCAGCAGGCCACGTTGCTGCTCAGCAGTACGACGGCCACCAGTTGGCCGACGGGCGATCAATGGGGCAAGTACCCCTACGAGTTGGTCGCTTCCGGCGGGCTGCTCTCCTCGAGCAGCCAGCTCAAGGCGTTCGAGGCGGGTGGGAAGGCGTTCATGCCGCTTCCGCCTACTGCCGCCCAACTGCCCTATGCCGGCTCGTTCGCCGCGGTGTTCCCGTCCGGCGCCGCCTCCCCGCTGGCCGGCACGGCCGTGACCGCTGTCAGCGCCGCTGTCCCCGTGAGTGATCTGCACGCGTCGGCGAGCGCGTCCGTCGCCATGCCCGGTGGTGGCGCAAAGGACAGGACGGTGCGCGCGTACGTCTTCGTTACGACCGGGCCTGCCGACGCGGCGGTCGCGGCGCTCGACCGCGTGCTCTACCCGGCTGTACCCGTGGCGGTGTCACTTGTGGCGTTGGTTGCCTATCTCGCCGTCCGCCGCGCGCTGCGGCCGGTCGAGCAGATCAGAGCCCGCACGGCGGCGGTCACCGCGACCGATCCGCATGAGCGGGTGGCCGTGCCGCGGACCGGCGATGAGGTCGCGCGCCTCGCCGGAACCATCAACGCCACGCTGGAACGGCTGGAGGCCGCTTCGCGCATCCAGCGCCGCTTCGTCGCCGACGCGGCGCACGAACTCCGCAGTCCGCTCGCCTCCCTGCTCGCCACGCTGGAAGTCGCGCAGGCCTATCCGGAGCGGGCGGACTGGCCCGAAACAGTGGCGGTCGCGGCCCTGCAGGCGCGACGCCTGCAGGCGTTGTCCGACGACCTGCTCCTGCTCGCCCGGCTGGATGCGGCCCCTGATGCGTCAGTGGCGGCGAGTCCCCTGGACCTCACCGAACTGGCTTGCGAGGTGGCCGCCGACTTCGCCGCGCGACGCATCGAAGTGACAGTGCTCGACGGGGCCGATGGTGCGGTGGTTGTCAACGGCCAGTCGGTGCGGCTCGAACGGATGCTGCGCAACCTCGTCGACAACGCCGTTCGCCACGCCCGCACGCGCGTCGACATCTCCGTGTCAGCGGACGACCGCGACGGCGTGCTCACCGTCGAGGACGACGGGCCCGGCATCCCCCCTGCGGAACGGGAGCGAGTGTTCGACCGGTTCACCCGCCTCGACGCCGACCGCTCTCGGGACACCGGAGGGGCAGGGCTCGGCCTGGCCATCGCCCGCGAGATCGCCGAACGCCACGGCGGGACGCTTCAGGTGGCCGATTCCGACGGCGGCGCGCGCCTGAGCGCACGCATCCCGCTCGCCCGCTGATGGACGCTCCGCACGGTCCGGGCTCGCGCGGACCGTGGATCGCGAGGCCTTCGCGGCGCCTGGGGCGCCGAATGCCAACCCGGCGCCAACCCGCGGGTTGACGATCACGGCGCTGACCTTCGCCTAGCTTGGGCGGCAGGCGGCGAGACGCGCCGCCGGCACGCGGAAGGAAGCCCACATGAACGTCAACACAGCCGCGAACGTCCTGCTCATCGCGGCGGCCGTGGTCTGGATCCTGGCCAAGCAGATCAGGCCCGCCCCGGTCAAGACCAGGATGATGGTGGCGGCACCGCTGGTCATGGCGTACTTCGGCATCAAGGAGACGCCGGTCTCGACCTTGAAGTCGACCGCCGACCTGGGCTTCATCGCGGTAGGCGCGCTCTTCTCGATCGGGCTCGGCCTGTGGCGCGGTACGACCATCCGGGTGTGGCGCGGGGAGGACGGCCGGTGGTGGCGGGCGGGCTCGAAGTACACGCTCCTGCTGTGGGGCGCGCTGCTGGTCGTCCGCGCTCTGCTGGCCGGGGCCGCGGACGCGACCGGGCACAAGGCGGCCGACGGCCTCGGGCCGATTCTCTTCTCGCTGGCCTTGAGCTTCGCGGCGCAGAGCGTGGTGACGGCTATGCGGATCTCGGGCGCACCGGCAGCGGAAGGCTATCCGCAGGCCGTACCGCTGCACGTCAACGGCAGCACGCCCGTGGACGCGGCCCCGTGGACGCGGCCGGCTTCGCAGTCGTGGCCGTCGCGACACGAGCGGATCGCCCAGCGACGTGACGCCCGGCGGGCTCGGCGCGGACGGCGATAGCCGCCGTCAACCCAGGGGTTGACGGCGAACGCCAACCCCGATGCAACCCGCAGGCCGACGATTCCCGCCCCCGGAAGAACGATCCTCGAAGCATGACCACTACGGATTACCTCATCGCAGCCGCCCTGATCCTGCTCGTCGTCCCGCAGATCCGCGGGACGCGGCTGACACTCCGCAACCTCGTGCTGCCGGTCGTGCTCGTCGCCGCGGCCGCCGCGTACTACCTCAAGTCCGTCCCGACGCAGGGCCACGACACCCTGCTGTACGTGGTGTGCGTCGGCGGTGGGGCGCTGCTCGGCGCCGGATGCGGGCTGGCCACCCGGTTCGTCAAGGACCGCGAGGGTTTCGTGGTCGCGAAGGCCGGCCTCGTGGCCGCGGTTCTCTGGATCGTCGGAATGGCCGCGCGTACCGGCTTCGAGTACTCGGCGACGCACAGCGGGGCGCAAGCGATCGCCGACTTCTCCCGCAGCAACTCGATCACCGGCGCCGACGCGTGGACCGCGGCGCTGCTGCTCATGGCGCTCGCTCAGGTGCTGGTGCGGCTGGTGACGATCCGGGTGCGGGCTCGCGCGCTGCAGAGCCGGGCCGGAGAGCTTGCGCGGGCTTGATCGCGTGGCCGCCGACTGGCTCGATGCGAGTTCCCGCGTCCGGCAGATCCGGACCCGCTCCCGCGGGTCCGGATCGGCGTCCGGCACGCCGCGCCGCACACCGGCCCCTATCATTCAGTCCATGACCTCGGCACCTGGTCGGACACCCACGGGCGTCAGCCCGAGGCTCGCTGTGGCGATGGCCCGTGCGCGGGACCGGAGGGACCAGTGGAGCGCACGGCTGCGCCCGGTCCTGTGGGCCGTCGCGGCCTGCGTACTGATCGCCGGCCTGCGCGGCACGCCGGCTCCTGGCTGGTCGGGCCCCGGCCTCGGGGTGACGATCGCGCTCGCCGGCTGCCTGCTGCCGATGGTGGTGGCCGCGGCCAACCGCTGGCCGCTGGAATCCCCCGTCCGCTGCGCCACGCTGCCGCTGGTCGTGGGCGCCTTCGGCGTCGCGCTGGCGGCTCAGCAGTCGAACGGTATCGCCACTCTGCCGGCGTCGGTCGCGGTGTTGACCGGGTTCCTGTACCTCCACCCGCGTACGGCCGTGGTCATCGGTACCGCGATCACCGCCGGCCTGTTCGTCGCCGACTTGCAGGGAGTGGCGCACCGGAGCGTGACGGACGCGTTCACCATGGTGCTGTTCTGCGGGGTGCTGGCGGCGATGGCGTGGTGCATGCGGCAGGCCGGGCTGGCGACCGATCGGGCGGAACTGCTACTGGCCCAGTTGGAGGACGCCCGGGAGGCGGAGGCCGCGGCGGCGGCGGTGGCCGAACGCACGCGGATCGCGCAGGATCTGCACGATGTTCTCGCTCAGTCCCTCTCGGGCCTGGCCATTCAGTTGGAGGCCGCCCGGCGTATGGCGCGACGTCATGACACCGACGAAGCACTGCGCCAGGTGATCGAGAGTTCTGGTCGTCTGGTCAAGGAGGGCATGGCCGAGGCGCGGCGGGCTGTGAGCGCGTTGCGCGGGGAGGGCGTGCCCACGGTTGACCGGCTTGCCGAACTCATCGAGCGATATCGCGACGACCTGGGCCTCGACGTCACGCTGACCACGACCGGAGCTGCCCGCGATCTGCCGGTGGACGCCGGGATGGCGTTCTACCGCGGTGTGCAGGAGGCGCTGACGAACGTGGCGCGTTACGCGCAAGGCTCGAGTGCGCGCGTCGCGTTGGACTACCGCGCGGATGTGACTGTCCTGACGGTCGAGGATCGGCGGCCGGGCTCAGAGGCGCCGGCCGAGCCCGTCGTGACCGGTTCGGGCCTGGGGCTGGTCGGGTTGCGTGAGCGGTTGGCGGAGGTCGGCGGCACGGTGAGTGCGGGCCCGACGAAGGACGGGTGGATCGTGCGCATGGAGGTCCGCGTATGACGGACGTGGAAGGATCGATCGTGCGCAGGGAGGCTGGGGTGGTCCGGGCGTGACAGGGGACGGAGACACTGCCATCAAGGTTCTGGTCGTCGATGATCAGCGGGTCGTGCGCGACGGGCTGGTGCTGCTGATCGGAATGCTCGAGGCGATCCAGGTCGTCGGCGCCGCACGCGACGGGGCCGAGGCCGTCCGGCTGGCCGAGGAACTGCGGCCCGACGTCGTTCTGATGGACCTGAACATGCCCGTGATGGACGGAGCAGCCGCCACCGCCGCGCTGCGCGAGCGCATGCCGCAGTGCAAGGTGCTGGTGCTGACCACCTACGCGGACGACGGCTCGGTCTTTCCGGCGCTGCGGGCCGGCGCGAGCGGCTACCTCACCAAGGACTCGGACAGCGACCAGGTGGAGACCGCGATCCGGAACGTCCATGAGGGGCGAACGTGGCTCGACCCGATCGTGCAGGAAAGGCTGGTAGCCGCGGCTCTGCAGACGGGTGCGGCGCCGGAGCGCACCGTGACCGAAGGCCGGGCCGACGCGGACGGACTGCCGGACGGCCTGACCCCGCGGGAGGCGGAGGTCCTCGCGCTGATCGCCGGGGGGCTCTCCAATGCGCAGATCTGCGACCACCTCGTGGTCAGCCCGGCGACCGTGAAGACACACGTCAACCGGATCTACGCGAAGATCGGCGCCCGCGACCGGGCCCAGGCGGTGCGCTACGCCTACCTGCACGATCTCATCGGCCAAGCGGCGGGGGAATAGCACGGTGGCCGCCTCGCCGGATCACCTCAGAGCATTCACATCTGCGGTGTAGCTCTCGAAAAGACTGATGACGCATCCTGGATTTGACAGTAGATCACAGAGAGGATTGCTCATCATGGTTGAGGTCGGTTCTGGTGAGGGTGCGCACGACGGTCTCGGAAACGGCGGCCTTCCGACCGCAGGGCCCGGCAATGCGGTGCCGCCGCGCGAGCCGTCCCAGCGCTCCGGCTTGTTCTCGCGCGCTCGGCCGCGGGTGATCGCGGCGGGGATCGCGGTGCTCGCCGTAGCGGGGATCGCCATCGGTTTCGTCGCGACCTCCGGGTCGTCCGGGAGCACGGGTACGGCTTCGGCCGGCGCCGCCCACGTGACCGCATCCGGATTCCCCGGCTCGGGCTCAGGGCAGGGGTCCAATGCCCGGACGACCAACCAGCCGGGGGGAACCGCGGGGACGGTCAGCGGCGTCTCCGCGTCGAGCTTCACCGTGAAGACGACGGTCGGCGAGACGGTGACCATCAACGAAGCCTCGGCAACCAGCTACGAGGACGCCTCCAGCGGCAGCGCCGAAGCCACAACGGCGAGCGCCGTCGTCACCGGGGCGAGCGTGCTGGTTCTCGGGACGGTGAACAGCACGACCGTCTCCGCCTCGCAGGTGACGATCGAGCCGGCGGGCAGCGCCTACACCACGGTTTCCGCAGATGTTTCCGCCGAGCAGAAGGGCCAGCAGAACACCTCGAAGTCGTACGGAACGATCCCCTCGGACTACACCGAGGGCCAGGGGACGATTGTCGACGCCTCCACCTCGGATCAGGCGGTCGCGGCAGCGCTGGCCGAGTACCCGGGCGGAATCGTCGACCGCGTCGTCCAGCTGTCCGACGGCGACTACGAGGTCCACGACATCGGCACCAACATCCACCACGTCTTCGAGAATTCGAGCTTCCAGGTGATCGGCGCCAACTGACCGGTCGTCCGGATGCCGCGCTTTCCGTGAGTTGTGCGCAGTCGAGCAGACAGCGGAGCAATGACACGGACAGCGGCGGCACGCCGCGGACCCCGCCTGCGTGGGATCGATCTCAGGTGCCTTGCACCCCCTCGAGCAGAGCGTCGGCGAGCGCCGTGGCTGCCGGCGAGGTTGATGCGTGGACGGACTCGGCGAGCCCGAGTGTCCACGTGATCACGGGAGTGACAGCCACGGACCGCAGGTCTGTGTACCGGCCGGCGGGAGAGAACGGCATGAGCGTGAGGCCGAGATGGTTGCGCACCAGCCCTGCGGCCGTGTCGTAGTCGGCGACCTCGTAGGGTGTGTTGGGTGCGATGCCGGCGGCCTCCATGGCCTCGTCCGTGCGTCGGCGGATGCCCCACCCCGCGGCGAAGCTCACGATCGCCTCTCGCGCCAGCTCGGTGAGGTGAACACTCTGTCGTGACGCCAGCCGATGGCCCGGCCAGCAGAGCAACACCAGCGGTTCCCGGGCGATCGTGCGAAGCGTCACGCCTTGCGGTACCGCGCCGGCCGCCACGAGGGCGAGATCGAGGGTGCCGTCGGCCAGGGCGGCCAGGTGCCCGGTGGTGCCGGCCACGCTCTGGCGTAGCCGTACCGAGACCAGCGGATACCGCGCGTGGAAGCGGCCGAGTGCGCCCGGCAGGTCGAGTGGTCCGGACGAAAGCAGGGTACCGAGGTCGACGCTCCCACTGAGCTGTCCGCGGAAGTGGGAGATCGAGCCTTTCGTGCGCCGCGCGGCCGCCAGGGTTCGGCGGGCCTCCGCGAGGAAGACCTCGCCGGCCGCGGTCAGCTTGACCGGATACCGGCTCCGATCGAGCAGCAGGACCTCGAGCTCCCGTTCGAGCTTCGCGATCGCGGTCGATACGGCCGACTGCACCACGTGCACCCGTTCAGCGCCGCGGGAGAAGCTGCACTCCTCCGCGACGGCGACGAAATACTCCAATTGGCGCAGTTCCACGCGTCGCCTCGCCCTCTTATGCCGTATCGAGATCAAGTCTATCGAAATCATTCGTTGGACAAGATAACCCCCTCGGTCCGATGCTCGAAACACAGGCAGCGGGCTCCGAGCGAAGGGAGACGGGCGATGCCGCTCGATCTGACAGAAGAGACAATCACCGGCGCGGTGGTGCAGACCTTCGACGGCGCCGCCGACGCGCGGATGCGCGAGGTGTTCGCGGCTCTGGTGCAGCACCTGCACGATTTCGCCCGCGACGTGCGCCTGACCAGCCAGGAGTGGTTCACCGCGATTGATTTCCTGGAGCGGGTCGGCAAGCTGAGCAGCCCGACCCGGCAGGAATACGTGCTGCTGTCCGACATCCTCGGGCTGAGCGTGCTGGTGGACCAGATCAACCACGGGAGTGGCAGCGCCACCGATTCGACCCTGCTCGGACCCTTCTATGTCGAGGGGCGACCGCGCTTGGCGAACGGAGCGGACATCTCCGGCGGTGTCGCGGGCGTACCGCTCTTCGTCACCGGCGCGGTCGTGGATGAGGAGGGAAACCACATCGCCGGCGCGCACGTGGACACGTGGCACAGCGACGGTGAAGGGTTCTACGACGTCCAACAGGCCGAGAAGCTCGGCGACAAGCCCGCCATGCGGGCGCTGTTGACCACCGACGAGAACGGCCGGTTCTGGTACCGCTCGATCGTCCCTCGTTTCTACCCGGTGCCGACGGACGGGCCCTGCGGCGAGATCCTGCGCGCCGCCGGGCGCTCGCCGATGCGGCCCCAGCACATCCACTTCTGGCTCCATGCCGAAGGCCATGAGCCGCTGGTCACCATGCTCTTCCGCAAGGATGACCCCTACCTCGAGCGCGACGCGGTGTTCGGTGTGAAGCGCTCGCTCGTCGTCGACTTCGTCCAGCACGACGCCGGGGAGACGGCGCCGAACGGTGAGCGCATGGCCGAGCCGTTCCAGACGGTCGAGTGGACCTTCACCCTCGCCGCCACGCCCGCCTCAGCCTGAGACTCCTTATAAAGATTGGAACATTCGAGTGCGTGCTCTGCGTTTCGACAGGTTCGGCGGTCCCGAAGTCCTCGAGGTCGCCGAAGTCCCCGATCCGGTCCCGGCCGCCGGAACAGCGGTGGTCGCCGTTCGGGCGGCGTCGGTCAACCCCTCCGACGTCAAGAACGTCGCCGGGGTGATGGAGGGGACTGTGCTGCCGCGCGTGCCCGGCCGCGACTTCGCCGGGCTCGTGGTCGACGGGCCGCGCGCGTGGCGGGGCGTCGAGGTGTGGGGCACGGGAGGTGACGTCGGCTTCACTCTCGACGGCTCGCACGCCGAATACATCCACGTTCCGGTCACCGCGCTGGCCCGCAAGCCCGAGCGGCTGAGTTTCGAGGAGGCGTCAGCGGTCGGGGTCAATTTCGTCATCGGCTGGCTGGGGGCGGTGGAGACCGCACGGCTGCGGGAAGGCGAGACCGTGGTCGTCATCGGGATCTCCGGTGGCGTGGGTGGCGCGGTGGCGCAGATCGCGCGGAGCCGTGGCGCGCGGGTGCTCGGCGTGGACCGCGTCCCTCCGGTCGACGGCAGTCCGGCGGCGGAGATCGTGGAGGAGTTCATCCCGTTCGACGGCGATGCCGACGCCGTCGCGGCCAAGGTGCGCGCACGGACCGGCGGGAGAGGGGCCGAGCTGGTCTACGACGCGGTCGGGGGCGTGACGACGCCGGCCGCACTCGCTTCACTCGCGCAACGGGGCCGGCTCGTGGTGATCAGCTCTGTCGGCACCCGCGAAATACGGATCGACCTCCCGGACTTCTACCACGGCGAGTTCCAGATGCTCGGCGCGGACAGCCGCAAGCTCGACGCGAGCGAGTCGGCCGCAAGGTTGACCATGCTGGCCCCCTACTTCGAGCGCGGCGACTACCGGCCGTTGCCTGTGGCGCACAGCTTCAGCCTCGACGAGGGGCAGAAGGCGTACCGGGCGGTGGCGGACGGGCTTCCCGGCCGCGCCGTCATCGTTCCCTGATCCCCCTCGAAAGCGAAAGGCGAGAACATGACTCGTTGTGTAGGAGCCCGGATCACCGTCCTCGACGAGAACTTCATCGACATCCTGCTGCCCTCCACGCCACCCATCCGCCGATACAACATGGACCAGCACTTCAGCGCCCGGTACGGCGAGCTTCTCGCGGAGAACGGGCTCTGCTTCCTGGTGGAGACGTTCACCAGCGCAGGCGTCACCTCGATCCTGTTCGACGCCGGCCTGACCGCTTCAACGGTGCTGCACAACGCGCGGCTGCTCGGCGTCGATCTGCACCAGGTCGACGCCCTCGTACTCAGCCACGGCCATCCCGACCATTTCGGGGGCATCAACGGTGTGCTGGAAGCGATCGGCCATCCGACGCCGGTCGTCGTGCACCCGGACGCCTTCAATCCGCGCATGATCGTCCGGCCGCACGTGACGCTGCCGATGATCAATATCGGGCTCACCCGCGAAGGCATCACTCGTTCGGGCGGGCACCTGATGGAGGCGCGCAATTCCATTCCGCTCGGACCCGGCCTGTACACGTCAGGTGAGATGCAGACGACGGCCGCCTTCGAATTGGAAGCGCCGGCGGGCCGGCTGTGCGTGCACGCGGACGGCAGTGTGGAGACCGACGACATCAACGACCACCAGGTTCTCGGTATCGACGTCGAGGGCCACGGCCTGATCGTCATCGATCCGTGCGGACACCGCGGCGTGATCAGTTCGGTGGCCCACATGCGCGAGGTCACTGGCACTGACAGGGTCTACGGCGTGCTCGGCGGCTTTCACACCGGCCACGCCGGGATCAGCGCGAATCGTATCGACAACACCGCCAAGGCGCTCGCGGAACTCGAGCCCGAGCTGGTGGCCCCGATGCACTGCAGCGGCTTTCGAATGAAGAAGGCGGTGTCGGATCTCGCCCCGGAGGCATTCCAGCTGATCACGGCGGGCACCGTCCTCACGGTCGGCGACGTGCCCCCGGACACCCGGGTATGGCGCTGACCAGGCGCCATATGAGATGAAAGGTCAACGATGACTTACAGGACCCTGGTCAAGGGTGGCATCATCTACAGCCTCGACCCGGACATCGGCGAGTTGCCGCGAGGCGACGTGCTGATCGAAGACGGGAAGATCGCGGCTGTCGCCGGCAGCATCGAGGCGTCTGACGCCCGGGTGCTCGACGCCGCCGGTCGGATCGTACTGCCGGGCCTCATCGACACGCATCGACACCTCTGGCAGGCGGCGCTTCGGCAGATCGCCGCGGACTGGACTCTCACCCAGTACATCGACCAGATGCTGCTCGGCTACGGCCCGCGCTTCTCGGCCGAAGACGTGTACGCGGCCGAACTGCTCGGGGCCATCGAAGCCATCGACGCCGGAGTGACGACGGTGATGGACTGGGCGCATATCATGTACAGCCCTGACCACGCCGACGAGGCGGTGCGAGGGTTGCGCGATGCGGGTGTCCGGGCGGTGTTCGGATACGGCAGCCCCGGAGGACCGCCCGCCGAATGGTATGCCGACGATGTGACGCGCGTCGCCGGCCGCCATTTCTCCTCGGACGACGGGTTGCTCACCCTCGCGCTGGCCAGCATGGGCCCCGAGTTCGGTGCCCTCGACGACGCGCTCGCGGACCTGGAACTGGCACGTCGTCTGGGTGTTCGCACGTCGATCCACGTAGGCGTCGGCCTGCTCGGGCAACGACGGTCGATCACCGAACTCCACCGGCGAGGGCTGCTGGGCCCTGATCTGATCTTCGTGCACTGCAACATGTGTACGGATGCCGAGCTGCGGCTCATCGCGGAGACCGGCGGCCATGCTTCGATCTCGCCGCGTGTCGAAATGCAGATGGGCCACGGCTATCCGGCGACGGGCCGGCTGCGCGCTGCCGGGGTGCAGCCCAGTCTGAGCATCGACGTGGTCTCCGGCGTCGGTGGCAGTGTGTTCGCCGAGATGCGCGGAACGCTCGAAGCCGAGCGCGGCATCGCACACCACACCGCGCTCTCCCGCGGCGAAGTGGTGCAGGAGTTGGGGATCACCACAAAAGACGTCGTGCGCATGGCCACGATCGAAGGTGCGCGGACTCTGGGACTCGACGACCGGATCGGTTCGATCACGCCCGGAAAGCAGGCCGACATCATCCTGCTCGACGTCGACCGTCCGAATCTGTCGCCGCTGAACAACCTGTCTGCGGCGATCACGCTCGCCGACAATGAGAACGTCGATACGGTGCTGATCGGCGGCCGGATCGTCAAGCAGGGCGGCCGAATCCTGGAGCACGACCTGGGAGCCGTGCAACGCGGGGCCGTCGCCTCGCGCGACCGCCTGCTCTCGGCCGCGGCGAAAGCCGAGGTGGCATCGTGAGCTCACGCGCCGCTGACCAGGTGTTCCTCAACGGTCTCATCTGGCCCGGTCGTCCCAGTCCCGGTGTGGGCGCCGGCGCGCCGAAGACCGCGCTCGCAGTGCGAGACGGCAGGGTCATCGCCTGCGGTACCGACGCCGAGGTCAGAGAGCTGGCCACGCCCGGCACGCCGGTGATCGATCTCGGGGGCCGCCGGGTCGTGCCCGGGCTGATAGACGGTCACATGCACGCCGTCCGCGGCGGGGCCACCTGGTCCAGCGAGCTTCGCTGGACCGACCTTCCCGACTTGAACGCCGCACTCGGCACGATCGGAGCGGCAGCGAAGCAGACGCCGGCGGGAGAGTGGATCCGTGTCGTCGGGGGCTGGCATCCATGCCAGTTTCCCGACGGCCGCGAGCCGACCCGCGGTGAGCTCGACGCGGTCGCGCCGGAACACCCCGTCTACGTGCAGGCGCTTTACGAGGTCGCCGTGCTCAACTCGGCAGCGCTGCGCGCGGTCGGACTCGACGCGGCGAGTGCCGACCCGCCGGGCGGTCATCTCGAGCGCGATCAGAGGACCGGTGAGCTGACCGGCCGGGTCTTCGGCATGGGCGCGTTCAATCACGTGCTGAGCGCGATTCCGTCGGTCACAGCCGAGCAGGAGCGCGAGTCGACGGCGGCCATGCTGAGGGATCTGCACGCGCTCGGACTGACCGGTGTCGTCGACGCGGGCGGATTCGGTATGCCGGCGGACCGATATGCGCCCCTGTTCGGTCTTCACCGCGACGGGGCGCTGACGATGCGGATGCGGCTGTTCCTGTCCGCGACGGAGCCAGGGCGTGAGCTGGAACAGCTCGAGGGCTGGATGCGGCACACTCCTCCGCGCTTCGGCGATCCGATGCTGCGCTTCCTCGGGCTCGGCGAGGTCGTTCATTTCGGCTGCCACGACTTCGAGGGGCTCGAGGACTTCGCTATCTCCGACGACGCTGCGGAAGAGCTCTTCCGGATCTCGCTGCGTGCCGCGGAGAACGGTTGGCCGATGAACGTCCACGCGGTGCTCGACGAGTCCGCGGAACGGATCCTGACCTGCTGGGAACGTGTCGACCGGCGCACTCCCATCGGCGGCCTGCGGTTTTCGCTTTCGCACGCCGACCGCATCAGCGTTCGGAACCTTCGGAGGCTCAAGGCACTGGGCGCCGGCGTCGTGCTCGACGACCACCAGGTCTTCAAGGCCGGCTTCTCCGAAGCGGCCTGGGGCCAGGCGGCGATGAGGGACGCTCCCCGAATCGAGGACATGTTCGCCGCCGGAGTGCCGGTCGCGGCGGGCACCGACGCGACGCGCGCATGCTCTCACAACCCCTGGCTTGCACTCTGGTGGCTGGTCACAGGCAAGTCCGCCGACGGCGTGCAGCGGCGAGACCCGCGTCATCGCATGTCGCGCGAACAAGCCCTCACCTGCTACACCGCGGGCAGCGCATGGCTCAGCTTCGAAGAGCGCACTCGGGGATCCCTCCTGCCCGGAGCACTCGCCGATTTCGCAGTTCTCAGCGAGGACTACTTCGCAATCCCGGAGGAGCGGATACCGCAGTTGTCCGCGGAACTGACCGTCGTCGGCGGCGAAACAGTGCACGCGACCGGGGCTGTCGGCTGATTCCAGGCGACGCTGTGCCGGACCGGGCCACGGGATGGCCGGTCCGGCACAGCCGTTTTCAGACGAGTGACACCGCTCGGACGGCCGACGATTCAACCGCAGGACAGCCGGAGCGTCAGTCAGGCGGAGGGTCAAGCCCCCGAGCGGCGCCATCTACATCCGCACAGTCAGTCGGCGGTCAGCGGCAGCGGCTTGTTCGCGGTTTCCCGGAGCAGGAACAGCGCGCCGAGCAAGGCCAGGCCTGTGGCGCAGATCAGGAACAGAGCGGGCGACCGCGAGCTGCCCGTGTGGTCGATCAGCCAGGTTGCGATATAGGGCGCCGACCCGCCGGCGAGCACGGCCGCGATGTTGTAGCCCAGGGCGAAGCCGCTGACCCGCACCGGCGCGGGGAACTGCTCGGCGAACGTGGCGAGAATATTGGCCAGGTAGATCGTCGTCAGCTGCCCGAGGGTCAGTTGCGCGATCACGGCGCACGCCGTCGACTGGCCCATCAGGATGAACAACGGGTACGACAGGACCACGAAGGCGGCGTTGGCACCGATCATCACCGGCCGCCGGCCGACTCTGTCCGACAGGCGGGACCACAGCGGGAAACTGATCACCGCGCTCGTCAGCGTGATGGTGGTCATCCACGACGCCCACGTCGCAGAGAGGATGTGCTGCTTTTCGAAGTAGCTCTGCAGATAGGCGAACACGATCCAGTACGAGGCGTTGGCGGTCAGTGCCATCAGGGTGACGGCGACGAGGCTGCGCGGGTACGACTTCACGACGGAACTGAGCGGGACCCGTCTGATCTGCTGCGACTGGCGCATGGCCTCGAAGTCGCCGGACTCCTCCATGCGGAGGCGAATGAGCAGCGCGATTATGCCGAGCGGAAGCGAGCAGAGAAACGGGATGCGCCACGCCCAGCTCGTGATGGTCGTCTCCGCGACCGTCTGCAGCAGGATGGAGACGAACAGGGTGCCGACGAGCGTGCCGAACAACGTGCCCATGTTGACCCGGCTGACCTTATAGCCGCGATGCTTCGTCGGGGCTGACTCGGCCATGTAGGAGGTGGCGGTGCCCAGTTCACCGCCGGCCGATAAACCCTGGATACACCGGCAGGCGACCAGGAGGAACGCCGAAGCGGACCCGATCACGCTGTATCCGGGCAGCACACCGATGAGGAAGCTGGCGGTGGCCATGCCGATGACCGCTATCGACAGCGCGCGCCGGCGTCCGTAACGGTCGGCGAGGTGCCCGACGATGATGCCGCCGATCGGTCGAAGGAAGAACGAGACAGCGTAGACCGCCCAGGTGGATAGCAGCGCCGCGGTGGGGTCCTCGTGTGGGAAGAAGACCTTGGCCAGCGTGGTGGCCAGGAACGCGTAGATCGTGAAGTCGAAGTACTCGATGCCGGTGCCGATGCCGGCGGCGAGAACGGCTCGGCGTTGCCGGCTCGAGCTGTCCTGTCCGGGTTCCGCCATCGGTGTTTCCAGGCTTGTGGAAGTGGTGCGCGATCGCACGCTTCGAGACATGGCGCGATGCTCCCTTGCAATCTTGCCGGTTTGTTTGTTGAGGCCTCGCTTCGCCGTCGCGGCCGTGACGCCACCTGTTGGCGAGCCATATTGTGGTGACTATAGTCATGTAGTGGCCACGCCCGAAGGGTCCGCGACGAAAATGTCGGACTCTGTCGAAAGGGGTGGAAGTCATGCACATGCGAGGCGAACACGACTTCATCACCGGGGCCGGACGGGGGAATCCGGGCGCGAGTCGGCGAACGCGGATCCGGCGAACGGTGAAGTGATCGGCACGGCCGCCCCCGGCGACCCCAGCGACGTCGCGGCCGCCGCGCAGCTGAGCGGAGACGCCGTTCGGCGGCGTCAAGGAACAGCGGGTACGGGTCGGACGGTGGGTTGGAGGCGCTGCAGGGATACCTCCAGCCGAAGCTCGTGACCGTGGAGTCCTGCCGGGCGGCTGACTCGGGCCGCGCCGGGCGCATTGTGTAGCCTGATGCCGCCCGGGGCGACCAGCGCCGGGAGCAACAGCGGTCGGAACTCGAGCAGGCGGACCTGGCTGGTCCGGAAAGGTCTCAGGTGGCGAAGCAGACGACGGGCCAACCGCTGCGGTCGGCCGAGCGCATGCTGGATGTGCTCGAATGCTTTACGGTCGCGCATCCGGCGTTGTCGATCGCCGAGATCTCCAGCAGGCTCTCGCTGGCGCCGAGCACCGTCAGGCGGTTGCTCAACGCCCTCGAACAGCACGGCTTTCTGAGATCGGACCCCAACACCGGCAAGTTCGCGCCGCACTACCAGATCGTGCGGCTCGCCGCCGTGGCCGTTCAGGGCAACGATCTGATCTCCGCCGCGAGCGGTCCGATGGACGAATTGCGCGAGCGCACCGGCGAGGCGGTGCAGCTCACCGTGCGCTCCGGCAGCGACGCCGTCTTCATCGACCGCCGCGAAAGCCAGAAGCTGATCAAGATCTTCAGCCCGATCGGCACGCGAAGCCCGGCCTGGGACGGGCGGGCCAGCGGTAAGATCCTGCTCGCGTGGCTCCCCGAGCAAGAGGTCGTGGAACTGCTGCCGCCTTCGGGGGTCTGGCCCGTGGCAGCCGGTCCCAACGCTGCGCGCTCGCCTCGGCAGTTCCTCGACAATCTGGCGGCCGTGCGCGAGCACGGATACTCGCTCAACGACGAGGAGACCGATCGGGACGTGTGGGCCGTCGGCGCGCCGATTCGAGATCACACGGGCGAGGTCGTCGCGGCGATCAGCGTGCCGGCCCTCAAGGCGCGCACGCTCGATCCCGGCCGCGCACCCGCGCTGATCGAGGCGGCAGTGGACGCGGCCGCCTCCATCTCTCGGCGCCTGAACTACTTCGAGCAGTAGTCGAGGCGCTGATCAGGCGGCCCACAACTCCTCGCCGGTCAGCTGCACCTCTGCTCCGACGTAACGCAATCCGGGCGTCCGGTCGCGATCGAGCAGCATGGGGCCGTCGAGATGGACAAGCTCCGCGCGCTGTGCCACGACGAATCGCGGAGCACTGCGCGCCTGCAGATCCCACAACGCGCACTCGATCGCGTTGCGCGCTGGGCCGGCCGGCAGCCGACTTTGGAGTTCCGCGATGCCCACTCCACTCCGTACGAGGCCGCCGGCCGCGCGGATCTCGCCCAGAACTCCCTCCACCGTCTGGCCATGGCGGCTGTAGGGCACGCGTTCGCCTCGGCCGATGACATCACCGTCCTGGATGGCCACCTCGACCACCTCCGCCTCGGTCTTGGCGCCGCGGCTGATCCGGAACACGCCATGGATCGGATAGCCGGCCCGCCAGGCCACCATCCCGCGCACTCGCGCTCCCTTCGGGAGGGGCCATATAGCGGCCACCGGTCAGGCCAGTGGGCCATTTTATGGCTGAGTTCTTGACAGCTCGCCGTAGCATCGGGTCATACTGTGGACTCAGAAACCATGTAATGACTCAGGAGTGACGATGGCCCTGGGTCTCCGCGGCTTCAGGCGCCCGAACGAGGAGTCCGAACGATGAAGTCTTACAGCGACATACTCACTGACACCGACAGGGAAGTTCTGGTCATCACGATCAACCGCCCCGAGTCCGGCAACAAACTCCGGCCGGAGACTGTCAATGAGATGATCCACGCCCTTCAGGCGTTCCGCACCGACAAGTCGCTGCGCGCGGCGGTCATCACGGGGGCAGGGGAGAGGTTCTTCTGCATCGGCGGCGAGCACGAAGAGCTCAAATCGCTCGACTACTCGGCGGTTCTGCCGATGGTCGACCTCTACCAGATCATCGACACCACATCGAAGCCCGTCATCGCCGCTGTCAACGGGTTCGCAGTCGGCGGCGGCAACGTGCTGCACAACATGTGCGACTTGACCGTAGCCGCGGAATCCGCTGTGTTCCGGCAAGTCGGCCCGATGGTGGGCAGCTTCGACGCCGGGTACGGCACTGCCTACCTCGAGGACACCATCGGTCGCAAACGGGCTAAGGAGATGTGGTACCTGAACAGGAAGTACAGCGCGCGCGAAGCGCTGGCCATGGGGTTGGTGAACGAGGTCGTCGCCGACGACCAAGTGCTGGCCCGCGCGATAGAAATGGCACACGAAATCTCCCAGCGCAGCGCATTGGCGATCGGTGGGCTCAAGGCCGCGTTCTCCGCACGCCACAACGGGGTGTCCGGTCAGGCGCGCCTCGCACACGACCAACTGCTGACCCTCTACTTGACCACGCATGAAGCACACGAAGTGGCGCAGGCGTTCGCCGAGCGTCGCGTGCCTGACGCCGATGCGATGTGGTCGTGACGCCGGCGCGCAGGTGAAGCAGTTGTGACCGGGCTCGTCTCCCACGTCTCGGGGGGCGAGCCGACGCTTATTCCCAGATCTTCGTGCGGAGGATTTCCATGAGTAGAAGCGATAGTGATGTCTTCGTCGTCGATGCCGTACGCACCCCCTTCGGCAAGTACGGGGGTGCGCTCGCGGCAGCTCGCCCCGATGATCTCGCCGCCCACGTGTTGCGCGCGCTGCTTGCCCGCACACCGCAGTTGGAGCCGGAGCTGATTTCGGACGTCTACCTCGGCAACGCCAACGGCGCCGGCGAAGAGAATCGGAACGTGGCCCGGATGGCGGTGCTGCTGGCGGGTCTGCCCGTCTCAGTGCCCGGGGTCACGGTCAACAGGCTGTGCGCCTCCGGTCTTGAGGCCGTCGTGCAGGCTGCCCGGGCGATTGCGCTTGGCGATGCCTCGATCGCGGTGGCGGGCGGGGTGGAATCGATGACGCGGGCGCCCTACGTGCTGCCCAAGAGCGATCGCGCCTTCCCGGTCGGTCACGCGCAGTTGCACTCCACGACGCTTGGCTGGCGCATGGTGAATCCGGCGATGAAGCCCGAGTGGACGATCGCGCTCGGCGAATCGGCCGAGCTGATCGCCGACAAGCACAAGATCACCCGCGAACAGCAGGACGTCTACGCACTCGGCAGCCACCGTAAGGCGGCAGCTGCCCAGCGGGAGGGCCTGTTCGACGGTGAGCTCGCGGCTGTGAGCGTGTCGCGGCGCAGGGGCGAACCGTTGGTGGTCGACGCGGACGAGTGCGTCCGCCCGGACGCATCGCTGGCGGCCATGGCGAGGCTCGCGCCGTCATTCCGTACCGACAGCGGCACCGTGACTGCCGGCAACGCGTCGCCGCTCAACGACGGAGCGGCGGCGCTACTGCTGGCCGACGAAGAGGGGTTGCGCCGGCTCGGTCGTGAGCCACTCGCTCGGATCCGGGCGAGCGCCGTGAGCGCGACCGATCCGCAGCACTTCGGTTTGGCGCCCGTCGAAGCAGTCAACCGCGCCCTGGCGAAGGCGGGCTACGGATTCGCGGATCTGGCCACACTGGAACTCAACGAGGCCTTCGCCGCCCAAGTGCTCGGTTGCCTCGCGGAGTGGCCCGAGCTCGACCCCGACGTGCTCAATCCGCGCGGCGGCGCAATCGCGATCGGCCACCCGCTCGGGGCATCCGGCGCCCGCTTGGCCGGCTCGGTCGCGCATCAGCTCGCGGCCGCCGGCTCGGGAGTGGGCGTAGCCAGCCTGTGCATCGGCGTCGGCCAGGGTCTCGCCCTCGTTCTAGACCGCTGAATCGAGCGCCGCGAGGGCTGGGCCCCTTCGCATCATGCGGTTCGCGGGCGGCGTCGATGCAGGAGGCCGACGAGAACGGCAGGCGTTCGGTGTCAGGCCAGGTAGACGGCCGCGAGACTGCGCGCGGTGGCCTTCGCGGCATCGACGACCGCGCGGTCCTGCAGGAGCCGCCCCGACGCCAGAGCCCCGTCGATCAGCAGCCCCACGTGTTGGGCGAACGCCTCGGGATCGTGGGCGCCGAGTTCACGCCCCAGCTCGGCCAGCCAGGCCTGACGGCCGCGGGCGTGGGCGACGGTCGCCTCATGGGCCTTGGAACCGGGTTCCGCCTCGACCGCGGCGCTGATGAACGGGCAGCCGAAAAAACCGTGGCGGTCGAAGGACCCGAGCAGCGCGTCGAACAGCCCGGCGACCCGGTCGCCGGGGTCTGGTCCTGCGGCCGCCGCGGCGGCCTTGAGTCTCCCCATCCACGACTCGTCCGTCTGGCGCAGGTAAGCGGCCACGAGTTCGTCCTTCGTGCGGAAGTGCGCGTACAAGGTGGACTTGGCCACTCCGGAGTCCGCGATGACCTGGTCGATCCCCACCCCGCGCAGACCGTGTCGGTGGAAGAGCTCCGCCGCGGTCTTGAGGATCTTCTCTTCGGATTTTGTCTGCCGGACCCTGTTCGCCATGCAAGACAGACTAGTCCGTCTGATTAAGACTTGCCAGTCCTTAATCATACGGACTAGTCTGTTCTATTAAGGAGCTCGCGGTGGCGAGCCGATGTCGTGAAGGAGGAGCCCATGCGAGCTGCGGTGCTTGAGGAGTTCGGTCGTCCCCTGGTCCTGCGGGACGTGCCGAAGCCGGCAGCGGGACGCGGGCAGGTGCTCGTGCGTATCGTGGCGAGCGGAGTCAACCCGCTCGATGTGAAGATCCATGACGGGCAGGCCGACCACGCCAGGGTCCGGCCGCCGTTCGTCCTCGGGATGGACCTCGCCGGCGTTGTCGAAGCGGTCGGTCCGGGAACCGAGGGCTTCGCCCCGGGCGACGAAGTGTACGGGCTGACCGGCGGCGTTGGCGGATTGCAGGGTTCGCTCGCGCAGTTCGCGGCCGTCGACGCGCGCTTGCTGGCGCACAAGCCCGCCGCTGTCTCGTTCCGTGAGGCCGCGGCGATGCCGCTGGTCGTGATCACCGCGTGGGAAGGCCTCGTGGATCGAGCCGGGGTGCGCGAGGGCGAGCGAGTGCTCGTCCACGGGGGCGCCGGCGGCGTCGGCAGCGCGGCGGTGCAGATCGCCAAGGCGCGCGGCGCGGAGGTGTTCGCAACGGAGTCGGCCGAGCGGGCGGAACTGGTCGAGTCCCTGGGCGCCCGGCCGATCGATCGATCCACCGCCGTGGACGCCTATGTCGGCGAGCACACCGGCGGCAAGGGGTTCGACGTGGTCTTCGACACCGTGGGCGGAACGGTTCTCGACGCTTCGTTCGCGGCGGTGCGCACCTACACCGGCCGCGTGGTCAGCTCCCTGGGCTGGGGCACGCACAGTATCGCGCCGCTCTCGTTCAAGGGGGCGACCTACTCGGGCGTGTTCACGCTGTTGCCGATGCTGACGGGCGAAGGGCGCGATCACCACGGCGAGATCCTGCGGGCCGCGCGCGCGATGGTGGACGCGGGCCGGCTTCGCGCGCTGCTGGATCCCCGTCGTCACGCGCTGGAGACCGCGGACGAGGCGCACGAGCTGATCCGAACCGGTGCCGCCAAGGGGAAACTGGTCGTGGACATCGCCGACGCCTGATCACTCCTCACGAGGCGTATTCGGAGGCGGGGCTCGCGCTGCGGCGGTACGCGGTGGGGGTGAGGTTGAGCCGGTTGACGAAAACGCGGCGCAGGTTCTCCGCGTTGCCGAAACCGGACCCTCGCGCCGCCGCTTCAACCGTGGAGCCGGACCGGAGCAGGGCCTGGGCGTGTTCAAGCCGGACGAGTTCGACGAAGCGGCCGGGGCTTGTGCCGATCTCGCCGTGGAACATCCGGGTCAGCTGCCGCGGGCTGACCGCGACCGCCGCGGCCATCTCCGGGACGGTATACGTCTTCGACGGGTGCTCGACGACCTGCTCCATCAGCCGGCGCAGCGGATTGCCGGCGGGCAGGTCGGGGCGCGCGGGAACGGACAGCTGCGAGAAGCCTCCGGGTCGCTGCATGAACACGACCATTTCCCGTCCGACCCGTGCGGCGATCTCGGGTCCGCAGTCCGCTTCGATCAGCATCAGCGCCACATCGATACCTGTGCTGATGCCGGCCGAGGTCACGATCGGCCCGTCGGTGACGTAGAGCGAGTCGGGCACCACCGTCACGTGCGGGTACATCCTGGAGAACAGCGAGGTGTACCGCCAGTGCGTGGTGGCCCGGCGGCTCCGGAGCAGTCCGGCCTCGGCGAGCAGGAACGAGCCGGTGCACAGCGCCACGACGCGATCGGCGCCGATTCCGAGGTCCCGTGACGCGCGAACCAGCGCGGCGTCGATAGGGGCGTCCAGCAGCCCGGCGGCTCCCGGCACGATCAGCGTGTGCACCGGCGGACACTCGGCGGCGGCAACGGTGTGTATCGGCAATCCGGTCGAGGTGGTGATCGTTCCCCCGCGTGGAGAGACGAACGCGAGTTCGTAGCGCCGGCACGTGCCGTTCGCGCGGGTGAGCGCATCGGCGGGCCCGGCGACGTCGATCGCCGTGCAACCGTCGTAGGCCAGGATGGCGACGCGCCGTGCGGCCGCATCGGTTGCCACCATGTTCGTCCTCCTGAGCTCGCCGCCGATTCAGGTTGCGGCGGTCCTGCCGTCGATTCAATGTGTACTATACGTACAGTATAGATATGGAGGGATGCACGATGCCAACGCTCATGAACGCTGAACGCGCAGGAACCTACTTCCTCGGGGGCGACCTGCCCGTGCGGCGGCTCGGCTATGGGGCCATGCAGCTGACCGGGCCAGGCGTATGGGGACCACCGGCCGATCCCGACGAGTCCGTGCGGGTGCTGCGGCGCGCCCTCGAACTCGGCGTCGACTTCATCGACACCGCGGACGCCTACGGCCCGTTCGAGGCCGACCGCCTCATCAGGAAGGCCTTGCACCCCTATGCCGACGACCTGGTCATCGCCACGAAGGTGGGGCTCTCGCGCCCTGCTCCCGGCATCTGGGTCCCGATCGGGCGGCCCGAGTACCTGCGACAGCAGGCCGAGTTGAACCTGCGCCACCTCGGGGTCGAGCGGATCGATCTGCTGCAGTTGCACCGCGTCGACCCGTCGGTTCCGCTGGCCGAACAGGTGGGCACCCTTGCGGACTTGCGGAAGGAGGGAAAGGTGCGTCACATCGGGTTGAGCGAGGTGGGCGTCGATCAGCTCGAGCAGGCTCGGCAGATCGTGCCGATCGCTTCCGTGCAGAACCGGTACAACCTGGCGGATCGGGCGTCCGAAGACGTCCTCGACTATGCCGAGAAGCACGGGATCGCGTTCATTCCGTGGTTCCCGCTCGCCACCGGAGCCCTCGCGAAGCCGGGATCGCCGCTCGACCAGCTCGCCACCAGGTTGAAGGCCACCCCCTCTCAGCTGGCCCTCGCCTGGCTGCTCCAGCGCTCACCCGTCGTGCTGCCGATCCCCGGCACCTCCAGCGTCGCGCACCTGGAGGAGAACCTCGCCGCTGCCGGCCTCAGCCTCTCGGAGTCCGAAGCCGAGACGCTGTCGAACCTCGACTACTGAAAGGAAGCGATCGCATGAAGACATGGCTCGTCACGGGTGCATCGCGGGGGCTCGGAGCGCACATCGCGCAGGAAGCCCTTGCTGTCGGGGACCGCGTCATCGCCGCTGCCCGCAACCCCGGTCACGTCCGCTCCCGATTTCCGGGTGTGGACCCGGAGCGGCTGATCCCGGTCGCCCTCGACGTCACCGATGCGGCGCGAGCGGCCGAAGTCGCACAGATGGCGGTCGAACGCTTCGGCGGCATCGACATCCTGGTCAACAACGCCGGCCGGGGCCTGCTCGGCGCCGTCGAGGAGGCGTCCGACAACGAAGTCAGGGCCGTCTACGAGACGAACGTCTTCGGAGCGTTGAACGTGCTGCGCGCGGTGCTACCCGGAATGCGCAATCGGCGATCCGGTCACATCGTCAACATCAGCTCTGTCGGGGGCTTCGTGGCGAGCACGGGCTGGGGCGTCTACAACTCGACCAAGTTCGCAGTCGAGGGCCTGAGCGAAGCGCTTGCTCAGGAACTGGCCCCTCTGGGCGTCAAGGTGACGATCATCGAGCCCGGATACTTCCGCACCGACTTCCTCGACCCCCTCGAGCCTCCACCGCGCCGCCGACATGGTGGCCGACTACCAGCAGTCGGCGGGCACGATGCGTGACGCGGCGTCGAACCGGAACCACAGTCAGCCCGGAGATCCGGCGAAAGCCGCGCAGGCGATCGTGAAGATCACGAGTGAAGCCGAGCCGCCGCTGCGGCTGCAGCTCGGGGCCGACTGCGTAGAGCGCGTCGAGGCTAAGATTCGGGCTGTCCGAACCGAGCTCGACCGGTGGCGAAGTCTTGCCACGAGCACCGACCACGAAGATGTCCATGCCCACTGAACCTCCACAGCCCTCCACCCATCCGCGTAGCGTCCGAGCCCGCGAGGAGATTCTCGCGGCCACGCGGCGACTGCTGGAGGAAGGGGGCTATCCGGCGGCCACGGTCGACGCCATCAGCGCGCGCTCCGGCGTGAGCAAAATGACGATCTACAAGCACTGGCCGACGCGGACGGCAGTGGCGGCGGAGGCCTTCGGCGGCATGATGGCCTCCGCGATCCGCCTCCCGGACACCGGTGATGCCGTCGAGGACTTGCGGGAACAGGTCAGGCGCGTCAGCGCGTTCTACGCGGGCAAGGACGGGAGAGTCTTCGCTCAGCTCCTCGCCGCGTGCACAAGCGATCTGGAGGCGGCCGCCTATTTCCGCAAGTACTTCCTCCAGCGCCGCCGCGATGCCATCGCGGAGCTTTGGCAACGCGTGTGCGATGAAGGGGTCGCGAGTCCGGACGCCGACGTGGAGACGGTCACGGACGTCCTGTTCGGGCCATTGATCTTCCGTCTGATGACCGGGCACGCCGAGCTGTCCGCCGCCGAGGCCGACCGCATCAGCGCCGCCGCACTTCACGGCGTGCTTCGCTCTCCCCGGGAGTGAGCCGAAGAACGAAGCAGACTCCGGAAAACCATGGGCCCGGGCGCTTGGCGCCCGGGCCCATGGTTTTCAATGCGGCGACATGCGCTCAGCTGTTGGTGGCCTGCCACCAGTTGACGTTGAACCCGCCGGTCAGGAACTGCAGCTCGACCGTGTGGTAGGTGCCGGGCTTGAACTGAAACGTGCCCGCGTCGACGGTCGTCCAGGTCTGCCAGGCGCCGGTGTCCGGCACGGCGATGGTCGGCCCCGCGACTCCGTCGATGACGAAGCGCAGCTTGGTTCCGGAGTTCGGGCTGGCCACCCGCACCTTCAGGTCTTCCGTGTTCTGCATCGGCAGCTGCTGCCAGGTCAGGGACTCGCCGGCGTTGACGGAACCGACGTTCCAGCCGCCATCGGTGTCGGTCGTGGGCTGCACGCCGAGGTCGCTGCGGTACACGTGGAAGGGGTTGCCGGCTGCCCCGGAGACGGTATCCGCTGTCTCGGCCTGAACGGTGAGCGTGGCGGGGAAAGGAGTGCTGGAATAGCGACGCAGGATGTTGATGTCCTGGCTGGGGTAGTCGCGGTGCGTCGTGCCGTAGCCGCCGGGCTCGGTCCGCCACAGCGCCGCGTTCTCCGGCCAGTCCGAGAAGCCCTCGAAGAGGGTGAGGGCGGCGCCCGTGCCGACCGTGTTGCGCAGGTTGTCGACCAGGGTGGTGCCGTGATTCGGGTCGATGACCCGATCCGTCGTGGAGTTGACCTCTTCGAAGCTGGGCACGCCCACACCGAAGGAGTTGCCGCCGAAGCTCTGGTCCGTGGAGCTCGAGCTCGTGGTGAACCAGTCGTCCTCGCCCTGGGCGACGTTCGCGACCGCGGGATCCTTCTTGATCCAGGTGCTGTCGACGACGAAGTACGGGTTCTCGTCGAAGGTCGATTCGGCCTGCCCGCGTACATACGTCAGGTAGCGCGCCGAATTGCCGTTGCCCTGGTTGGTGAACGCGTAGTCGTCGTCGTTCCACAGGTAGACCAACGGCCGCCCGTTGATTTTGTAGAGCATGCTGCTTGGCACCGCTTGGTAGAACGCCTCGAGGTCGTCGTTCCACAGGTACTTGTATCCGCCGTTGCCCGCTCCGGTCGTGACGGAGAAGTCGAAGGGGGGACTGTAGCCGTCGGTACCGTGCAGGGTCTGGTTCATCTTCTGGGTCATCGACGCCGGGATGTCGTCGAACGCCGCGATCTTCAGCTTGCCCGCGTCCCCGGCCTTGTCGATCGCGCTTACCAGCGCGGTCAGCTCGCGCGGATCGCCGACGCCGTTCGGCACGCTGGAGCCGGGAAGGTAGCCGCGCGTGTCGACGGCCACGAAGTCGACGCCGGCGGAGACGAGCTCCTCGACGTAGTTCAGCCAGAACGACTCGGCCGAGCCGGTGTTCGCCTCGTACATCGGCATGTTGTAGACCGGAAATGCATTGGTGTAGGGGCCGCCGTCGATGCTGTTGGTCTCGAAGCTGAACGTCACGCCGAGAGCGCCGGTGTCGGCTGACGAGCGGTGCGAGAGCACCGTGCCGCCGTTGTCGACGACCGCTGCGGGAGCAGCGCTCGCGTGTTGCGGGCTCAACAGTTCGAAAGTCGTCAACCCGACAACGGCGACTGCCGCCACCGCCACCACGAGGCGTCGTCGAGGTCTCATTGATTCTCCAGGTAGTGTGCGTCGGTGGGAGGGGGTCGACGACGTCGAGCTGCGACCCCGCGCGAACATAACCGTGCACAGACATGCATATTGCCCAGTCGCGGGCTGTCTTCAGCAGCTCTGAGTAATCGCCGCGACAAACAAGGCGCTGCGTGAATGTGTCGACCGAGTCTCTCTATGAGGTTGCAGCCGTGTCAAGCTCGCTTACCTATTTTCGAACCAAGTCAGCCTTATGTTGTCCTTAAGGGTGGCCAAACTCCCAGTTTGGAAGTCAATGCGGGCTTGGTGAACCCGCATGGTCTTACTCCTCGGTAAGTTCCGGAACTTTGCGGCCCGTCCTCATGTGAGCGCTCGTGGATTCTTCCCACAGTTGGTTCCGGAACTTCGCTGCATTGACGAGCCGAATATTCGAGCCGGCTGGGAGGCGGCGGGGAGCCGGCGCCGCGCGGCAGGGCTGCTCCCCGCCATGCGACTCGAGCCTTGGCAGATATTGAGGGCTTCCGTGTCTCAATTCGCGGGATCGTGGCCGCTACATTGGTTTGCGCGTAATCAGTACCGGAGACGGCGGGAGGCGGGCGGTGCTGAAAGTCGAATCGCCGCTCGACCTCGAGTTCACCTCGTTGCTGTTCGGTAGTTATCAGCGGCTGCTCGGAAAGCCGACACACCCCGGAGCGTTGAGTGGGCGAGGCGCGGCGATCTGGATCTACCGGGAAGCGCCCTTCGTCGTCCTCGCGCAGGACGCCGCCGTCGACGCCACGTTCGTTTACGCGAACATCGCCGCCCAGCGATGTTTCGAGTATTCGTGGCCCGAAATCCGGGGCCTGCCCTCGCGCTTTTCGGCCCTCAGCAGCTGCTCGGAAATGCGCCCTTCCGTAACCATCTTCGTGGCCTGAGGCAGGAACACGCATGAGAGCGCTCTTCACGACTCACCCGGCGGCGAGTCATCTCGATCCGATGCTTCCGCTCGTGCGCGAGATGGCGGTACGCGGCTGGGACGTAGCGGTCGCCGCACCCGAACCGTTCGGTGCCGACGTACGCCGGCGAGGACTCGACTTCGTGCCCGCGGGACTGCCCTGGCTGGAATCCGCGGCGGCGAGCACCTTCCCGCAGATCGAATCGATGCCGCTCGACGAGCAGGGCTACTGGTGGGTGACCGATATCTTCGCCGGCCTCGCGGGCGAGCGCACAGCCCGAGACCTCGCCGCCCTGTGCACGGTGCGTCGGCCCGACCTGCTCGTGCGAGATTACTGGGACTTCGGCGCGTGGGCCGTGGCGACCGCACTCGACATCCCGTGCGCCGTCGTCGGCCTCTCGTTTCATGAGCCGGCCGAGGATATGCGCGATTTCCTCGGCGACCGGCTCACAGTGCTGCTCAACGCCGCGGGTATGCCGCGTCATGGGTCGCACGATCCGGCGGAGACGCTCTATCGCGGCCCGTATATCGACCTGCTACCCGAGTCCTATCAGACCGTTCCGCTTCCCGGCGCGGTGCGTATGGCCCATGCGACGCGCGCCGCGCGACCTCGCGATGTTCCCTGGGTCTCGGAGCTGCGCGAGCCGCGCGTCGTGGTCACGTTCGGCACGGTGTTCAACAGCACGCCCGGCGTCTTCGAAAACGTGATCGCCGCTCTCGCCGATGAGCCGTTGAGCGTCATCGTGACCACCGGGGCGAACCGCAGCTCTGACTCGCTCGGTCACCTTCCGGCGAACACGCGGGCCGCCCGGTTCGTCGACTACGCGGATCTGCTGCCGCTGGCCGACGCTGTGGTCTGCCATGCCGGCTTCAACACGGTCATGGCCGCCCTCGCCCACGATCTGCCCGTCGTCGCGATCCCGTTGTCCGCGGACCAGCCGTCGCATGCGGCACGATGCCGGGAGTTGGGTGTCGGCATCGACCTGGGTTCGCAGCCGACACGGCATGCGATCACGAAAAGCGTGCGCACGGTCCTTGAGTCTTCCCGCGTTCGAAAGGCCGCCCATCGGCTCGGCTCGGAGATCCGATCGATGCCGCCGGCCTCAACCGCAGCCGATCAGCTCGAGCGCTACGCCCACGAGGCCGGTCCCGAGTAGCGATTGGACGCCGCGTGCGCGCTGGGTTCGAGGCTGCGGCGGCGATCACGAATGTGTGGCCGCGAGCATCCGGCATCCTCGCGATGAGCGATCAACTCGCTTGGGGGCTGATCCCGGGCCTTGCGGAGTTGGGGTGCCGAGTGCCTGACGACATCGCCGTCATCGGATGGGATGGCACTCCCGGTCTTCATGCGGGACCGCCGCTGACCACCATTCGGCAGGATCTGCGCGAGCAAGGCCGTCGCGGCAGAGCTCGCATTGCGGGGTGAGGACGGTGAGGGCCGGAAGGAGCTTTCGCGGGAGCTCCGAAAAGCCTCTACGATCCCTGGGTAGCCGGGTGACGCGGCTCGGTGTGCGCGCTCGGCCACCTCGCTGATCAGCCGGTGGGACGCATCGTGGCGCCGCCGGAGTCGTACGGAGTCGTAGGCGCCTTCGCCGCGCGTCACGCAGCCGGCCCGGGGTTGGCATCGCGCGCCCCGGACCTTTGAAGGTCGCGGACGCAGAAGGTGACGGCCGCGGCGACGAGTGCCGCGAATACGAGCACGGCCGCACGGGCGGAGACGTATTGCGTCGCGATGCCGAGGACGACCACGGGCACTGACAGGCCGACGTAAGCGCCGAGGAAGAACGCGGCGAGCACTTCGGCACGGGATTCGGCTGGAGCGGTGGCGGCCGCCGCCGTCAGTCCGCCACGGAACGCGAGTGCGGCACCCGCCCCCACCACGACGCCGCCGGTCACGAACAGCGCCAGGCTCGAGGCCCACATGCCACCGGCGAGCAGGCCGAGCCCGAGGACCAGCGTCGGCGGGGCGACGCGCAGCGTTGTGGCCAGTCCGGCCCGGCTCAGCGCGAGTTGGACGAGCGCGCCCGAGGCGAACGCGGCGAACGCCACCGCCCCGGCCACCGCGTGCGAATGCTGGTGCAGAGTGACGGCGAGGAACGAGGGGGCGAGGGAATTGAAGATCCCGAACACCGCGAAGGCGGCGAGGCTGGTTGCCGTGGCCGTGAAGAACGTGCGGCGCGCATGCTCCGGCACCGCGATGCGCTGCGGGCGGTAACGCGGCCGGTCCTCGGGCACCTCAGCGGTCTCCGGCGAGAGCGCCACCAGCACCGCCAGCACGAGCAGTGCGATGAGGAAGACGAGGTAGGGCAGGCGCAGCGGCTGCGGTGCGAATTCGGCGAGCAGCCCAGCGACCAGCGGGCCCAGCCCGATCCCGCCGAGGTTGGCGGCGGTAGCGACGATCTGCGCGCGACGCGGCGCGACGGTCGCGGCCGGACGGCGGCCGTGCAACTCGGTGAGGTACACGGTGGCCGTCGCCGTGGTCAGGCCCACCGACACCCCGGAGACGACGCGGGCGATGAGCAGTCCCGGCAGGCTCGGCGCAGCCAGGAAGATCAGCGCGCTGACGACGTTCACCAGCAGCGCGGGCACGAGAACGCGCTTGCGGCCGATCCAGTCGGAGACGTGTCCGGCAAGGAAGAGGCTGATGATCACACCGACCGCGTACACCGCGTACACGACGGTGAGCATGATCGTGGAGAAGTGGTCGCGCTGCTGGTAAAGCACGTAGAGCGGAGTCGGCACCGCCGAGAAGCCCATGTTGACCAGGAACGCCGCGGTGGCCGCCCAGAAGCCGAAGGCGTGATGGCGCCGTCGGCGGTGGTCGGCCGCGGCGCGCACGAGCGGTTCGGGTGTCGTGTCGGTTGTTCGCCGGTCGATGAGAGTCATGAGTGGGGTCCTCCTTCGGATGCCGCTTCCTTTCCAGCGTCGCTCGCTGCGCCTATCATGTCCAACGAAAGATCAGCATGGTGATCATGGATATGATTCATGAGCGTGTGAGAGGGAAGCTCCCGATGGAACTACGGCACCTGGAGCACTTCATCGCCGTCGCCGAGGAGCGCAGTTTCACTCGCGCCGCGGAGCGGCTGCATCTGGTGCAGTCGACGCTGTCCGTCTCGATCCGGGCGCTCGAGCGCGAACTCGGCGGTCAGTTGTTCGAGCGCACGACGCACCGGGTACGGCTGACTGACGCGGGCAGCGCGCTGCTGGCCGAGGCGCGCACCGCACTGGCCGCGGTGGACTCGGCGCGTGATGCGGTTGCCGCGGTGCTAGGGGGCGTGCGTGGGACTGTGCACGTCGGCATCATGCATTCGCTGACGCTGTTCGACTTGGCCGCGATGCTCACGCGTTACCACGAGGCACATCCGCAAGTGCAGATCGTCCCGCACACGGCCATCGGTGGATCGGCCGAACTGGTCGCCGGGGTGCTCGACGGCTCACTGGATCTGGCCTTCGCGGCGCTGCCCGGCCGCTATCCGAGCGGGCTTTCCACGCGACCGCTGGCCGCCGAGGCGCTGGGTCTGGCCTGCCCGGAGAACCATCCGCTGGCCCGGCGCGCGCGGGTGACGCTGGAGGAGCTGGATGGAGAGCGGTTCGTGGACTTCCCGGTCGGCTGGGGGACTCGGGCGAGCGTGGACAGGCTCTTCGACCAGCACGGACTGCGCCGGGACATCGCGGTTGAGGTGACCGACATCCCGACGGCGGCCGAATTGGTGCGGGCCGGTTTCGGCTGTGCGTTCCTGAGCGAATCGCTGATCGCCGGGGCGCGGCCACTGCGGCTGTGCCGGGTGAGCCCGGAGCCCATGTTCGAGGTCTCCCTCGTGCTGCCTGCCGGGCGCCGCGTGTCCGCCGCCGCGCGCGCCTTCGTCGACCTCCTCCCGCGGGTGGCGGCTCCGGCCTCGGGGCCCGGACGAGTCGGCCGAGGATGAGGCCGGCCTCCGCTGCCGGGCCGTGGAGGGGATGTTCGCGGCTCCTGTGCACGGCAGCGGCGCCAGACCTAGACGGTTGGATTCGGGGGTAGGCCGGGATGGCGGGTGCGCTGGAACCGGCGTCGGCCTGCGGGTCTCCGGTTGGACGGCGAAACGGCTCAGCGGCAAGCCTGGGCGTGCGCCGCGGCCCCGCGCATACGTGGTCGTCTGTAAGGGGTCGCGGCGTGCGGCGAGGCGCCGCCGATCAGGCCTTTCGCCGCGGCATAACCCCGAATCAATCGTCTAGCACCGCCGGGGCTCAGGACCAGGCGGGCGGGCGGGGCAGGTCAGTCGTTTGCGCCCATCACCTTGAAGCTGCGGCTGACGAACACGTGGTGGGGCCAGTTCACGCCGATGTCGTGGACTTCGTAGCTGCCGTCGCTCAACTGCACGACACGGTCGTTGACACCGCCGGGATAGACGGCCTGGGCGGCCGCCACCGCCGCGAACGCCGTCGCGCCGCTGACGATGGTGCCCTCGCCCTCGGTGTAGTCCGTGGGAATCGTGCCGACCACCTTCGTCGAGCCTGAGGTGTCCGAGCTGAACGGGATGACCCCATCTCGCTCTGCGGCTGCGGCTCCGCCGTCGCCGGAGGGCTGGATGACCACCGCGGAAGCCGTGATCGTCGAGGGGCTGGTGGTGCTGTCGTCGAGGCCGAGGACCAGGACACTTGCTCCTATGCGCAGGGCGCGCGCCGTTCCGCCCACCACCACGGTGGACGAGGTCTCATCGATGGTCACCTGAACGCCGGTGGCCGTGGTGATGGTGAACCCCGTGGCCGAGGTCGCGCTGATGAGACCGGTCGACCCGCCGTCGGCCGGTCCGGACTGGACTGGGCCGCCCGGCGGGGTGGTGCTCGCCGCGCTGGCCGCGCCGGCGGCCGCGAACACCAGCGCCGCGGAGGCGAGCCCCGCCACCGCGAGCCGCGTGCGCCTGCGGGCCGGCCGTGCCGTGTTCACCGCTGAGGGGGCGATCGGCGTCGAGGGGGGAATCGAGAGGCGGGAGTGCGGGTGGTTGCTCACCATAAGCTCCTTTCAGGACTTGCTGAGGAGCTTTCACTCGCTCGATATGAGCAGTATGAGTTGCGCCTCAAAGCTACCTGATAGCTTGGTCGACTCAACGGCCGGCCCGAATCCCTCCCCACTGAGGCATGCCGCACGGATTGCGGATGGCCTACCTATCTGGTAGGTTGGGTCGATATGGTTGGCCAGAGTCGTCGCCTTGGAGGCCCGAGCATGTTTCCGCTGCAAGATCCCGTCCCGGTGACGCGGCGGCGGGTCGCCGATCAGATCGTCGAAGACCTGCGCAGGCGAATCCTGGACGGCAGCCTGCCGGACGGCTCGAAGCTGCCGGCCGAGCGCGAGCTCGCCGCGATTTACGACGTGAGTGCGCCAACCGTCCGCGAGGCGGTGCGGGTTCTCACGGCGATGGGCCTGCTCCGGATGCGCAACGGGGCCCGCGCCACGGTGACCGCGCAGGGTGGGTCGCTGCTGGCCGTGTCGATCGCCTCAGTCGTGCAGTTCGAGCAGATGGGGGCACGCGACGTGCTCGGGCTGCTCGGCGCCCTCAACGCGTACGCCGCCGAGCTCGCGGTGCGCCAGGCCACCGACGAGGAGCTCGCCGAATTCCAGAGCGCGGCGAGGCGCACGCTCGAACCGGGCGAGGTGCCCGCATCGATCGCGGCGCTGAAGGCGTACTTCGGGAAACTCTCCGAAATCTCGCACAATGCGCTGCTGGCCGCGCTGTGCGACTGCATCACCGAGATCCAGCTCGGCCTCGCCGCGGAGGTGGCGGGCAGCGGGCAGGAAGGCTGGAGCCGCGTCGTCTCGTCGGTCGCCGAAATGCGGGTTGAGATCGCCGACGCGCTCGCCGAGCGCGACGGGGTACGCGCCGTGGGCCTGGTGCGCGACTACCATCGGCGCGTGATCGACCAGGTTCAGTCGCTCCCGCGTGCCAAGGAACTTGCCGACGCCGATCCCGGGCTGCGCCGTACGCTCGCACACTGGCTCAACCAGAACGTGCACCTCGCCGGAGCGCAAGAGCCCGTCGCGCGGACCTGAGCCGTCGTGCCGCGCCCAGTCGCCCTCCCGGCGACGCCGGCGGACGTGGCACGACGGCTGCGGATCAGGCGCTGCCTGCTTCAGCGGCCGAAACGAGCGCGGTTTCCTCCGGCGCCGGCACGCGGTGCGGCACGAGGATGTCGGCCACTGCGATCAGGCAGGCCAGCGCCGTCAGTGCCGCGGAACTGAACAGGCTGACCTGCGCGGCGTGCCGGTAGCCGGCGGGGACGAGGTCGCCCGTGGCGCGCCCGCCCGAGGGCGGGAATCCGCCCGCGCCGCGAGCGCTCTGGGCGGGCGGACCCGAAAGGTCAGCCGATTTCGGCGATCAGCCCCTGGCTCTGCACGCCGGCGACGGCGCAGGCCTCGTCGTGTTCGGGACGGTCTCCGCTGACGCCGACGGCGCCGAGCAGTTCGCCGTCCTTGTCCCGGATCAGCACGCCGCCGCGCGAGGAGGCGACGCGCCCGTCGGAGATGGCGGCGAGCGCCGCGAAGAACGCCGGGTCGCGGGTGGCGTGCCGGGCGCCGGCGGCGCCTCCGGCGCCCATGCCCACACAACCCCAGGCCTTAGCGTGCGCGATGCCGGGGCGCAGGATGCCGGCGCGGTCCTCCCGCTTGAGCACGACGGGGTTGCCGCCGGGGTCCAGCACGGTCACCGCGAGCGGCCGCAGGTCGAGCTCGCGTGCTTTCGCGAGCGCCGCGTCGACGATCGCCGAGGCCTGCTCCAGTGTCAGAGAACTCATGGGGTCTCTCTCCTTGTCCGAGGGGCGAGATGGGGTCTGGCCCGGCGGGGCGCCGGGACGGTCGAGCGCGCCTGCTCGTCGCGCACGTATACGGCAGGCCACAGCGCGAGCAGGTTCGCCGCTGCGGCGATCAGGAAGGCTGCTTTGAACGCGGTCAGGCTCCCGCCCGCGTCGAACGTCCGGCTCGGCATGCCGACCGCGACCAGGCTGGTGGTGGCGACGGCTACGCCGAGCGCGCCGCCGAGACGGCGCCCGACGTTGAACATCGTCGAGGCGCGTCCCACGGAGCGCGGCGCGATCGTCGCGAAGGCGGCGGCCTGCGTGGCGACGAACACCTGACCCACTCCCAGCCCCATCAGCAGCAGATCGCCGCGCATCCACCAGAGACTGTGCGCGTCGGCGGCGGGGGCGAGCATCGCCATGAACGTGCTGGAGGCGAGCACGCCGGTGATCAGGTGGCGCCGGGGTCCGAGCTTCCGGTACAGGATCCTGCTGGCGAGCTGGGATCCTGCCATCACCCCGAGCGCCTCGGGCGCCGTGCTCAGCCCGGAACCGAGGGCACTGAGGCCCCTGCCTTCCTGGTAGTAGAGGGAGAGGATGAACAGGGCGCCGAGGAATCCCACGGATTCGAGGGTCATCGCCGCGCTACACGCGGAAAACAGCCGGTCGCCGGCCAGCCGCAGGTCGATCACGGGCTCGGGGGTGCGCAGTTCCACGGTGGCCATCGCGCCGAGCAGCACGAGTCCGGTCGCGAGCGATGCGAGTACGGGCAGCGACGTCCAGCCGTGTTCGGGGCCCGAGGAGATGCCGTACATCAGGGTGCCCAGGCCTCCGGCGGACAGGACGAACCCCGCGGCGTCGAAGTGCTCGCCGCGCAGGTCGTGGTCGCGCTCCAGGCGCAGCCAGCCGTAGAGGCAGGCGAAGATGCCGATCGGCACGTTGACGTAGAACACCCAGCGCCAGGACAGGTCGGTCACCAGCAGCCCGCCGAGCACCGGCCCGGCTGTCGGGGCGAGCGCGATCGCCATGGTCAGTACCGCCGAGACGCGTACGCGTTCCTCGGGCCGGTAGGCGCGCAGCAGCATCGCCATGCCGACGGAGGCGAGCATGCCGCCGCCCGCGCCCTGGAGGATGCGGAAGAGCACGAGCTGCCCGAGACCGCCGGCCACACCGCACAGGGCCGAGGAGGCGGTGAACACCGCGACCGCGGTCAGCAGGATGCGTTTGCCGCCGAAGCGGTCGCCCAACCAGCCGGATGCCGGTACGAACACCGCGAGGCTCACCAGATAGGAGATGGAGATCTCGTCCACCGACGCGGTCGGTACGTGGAAGGCGTGCCCGATGGTCGGTAGCGCCACGTTGACGATGGTGGTGTCCATCGTGCTCAGGAAGATCGCGGCGACGTAGACGACGGCCACCGCCGTCTTGTGCGCGGAAACTCGTCGGGTGAGGGCTGGTGTGAGCACGCCGTCGGGTGCGCTGGTCGGCATCAGGCGCGCACCGGGTGCAGCAGGGAGGTGAGCCGGTTGAGGTCGTCGAGCAGCGACCCGGCGGCTTGCCCGGCACGCTCGTCGGGCGTGTAGGTCTCGCCGGGTCGCACCGCGCGGGCGATCTGGCGGATCGTCAGGTGATGGCTGGAGACGATCACGCCCAGAGCGGTGACCACCGGCAGCAGCCCGTGCGCGGCGCGGGCACCGGCAGCGGTGGCGCCGTAGACGGCGTCTTCGCGGCCCACCGCGTCGCGCACGACGAGCATGCGGGCGCAGGCGGCGCGCAGGTCCACCAGGGCGTCCGGAACGATGCCGGGCAGGCAGGGCCGGTCGCTGTGGATGGTCCGTCGGACAGCGATCTTCATCGGGTTCCGCCAACTTTTCGACAGTGTGGAAAGAAAAGTCGAGGGGCATGAGGAACGGCGATCAGCGATGCCCCTCGACGTGGTGACCAACCTACTAGTGAGCTTTTTGGCCAGGGAAGCTGCTGCGCCCGTTTTTCGACCATGCCGAAAGAATCGGGGAGCTCGGACACGGTGGGCAAGACCCTGCGCACGCTGCTGATGCTCGCCACACATGAGTTACCGGGGGTCACCGACCTGGCCGGGAAGCTGAACGTCGCGGCTTCCACCGCGCACCGGCTGCTGCGCATCATGGGGACTGCACGGATTCGTGGAGTAGGCCAACCTCCTCGTGCTCGACGGATCGGAGGCGTCTTCCTCGACGGGCGTCGAGTCCCGCCAGCTGGTGCGCGTGGCCACCCGGACCGGCGCGCGGCGGGGCTGATATGCCGGGCCGCACCGCGGCCCGTGGCCGTTGGCCTTGACAGGAACCTACCAGGTTGGTTTTCTCAAGGGTGAGACGAGGCGATCCATCCAGACGAGGTAGTCAGATGAAGATCACGGTGTACGACGAGAATGCGTTCAGCATGGACCACCCGCGGGGCACGGTCTCGTTCAACTGCCTGCTCTTGGGTGACCGCAGCAATGCCCGCCGCCTGACGGTCGTGCTCTCCGGCGACGGCACGGTCGGGGACACCGAGATCGCGCGCCTCGGCGCCGTCGAGGCGGACGCCGGCGAACAGGCACGCTACACCGCCGAGGAGGAACTGATCCTCTACACCGTCGGGCTGCCGCCGATCCGGCTTCCCCGGGTGCCCTCGGATCAGTTCGACGAGATCGTCACCGACGGCGGAATCGAGTACGAAAACCCCGCCGACGGCCGGGACGGCTAAGGCCTGGCACGACGGCACGGCGCACGGTGGCCCGCGCGAAGCGATGCGAGAACCGCACGGCGCTTCTGATCGCTCGGCCTCACAAGGTCAGCCCCCACTCTGACCGCTTTCCGGCACCATCTCACCTGGTCACGGACCGCAGGTGACCCCGTGGTCCGGACGCTGACTGCCCCTGCCGCAACCATCGCTGAAGCAGTGGCCATCAGCGGTTGCGCGTCCGCACCGCCCCGGTGCGCCACGTCGCGCGGTATGCCACGTAGCCCGCCATGGTCGCGATTGCGCGACCCGCCCACCACGCCGATCTGCCGCGCCTGCCCCCACCGCGCAACTCCGGGGTCCCCGGGTGCCGCCCCCGTCCGTCCCGCCTTTGAAGGAGTCCGATGCCCTCCCCTCACCTGCCCGTATCCGCCGGAACTTCGCGTCGCAGCCTCCTGCGCCGCGGCGCTTCGCTGGCCCTGCTCGCACCCGCCCAAGCCGCCCTCGGCGCGCCGAGAGCGTCCGCCGCCACCACCAGATCCGGCACGTCGCCCGATTTCGAGGGTGTCACGCTCAAGGTCCTGTGCAATATCCCGCACGCGCCGATGTACAACGACTTCCTGGCCCCGGCGTGGCAGCAGTTGACCGGTGGCATCCTGCAGGCCACCTCCGTCGACTACGCCGACCTGGGGAACGCGATCATCCAGGACGTGAGCAGCGGAACCGGCACCTACGACTGCTTCGACTATTACTATTATCTGCTCGGATCGATCGCCCAAGCCGGAGCGCTTCTCGACCTGACCGCGTGGATCGAGACGCACAACGATCTGCGCACTCCCGATTTCCTGCAGTCCATCTACGATCCGTACACCCTCTACCAGGGCCGCCGCTACGGCCTGCCGTACGACGGCGACCAGCAGTTGGTCTTCTACAACCGAGAGCTTTTCGACGCTTACGGGCTCACACCCCCGACCACGTGGAACGAGTACGACGCCGCCGCCAGGACGATCACCGAGGGCGGAGCCGGCGCACACTACGGGGTCGCCATCGCCGGCCAGCCGGACCCCATCGTGCTCGGCTGCGCCTTCATCAATCGGCTCGTCGGCTCCGGCGGCGACCTCGTCGATCGCCACGGCCGACCCACTCTCACCAGTGACGCGGCGCTCGCTGCCGCCCGGCACCTGATCGATATCGCCCCCTACGCTCTGCCCACGCCCACCACGACCGGCCTGGGCACTGCCACCGCTGCCTTCCTGTCCGGTGAGGTCGCACTCTTCGAGAACTGGGTGGACCTGGCGCAGCGGGCCGCCGACCCCGCGCTCTCGAAGGTCGTCGGCAAGTGGGGAGTTGTCGCCTTCCCGCTCGGCACGGGCAACACCCGTCGCCGTACGCCGCTCGACGGCGGCTACGGCCTGGGGGTGTCCGCCGCGTCCAAGAACCCGCGCGCGGCGCTGGCGTTCATCAGTTGGGCGACCGGTTCGGCCGAGATGCTGGCCCAGGGTACGCAGAAGGACAGCAACATCAGCCCGAACCGCACGAGCGTACTCACCAACCCCGCGTACGCCGCGAACACGCCGATCGCCTACGACCTGATCCGTGCCGGCCTCGAAGGCACGCCCATGGTCTGGCCCCATGGCGCGGCCGATCCGGCCAATCTGCAGAACCTCGTCAACGAGCTGGCGCTGGCCATCGAGGGCACCCAAAGCGCCACGACGGCACTGCGGAACGCGCAGAACGCGTGGGTCTCGTAAGGCCGGCTGAGGGACCGGACGCGCGCAGGCGTCACGTCACGTATGCGCGCCGCCCGGCCCAGGGCAATGACCCGGCACGAGCGTGGCCATGCCGCCTGACCCGACATCAGAAGCCGCGTCCCGCAAAGGATCGTTCTACAGAACCTCCTCCACAGTTCGCACGTCCTCGCCGATCAGGTACTGCGCTGGGTCGACCCCCATCGCCTCGCGCCGCGGAGAAGCCCAATACGCGGAATTACGTTCCTCGTACGTCTCCTCGCCCTCGTAGGAGATGACCCACGTGTGCTGCGAGCGTTCCCGGTCCACCCACGCTCCGTGGATCTCGAAGCCGAACTCGCGGCGCAGCGGTACGACCAGGTCGCGCCACTTGGTCACCCATTCGTCCAGCTTCCCGTCCTGGACCGTGTAGGTCCGCAGAAGCACCGTCCGCGGCATGGCCGCCTCCGTTCGTGGGGCAGGAAAATCGGATCGTCCTACATCATCTGGAGTCTAGACGACGATCATCGGCACCTTGATCGCGGTGTGCACGTAAGCCGGCGCCGACGTGGCGGCCGTGATTCCGGGGTGCGCTCGTCAAATATCGCGGTCAAAAAGGATGAATCGGTGGAAGCCCCACCTTTCCTCGGTTAATATGGCAAGGTTAGCGTCTCAGGCCAATTTTCCGCGACTGACCTGCGGCTGGTGATCGAAGAGGAGGAACGCTCCCGGAGGAGCGCCTTATGGACCAGAATGCCCGGCCGGGTTCGCTGGAGCAGGACGAACCGCGTCGGATGCGCCGCGACGCGGTCATGGCCACAGCGCTGCGGCGGGTGCACGCCCGATTGCGGGCCAGTACGAGCACCGTCTATCTGGTGAGCGACGAGGCCCACGCACTGTCCGCCGCCATGTCGGTGGACACCCCCCTGAGCTTCACCGTGGTGCCCGAGATGGCGGTCGACGACCCGTGGCATGCCACATCGCGGGCGTACCAGAACGGGGGGCTCTTCGTCGCGGACGAGAATTATATCCATGAGCTGATCCAGGAGCATCCGGCGCTCGTGCTTCGGTTGCCGTTTCCCGTCCTCGCGGTCTCCGCTCCCCTTCGCACCGCGCGGCACCGCATCGGCGTCGTGACCATGCGCTGGTTGGCGCCGCGGAATGTGACTCGGGACGAACTGAGCTACCTCTCGGCGGCGACCGACGAGCTGGCTCTCGAACTGGAGTCGCTGGCCGGGGAGGGAGTCTCGATGCAGGCGCCGGTCATACCCCTGTTCATCGCGACCTCCGCTGACGGTTCACCCGGCGTGACAGGTGGCCGCGACGAGCTGGACCGGGCGTCGCCGTACGGCCACGAGGCCACGGGCAGCACCTTCCTCTACCAACTGCTCCAGCTCGCCACCGAGTTGACCGCCGCGACCAGCACCGAAGACGTTATGGCCTTGACGCGAAACCGCGTCGTCCGGGCGTTCGGCGGCCGGGCGTTGATGCTGTGCACCTGCGAGGCCGGCCGCCTCAGCGTCGCGGGGTCCGCAGGCTTCCCCAACGCGGCCGTTCGGCGGGTCGACGGAATCGCGTTGTCGACGCACACGCCGATGACGGACGCCATCACCCAAATCGAGCCGCTGTTTCCCGGGGATGCGGAAAGCGCGCGGCCGAACTATCCGGATATGGAATGGGACGACGCCATAGATTCCCAGGCATTCCTGCCCCTGATAGCGAACAACAGGGCCGTCGGCTGCTGCATTCTCGAATTCGGCGAGGTTCGCCGGCTGACGCACGACGAGCGCGCGGTTCTCATGATCATGATGGGCCAGGTGGGCCAGGCCCTGGAACGGGCTCGCGCATACGAGCTGATGCGCGCCCGGGCCCAGGGCCTCCAGCAGAGTCTGCTGCCGCGTCGTCTGCCGCTTCTGCCCGAGGCCGAGCTCGCGGCCCGGTATGTCGCCGCGACCGAGGGCGCCGAGGTCGGCGGCGACTGGTACGACGTGATCCCGCTCCCGGACGGGGGCATCGGGCTGGTCATCGGAGATGTCGAGGGACACACCCTCGAGTCGGCCGCGATCATGGGCCAGGCACGCACCGCGGTGCGCGCGTACGCGGCCGAGGGGCACGACCCCTCGAGCGTCCTCGACCGGGTCAACAGCCTGCTTTCCCAGCTCGACTCCGACCTGCTGGTCACCTGCTGCTGCATGTGGGTGGACGTCGTCGGCGGCACCGCTGTCGTCGCCAGCTCCGGCCATTATGTGCCCGTGGTCGCCGAGGCCGGCGGTCGGATGGCGGCACCGGCGATTCCCGTCGGTCCTCCCTTCGGCGTCAATCCCGCCACCCATTATCAGCAGATCGATTTCGCGTTGCGTCCCGGTGCCATCGCGGCGCTGTTCACCGGTGGACTTCTGAATGCACGTCACAGCGGCCCGGACCCGGCCCTCGACCTGATCGGCCGCCGCATCACGGACGGGTACGTCGACGACCTCGAAGTGTTGGCGGATCGGCTCATCGAGGACTCCCGGGCCGGAGCGGGCCTCGAGGACGACGTGGCGCTGCTGCTCATGCGCTACGAGGGGGCACGGCAGCGTGACCACCGACGCGTGGCCCAGTTCTGCGTGGAACGCCACGATCTGCGCGGGGTGCGGCGCATCCGCCATCTTCTCGGTGATCAGCTGCACGAATGGGATCTCGAGACGCCCCGCGACGAGCTGGAGTTGCTCGTCTCCGAGGTGGTGACGAACGCGCTGATCCACGCCGACAGCGAGGTGTACGTGCAACTGCGCGAGTACCCCGGCCACATCCGAATCGAGGTGCGCGACACCGACCCGCATCCGCCGGTGCCCACCTGGATCCTGGCGGCTGAGGAGGCGGAGAACCAGGAGGCGGAATCCGGGCGTGGACTGCTGATCGTCGACGCCGTGGCGTCCGCGTGGGGAAGCGCGCCGGCCGGACGCGGCAAGACGACCTGGTTCGAGCTTCCGGCGAAGGTCCTCGTGGGAGCTGGTGCCGGCGAGCCGGAGGCCTGATGGCTCGGCGGGCGGCACCGGCGACCGCCTACGAACTCCCGCCGGTCGGCATCCGCCACGCTCTCCGACCGACGTTGGTCGGCGGTCGTACGAAACGGCAAGTCGGCATCGGAGTATCGCACCGCGCAACGCGACGTCGATCGCATGGACCGAATGGGGACCGCTCCCGATGGCCTGCCGCGGGATGGTCACCGGCCAGTTCGGGGGTGCCGTTCGGGCCCGTGGCCGAGCGTCCTCAGGGCGCCGTGCGGGAGGCCGTGTGCGCGCGTTCGGCGGCTACGCTTCATGCTGTGAACTCACCCGAAACACCCCGGCGCTCCGCTGCCACGCCGCGCGGAGCGAAGGTCGGCGAGAACACAACCCTGGCTGATATCGCGCGCGCCTGCGGGGTCTCGGCCCCGACTGTCTCGAAAGTCCTCAACGGTCGGGCGGATGTCGCCCCCGCCACCCGGGCGCGCGTCGAGAAGCTGCTGGTCCAGTCCGGTTACCGCCGCCGCGGGATCCGGGCCGCCCCGCTGCTTGACCTCGTCTTCCACGAACTCGAGAGCGCCTGGGCGATGGAGGTGATCCGCGGGGCCGAGCAGGTCGCACACGAGCAGGGTCTGAGCCTCGTGCTCTCGCAGTCGGCGGGCCGCGTCACTCCCGGCCAGTCGTGGCTCGACGGCGTGCTCGCACGTCGGCCGACAGGGGTCCTGCTCGTTCTCTCGAACCTCGGCCCGACCCAGCGCGATCAGTTGGCGGGGCGGGACATCCCCTTCGCGGTCATCGATCCGCTCGGCGCGCTCGACGCCGACGTCCCCACGGTCGGCGCGACCAACTGGCAGGGCGGCCTGGCCGCCACCCGCCACCTGCTCGAACTCGGTCACCGCAGGATCGGCGTGGTCGCCGGACCCGACCGCCTTCTGTGTAGCCGTGCGCGGGTCGACGGATACCGCGCCGCACTCGAGACGGCCGGGCTCTCGTTCGACCCTGCGCTGGTGCGCGCGGGCGACTTCCATCACGAGGCCGGGTACGAGTGCGGCGGGCGGCTGCTGCGGCTCGAGCATCGGCCGACCGCGATCTTCGCGGGAAACGACCTGCAGGCGCTCGGCGTCTACGAGGCCGCGCGCGAGGCGGGACTGCGCATTCCCGACGACCTGAGCGTCGTCGGGTTCGATGATCTGCCGGCCGTGCGCTGGGTCGGGCCGCCGCTGACCACGGTGCGGCAGCCGCTTTCCGAGATGGCCGCCACCGCGGCCCGCACCGTCATCCAACTCGCTGCGGGTCGCGGCCCCGCCACCGCGTCCACCCGCGTCGAACTGGCGACCGAGCTGATCGTGCGCAGCAGCACCGCCGCGCCCCGTCCCGCGCACGGGTGAGGATCCGTCCGCTCTCCTCGCGCCGGCCGAAGAGAAGCACAAGCACGGGACGCTCCGAAAGTTTCGAACCACCTCACCAGCACTGATGCTGTTCAGCTGGGCGATCTTACGATCCAGTCTTCGAAACTTTTCCGAAACTCATTGACAGCTCGGGGCTGTCTCTCCGACACTCCCGCATGGGCCGCTCACGGTCTCACCCACCGACGTCGCATGACCCTCAATGGAGAGGATCACCCGCGTGCACGTTTCATCGTTCCCACTCACGGCATCATCCGGCGGACGCAGGCTTCGCCTTGCGCTCGCCATCGCGTTCGCCTTCATCACCGCCCTCATCGGGCTCCCCGGCAGTGCCACCGCCGCTTCGACGATCTGCTCGAGCCAGACCGGCACCAGCGGCGGCAACTACTACCAGATGTGGACCAACGGCACGGGCTCGGCCTGCATGACCCTCAACTCGGGAACCAGCTACTCCACCACCTGGAGCGGCGTCGGCGACTTCGTCGACGGGGTCGGCTGGAACCCCGGCAGCGCCGGCACGGTGAGCTTTTCGAGCAGCCTCAGCGCATCCGGCGGCACGACGCTGGTCTCGCTCTACGGCTGGTCGACCAGCCCGCTGGTCGAGTACTACATCGAAGAGAACTACTCGGGCTCGCCGAGCACGGCCGGTACCTACATGGGCCAGGTCACCAGCGACGGCGGGACGTACAACATCTACGAGCACCAGCAGGTGAACCAGCCCTCGATCCAGGGCACCGCGACCTTCGAGCAGTACCTCGCGATCCGCACATCGCCGGTCTCCAGCGGCACGATCACCACGCAGAACTTCATCAATGCCTGGGCCAGCCACGGCATGAACCTCGGAACGCTCAACTACCAGATCCTCGCCACCGAGGCCTGGGGCGGCGGTAGCGGCAACGACAGCGTCACGGTGAGCACCGGCGGCGGCAGCGGCGGCGGCACCGGCGGAAGTACCGGCTCGTGCACCGCGACGCTCTCGGCCGGCTCTCAGGGCAGCAACTGGTACAACCTGAATGTCGCGGTCACCGGCTCCAGCAACTGGACGGTGACGATGGACCTCGTCGCGCCCGCCGTCGTCTACTCGACGTCGAATGTAAGCGCGAGCTGGCCGAGCCAGTACGTCATGGTCGGCAAACCCAACGGCAGCGGCAACAACTTCAGCGTCACCATCTCCCCGAACGGTCAGTGGACCTGGCCATCGGTCTCGTGTAGCACCTGACGCGGCGCCTTGACACGACCCCGACGGAGTTCCGCACGGGACTCCGCCGGGGTCGGTCACAGTGCCCTGAAATGCGCATCCCATGACTCGATCAGAGAGAAGCAGACCGCAATGAGACGCAGAAGTTTCCTCGCGATGGGTGCCGGCGCCTTGGCTCCGCTCGCGATCACGGCCCGGGCAGGCGCGGCCACCGGAACGACGGCGGTCCCCGCGACCGCGGCCGGGCCCGGCTCCGATACGCTGCGGGACCTCGCGGCGCGAATCGGCCTGCGCTTCGGCACGGCTGTGATACCGACCGACCTCGACACGCCGTCCTACGCCGCCATCCTCGCCGACCAGTTCTCGGTCGTCACCCCGGGCAACGCCATGAAGTGGGGCTCGGTCGAGCCGGTGCAGGGACAGTTCGACTGGTCGGACGCCGACGCGCTGGTCGAGTTCGCCGAGCGCCACGGGCAGCTCGTGCGCGGCCACACCCTGTTGTGGCACAACCAGCTGCCGGGCTGGCTCACCACCGGCGTGCAGAACGGCACGATCAGCGCCACCGAGCTCGCAGCGCTGCTCAAGCAGCACATCTTCACCGAGGTCTCCCGCTATCGCGGCCGGATATGGCAGTGGGACGTCGCCAACGAGTTCTTCCTCGACTCCGATCCGTCCGGCATCGATCCGGCCAATTTCTGGATCTCCAGCCTCGGGCCGGAGATCATCGCCGACGCTTTCCGCTGGGCACACGAAGCCGACCCGCACGCGCTGTTGTTCTTCAACGACTACAACATCGCGGGCGAGGACGGCACGAACGCCAAGAGCGACGCCGTCTACGCGTGGCTGCGCACGCAGCTGACGAACGGCGTGCCGATCCACGGTGTCGGCGACCAGGGCCACCTCGACACGCAGTACGGCTTCCCGACGCAGATGGCCGCGGACCTTCAGCGCTACGCCGACCTCGGCCTCAAGGTGGCCATCACGGAGGCCGACGTGCGCACCTTCGTCGACGGGCCCACCACTCAGGTGCCCACCGACCACCTCGCGACCTTCGCCCAACCGTATGAGTTCTCGCAGATGCTCAAGGCGGCGCTCTCGGTGCCGGAGTGCATATCCTTCACCTGCTGGGGTTTCTGCGACGCCGACTCCTGGGTTCCCGGCTTCTTCACGGGCGAGGGCTACGCGACTGTCTACGACGTGAATCTCGATCCGAAGCCCGTGTTCTTCGACCTGCAGCAGGATCTCAGGCTCGCGGCCGAAGGCGCCCCGTACCGGATAGGGGGCGCCCGCGGCGGCGACGGCTCCTGAACAGGCGAAAGTCCGTCAGCGCAGGGCGACGGCCGTCCACGACACGGGAGGCAGTTCCATGGTGAGCACGCCATCGGCGAGCTTCGCGGCCGTGTTCGCGGACGGGGTCACCCTGCGCTGATCGGCGAGCGTGTTCTTCGCGTAGACGTCGGAATCGGCGAGTGTCACTGCCTCGGTGATGACCGACGAGCCGAGACCGCGCACGTCGACGGTGACCTGCGCGGTTTCCGTCAGGTGGCGGTTGACGAGGAAGACCGCAGCCCGGCCGTCGTCGGAGGTCGCGACGGCGTCGACGAGGGGAACCTCCCCATGCCGCGCCGTCGTATACGCCGATGTCTCGATCACGGGCCTGATCACCTCACCGGAGGCGAGCCTGCTCGTGATCGAGAACGGGTAGAAGGTCGTCTGCCTCCAGGCCGGTCCACCGGGCTCGGTCATGATCGGCGCGATCACGTTCACGAGCTGAGCGAGCGACGCGGAGGCGACACGATCGCTGCGCTTGAGCAGCGTCATCAGCAGGCTGCCGACGACAACCGCGTCCGCCACCGTGTATACGTCCTCGAGTTGCCGGGGCGCATGCCGCCACTCGTGGTTGACCGCGCCGGATTCCTCGTGCTCCTTGACGTACCAGACGTTCCATTCGTCGAACGAGATGTTGATCTTCTTGTTCGAGCGCTTCTTGTACCCGACGTGGTCGGCGGTCGCGGCGACGGCGTCGATGAAGAAGGCCATGTCGATCGGCGAGGCGAGAAAGGAGGCGAGATCGCCGTCGAGCTCCTGGTAGTACGCGTGGCACGAGACGTAGTCCACGTGCTCGTAGCAGTGCTCGAGCACCGTGCGTTCCCAGTCGCCGAAGGTCGGCATGCCGGAGCCGGACGAGCCGCAGACGACCAGTTCGAGATCCTTGTCCGCCGCCTTCATCGCCGCGGCGGTGCGCGCGGCGATCTTGCCGTAGTCGTCCGCCGCCATGAAGCCGGTCTGCCACGGGCCGTCCATCTCGTTGCCCAGGCACCACATGCGGACGTTGTGCGGGTCCGGCGTTCCGTTGGCGATGCGCAGGTCCGACAGGGCAGTGCCGGACGGATGGTTGGCGTACTCGAGCAGGTCGAGGGCCGGCAGGATGCCCCGAGTGGCGACATTGACCGCGAGCATGAGCTCGGAGTCGGTGAGCCTGAGCCACCGGGCGAACTCGTCCAGGCCGATCTGGTTCGACTCCAGTGAGTGCCAGGAGAGGTCGCGGCGCACCGGGCGCCTCTCCCGCGGACCGACCGAGTCCTCCCAGCGGAAGCCGGAGACGAAGTTGCCGCCCGGGTAGCGCACGGTCGTGCTGCCGAGCTCCCGTACGAGTTCGACCACGTCCATGCGGAACCCCTCGTCGCTCGCGCTGGGATGCCCCGGCTCGTAGATCCCGGTGTACACGCCCCGTCCCAGGTGCTCGACGAACGAGCCGAAGATGCGGCGGCGGACCGGAGCGATGACGTCCATCTTGTCGAGCGCGATGTAAGCGCTTGCCATTGCGGTGTTTCCCTTTCGCTGTCAACCCTTCACGGCGCCGGTGAGGCCGCCGACGATCCGCTTCTGGAAGATGGAGAAGAAGACCAGCGCGGGCAGCATCGCGAGCGAGGTGAAGGCGAGCACCTTCGCGGTGTCCTGGGAGTACTGGGAGGAGAACATCTGGACGCCGAGCGGCAGCGTGAAGTTCGCTTGCGAGTTGAGGATGTACAGGGGCAGTACGTAGTTGTTCCAGCTGCCGATGAAGGCGAGGATGCCGACCGTCACGACACCGGGCAGCGACAGCGGGATCACCATGCGGAAGAAGAATCCGAGCCGGCTGGTGCCGTCGATCGCGGCGGCCTCCTCGATCTCCTTCGGGATGGCCCTGAGGAACGGCACCAGGATGATGACGGTCGTCGGCAGCCCGAAGGCGATCTGAGGAATGATCACACCGCCGAGGCTGTCGATCAGGCCGAGGTCCTTGATGACGATGTACAGCGGCGTGATCGCGATGACCAGCGGGAACATCAGCCCGGCGGCGAACAGGGAGTACATCGCGCCCTTGAGCTTGAAGTCGTAGCGCGCGAGTACGAAGCTCACCATCACACCGAGCACGACGATGCCGAGAGTGCTCGCGAGCGCGACGACCGTGGAGTTGGCCAGTTCGCCCCAGAACGTCACCGAGGTCAGAACGCCCGTGTAGTTGCCCACGACCCAGGGATGCGGCAGGCCCGCCGGGCTCGCGGTGATCTGCGCGGTGGTACGGAATCCGCCGATCACGATGTAGAGCACCGGGGCGATGCATATCGCGATGAACAGCAACGCGGCGAAGTAGGTGAACGGATTCCCCGCCCGGCGCCGCCCGGCCCGCGAATCCCTGCGGCCCGGCGGCGTCCTCCGCTTCGCGGCCGAGGACCACGGTTCGGCGCTCGTCGCGCTCATCAGACGGCTCCTTCGGTGACGGCGCCCCGCAGATCGCGGCGCAGGACGAAGCGCTGGTAGATCAGCGCGACGATCAGCGAGATCAGGAACATCACGACGGCGACGGCGCTGCCGTAGCCGTAGTTGCCCGCGTCCCGGCCCTGGGCGACCATGTAGATCGCCATGGTCGAGGTGCCCGCGGTGCCCGCGACATACTGGCCCCAGACGATGTAGACGAGGTCGAACAGCTGGAGCGAGCCGATGATCGACAGGAATCCCCAGATGCGGATCGTCGGCGCCAGCAGCGGCAGCGTGATGCGCCGCTGCATCTGCCAGTACGAGGCGCCGTCGATCTGGGCGGCCTCGTAGATCTCCTCGGGGATCGACTGCAGGCCGGCGAGCATCAGGATCACGGCGAAGCCGATGTACTTCCATGAGATGATGGCCATCAGAGTCCAGATGGCCAGCTTGGGATCGGCGAGCCAATCCTGCTGCAGCGAGCCGAGCCCGATGTGCGCCAGCAGATCGTTGAGGGCGCCGCTGGCCTGGAGCATCAGGCTCCAGCCGGTGCCGACGATGACCTCGGAGATGACGTACGGCACGAAGATGAGCACCCGGATGACCGAGCGGCCGCGGATCTTCTGGTTGAGCAGCAGGGCGAGAATGATCGCCAGCGGGCCCTGGATGACCAGCGAGAGCCCGGCGATGAGGAAGTTGTGCCACAGGACCTGCTGGAACGCGGGGTCGGTGAAGATCAGCCGGTAGTTGTTCAGGCCCACCCAGTCGGTGGCCGGGCCGTAGCCCTGCCAGCGGAAGAAGCCGTAGTACGCGGCGAGCGCGACCGGGAAGATCACGAACGCCACGAACATGAAGATCGCCGGTCCGGACAGCAGCGCGATCTCGAATCGCATCCTGGCACGGCCGCGGCGGCGCCCGGCCGCTCGCGGCGGAGTCGGGGGCACGGCCGTGGCCGTGCCCCCGACTCGGCTCGTGCCCTGCGACTGGCGCTGCCCGGGGGCGGTGTCAGTACCCAGGGTGTCGCTCATCGTGTGCTTACTCAGCCCTTCGCGGCGGCGGCGATCGTCTGCGAGACGATGTCGGCGGCCGAACCGGTGCCGGCCATCAGGTTCACCACGGAGGTGTTCATCGCGTTGCCGACGTTCTGGCCGAACTGGGTGTCGAGGTACTGCATCGAGTAGGCGGCCTTGTTGAAGGCCTGCAGCGCCGAGATGTTGTACGACGCGGTGACGACCCCCTGCGCCTGCTGGTTCACCGGGATCGCCTGCAGGGCCTTGGCGTAGGCCTCCTGCTGATCCTTGGTGAGGAGGAACTCGAGGAAGCCGAAGGCCTCCTTCGGCGCGTTCTTCGACAGCGAGTACGCGTCGTTGCCGCCCATCAGCGCGGTCGGGTCACCCTGGCCGCCAGAGACCGCGGGGAAGGGGAACCACCCCAGGTCGGGCAGCGGCTGCTGGTTCGGCGTCAGGCTCGCGATCACCCCCGGGTCCCAACTGCCCATCAGCTCCATGGCCGCCTTGTGGTTCGCGAGCATGCCCGCCGAGGAGCCGGCGCCCTGCTGCGACGACGTGGTCAGGAATCCCTTCTCGAAGGGGTTCACCTTGATGAACGCGGCCAGGTCGTTGGCCGCCTTGGTCCAGCACGGGTCGGTGAACGTGAGCGACTTGGCGGCGGTCGCCATGGTGCTCTGGCTGCACTCGCGCAGCGCGAAGTTGTAGTACCAGTGCGCGGCCGGCCAGGCGTCCTTGGCGCCGACCGCGATCGGCGCGACGTTGGTCGCCTTCAGCTTCGTCACATCGGCTTCGAGCTCGGCCATGGTCGTCGGTGTCGAGGTGATCCCGGCCTGCTGGAACAGGGTCTTGCTGTAGTAGATTCCCTCGGGCTGAGTGTCCACCGGCATCGCGTACACCTGGCCGCCGACGGTCACGCTGGCCAGCGCCGCCGAGCCGACGTTGGCCTGATCCGCGCTGGTGAGGGTCAACGGCTGGAGCTCGCCCGCGTTGATCATGGCCTGCATCTTGCCGCCGCCGCGCTGCAGGAAGATGTCCGGCGCGGAGTTGGAGTTGAGCGCCGTCTGCAGCTTGCCGTCGAGGTCCTCGTTCTGGATGGTCTGGACCTTGACCGTGACGTTCGGATGCAGCGCGTGGTACGCCTTCGCGGCGTCCAGGAAGTACTGCTGGCCGGGCCCGGTGGTCGAGACCTGCCAGAGGGTCACGGTGACCTGGCCGTCGGCCGAGCTTCCGCCGCCGCCGCCGCTGCCGCCTGCACAGCCGCCGACCGCGAGCGCCAGGCCCAAGCCGAGCGCGGCAGCCGTGGCGCCGCGAGTTTTCCTTATCATCCCGGAACTTCCCCGATCCGTCGTCGTCGTCGCATCTGGACCCCGGAGGGCACCGGGGACTGGCGATGAGTTTGCGCGTGGATTTCTCGGTTGTCAATCGTTGTCGATAACGTTTTCTAACGCTAGGGTGGCGGCGTGCAGCAGCCCAGAACCCGAGTCACCATCCGCGATGTCGCCGAGCAGGCCGGCGTCTCGGTCGCCACCGTGTCCAAGGTCATCAACCAGCGTTACGGCGTGGCGGCGGACACCATGGCCCGCGTGCAGGCTGTCATCAGCGAGCTTGGCTACGAGGCGAGCCTGGTCGCGCAGAGCCTGCGCAATCATCGCACCAACGTGATCGGCATACTCGTGGCCGACCTGGAGCCGTTCAGCACCGAACTGCTCAAGGGTGCGGCGGACGCGATCCGCGGCAGCGGATTCGAGCTGGTCGTCTACAGCGCGGGCGGCAGAACCGGCGACGTGGTGGGCTGGGAGCGCCGGTACCTCTCACGGCTCAGCGGCACCCTGGTGGACGGCGCGGTCCTGGTGACGCCGACGGTCGTGGATGTGCAGTACGGCGCGCCCGTCGTCGCGGTCGATCCGCACACCGGATCCTCGAGCTTCCCGACGGTCGACGCGGACAGCCTGCGCGGCGCCCGGCTGGCCACCCAGCACCTGCTGAGCCTCGGCCATCGGCGGATCGCATTGCTGGCCGGTCGTGCGGACCTGCAGTCCGCGAGGCTGCGCGAGCAGGGCT
>Ga0310811_10000488_pt1 | contig 51684 bp, 69 predicted proteins | sample YCmetagenome_FD_207642 | JGI IMG/M metagenome (GOLD analysis project Ga0310811, IMG submission 207642) | Soil microbial communities from experimental microcosm in Duke University, North Carolina, United States - YC | ecosystem: Engineered > Artificial ecosystem > Soil microcosm > Unclassified ... | reverse complement strand
CCCAGAAAGGCTTTGCCCGGGGTCGTGCTATTTCAACCGAATATAAAAACATGATATTGTTTTAGTCAACTTGAGTGGGTTTGATTTCCTTGAAATCCTTACTGGACGGGGGGTTTGCTATAATAAATTTGTTCAAACCCAAGCAACCCCGTTCAAGCCCACGCAAAAATAGTGGGGGGTAGAGTGGGGGGTAGACATCAAGGATCATGGAGCCCCTTAGCATGCGAACTATCAACCGTCTAACCGTATCTGTTATCAAAGGACTTGTCAGCAACCCGCCCGAAAAAAATCGCTACTTCACGGACGGCAACGGCCTGTGTATTCAGGTCACGCCAACCGGCACGGCAAGCTGGATTCTGGTGTACCAGTTGAACAAACGCCGTCGTGAATTGGGACTCGGCCGCTGGCCTGATGTTGGACTGGCCGAAGCGCGTGAGCGTGCTGGAAAGGCACGCAAACAGCGCACCGCGGGTATCGACCCGCTAGGGCATAAACAGGAGGCGGCGCGCACCGCACGCAGGAAGGAAAGCAAGCGCCTGACATTCTCGGAAGCCGCAGCCGCGTTCATGAAAAAGGAATGGGACGGATGGGCTGAGAATACCCGGAAGTCGTGGACGCACAGTCTCGAACTGTACATACCGACCTCGTTTGGGAACATGGATGTTGCCGATATCGAAACCGATGACATCATGGAATTCCTTGGACCGCTCTGGAAGAAACTCTATTCGACTGCGAAGTCGCTACGCTCCCGTATCGAGAGCATCCTTGATTGGGCGGCGATCAACGGAAGCCGTGAAAAAGGATTGAACCCGGCCCGATACAAGGGGCATCTGGAACATGCACTTGCGACCCCGACCAAGAAAGTCGAACATCAGGCGGCAATCGACTGGCGGGAGATGCCCGAATTCATGGCAAAGCTCCGCAAGCTAGATGGAAAACGTGGTGACGTTCCGCAATGCCTGGAATATATCGTCCTCACCGGCGTGCGTAGTGAGGAAGCGACCGGCGCGATATGGCGTGAGATTGATCTGGCCGAGAAGGTATGGAGAATTCCGGGCGCGCGAATGAAGATGAAGGAAGATCATCACGTTCCGCTTTCAAGCGCGGCTCTGAAACTGCTGAAGGCGCTGCCTGGCAATCATAAACCTGACGACCGTGTTTTTAGCACGGTGTACAACAACAAGGTGTCCGGGCAAGTCGTGCGCCTGCTGTTGCCAGAACTAGGCTATCCGGTCGGAACTGCTACGGTTCACGGCGCGCGAAGCAGTCTGCGCACATGGGCGGCCGAATCCGCGAAGGTGCCGGAGCGCGTAGCCGAGGCATTGATCTCGCACGATACCCGAAGCGGGACGCAGAAGTCGTATGAACACACACGATTTTTCGAGGATCGCGTACCTGTCATGGAACGATGGGCCAGGTTCCTCGAAGGTGGCAAGGTCGTCTCACTCGCAGATGGAAAAGCTGCGCGCAAGCGTGCTGCCTCGGTGAAGGCGGCTTAAGCAAACGACAGCGCTCATAGAATCGAAGGCCCGCATCAGCGGGCCTTTTTTTCGTTCACGTGGGAAAACGTTATTCTGCATCGACGGGATGACCAGCCTTGCGTAACACGTACCGCCTGATATCCCTGCTGATGAAATTGTTTGGCGTGCCAAGGATCGAAAACGGACGTGGGAAATCAGGATCGCTTTTGATAAGGCGCTTTATCGTTGACGGGCTTTTACCGAGAATCTGCGCTGCTTCTCTCAACCCGACTACCCGCACGTCATCATCGACAGGCGCGGGCGCAGGGGGGGCCGGTTGAAGTGCCTGGACGGGAGACCTACGCGGGCGTCCTGGCTTGCGCTTTGTTGGCGCAACAGTTGGCTGATGTTGCTCGCTCATGACTGGCTCCGCTTCAATTTGAGTCGGTGACGTTATCGGATTCTACTGGGTCAGTTCTTTCGGTGCTGGCCGGTTTGCCAGCCGTGCGGCAGCTTGTCGCCCGTCACTTCAAATACGCACAGCGTCAGTACTAGCACCGGTAATGCATCCGGTTCCAGCACCAGTTCCGCACGCGTCACGCCGGCCACAGTCCCGCCGTCGCAGGTAATCTGCGGGCGGTCTGCGGCAAGGTCCACGCCGATGGTTTTCAGCGCTGTCATCATTCGATACTCCGTTGCAATTGATCACGGCCCACAATTGATCATCACGAGTTGCACGAACAGATAGCGGAGCCACGTCAGGCCAATTACGATCAGCAGCACCAGCACGACCGCAACCAGCAGATAAAGCAACACGGCAAGCACGCGCGCAGCGAGCGGCATGCGTTGCCAGCGCGGACGCTCATTCGTTGTCATCGTCGCCGCCTTCGAGGGCATCGTCGGATGCCTCCAGCGTGCCGCGCGTGTCGGCTTTGTGCAGAAGATCAACGATGCGCGCGGTCTGCTCGCTGTCCTCGGGGCGCACCTGAATGCGCGCCGTATAGGAACACGTGCCGCCGTCCTGTGCCATGAAGGTGATCTTGTCCAGCTTTGCATCGCTGAAGCGAAGGTCATCGTCATCGCTGTCGCCGTCATGGAACACGAACAGCACAGGGGAATACTTGCCGGCCCACCGTAAGAGCCCGAGCTGCGGATTACGCAGGTTCGGCGTGTTGTCGGGCTCCACCAGATCCTCGGTGTCGTCAGGGTCATACAGCGACGTGCGCAGCGTGGGCGATAACTGGTCCAGTGAGCGGTTCGGAAGATCGAAGGTGATCTTTAGATCGAGCGTCAGCACCTCGTCATCGCCATGCTGTTCCATCCTCGTGTTGATGTGCTGAAGCATGACCTCGTGATTGGTGAAGTTCATCATTTCGGTTCCCTGTTACGGATTTGCATTTCACGCAGGAATGCGCGGCGCTCTACGTGCAGGCGTTCAAGCATTTCGACGCAGGTGTTGTCGTTGCCGATGGCGGCGATCTTCTCGGTGGCTTCCAGAATCATGACCGCGCCTGCGTAGAACGCCATGCGCATGTCCATGTACTGCGCGGGCGGTGCCGACAGCGGAATGACCGAGGCCGCGAAATCCTGCCAGCCGTCCACGATGGAAAGGGTTTTCATGTCACGCCCCTTCGAGCTTCGCGCGCTTGGCGACATAGCACTCTTCCAGTTCGTCGCGCTGGCCTTCAGCGGGGACACTGCGGATAAGGTCCGCCGCGACATCGAGAAGATCAACCGAGTCTGATGTCTCCAGCGCGTCCATCACCTGTGCGAAGGTCATCACGACCGCGCCATCATCGGCGGGTGCCTGTGCCGGTTCGCTGCCCGCAGTCTCCCCCTGGCCTTTATTCGCGGCGTGCGTGGCCGCGCGTGCGGCGGTCAGCTTGTCGCTATAGGCGGTGCGTGCAATTTCCTTTTCGCGGTCGCTGCGCAGTCTCGTGGCCCGCTCACCTGCAGCGGCCAATTCCTCGGGCGTGGTCGCGTCCGCGATCTGGCGCAACACGTCATCGAGCGTCGGCGCCGCATTCTTTTTGATGTTCTGCTTCACGCTGGCGGTACGCGAGGAAGCGGGCGCTTCGCGGGGAACTTCATCGACCGGCCCCATCATGCGCGGCCCCGGCGCGTCGTATTCCATTTCCTCGGGCGCGTAGACCCCGAGCAGGATGTCGGGCGCGTGCCGGCGAGCCCACTTGCGGATCGCGAGGAAACAGATTTGCTGTTGCGGGTCGGTGGCCCACTGCGTGGAAAAGCGCGGATACGCCTGCGCCATCATGACCTGTACAGTGCGGGGTTTAGTCTCCCCCCGGAACGTCGCGCTGACGATCACGCCGAGCCCTTCCTCGTCCGCCTTGGTGTAAGTGGCGACGTAATACTTGCCTTCGGTCCTGTCGGACTTGCGTTCCTCAACCTTGCCGAGAATGCGTGACCAGTCCCCGATGAATTCATACGCGGGGCGTTGCTGGATCGGCGCACGTGCGATGATCACGGCGGCAATTAGCTGGCCGTCATAGCCAAGCTGTCCGTTCTTGGCGACGTGCGTTTTCGATGCAACCGCAAACGGGTCCATCTCCCAGCGGATGGCCTGCGTCGTCAGCGCGAAGCATGCGCCTTCGTTTTTGCGCAGATGTTCCGGGATCGCAATCCCGCTGTTAGCCATCATCTTCGCGACCTCACTAATCTGCGCCAGCAGACCCGACCTCAACAGGTCGAAGCGCTCGGTCTGTACTTCCCGCAATTCGGTGTTCATTCGTCTTTCTCCTTTGCGTCGGCTTTCGGCTTGCGATAGGTCAGCGTGGTGTATTCACAGTCCTCGACCTCATACGCGGGGCGGTGAATGACCTTGCGGGAATAGGTGCCGCCGTCCGGCAGACGGCCGACCGCCGCATTACCCATCACATCGAGAATGCGGGCGCGGCATGCGTCGATCACGGCCTCGTCCTGTTTCTTTCTTTCTTCCGCATCCATGCGAACGCGGTGCCAGTGGTACAGATCCTCGCCAAGACTGACGGTGCCGCCATCGGTGCCGGTGTACAGCCGCTTCAGCAGGCCGATTGCATGAGGGTGTTCGTAGTCAAGCGGGGGCGGCTCGCGCGTCTCTACGTGTGTCCAGAACATGCACTCTCCGTCGATCAGCATCTGTTCCAGTTCGCGGTCCCGCTCGATCACATAGCGGACCATCTTGTGACCGCCGATCAGCACGGCCAGATACCAGATCGGATAATCGAGACACGCCATGTAGTGCGCGCATTGCAGCAAATAGTGGGGCGGAACCTCGTCGCTTTCGGGCTCGCCCCAAAGGCCGCTTTTGAGGTACGCGAACTGGTCTACGGTCTTGATTTCGAGACCGGCCTTCACGCAGTCAATGGTGCGGTCAACGTTCGACAGCATGTGACCGTACTTCGGATGGCGGATCATCACGTTACGCCGCCGCAGGCGCACGTCATAACGTTGCGCATACTGGCTCGCAATCACGCCTTCGAGAGCCCGTCCGAAGTCGGTGCGCTCCACACCATCGGCGTCGATATCGCGCGGCACCCGGTCCCCGATCTTGTCGTAATACAGTTCAAGTGCAGTCGTGTACGGACTCTGACCCAATGCCGCCGCCGCATCACTTCCGCCGACTCCCTTTCTTCTCAGTTGCAACCATTCTTCTCGCGCGTTCATTCTTCGATAGTCTCCGAAAAGTTCTCCCCGGATTGAATAGCGCTATTGCTCGACAGTGACTATCCCGAGGCTGTTTTTTCGATTGCGCGTGAGTCGGAATGTAGGGGAGCGAAGTAACCGGGAGCAAGCCAAATATTTTTTTTTCACTGCCTAAAAAACAGGCGTACGTAGACAAACGCGTTACGTTTACGTAGACATTCACGTAGACGCTTTTCCGCCGCAAACCCGCGTGGTTGCCGTTCTCTGACCTGTGTCAATACGCATTGCACCATTTCGGGTTTGTAAGATTTGAAGGGCGGTTTCGCGCCTTGTTTGCGCTGACATCGCGGCGTATGTTTTAACGCAGATTCACTGCTGGACCCTTCCGAAAAGGAGTACCGAAGAATGACGCGATCTGTCGAAGCGCTCGCCATTGCCCGCGCCTATGCAGGTATGCCGGCTTTAATCCGCGCGATTGAATTGAGCGGCACTCAGGAACTGTTGGCACGGGCTATTGGAGTGGAGTCGAAAGATATCAGCCGCTGGCTGCACAAGACACACACGGTGCCGCTTGAATACGTGCCGTTCATTGTCGCAGCGGTCTTTCATCCTGAGGTGAGTCCGGTCACATTGCGCCCCGACTTTCTTCAGGGCTGGGCGTTGCTGTCGCGCCAGTTGCGCATGCCGCCGCGCGGCTATGTCGTGGATCTGGATGAATCGGCGCTCGAAGGGGAACCGCAATGAGCGACCGTGATGATGTGGAGCGCATTGCCGGGTCCGATGGCAAGTCGTACCCGGCTTCATACACGGCGCATCGTGACGCCATCCGCAAAGCGATCGAAGCCGACCCTAGCGCAACGAACACCGCCATCGCGAAACGCATGAAGGCAACGCGCGATACGGTCATCGCGGTGCGCAAAAACCTGACCGGAGCAACCATGACCAGCCCGACCGAACAGACGGACATTGATGTTTTTTCCCTGCCGGTCCATCCGTGGGCCGCACGCTTTCCGATGCGCTCCGATGATGATCTCGACGCGATGGCCGAGAGCATCAAGACGAACGGACTCCGCATTCCGGTTGCGCTCGGTAAGTCGGTGATCGAGGAAGGCGGCGAGCCCGTTCTCTGCGTGATCGACGGGCGCAATCGTATCGCCGCGTGCAAGCGCGCTAGCGTGAAGCCGCAATACGTGATGCTCAACGGTGAAGATCAGGACGCGTTTATTGCGGACGCAAACCTTGAACGCCGCGACCTGACGAAAGGGCAAAAGGCGATGCTGCTTGCCGTTCGTGTGAAAAAACAGCAGGGAAAAAAATCGACCTCTTTAGTCTCTAAAGAAGTGTCAGGCGGTCGCGTATCGCAGGCCCGCACTGTTAGCGAATACTGCCCCGAAATGATCCAGCCCGTCATTGACGGCAAGACCGGACTCGATGAAGCCTACGCCGAAGCGCAACGCCGCCGCGCCGCGCAGCAGGCCGGCGAAACGCGTTATGAGACCTTGCGCAAGACCGATCCCGATCTGGCCGATCAGGTTAACGAAGAAACGCTGAAACTCGCGGAAGCCGAAGCCGCTGCGCGCGTGCGGCGTGAAGAGGAAGAAAGCACGCTGCGTTCATATGCGGCGACCGTCAGGGATATCTCCCGCTATATCACAGGCTTCGGAAAGCCCGGTATCGAACAGCTTGCCCGACTATATGCGTCGAATCCCGAACGCTTCCATACGGATGACCTCGTTGGCGAACTTGACACGTGGATCACGATAGCCACTGCCATCAGGGAGAAGATCAAATGAGCAAGCGCACCATCAGCAAAGAGGAAAAAGAAAAACAGATCGAGGTCGGCAAGACGCTCAAGGCGCTTACGCATGCCTGCGAGCCGTTCTATCAAACGCTGATCGCTGACGATGTGCGCCATGATCGTGACTCGCTTGCGAAGCGGATGGATGAATTCATTCGCAAAGATCCGCAGATGCAGAAGTATCGCGACGCGATAATGGCGCACACCGTTATTGACCGCATCATCGCCAAGACCTCGGCGCATCACTTCATTGACGACCGTCAGATGCACATGTTCAGCACCGAGGACGATCTGCGGGAGTTTCTGAAGAAATGCACATTCGAATGCGGCGATGGCCTTGTGCTTCGTGCAAGCGCAGTGACGTATCTGGACCTTGAACACGAGCAGGCACGCAAGGAGAAAAACCGGCAGCGGGTGAACGAGGCGTGTGACGAAGCCGCCGCGAAGCTGAAGCTGCTGCGGCCCCTGATGGTCGATCAGGGTATGTCACGCACGGACGCCGAAATCGTGATCTGGCGTCAGGTCGTTGGGGCGAGTGAAGTAACCGGAGATAACCATGTCGAGTAAATCGGGAACCGTCGTCGCGGTCGATGGCGTCTATTCGCACAAGTGCGAACCGCGCTTCACGCTCTATCCGCAGCATCGCAAAGCACTCACGCTGGCCGACTACGAACGGGCGTTTAACGTATTTCTGCGTGATACGGAATGGACACGCCTGCGACTCGAATGGCGGCTGGCCGTCCTGCGTGACGAGGAAGAACGCGGGCGTGCATTGATGTGTGTCGCGCCGCTGCCGCATTCGTTTCTGGACTGACCGGGAGTGCATCGCAATGGCACGCATCCGCACGATCAAACCGGAGTTCTGGCAGAACCCGCAGGTGTGCCGATGCACCTACGCAGCCCGTCTGCTTTTCATCGGCACATGGAATCACGCGGACGACCACGGCAATCTGCCGCGCGACGCAGAGAAATTGCAGATGCAGGTGTTTCCCCATCCGGTTGATCGTGATCTGGACATTGAGAACCTTATCGTTGAACTGATCACTCATGGATTACTCATGGAGTACTCAAGCGAGGATGAACAGCGTTACTTGCATGTCCTCACGTTTGAAAAACATCAATTCATCAACCGGCCATCAAAAGCGCAATATCCGCAGCCCGACAAAACACTCATTGAGCAGTACATGAGGGGCGTGAATGCCATGCTGAAAAAGGCGGAGCGGGAATCGCACGCGCATTCGCAGAATGAAAAAAAACTAGGGATTCGTGCACCACTCCATGAGCACTCACTACAGGAAGGGAAAGGAAGGGAAAGGAGTAAACCTAAAATCGATATGTCCTTACGGACATATGTCGAGCAGACGCTCGACCTCGCTAACGGAAGCAGCGATTCGGTTGTGAAAATTTTCGACTATTGGCGCGAACGCATGAAGTCCCCGAGATCTGCCTTGAGCGACAAGCGCAAGCGGTTGATCACCGCCGCGCTCAAGTTGCACTCGCCAGCGGACCTGTGCAAGGCGATCCGTGGCTGTTCGAAAGATCCGTGGCACATGGGCATGAACGACAGTGGCAGGCCATTCAATTCGATTGAACTGATCCTGCGCGATGAAAAGCACATCGAGCAGTTCATCGCCTTCGATACCAAGCCGCCGATGCCGGTACGCAACGATGGGCCGTTATCGCTTCAGCAGCGACGCAGACGCACCGCCGAGGCGTTCGGCTTCGTGCCGGCCGAACACGACGATTCAGTGATCGACATGCCACCGGGAGACGATCATGCGGTCAGCACCAAGCACTGAAACGCGCGGCGCATGGCTATGGCGAAAGATGATGTTCGTCTACGGCGCGCGTTTTCTGGACATGTGGGAAGGGGTTGACGTGAACGACATGCAGGCCACATGGACCGAAGCATTGCGCGGCATGAAACGTGACGACCTTCAGCGCGGCGTGGCCGCGATGTACAACGCGAAATATCCGCCGACCCTGCCGGAATTCATCGCACTCTGTGCGCCGCCCGCGCCGGTCCCGCTGGCGCACCAGTATCGGATCGAGTCCGCCGTGGAGCGCACCGACAGCGCCACCGCTCGCGCGCGGCTCGCGGAGATCGCCGGCACCGTCACGCAGTACGCGCCCGTTACGGCAACCGGCATCGCATGGGCGCGGCGCATTGTCGATGAAGCGAAAGTTCATCACGTGCCGGCACAACGGCTCGGGATCGCGCTCGAAGCGATCCGCAATTGGGAAGTTCTCAACCGTCCGCGCGAGCGTCAACCGGGCGACGATGACGAACCGCAGGGGGCAGCAGCATGAGTGCCGTTGCATTCGTTATCCGTGGCGAGCCCGCTTCGAAGGCGAACAGCCGTGAGATCGTCACGCGCCGTTTCCGCAACAAGGCAGACGGCGTGATGAAGACGCGCCCGATGTCGATCAAGTCGGACAAGGCACGCGACTACGAACGCGCCGCAATCCTGCAAATCCCGGCACATGCACGCGTCGAACTCACTGGCCCGGTGCGGGTCACAATGCGGATTTTCTACGCGAGCGAGCGGCCCGACCTCGATGAGTCGGTGATCCTCGATGTCCTGCAATCGCGCTATCGCACCGTGCGGCGCAAGGGTAAGGACGTGCGCGAACTGATCCGCAAGGGCGTCTACGTGAACGACCGGCAGGTGAAACAGAAATTCGTGATGCACGGAATCGACCGCGCCAACCCGCGCGCCGAAATCGTGGTCGAAGCGCTCACTGCGCAACAGATGACGCTTGAATTTGAGGAGGTTCCCTATACGATCTTTGACAGGGTGCCGGCGTGAATTCGTGGATCGAAATGCACATTGCGCTACTGCGTGCGCTCGGAGAACCGCTCACCGATGAACAGCGCATGAACACGGCGCGGCTCTTTGAGCAGTGCGAGACCATGCTCGCGGAACGCACGAAGGCGCTACACCTGATCGGCTATCTCGTGGGCGCGGGTGCCGGTTGTGATCTGGTCCACGAGCTGCCGTTGTATGTCGCGGACCTTGTGAGAAAGAAGGGGAAAGGGTGATGCACAGATGCCTGTGGCCGGGATGCAGAAAGCCGGTGTTGACCTCGCAATGGGGATGCCGTACGCACTGGTATCGCCTGCCGAACAACGTGCGTTCGTGGATCGGGCGTGCGTACCAGCAGGGAATCGACCGCGGCGACCATCCGTCACGGTCATGGCGTGATGCGCATGCTGCGGCGCTCGCGTGGATTGCGCAGCGTGAAGCGGAGAAGCCGCAATGAACGAAGACGACGGCAGGGTGAAACCATGAAGACAATTTTTCTCGATACGCCGACCGCGCTTCACGTGTCGTTCCTGATCCTCGCCCTGCCGGTCAGCGAGCCGTCCTCGTTGCGCAAGGCGCTTATCCGCATGCTCGAATGCATGCCGGTGCGCACCTACCAGCAGTCGGCCACGCTCACGCGCCTGGTCGGCTCGCGCTCCCTCAGGGTGAACTTTGCGGGGCTCACTACGCAGGAAATCCACGGCCAGTGCGCGCTCGTGGTCGATGCCGTGCAGCGGCGATTGCCCCACCCCGAACTGTGTGTCATGCTCGCCCGCTTTGCGCCGACCGAGAGCCTGAAGGCGGTCGGCGTCGATGGCCTGATGCTCTGGCTTGCGCCTCTCTCACCGATCACGAATTACGCGGTGCTGTCGTCGCTGATCTGGCGCCGCTACGTGCCGAAGAAGTACCGCGACGGCTACTCGCTGCGCGCCATCGCGAAGCTGACCGGATCGAGCAAGTCGACACTCGGGCGCGTGTCGCAGTGGCTCGATGGCGAGTCCGCAGGGCTGGAACTCCGCGCGCTGCGCCGGCTCGAAGAAACCTTCGTTCCGCATGGCGTGTGCGCCGCCATGCCGATGCAGGCGTGAAACACCATGAACCCTCAAACCGGAGCCCGTCTGATGCTGCACTCGCACCACAAGGCGCACCGCCTCCAGGCGGACAATGAACGCCTGGCCGATGTCCTTTCCCTGATCGTCACGCTGGCCGAGAGCGGCACCACGCCGGCTCACGGAGGGAACCTGCTGGCCCAGATTGCGAAGGTCGGGCGGGCCGGTCTTGCCGGCGCTACGCCGCCCGCCGCGAGCCTGCAATCCGGAACCAGTTGACGGCTGGGACAAAAAGGCATATTTTCTGCCCCAATGATTGGAGTACTGTTCTCAGAGCAAGCAAAGCCCGCCACCGTGCAACCGGTTGCGGGCTTTTTTCATGGGTCAACGGGAAGGGAGAAAGGCACCATGCGCGTGAACATCGTCAACCTCGGAGTCAACGATATCCGGGTCGTGGTCGATCACGATACCGTCAACGACTTCACGCTCAAACCGGGCATGGACGAGGAGTACGTCTCCGAGGACGAAGGCGTGATCGAACTGCGCGAACTCGGCAGCGCCGAGCCGGCAGAGTGACCGCCGTTCATTCGTCGTCGTCCATGCCGGTGCGGAGTTCCGGTGCTTCGGGCGGTTCATCACCCCGCATGATCGCAATCAGGCCGGGGAAATACACGTCGCAGAGTTTGCCGACCGACTCGTTGCGCCTCGGGCAGTCGGCAATCTGCGCGCCGAGGTCAGTCATCGGAAAGTCTTCGCCATGCGTTGCAATCAGCCGCGACAGCCGGTAACGTCCGCGCCGCTCACAGCGGGTGCATGCGACCTCGATGTGACTGGCGCGGGCCGCAACCTCACCGAGCGTCACACTGCCATGCTTTGCCATGCGTTCAACCTGTTGGCTGTGGAAAAGCCGTTAGCGTAGCAGGCAGTCAGGCAGACGAAAAAAAACCCGCGCGAAGGCGGGCAGGTATCGAGCAGGACGGGCGGCGTCAGGCCCGCCCGCCGTAAGGGCGGCAGAAAACCTGATGGGCTTCGGATTCAGAGAGGTACATGGAGAAATTCCTAAAGGTCAGTGACGCTGATCACGAGTCGCTTGCCGAGAACCGCCAGCGCCTCATTTATCGCGTCGATCTTGGTCGGGTGCCGAAGGTCCATCACGCGGTTAATCGCCTGCTTGGACATGCCGAGCCGTTCGGCCAGGTCAACCGGGCGGACACCCTGCGCGGCCATCTCGGCAAGCAGCAGCGTTTTCGCGACGGTGCTGGGCGGAAGGTCCGCTACGTCAGGTTCGGAGTTCGGTCGGGTCGGCATGGTGGTCGGCTCCACGGGCTCAGTCAATCGCGGCGAGGATCGCAGCGTGTTCAGGGTGCGTGACGGCGTAGGCGCGTAGCTCGTAGTAGCGGTCACAGAGGAAGTCCGTTCCGGGTCCGTCACCGCGACCCGCAGCACGCTCGGCCATCGCATTCAGGGCAAAAAGGGAGACGATGATACCAGCGGACTCGGTCGAGACCTCGCGGTCGAAGTAGTTGCCGGCCACGCACACACGCCATTGCTGCCGGTCAGCCGGGGCGGCGAAGTGTACAGCACCGCCCGGACGGTCGAAGTATTCCCAGTAGCCGCCGTCATAGTCGGGCAGCAGCCGGCCTGCGACGTTGAACAGCAGGCTTTCACCGTTGAGGAAATAGGCGTCACCGAACATCCTCGGCAGAAACTTCAGGCGATGGTTTTCAGGCACCGGGCTGGCAGGGTTGAAGGCGTTTCTCATGATGGTGTTCCTACCGGCACGAAGCCGAGTTCAGTTTCAGCGAGCCACACGATATGCGCGCAGACGTATTCAAGGGTGCAGCGAGGATCGCGGTCATGGCCGGTTGACGTGGTGCCGGTCCAAAGCGCTTTGCCAGCGAGTGCCTGATGCGGGAACAGGCGGCAGAAAAACCAAGCCTGATCCTCACGCATCTGGCCTTCGTCATCGACGTAGAACACATCGCCGTTCGAGTTCTCAGGGCCAACGGCGGTAATGCAGCGGCAGTCAATCAGCGAGTAAATCTCGTTGAGCCGCTTCTCGCCGCTCGTGGTCTTGATGCGCTCGACTTGCGTCACGGTGCGCGCGAAAGGGTCAATCAGGTATGCGTACATGGTGGTTATCGCGATGCGTTGGCGAGGGTGATCATGCTGGCCGGATAGGTGCCGATGGCGAGGTTGTTATTCCACTTGGCCCGCGCAACCGCCATCTTTGCGTCCCAGTACCAGCAGCCAAGCTGCGTTGCGGCGGAACTGTCGTAGGACATCACTACCCGCGAGCCTTCGAAGTAAGCGGCGTAGCTGGTCGGGCATTGCACGTCGGTGAATTCGATCTTGCCGCCAGCTTGGTTCTGGATCGTTGCAATGGTGTCGGCATTCGCCGTCGATGCCAGCGTTGCAGCTGCCAGCAGGACAGCAGTCAAAAGTTTCGATTTCATGATTCAGTTCTCGGTGAGTGAAAGAAGGGTTAAACAGCGTGACGGACGTTTCGTTGTGCCGCGACTGCCTCAATCTCGGCGCGATCCCAACGGACTCGATGACCCTGACGCACTGGTTGGACCGGAAAATCGCGTCCTCCGGACGGCGTGCCGTAATTGCTCATGGTTTCGGGGCTGATGCCCAGAATCGCTGCGGCTTCGCGGTAGTCGATCAGCGGCGAGGAGATGCGGGCCACCAGCCGCAGTTCGAGTTCGCGCGTCGCGTGCCAGCGCACCTCAAGCATGCTGGTGGTGTCGCTGATCGTGGCGATCAGTTCGGCTTCGGTCATCGAGTAGGCAGCAGCGGCGACGGCGTGCATGGTGACTTCGTTGAAACACATTTCTAGTTCCTCGTTGCGGGTTTTCATTAGTCGTTCCCCATCGCCCAGACAAGGGTGATGCCCCAGCCGAGGACGGTCCAGCCAAACAGCAGGTTTGCAACAGCAATCGCGTTCGCGTTCTTGCGCTTGCGAACGTTGGCGACGATGCCGGGTGCGAAGTAAAGGCAGATCATCAGGATTGCCGGAAAGGTGATTGCAGTCATAACGGACTCCGAAGTATCAGGGTTAAAAAAAGTTAGCTCACCGCCAGCCGAGTTCGCGGCTCACGTTGCCCGGCAGGTAGCCAAGCTGCGATCCTTCCGCGAGGTAGACAACAGGCTCACTCGAAGCCGCTTCGTCCTCGTCCTCGTCCTCGGTGAAGCCACCGCCGACGATCACAGCGCCAGTGATGGAGTATTCGAAAGGCCAGCTCGGTTGCTGGGCGATGCGGACCTCTGCGTCATCCGGCAGGCCTTGAAGCAGTTCAATCAGTTCAGCGACTTTCATTCGTGTTCCTTAACTATCTGTTCGGTGTTGGGTGCTACTTGCTAAACCTGAAGATTAAAGTGGTCGCCGGCTGCTGTAAACAAAAGTGTGTACTTTATTCGGCGTCCTCTCTGAGCCCCTTATGTACAGGCGCGTGTATGCAAACCCTTGCTGTCCTCTCACTGCTGGCCTCACTGCCAGGCAATCCGTGAGGCATGGCCCCGCAACCTACACAGCGCACACGTGGCCGCAAGTGGCTACGCATACGCGACAGACAGTTGCGCCTGCATCCCCTGTGTGCCCGCTGCATGGCTAACGGGTTCGTCACCGAGGCGACTCAGGTAGACCACATCAAACCGCTGTTCAAGGGCGGCACCGACGCATGGTCGAACCTTCAGAGCCTGTGCGAGCCATGCCATGCAGAGAAGACCCGCGAGGATCTGGGCCAGCCTGCCGCTGGCTGTGACCTCTCGGGCATGCCTAACGACCCCGGTCATCCGTGGGCGCGGTGACGGTCGGCGGGGGCCAGATCGTGGGGGGGTGGTCGCAAGATTTTTCGGGTCCGAAGGGACACCCCGAGAGCAGATTTATTTTTTGGAAAGCATTTCACGCATAGGGGCGGAACACATGCCACGCAGCAGCGCAGCAGCACGCAAGCCGGTCATTCCCGAACTCAACTGGCCGGCGTCTCAGGTCGAACACCGTCCGATTGATTCACTCGTTCCGTATGCCCGCAACGCGCGTGAGCACTCCGACGCACAGGTCGCGCAGATCGCCGCCTCGATGCAGGAATGGGGGTGGACAACCCCGATTCTGGTTGACGAGAACAGCAGGATCATCGCGGGTCATGGTCGCGTGCTTGCAGGGATGAAACTCGGTCTTGCCTACGTGCCTGTGATGGTCGCGCGCGGATGGAATGAGGCGAAGATCCGCGCGTATGTGATCGCGGATAACCGCCTTGCGGAGAACGCGACATGGAACGATGAACTGTTGCGGCTCGAACTCGCGGACCTTCGCATCGAAGGCTTCGACCTCGCGTTGATGGGTTTCGAAGCGGCGGACCTCGCGGACCTCTTTGACACGTCGCCCGATGCGGCCACGATCAACGAGTACACGAAGAAAATCAACACGCCGATTTACGAACCGAAGGGCGACCAGCCTGCAATCGGAGAACTGGCCGACTCCGGTAAGGCGCTGGAACTCATGCAGGCTATTCAGGCGTCCGCCATCAGCGATGCGGAAAAGCAATTCCTGATCGCAGCGGCGCAACGCCATGTCGTTTTCGACTATCGGAACATTGCCGAGTATTACTGCCACGCGAGCCCGGAAATGCAGGCTTTGATGGAAGCGTCCGCGCTCGTGATCATCGACTTCGACAAGGCCATCGAAGGTGGCTTCGTGAAGATGACCCGCGAACTCGGAGAACTCTGCCCCGACATCGACACCGGTTCAGGTGACGACGATGAATGACGACTTCTGCGCAATGATCCTCACGCATGGCCGGCCTGATCGTGTCTACACGCATCGCGCCCTGCGGCGTTGCGGTTACACCGGTCCTATCGTGATCGTGATCGACAGCGAGGACAGCACCGCCGACGAGTACCGCGAGCGCTACGGCAAACAGGTCTACACGTTCGACAAGCGCGCCGCAGCGCTCACGACCGATGAAGGCGATAACTTTCCCGAGCTGCGGGGCGTGATCTACGCACGCAATGCGAGCTTCGATATTGCGAAGGAACTTGGCTATACGTACTTCGTTGCGCTCGATGACGACTACCGCCGTTTCATGTTCAAGCGTGACCGCAACGGCGGCTACGTGGACCGCACGATATGGAGCCTCGATGACGTTTTCCGGATCATGCTTGAGTACTACAAGGCCATTCCCGCGCTGTCGATTGCAATGGCGCAGACGGGGGACTTCGCGGGCGGTGCGCAGTGTGTCGGCAAAGCCGCGCACATCTGGACGCGACCGGGCCGCAAGTGCATGAACAGCTTTATCTGCTCGACGGAAAGGCCGTTCCAGTTCTTCGGTCGCATCAACGAAGACGTGAACACCTACGTGTGTACCGGGGGCCGTGGCGGGCTGTTCCTGACGACCGGAGCCGTGGCCCTGCAACAGCACCAGACGCAGACCAACGCGGGCGGCATGACGGAGCTATACCTTGACCACGGCACCTACGTGAAGTCGTTCTATTCGGTGATCTACTCGCCGTCCGCCGCCAAGGTCGCCGTGCTGCGCTCCAAGCATCCGCGCATCCATCACCTGATCCGCTGGCGCAATGCAGTCCCGCGCATTCTCAGCGAAGCGCACCGCAAGGCGCGCGATACCGCCCAACCTGAAGACGTTAAACACTGCCATGCCGAACCGGCCTAAACCTACCGCGCTGCGTGTGATCGAAGGCAACCGCAGCGGACGCCCGTTACCCAAGCACGAGCCGAAACCGCGCCTCGGCCTGCCGCCCGCACCGCCGCATCTGGACGCGCGTGCGCGTGCCGAGTGGGACCGCATCACGCCCGAGCTTCACGCCATCGGCATGCTCACCGTGATCGACGGCGCGGTACTGGCTGCGTACTGCATGGCCTATTCACGCTGGGCCGAAGCCGAAGCGGGGATTGCGCGCATGAAGGCACGCGACGAACTGACCGGCGCACTGATGATCAAGACCACGAACGGCAACGCGATCCAGAACCCGCTTGTCGGCACCGCGCACAAGGCGATGCTGCTCATGTGCCGCTTCGCTGTGGAGTACGGCCTCACGCCTGCGGCACGCGCACACATTGATGCACTTCCCTTGAATGACAGCAACGGTCAGGACTCGGAAAAATACTTCTGATCCCGTTACCAGCTACGCGCGCAAGGTCCACGCCGGCAAGATCATTGCCGGCCCTGACGTGCGCAACGCATGCAGGCGGCATCTGGGGGATTTAATCCACGGGAAGGCGCGCGGCCTTGTGTGGGATGTGAACGCAGCACGGCGCGGGATCAATTTCTTCCGCGACGTGCTGCGCCTGAACGGTGGCGAGTTTGAAGGGCTCCCCTTCGTGCTCCTGCCGTGGCAAGCCTTTATCGTGGGCTCGCTCTTTGGCTGGCTGCGTGCGGACGGTACGCGGCGTTTCCGCGAGGCATACGTCGAAGCCGGCAAGGGCTCCGGCAAGTCGCCGCTCGCTGCCGGCATCGGTCTTTACATGCTGGTCGCGGATGGCGAGTCGCGCGCCGAAGTGTACGCAGCGGCCACGCGCCGTGATCAGGCGATGGTGCTGTTCCGCGATGCCGTGGCTATGGTGCAGCTATCAGCGGCACTCAGCGCGCGGACGACGACGTCAGGCCGCGAGGATCGCGTCTGGAATATCGCCTACCCGAAGTCGGGTTCGTTCTTCCGGCCTATCGCGTCCGACGAGTCAGGCCAGAGCGGGCCGCGTCCTCACTGCGGTCTGATTGACGAGGTACATGAACACAAGAACCCGACCGTTATCAACATCATGCGGGCCGGGAAGAAAGGCCGCCGCCAGCCGCTGATTTTCATGATCACCAACAGCGGTTTTGATCGCACGTCGATCTGCTACGAGCAGCACGAGTACAGCGCACGGGTCGCGAGTGGCGTCATTACCGACGACGCGTTCTTTTCGTTCGTGTGCTCGCTCGATGAGGATGAAGACCCGTTCAAGGACGAGAAGTGCTGGATCAAGGCGAACCCGTCACTCGGCGCAACGATCGACCGCTCGTACCTGCGTGAACAGGTGCATCAGGCGCGCGGTATGCCGTCACTTGAATCGACGGTGCGGCGGCTGAACTTCTGTCAATGGGTGGATGCGGCCGATCCGTGGATTAGCGGCGATCTGTGGCGGCGTTGCGAAGTCGGCGCGCTGCCGCTTGCCGCCGATGACGGCGAAGAAATGTCCGAGGACCGCTGGGCGCACATCGTGGAACGCGCCCGCGCCAAACGTGAGGCGCTTATCGAAGGTCTGCGCGGCAAGACGGTCTGCGGCGGGCTTGACCTCTCCGGTACGCGTGACCTCACCGCGCTCGCGGTCGCGTGCCGGCAGGACGATAACAGCGTCGATGCCTTCGTTGAATTCTGGACGCCTGCGGACACGATGCAGGAACGCGCCATGCATGACCGCGTGCCGTACCCGGCATGGGCCGAAGCGGACTTCATGCACGCTGCAGCGGGCCGCGCTATCGACTACGGCGAAGTGGTGGAACGGCTCGGCGCACTCGCGGCGGCGATGACCTTTAGCGGCATCGCATTCGACCCGTACCGGATCAAGTATTTCGAGCGTGATCTGGACGGCGCGGGGCTCGATATGAATCTGGTCCCGCACGGCCAGGGGTTTTTCAGGTCATCCGAATCCGGCCTGTGGATGTGCCGCTCCATCGAGCGTATCGAGCAACTGATTTTCGAGAACCGGCTTCGCGTGGCGTTCAATCCGTGCCTTCGCTGGAACGTGTCGAGCGCCGTCACCGAGTCCGACGCCAAGAACAACCGCGTGTTCAACAAGCGCAAGGCGACAGGCCGCATTGACGGTCTTGTCGCGCTGGTGATGGCGGTCGGCCTCGCGCTCGATGGCGTGCACGAACGCGAGCCCGAGTACCAGATGTTCTTTCTGTAGGGAATCCTCATCATGGAACGTGCTTATTCGCTGCTGGCTATCCGCAGCGCGGACGATAACGCCCGCGAGATTGAAGGCATTGCATCGACGCCGACGCCCGACCGTTACGACGACATCGTGGAGCCGATGGGCGCTAAGTTCGCGTTGCCGATGCCGCTGCTGTGGCAGCACCGCAGCGACCAGCCTGTCGGCAATGTCTCTTTCGCCAAGCCGCAGGCGGACGGCATCCCGTTCAAGGCACAAATCCTTAGCGTGGACCAACCCGGCGCGCTGAAGGAACGGCTTGATGAGGCGTGGCAGTCCGTGAAGATTGGACTGATCAAGGCCGTCAGCATCGGCTTCCGCCCGCTTGAACATGCCTACATGGATAACGGCGGCGTCCGCTATCTCTCGTGGGAGTGGTTAGAACTTTCTCTCGTGACCATCCCCGCCAATTCCGAAGCAACCATCAACACGATCCGCAGCATCGACCACGACATCAGGGCCGCGACAGGCCGTAGCGATGCCGTTCGCGTGGTGCGACTCAACCAGCCGGCGCGCGTCAGCGCAGAACCGTTCGTGATTCGCACGATTCACCGGAGCAAAAAATGAAACCGTATGCAGAACAAATTGCGGCCTTCGAAGCACGCCGCACGACCGCGCATGCCCGCATGGCAGAGATCATGACTGCGGCGGGCGAAGCTGGTGCCACGCTCGACGCCGCACAGCAGGAAGAATTCGACGGACTTGAACAGGACATTACGGCTATCGATGGACACATTCACCGCCTGAAGTTGCTGGAAGCACAGGCGGTGCACAGTGGTACGCCGATCATCGTCACTGATCCTTCGAGCGGTGCCGCAGTGCGCGCCGCAGGCCTCGCGGGTGGTGGCGCTGATGTGGGCGAAGCGCGGGTGATCACCGTACAGCGCAATGTGCGCAAGGGGCTGGCCTTCACGCGCTATGCGATTGCGCTGATGCGCTCGAAGGGGAACCTGATGCAAGCCGTGGAGTGCGCACGCGCATGGCGCGACACGCCGGATGTGGAGTTAGTGCTTCGTGCTGCGGTAGCAGCAGGCACCACCACCGATCCGGCATGGGCCGAGCCGCTCGTGCAGTATCAGAACATGATCGGGGAATTCATCGAGCTTCTGCGTCCTGCCACGATCATCGGCAATATTCAGGGCTTCCGCCGTGTGCCGTTTAACATCAAGATGCCTTCGCAGACTAGCGGCTCGTCGGCCAATTGGGTCGGTGAAGGCAAGCCGAAGCCGGTCAGTGCTTTGGGCTTCGGCACCGTCATGCTTGGCTTCACGAAGGCGGCGGGTATCGTGGTGATGACCGATGAACTGGTGCGCTTCTCAAATCCTTCCGCCGAAGGGATCGTGCAGCAAGACCTGATCGAAACCATCGCGCAGTTCCTTGACGTGCAGTTCATCGACCCGACGGTCGTGGCGGTCGCGGGTGTCAATCCTGCCTCTATCACCAACGGCGCACCGAACTTCCCTGCAACCGGTGAAAGCGCGGATGCGTTGCGCTCGGACATCACCACCGTTTTCGCGATGTTTAGCCAGGCGAATATGAGCGTGGCGGGCGCTTACTGGATCATGCATCCGGTGATGGCGCTCTCGATTTCGATGATGATGAACTCGCTCGGCCAGCCGGAGTTTCCGGGGATCAACATGAATGGCGGCACGCTGTGGGGTTTGCCGGTGGTGTGTTCCAACAGCGTGCCGAATCAACCGGGCGACATCGCGACGGCCACGCCGGCCACCAGCATGATTACGATCATGAAGCCTTCCGAGATCCTGATGGCCGATGACGGTGGCGTGGCGCTCGATGCTTCGCGCGAAGCATCCTTGCAACTCGACAGCGCACCGACACCCGGTGCGGCGCAACTCGTGAGCCTGTGGCAGAACAACATGATCGCGCTGCGCGCCGAGCGCTTCATCAACTGGCAACCGCGCCGCGCGTCTGCGGTGGCCTATATCACTGATGCACGCTACGGCGGTCCTTTCATCCTTCCGCCTGCCGGCGACAGTGGAACCGGGATGCAGGCATCGCGCGGCGTGGTGACGGGCACGCGCGGAAAGCAGCAAGTCTGAGCGGTTCGACACGTAGCAATGCAGGCACACCCCTTACCGGGTGTGCCTTTTTTTATTGGGGTGAATGATGAAGGTCAAAACGAATCGCGTGATCTCCTACGGCGGCAAGGAACACCCACGCGGGGCCGTGATTGACATGGACGACAAGACCGCGAAGGTCAACATCGCGAACCGTCGCGTGTCGCAAGTGCATGCGCCGGCCCAGACGAAGGAGACGAAACCGGAAGCCCGTACCGATGTCGCCGACAAGGGGGACAAGGGCCGGCACAAGCGGCGCGACATGCGGGTCGAGCATGAGGACACCCACGATGAAGGGGAAAGCTGATCATGCGCATTTTCGGCCTTCAGATCACGCGGGCCGCACCTCGCGCGTCTTCGGTCGCTACCACCACGCCGGTTAATGGTGCTCTCGGCCAGTTCGGAAACGGCGGGTGGTGGCCTCTCATTGTGCGTGAACCCTTCTCGGGTGCGTGGCAAAGCAATATCGAGCTTCGGCCCGAAACGATCCTCGCCTATCACGCCGTGTATGCGTGTATCACGCTGATCAGCGCCGACATCGGCAAGCTGGCGATGCGCCTCATGCTCAACGAGTCGGGCGTTTGGTCGGAGACCTCAAGCGCTTCGTTCTCGCCTGTGCTGCGCAAGCCGAACCGCTACCAGAACCATATCCAGTTCATCGAGAACTGGATCATGAGCAAGCTGACACGCGGGAACATGTACGCGCTCAAGGAACGCGACGCGCGCGGCGTGGTGGTCGCGCTGTACATTCTCGATCCGACGCGCGTCAGGCCGCTCGTGACCATTGACGGTGGCGTGTACTACCAGCTAAACACCGACGCACTGGCGGGGCTAGCCGACCAGTCTGTGACTGTCCCCGCGAGCGAGATCATCCACGACCGGATGAACTGCCTGTTCCATCCGCTGGTCGGCACCTCTCCGCTATTCGCGTGTGCGCTCGCGGCGCGGGGCGGCCTTGCGATCCAGAACGACAGTGCGGCGTTCTTCGAAAACGGCGCGCAACCGGGTGGGATTCTCGTGGCACCCGGCGCGATTAGCGACGAGACCGCGAAGCGGCTCAAGGATAAATGGGAAGAAAACTTTAGCGGCACCAATCGCGGACGGCTCGCGGTCCTCGGTGATGGCCTGAAGTACGAAGCGCTGACCATGACGGCGGTCGATGCGCAACTCATTGAGCAACTGAAGATGACGAGCGAGATTGTCTGCTCGGTCTATCACGTGCCGGGTTACATGGTCGGCGTCGGCACCGCACCGACCTATAACAACATCGAAGCGCTCGCGCAGAACTATTACTCGCAGTGCCTTCAAAGCCTGATCGAATCGCTTGAACTGTGCATGGATGAAGGGCTCACATTGCCGGCGCAGTACCGCACCGAGCTTGACCTCGATGGCCTGCTACGGATGGATACCGCGACGATGGTCAAGACGCTCAGTGATGGCGTGGGCGGCGGCATCGTGGCACCGAATGAAGCTCGCAAGCGGCTGAACATGAAGCCCGTCAAGGGGGGGCAGACGCCGTACATGCAGCAGCAGAACTACAGCCTCGCGGCGCTCGATGAACGCGACCGCAACGACCCGTTCAAGAAACCGGACCCGCCACCGCCACCAGTAGACACGAGCGGGCCGCAGGCCGGCGACGGCAGTGCGGGCGGCGAGGGCACCAGCAACGATGGCGGCAATGATCCCACGCAGACGGACGAAGCGAAGGCCGCGGCGTGGCTCGACCGTCTCTTACAGGGGCTCTCCGATCATGCGTGACGTGACCAACATCCCGAATGCGTTGCTCGATGTGATCGCGCGGGCAATCAAGGTGCATATCGCGGGGCTGGTGAGCCCGCTCGATGAGCGCGTGAAGTCTCTTGAAGCACGCGAGCATGACGCGCGCGAGGTGCCGGTGACGGTCGACCACAGCGCCGACATCGAAGCCATGCAGCGTGAGTGCGAAGGGCTCTCGCGTGACCATGCCGAGGCGCTGCGCCAGCTTGACCGCGCCAATGATGCGCTCGGTGATCTTCGCGAGCGGCTCGCCACGGTTGAAGCGCGCGAGGTGCCGGTGACGGTCGACCACAGCGCCGACATCGAAGCCATGCAGCGTGAGTGCGAAGGGCTCTTGCGTGACCATGCCGAGGCGCTGCGCCAGCTTGACCGCGCCAATGATGCGCTCGGTGATCTTCGCGAGCGGCTTGCCACGCTCGAAGCGCGCGAGGTGCCGGTGCCGCGTGATGGCCGTGACGGCGAGGACGGGCGCGACGCCTATGAACTGGACGTGCTTCCCGCGATTGACTTCAGCCGCAACTACCGGCGCGGCACCGTTGCGCAGCATCAGGGCGGCTTGTGGCGTGCCTACGCGAACACGCAGGGCGCGCACGGCTGGGGCTGCGTGGTAGATGGCATCAACGCCGTGAGCGTGACGCGTGACAGCGAGCGCGGCTTTACGGTGCGGATCGTCCGCTCAAGCGATACCACCGACGCGACCAGCTTCGTGATGCCGGTCCTGATCTATCGCGGCGTGCATCAGGCGGGCCGTATCTACGAGGAAGGTGACGTGGTGACCTGGGCGGGCTCGCTCTGGCATTGCAACGAGCCGACCGACACGAAGCCGGAAGCGGACGGCGGTGCCTGGACGCTTGCCGCGAAGCGCGGGCGCGATGGCAAGGATATGCGCCTGCTCGGGGGGGACGCAGCATGAACCGCTACAGCTTTCTGAACAGCCTGATCGACACGTGGCAACAGCTTCGCTACATGACGGCGGGCCTGATAAGCGAAGAGACGCCACCGCCGCCGCGCGGCCCGACGCCGCCGCTTTGCACCGTCGAACAGGCACGCGCCCGCCTGCGGCTCGATGACGACTTCAATACCGTCGATATTGACCTCGCCATTGCCGGCGCGAGTGAGGCGGTGATGGCCTATCTGAAGCGCGCCGAGAACTACACCGACGTCGATCCGGCACCGCCGCAGGTGGTCAACGCGGTGCTGGTTCTCACCGGAACTTTCCTCCGCGATCCCGATGGCGTGGAAGCGAACGACAAATGGGAACAAGGCTATCTGCCCCACGCGATCACCGCGATTCTGTATCCGCTGCGTGATCCTGCAATGGAGTAGGCGACATGGCTACGACAGGCATCAAGGCGGGGCCACTGCGCTACAAGGTGGCCTTGCAGGCACCGTCTGTCCAGACCGACGACACAGGCGAGCCCGTCATTACCGAATGGGTGGACGTTTGTCCACCTGTGTATGCGGCTATCGAATCGCTGACCGGGCGTGAGTGGCTGGCGTCGGCCGAGTTCCGCCCTGATGTGTCGACACGCATCCGCATCCGCTGGCGCACCGGCATTAGCGCCGCGCATCGCGTCGTGCATGGCAACACGATTTACAACATCACCGCCGTATTGCCGAAGTTCGAAGGGATGAGCGAACTGCATCTCTACTGCGGCTCGGGCGTGATCACCGAAGGGGGCCAGCCGTGATCAAGATTGATTCTCACGTAGCGGGTCTTGCCGAGCTTGAGAATTTTCTGAAGGCGCTGCCGGATGACGTGTCGCGCAAGATGCTGCGCTCGGCACTTATGAGCGCGGCGCGTCCGATCATGCGGCAGGCACAGGAGAACGTGCAGCAGACCTTCGGCAACTCGCGGCGCTCTACCGGCACGCTTGCGGCGGGCATCGTGCGCGGTCGCGCGAAAACCGGCCTCGCGGCGCGCGTGGATGTGAAGCTCCGCAAGCCCAAGTCGAGGGGCAAACAGACCATCAACGGCGTGAAGAAAGCGCACGGCGACGATCCGTTTTACGGGCGCTTTCTCGAATTCGGCACGTCGAAGATGCCCGCACGGCCTTTCCTGAAACCCGCCGCGATGTCGAAGCAGGACGCATCCGGGGCCGAGTTCAACAAGGCGCTCACCAAGCAGGTCATGAAGTGGTGCAAGCAGCACGGTATCCGCTTTCTGCCTGGGGGAATTTCATGACCGATCTTGAACTGTTCGCGGCGCTCGATGCGGTGTTACCCGGCAAGGTATTCACACCGATTGCACCAGCCGGTACGAAAGAGCCCTTCCTGATCTATCAGGACACCTATTGCGCGCCCGCGAATTCGATGTGTGGTTATCAGAACCTCGATGAAATCCACTATCAGATCGACAGTTATGCGACCTCCCGGCGCGAAGCGAAAACCATCATGAGCGCAGCGAAGGCGGCGCTGCGCGCTACGCCGTTTCCGCCGAATGTCGAAAGCGAGCAATCCCTTTATGAAGCGGACACGCGATTAAACCGCCAAATGATCGTGATCATCACGTGGAACCAACCGGAGAAGGTGACAGCATGAAAAAGGCTATCAGCGCGCAGAACACCAAGATGTATCTCGAAAACCTGAACGCCGCGCCGATTGCGACCGGCTCCATTGTGAGCGCGAGCCAATCGGCACCGTGTTACGTGGTGTTTGAGGACGTATCGAAGCTCAAGCCGGGTCTGCCGCTTTACATCAGCGGCACCGGCTGGGCCTCGCTCGACAATCAGGAGTGGATCATTCAGGATCTGGACGCCGATGCGAAGTCGGCGGCGCTTTACGCGAGCGATACCACGCTTGAAACCGCCGCCTTCGATCCTGTGCTTGCGATGTACACCGTCAATGCCTTTATTGATGTGTGCGCCGTATCCTATGCGATCAACCAGAACCCGGCCACGTCAATCGACACGACCACGCTGTGCGACGCCGAAAAGACCTCGCTCGTGGGTTTCCGCGATCCGGGAACCCTTACCTTCGACTTCTTCATTGATCCGACCGACCCGGATTATCTGGCGCTTCAGGAGGCATACGAGGATGGCCTTGAACGCATGTTCGAGATCGTCTATCGCAACGGCGCGGTGCGCACTCTGCCGGTGATCGTGCAGAGCATCAACGAAACCGGCGGCGTCGATCAGGCGGTGAAGGGCGCGGCCACGATGAAGATCACGGGCGCACCTGTGCTTACGCAGCCGAAGCCGGCGCAGGCTCCCGTGTACGTGCTTAGTGCCACCCCCGCCCCGCTCAATGGAGTGGCACCGCTTACCGTCACCATGACGCTCGCGGAACAGAACGGCGCGGCCAGCAAGTTCTCCATTGATTGGGGCGACGGTGGCGCGGTGGAAGACCTCATTGGCACGAAGACCACCACGCATGACTACGCCGTGGCGGGTGCCTATTCGGCCTCGGTGGTGGCAACCGTGGGCAGCGTCGCAAAGCCCGCCGTGCTTGCCGCGCCTGTGACGGTGAGCTAACGGGGCCGCGCGATGAACGACATCAACAAAAAGGCGGTGCCGGCCTTCAACATCGAACCGGCTGAAGAAACCATCAACACCCGGTGCTTCGGCCAGGTGCGCATTCGCGACATCGGCGCGCAACGCATTGAAGCGCTTCTTACGGCGCATCAGGAAGAGAAAGACAACATGCCGCTATTGCGCGCGATCCTGTGTGAAGCGGGCGAAGGCCCGCACGGCGAGCGCTTCACGCGCGATCTTCTGGACAGGCTTCCGGCGCGTGCCTTTCGTGATAGCCGAGAATTGATGGTCGCGGCGGGTCGTGTGAACGGACTGGCGAAGGATGACGTGGGAAAAGCATGACCGCGCCCGTTACGCGCCTTGTCTTTGCGGTGGCCTCACATCTGCACATGACAGCGGGCGCGGTCAGACATTCGATGAGCGCACACGAACTGATGTGCTGGGCCTATTTGCTCGGCATAGCGAGCGAAGCAGCGCAGGCAGAACCGAAGCCGCTAGACCTTGATGTCGATGCAGAGATAGCGGCCTTCCGGTAAAGGGGGATTCTCATGGCTTCAGCCGGAACGCTGATTTTCGAACTTGCGGCGGACGTCTCGCACCTCCGCACGGATATGGCGAAGGCGAATGCCGAAATCACATCCGCGCTCGATTCGATCCGCAAGTCAACCGCAGCCGAAGCACTGATGACCGGTGCCGAATATGCGATGGAGTTCGCCAGGGGCTTCGGGGAGAAGATCAAGCAAGCCATTGATCAGGCGGACGCACTCGGCAAGCTCGCGCAACGCATCGGCACCACGACCGAAGAACTGTCGGCGCTCAGCTATGCGGGCAAGTTCGCGGATGTCACTACCGATGACCTTGCAATCGCGTTCAAGGGTTTGAATAAGGCGCTGCTCGAAGCAGAAGATCCGTTGTCCGCGAGTGCGCAGGCATTCAAAGCCATCGGCCTGAACGTCAGCCAGCTTCGCAACGAAGACCCCGGCAAGGCGTTCGAAGACATCGCGGAAGCGATCAGCAAATACAAGGACGGCGCGGAAAAAGCGGCAGTCGCCACGGCAATCTTCGGCAAGCAGGGACAGGCGCTAATCCCGATGCTTAACGATGGCAAGGAAGGCATTGCGAAGGCGCGCGAAGAAGCGGAGAACCTTGGCCTGATCGTATCGGGCACCACCGCGAAGGCGATGGCGGACCTCAATGACAACATCACGCGCCTTGGAACTGTGAGCGAAGGTGCAGCGGCCACCATCGCGAGTCAACTAACGGTGTCTCTCGATACGCTGGTGACGAGTATTGCGGGGATGACGAAGGAAGGCAACGCATGGAACGAAATCCTGAAGTTCATCGGCACGACCATTAGTGACCTCATCCTCGATATAACCGCGCTCGCAGGTGAAATCGCCATTGCGTGGAAAGAACTTCAGGGCTATGGCAACGCGACTAAACAGTTCTTCGCAGGCGACTTTAAAGCAGCGTGGGAAACCACGAAGAACGCCGCGCGCGAGTCCATCGCGGCGATGGACGAACAGAATACGCGCATTGCCAAGGCGAAAGCACTTCAGCGCGAGATGGCTGACAACCCGCTCGATCTTGGCAACGGCACGGGCGGATGGGATCCGGAGAAGCCAACAGCGGGATTGATCAAGGTGGGCGGTGCGGCGAAGAAGGCGAAGAAGGAAGTAGACGAGTTCGGCAAGATGGTCGATGACCTCAACGCGAAGATGGTCGCGCTGAGTACAAACGGCGACCCGATGGCCGAAATGCTGGCCGATCCGAAATTCCAGAAACTCGCCGCCGACAAGCAGCAAAGCCTGATCGCCCTGATGAATACCTATCTCGATCTGAAGGGGGCCACCGAACTTGCGAAGCAGGAACAGGCCGATCTGGACAAGCAGTATCAGGCGGCGGCAGACGCCAACGCGGCCTATCTCAAATCGCTACAGGATTCCGCCGATGCGCAGCTTGATGCAATTGATCCGCTTCGGGTGCATGAACGTGAGATGGCGAAATATAACGACATGCTCATGTACACGATGATCAATCAGGACGAGTTCAACAAGCTGGTCGCGCAGTCCAACAAGAAATTTGATGACGCGGTGAAGGGGCTTACGCCGATGACCGAACAGACCAAGGCGATCACTGACGCCATTGATGGCTTCGGCAAAAAGGCGGCGGATTCTTTCGTGGACTTCGCGACCGGCGCAGATAACGCAGCCGATTCCTTCCGGCAGATGATCGCGGACATGCTGAAGGAAATGGCGAAGATGCTTGTCTATCAATACGTGTTCAAGGGCATGTTCAGTTCGGTGAGTTCGGGCGTGGGTGACTGGATGGGCGCACTCGGTAAAGGCGCTTCAGCAGCGACGATGGCGTCCCCCGCTTCGATGGTGCCGGCCTCGTTCGCCTCACCGGTAGCAATGCTCGGCGCACCGGCCACCACCGGCACCACGGGCGGCAGCACGGGCGGCGGCGGTGGCGGCTCACCGAATCCGAATGTGGTGGTGAATGTCCACATGACGAAGGACACCGAAAAGCAGGACACCACCGCCGACAGCCGCACGGCCACCGAACTCGGCAACCGCATTGCAGCAGTGGTGCGTCAGGTCATCAGTGTTGAGAAGCGCACAGGCGGCTTGCTCGCACCTTCCCGGTAACACCACCGGAGAACCCTTCATGAGTAGTCCAGTCATCACGCCACCGGCACCCGTGGCGGGCTTAGTCACGCCTCCAACCATCGCGCCGGCCACCAGCCTGCGTGATGTGAATGCGATGCTGCTCGACCTCGCGCACCCGGCACCGCGCGCTTCGGGCGAAGTCTTCGACTGGTGCGTGACTGATGCGAACTTCGATCTTGAGCCGGCCATCGTGAAGGCGCAGTTTGGCGATGGCTACGCGCAACGCAGGCCGGCGGGCATCAATAGCCAGATCCGCAAGTGGAACCTTGCGATGAAGAACATTGATGCGACCACCGCGAATGATGTCCTTACGTTTCTCAGTGCCCGCGATGGTGTGGAAATCTTCAACTGGACACCGCCGCGCACCGATACGCCCGAGGACGTGATCTGCCCTTCATGGAATCTCGCCTACGGTGATCTGATGGTGGACGGCTCGCGCCTCTACGCGATCACGATGAAGTTCGAAGAAGCCTTCGTGTAATGGGGGATGTGATGCCGATCAAGGGAGACATTCAGAGCCTCACGCTCGACACCGTGATAGTACTTTTCGAAGTAGACATGACGCGCTTCGGACAGGAAGTGATCCGGTTTCATGCGGGGACCAACAGACTGAGAAGCGATGTCATCTGGCGGGGCAACACCTATACCCGTTACCCGGTGAACGCCACCGGTTTCGAATTCAAGTCTGCCGGCACATTGCCACGGCCTCACTTCGCGGTCGCCAATATCACGGGCGTAATTAGCGCGATGTGTCGTCAGTATTCCGACCTCGTGGGCGTGCCTGTCATCCGCAAGCGCACGCTCGCGCGCTATCTCGATGCAGCCAACTATCCGAACGGCAACCCGCTCGCCAATCCTGATGAAGCCTTTCCCGATGATGTTTTCTTCGTGAATCAGAAGGTGCGTGAGTCCGCCGATGTGGTGGAGTTTGAACTTGCCGTGGTCTTCGATGTGCAGGGTGTCCAGCTACCGCGCCGGCAGGTAATCACGAACTCGTGTCCGTGGCGCTATCGGGGCGACGGGTGCGGCTACGCAGGTCCACCCGTTGCAGACATCAATGATCAGCCGACCGCCGACCCCGCACAGGATGGGTGCGGCAAGCGGCTCGCGTCGTGCCGCTTGCGCTATCCACAACCGCAATGGATGCCCTTCGGCGGCTTTCCGGGCGTCTCCCAATATCGCTAGGGGTTCAAATGAAGATCATTCTTTTTGTGTGCCTGATGGCTTTGGCACTGCCCGCGCTTGCTGCCGGCAATTCCAATAATTCGCGCGACAACACCGCCACCGCAAACGGGGGCGCGGGTGGCGCGGGCGGCGCAGGTGTACGGGTAGGCATAGCCGGGGCGCGGGCAACCGCAGGGGCGAGCGCTGGCGTGATCGGTTCGGGTAATTCAGCGAACCAGAACACGAACAGGAATTCGAACCATGCAACGGGCGGCACGGCAACGGGTGGGACTGCATCGCAAACGCTCGACGGCGGGGCGAACAATTCGAGCGTGACCGTTTCAGGCGACACGTACGCCTCGCCGCGCTTTCCGGCTTCGACCGCATACGCGCCGACCATTGCGCCGACCGCCGTTTGCATGGGTTCGTCGTCCATTGGCGGGCAGGGGCTTACGTTCGGCGTGTCGTTCGGTTCTTCGTGGACCGACTCGAATTGCATGCTGCTTGAACAGGTGCGGATCGTGGCAACCGTAATTGGTGACGAGACGACCGCAGCGGAAATGATGTGCGATGTCCCGGCATACCGCGCCGCGCGTCAGCGTGTCGGCAATCCATGCACGGCGGTTCGCGCCGACTCCGAACCCGTGGCCGTGGACCGTCACCACTAGGAAGGGGCATTGAATGACCGATGAATCGCTTGCTCGGGTCGTGCCGTATGTGCTGATTCATGCGAAGGCCGAAGCGCCGCGCGAATGCTGTGGCGTGGTGGTTGATCAGGCGGACATCGGGCCGGTGTATGTCGCCTGCACGAACCTTGCTCACACCTCAGAACATTTCGTGATCGGCGGTTCGGACTATGCCCGCGCCGAAGATACGGGGCCGGTCTTGGCTATCGTGCATTCGCACGTGTATGAGCCGCCCGTGCCATCGCTCGCGGATCGCACCGGCATCGAGCGTACTGGCCTGCCCTGGCTGATCGTGAATCACCCGCTTGGCACCTACACCATTACCCGGCCTTCGGGCTTCACCGCCGATCTTCTCGCGCGGCCTTTCGTGCATGGCGTCCACGACTGCTATGCGCTCGTGCGTGACTACTTCGCCACGCTGGGCGTTGGGCTTCGCGACTATGCGCGCACCTATGGCTGGTGGGACGCGGCAGAAGGACCGGACCTGTATCGCGAGAACTTCGCGAAGGAAGGCTTCGTGGTGATCGAGCCGGGGCCGATGGATAGCGCGAAGCTCGGGAGCCTTCAGCCGCACGACCTGATCCTGATGAACATCCGCGCGAAGCGTGAAAACCACATGGCGGTCTATCTCGGTGACGGCGTGATCCTTCACCACCTGATCGGCACCGCGTCACGGCGCGAGGCGTATCAGGAGTTCTATCAGCGGCGCACCACCGTCGTACTTCGGCACCGCGCCTTTATGAAGGAGTCGGGACAATGCTGACAGTGAAGTTCTACGGGGAACTCAGGCGGCTTTATGGCATCTCGTGGACGCTCGATGTGAAGTCCCCCGCTGAAGCCGTGCATGCGCTGTGCGTGCAGATCAAGGGTCTGCGGCAATACTTCATCCAGCACTCCACCGATAAATTCATTGTGCGCGGGAACCACGACTACACCGAGGACGACATCAACCATCCGCAGTCGGAAGGCGTGCTGAAGATCGTTCCGGTTGTGGAAGGTAGCGGCGCTGTGGGCCGCATCATCGGCGGTGCGGTCCTCGCGGTGGTCGGTGGTGTGATGGCCTTCTACGGTGTACCGGGTGGCATCCAGATTGCGATGCTCGGCGTGGCAATCGCGATGGGTGGCGTGGCGCAACTGATCGCGCCGCGCGCGGCGACCGCCGCCACGCCCGAGAAGGCGGACAGCACGCCCTCGCTCGCGTTCAACGGTGCCGTGAACACGATGGGACAGGGCGGACCGGTCCCGCTTGGATACGGGCGGCTGCTCGTGGGCTCTCAGGTCATCAGCGTGGGCTTTTCCACGAATAACGAAGTGGTGATCCGGTGAACGCGCGCGATCCTTCGCGCCTGCTTCCGGTGCCCGTGATCGCGGGTGCCGGTGGCAGCAGCGGCGGCAAGGGCGGCGGCAGCGGCGGCGGACGCGCGCCGGTCGAAGCGCCGGATAGCCTTCGCTCGATCCAGTACGCCCGCGTGATCAACCTGATTTGTGAAGGTGAAGTCGAAGCCATTGACGCGACCGGCACCTATGTTGACGGCACGCCGCTCGCGAATCCTGACGGCTCGTGGAACTTCAGCGGCGCGGCTATTGAGTGGCGCAGCGGGACCGCGAGCCAGCCGCCGATAAGCGGCTTCAGCGCGACCGAAAGCGAAACGAGTGTGGGCGTCACTGTCACCGCAGTAACGCCCGTGGTGCGCTCGGTGACGAATCCGAACATGACCGCCTTTCGGATCACGCTCGGCTTCCCGCAACTCACGACCCTCGATCCGATCACGGGAGACCTCACCGGCGCGAGTGTTCAGCTTGCCCTTGACGCGCAGCGCGACGGCGGCGGCTTCCAGCGGCTTTATGTGGACACCGTGGACGGCAAGACCACGGCCCGCTATCAGCGCTCCTATCGCATTGATCTTGCCTCGCGCTTCGGCACCGTGGGCGGCACGTTTGATTTTCGTGTGGTGCGCCTCACGCCCGATTCCACCACCGTGAACGTGGCGAACAAATTCCAGTGGGAAACGATGACAGAGATTGTCGATTCCCAATTGATGTATCCGTATTGCGCACTGGTGGGCGTGCAGATCGACGCATCGACTTTCCAGTCGATTCCGAAACTCTCCTTCGACATCAGGATGCGGCGCATTCAGGTGCCGTCGAATTACGATCCGGCCACGCGCACCTATACCGGCGTGTGGGATGGGACGTTCAAGATTGCATGGTGCGATAACCCTGCATGGGTGGTGTATGACCTCGCGACCACCCAGCGCTTCGGACTCGGCGGCTATATCTCGCCGCAACTGATCGACAAGTGGACGCTTTACACCATCGGCCAGTACTGCGATGGCATGGTGCCCGATGGCTTCGGCGGGTATGAGCCGCGCTATACCTGCAATGTGTACGTGCAGACCCGCACCGAGGCCGTGGCGCTCCTTCAGCAGTTCGCCAGTATCTTCAATGGCGCATTGTTCTGGAGCGGCGGCACGCTCTCATTTACGGCGGACATGCCGGGCGATACCTCGGTGGTGTATGCGCCGGCCAACGTGATTGATGGCGCTTTCAACTATGTCGGCACTCCGCTAAATCAGCGGCACACGACCGCGCTCATTACGTGGAACGATCCGGCTCTCGGCTGCGCGCAGGTGATCGAGTACGTGGAAGATGCGGATGCAATCGCGCTGTGGGGTATCCGCGAACTTCAGGTTCAGGCGTTCGGATGTATCTCGCGCGGCCAGGCGCATCGCATCGGCAAGTGGGCGCTTCTCAGTGAACGCCTGCTGGGCGAGTCCGTGACCTTCAGTACGGGCGTGAATGGTGCCTATACCCGGCCCGGTGAAATCTTCGGCACGACCGACCCGGCCCGCGCGGGTGAGCGCATGGGCGGGCGCATCATGGGCGGCTCGGATACGCTCGTGGAACTTGATGCGCCTGTGACGGTAACGGGTGGTGTGGTCTATACCCTCAGTGCGCTTCTTTCCAATGGCGTGTTCGAAACACGCAATGCGAGCCCTGCCACGAACGGCGAAACAACGGCGTTCTATGTCAACCCGCCTTTTTCGGTGCCGGTGTCACGCGGTGGCGTGTGGTCCATATCGTCGGCTGGCTATCTGCAAAACGAGCTATGGCGGTGCGTGAGTGCGACCGAGGATGACGCCGGCAATATCGCAATCAGCGGGATCGCTTACCGGCCTGACAAGTTCGCGGCCATCGAGAACGGCCTTCAGCTTCAGCCGCTCCCGGTGTCGATCATTGATCCGTTCAATATCGAACCGTGCACCGAACTGAAGGTGGTCGAATCGAAGTACATGATCAGCCCCGTGGTGGTGGGCGCACGCGCGACCTTCTCATGGCTCGCGCCGCTCGGCGCGGTGCGTTACATGGTGGTCTATCAGCAGGGCAACGCCGATGGCACCACCGTACAGACCAACATGGCGAGCATTGATGTGCAGCCGACACAGGAAGGCGAATGGACCTTCACCGTGTGGGCGTTCAATGCTATCGGCGTGCGCAGCAAGCCGGCAACGATCATCGTGCAGCTTAATGCGCTCAATCAGCCGCCGCAGGATGTCGTGGGCTTCCAGCTCGATATCTATAACGACAGCGGTCAACTTTCATGGCTTCCGGCCACGGATGTCGATGTGATCGTGGGCGGCTCCCTGACCGTGCGCTTTTCCTCGCGCATGACCACGGCGGTGTCATGGGAAGAAACGAACCTGATTGCGCAATTCGCGGGATCGCAGAGTAGCGGCTTCGTGCCACTGATGAAGGGAACCTATCTCGGCAAGTTCCAGAATGCATCCGGTATCTATTCGAAGAATCCGGCCTTTATCATCAGCACGACCGGCCCGCTTCGTGACTACAACGTGGTGGACGATCTTGCACAGCAACCGTTATTTGCGGGCGTTAAGGAATTTCTCGCGGTCCGCTCGGGCGTGCTGTACATGGAGCAAGACCCGGATACGCGCCTTGGTTTGAGCACTGAAGCGATCTATTGCTTTGATCGCATTGTGGATCTTGGCAAGGTGTACACGTGCCGTTGCGGCTCGTATATCGAAGGTGCGATGTACAGCTTTCTCGATGACGTGGACACATGGCCAGATTGGGACGCACAGGCTGATGTGGACGGCTCGAAGATTGATGAAGGCGGCGCGATGGTCATGGCTTCGCTCACCAACGTGGACCCGGCCACGGCCACCGAAACCGACTGGAGTCCATACACGCGGCTCGTGGTGAGCGACCTCACCTTCAGGGCCGCGCGCTTCCGGCTCGTTGAGAGGGTGCCCGATATCACCACCGGCATCGGCATTACCACGCTCGGGGCCACGGTGGATGTACCGGATCGCATCGAGTCCCGTAACAATGTGCCGGTTCCCGATGTCGGGGTGTATATCCCGTTCACGGTGCCGTTCAAGGATGCGCCGGCCATCAATATCATCGCTCAGGGGCTCGCGAGCGGCGACACGTGGACGATCACGAATCAGGGCGCGGGCGGCTTCAGTATCTACTTCACCAACTCAGCCGGTGCATGGATCGCAAAGACCTGTGACTGGATTGCGCGCGGCTATGGGTATGAACACACCGACCTTGACGGCCTCGGTTACACCACGCTGTTGAGTGGTGATCTTGAAAAGCTGATGGAGCAACGCGCGGCAATCGGGCCGGTAATGCAGAAGGTGAGTAAAGACGGAGAATTTCTATGACGCAGCCGACAAGCTATCAGGTTCCGGCACATCCTTCCGGCCTTGATATGCGCACGCAACTCAATGCGATCGTGGCCGCGATCCTCGGGGACAACGCAGGGCCGACACCGCCGACAGAAACCTATCCCGGCATGATGTGGGGCGACACGAGCGCGGTGCGCCTGAAGCGGCGGAACAATGCGAACGATGCATGGATCGACATCGGCCCGCTCGATGACTTCCTTGGTGATTTGAGGACACAGATCGGCAGCGCGGGCGCAAACAAGGTGAGTAAGACCGGCGACACGATGACCGGCTCACTCACGCTCAAAGGCCCGATGAATGTGATGTGGCAGGACAACGCGGGCGCATGGTATGGCTATGTGGGCGCGTATGGCTCGGCGGGTGCAGCCGGGAGCGGCATGGGCTTCGTGAATGCCGCATTCACCGCGTGGAATTTTCAGGTGGGGGATGATGGACAAGCCATAGTGCGCAGTAGCCTCACCGTGAATGGTGCTATTTGGCTCAATGGCGGGCGGCTCAATCTCAGGCAACCGGGGTTCTATGGCGAAATCGCAATGTACTCCAGCGACGGCACGGCGATGTTTCTTCGCGGGCGCGGAAGCGGCGGCGGCATGGAGTGGGTCAACAATGCCTATAACGCAGTGCCCGCAACGATGGATGATGGGGGCAATTTCAGTACCAACGGGCAGATTACAGGAAGCACTATTGCGTCACGCGGCAACGTGTGGGCGAGTGGCGCGCAGATGTCAACGGACGGCAATATTAACGGGAGTATCTGGGGCGGCTGGCTTTCGACCTGGCTGGCTAACAACAAAGCAACCATCGGCGCACAGGTGCAGCACAACAGCGGCATCATCGAGAGCGCCCAATTCGCGGCGGGCACGGCTTACACAATCGACTTCGGCAACCCGTGGGTGTGTGAAGGTATCCGAACAAATCAGGGGCCGACATGGCAGTGGCTTCGTGGTGTATGGCTACGAAATCAGTGAGCCGGTGATGCAAGGGGATGTGATATGACTCAGCCAGCAAGCTATCAGGTTCCGGCGCATCCTTCCGGCCTTGATATGCGCACGCAACTCAATAACATCGTGCTCGCGATCCTTGGGGATAACACAGGACCGACGCCGCCGACCGAAACCTATCCCGGCATGATGTGGGGCGACACGAGCGCGCTTCGCCTGAAGCGACGCAACAATGTGAATGATGCGTGGATCGACATCGGCCCGCTTGATAACTTCCTTGGGGACATTACCGGCCAGATCAACAACGCCACCGCAAACAAGGTGAGTAAGAGCGGCGACGTTATGACCGGGCGACTCACAGCACCGGATTTTGTCAGCTATGGAAATCTCTATGTGAACAATGGTGCGGCCTATCTGAACACAGACGGCAATATCTATGGCCCCGCGTTTGGCAACGATTGGCTAACAACATGGGTATCAAATAACTTCGCCGGTAAGTGGGGCTATGGAAACATCGTCATCAACGATGGCGGTCTGTACGTGTACCGGTCCAGCGATGGCAACGGATACGGTGCCTCCCTCACACCGGGTAACTTCGAACTGTGGGGCTATGACTTCGGGTGTTATATCGACTTCAAGCAGGTCCAGTCGCAGGATTTTGTGTGGCGCTTGCAGATGGCGCAGAACGGTTCCACGATGGTTCTTTCGCAGAGCGGCGGACAGTGGTTCACGTTTGAGGGTAATGGGAATATCTACTGCGGCGGGCGCGGCTATGTGTGGGACGCGATCAACGGCAAGGCACCGAACGGCGCGCAGGTTCAATACAACAGCGGCATCATTGAGAGCGCTCAATTTGCGGCAGGCACGGGCGCGACTATCGACATGGGTAATCCGTGGGTAGTGGAAGGAATGCGGCTGAATCAAGGGCCGACATGGCAATGGCTTCGTGCGATCTGGCAAAGGAATGCGTGATGAAAAACCTGATGGTGAATGGTCCGTTCTCGCATGACCTCATGGTGACTGTGTTGCGCGAACTCTATCCCGCGCTTCAGTGCGGGCCGGATTACATGGTGGCGCATCCGATCAGCGGGGAAACGGATCAGCAGGATGGCGATCCGTTCTTCACCCGGTGGACACCAACCGATCCGCCGCAACCGGACGCAGCCGCAATCAAGGCAGAATTCGAAGCGAACGAATCGAACTATCGCGCCATCTTTGCGCGGCGCTATCGTGATGCGTGCCTTCAATGGTCCGATGCGAAGGTGGTCGTCCCTGACGATATGCCGGCCACGGTGCGAACGGATGCAGAAGCGTGGAAGGTGTATCGCCAGGCATTGCGCGACGTGCCACAGCAGGCCGGATTCCCGCTCGACATCGACTGGCCCGAGATGCCTGCATAGGCTCGGGCTAATGCTCTTTCGTGTTACCGTCAGGGCCGGGTTTCGCCCACCTCTCCATTCCCTTCAGTAGATCCCGTTCAAGTTCGTGATAGAACTGCGCGAACAGTTCATCGCTCCCTGACGGAGAAACCCACTTCATTTTGCGTTTTTCCTCGGAGCGCTTCAGCACGTCCATCCGGTTAAAGTGGAAGACGCGATGCAGGTGCTGAAGCGTGGGGTACTCACGCAAATCCTCGGCAACGCACGTCAGCTCCGGCAGGCCGAATGCCTCCGCAAACGCCGCGGAGTATTTCCAGCGTTTCGAGTGTCGGTAAATCACTGTCCTTAGAAAACCCTGTAACTGTTCAAGCGTGATGCCGTCCGTATAGGGGTACATCAGTTGTGCAATCTGCGACTGATTCCATCCGGTCAGCATGATGAAATGCAGGATGTTCAGCCACAGTCCGTACTCGCCATCTGCACGCTTCATTTTCTGATCCTAGAAAAAAAGACGCCCACCTTTTGGGTGGGCGTTAAACACACACGCGGCCTGTGAGGATTGCGCCGCGCTTTCTTCCAAGCGTGACCTCTAATCCATACAAGTCTCCCTGTGCATCACCGCCCATCGCTTCCAGATATCCACTACCCAAGTCCTCTCTTGGTTCCTAGGTCGTTGCCTAGGTGCATTCTTTTGAGCCTCATTGGCGAGTACTTCAATCTCTCGAAGCGCCGTTTGACTGTTCTCCGACCGTCGCGCTTTCAACTCAATGAGGACGAGCGTGAGATGGGCAAGGATCGCGTACTGTTCCACGTCCTTCTGACGCACGGCCTCATCCCGCACGGTCAGATGCTTTTCAGTGGACGACGACATGAGTCCCATCTCCGTAGCTCTCATGACCTCTCCCGTTCCTCATCTGCGCTTCTCGATGCAAAGCCGAGCGCGAGACCGCACACAAGCGCGTGCTGCGCCGGCAGGCGGCGCAGTTCCGCGCGGCCTACCGTCACATAGTCGGTATCCTCGTGGTCCACAATCACGCGCATGCGTACGCTACTGTCAAGCGATTCCATAACGGCCTCGCGCATCCTCTGTTCCATTCCCTTTCCCCTCTCGCTTCAGTGCAGACCGCCGTTCGCAGGCGTGATGGTCACGTCCAAGGGCTCGCCCGACGCGGCGGCCATGTCGACCTGTTGCGCGAGTTGACGCAGCATCGTCGCGACCGCGCGTGGATCGGGCACGCGGCTCGATGCGCTCGCCATGCCGTGACCCTTCGCGCCGCCGACGACCACGACGATCACCAACTCTGCGCCCGTTTCTTTCCGAAGCGCGCGAGCCTCCGGGCCGTACTTTGAATCGGTCATCACTGTTCCTCGGATCAAGGCTGAAAATATTCGCGCGCCGGATCGCCGTCAGTGCGACGCCGGCCGCTTTGCGGATGCCTCCACCAGCCGGCAGGCTCGCCGTTACCATCCCACGCATCGAGCGCTGCCGTTGCCGTGTCTCGCGTGCGGTAGTAAAACGCGTTGTCATGCCCACCGCGAACAAGGTCCGTCACGATGGCGTAGAGCATCGAATTGATTTCCATGAGGCAGGCGATACGGCCACTCGCGAAGCGCTTGACGGGCGCAAGGTATCCACGCGCGAACAGTTCTTTATCGCTCGGGCCATCGGACTCAATGAACATCTTTCGCTCCGGTTTCCAGCCATTCACGTAACCAGCGCTTGAGCGCTGACACGCTACCGTTTATGCGCTCGAAGGGAACGTGCAGGTGTTTCGCGGCAGTCTCCACGTCATGACTGATGAAGCCAATCATCGCCAGCACCAGATCGCAACTCGAACTCTTGTTCAGCATACCCGGCCCGCCCTGGCCGCTGCTGCCTTGTTTCTGCGTCTTCACGAACACGAACTCGATGACGCCCGCGAAGGTCGCCGCCACATCGTTTTCCTGCTGGTTGATCAAACCCACCACACACACGCGAGGAAGGCGTGTACGGGGCGGCGGCGTGACCTTTGCATGGCTAGCCACCCCCGCTGCAGCGGGCGGCTGTACGCCGGCATTTTCGAGCGCATGCACCAGCGCGCCGACAAGCTGATGCGCGCATTCATTGAAGGTCGCCAGGACTGCCGGCGTGATCTGTTCGGCCACGGCGCGCACGATGGCGGGATCGACCGCCTGAACGGATGGCGGTAACGCAGGGGCTTCAGGTTCGGGTGCAGTACTGGCCGCGACTTCGGCAGGCTTCACCGGGTCGGGTAGGGGGGGCTGGATGGCGCGGGGAAAGCGGCGTGTGGGTGGCGGGGATTGCGGGGCCGATATGTGTGGAGACAACCATTTCTCCACGTCCTTATGCTGCCTGATCTTTTTCTGTCGCTCGGGGGGCAGAATTTCTTCCTGTGCGCGACGGCCCGCGACGAACATCGGCATGCGTGGCGACGCGGTCAGCAGTTCCCGCGCTCTCGCGACCACCTTCTCCGTTTCATCTGGCTTCCAGACAATCCGGCGTATCGGCTTCTTTACAGTCGTCTTGCCGGAAGGGAGCGCCGAGACAGGATGCAACAACGATTGCGCTTGTGGCATCGTGACAAACCTCATTACTATCTGGGAGTAGAAGCAACGCTGACGGCGCGTGCGTTTAAACTTCGCAATTGCAGAATGTTAGTAAAAGCCAAAAAAAATTCCATCAACTTTGCTCATCAAATTTGAAACAAAAAATTAACGCCATGCAAAGCGCATCTACGATGGGCCAGCGGATCAGCGAGCTTCGTGAAAAACGGGAAATCTCGCAGGCCGCACTGGCTCGGGCGATCGGGGTATCGCCTACCGCAATCAGCAAACTGGAATCCGGAGATACCCGTATGTTACGGGCCGATCACCTATTGGTGCTTGCTTCCGAACTCGGCGTGAATCCATACGTTCTCGTCTTTGGCGAAGAGATCGGGCAGGCCCGCAAGATGGCCGAGGCGTTTGTGGACTCTCATCAGCCAGGGCTCTCGAAACTGATGGCTGGCGACCGCCGGTTGCTGACCAAGATCATTGAGGTGTTCCTGGAGCATCGAGACAGAAAGACAGCGTAGCCTCATCCCGACCAGAAATCTGCCGCGCCGCCTGCTGGCTTCGATCAGCTATGCGTTCGTTGAAGAATGCCCCGATCAGGCAGGCGAGACGCCTTGGTGCCTCATCGCTGGCATGGTGACCGTCGGCCACCGTCCCGGAATGTCGACGTGCTATCTTTCCGCTGACCTGAGAACCTGATTTCACGAATAAGTCATCAACCCAGGAGCGACACCGATGACTCAGCTGTATGTGATGCTTGATACTAATATCATTTTTAATCCGAATAGTGCCGACCAGTTCTTTGCGCCGGACATCTCCAAGATCATCGAGGACCCTTCGCACCAGCAACTTGGGATTCAGTGGGTGCTGCCGAGAATGGTTGTTTTCGAGCGCGAATACAAAATCCGTCAGAAAGCCAAGCATGTGATCTCGGCGGCGAAGGGTATGCCCTATCTGTACGGCGACAGCTGGGTCGGTGACATCGATGCCGTCAATCAACGAATCAGTAAGCATGCTACGTTGGAACTGAATCGCCGGATGTTTCTGGTTAGAGACTGTGATACAGCCCGGGTTGACTGGAACAGCCTAATGACGGCAGCAGGCTACAGGCTTCCGCCGTTCGATCCCGATGGAGAAAAAGAGAAAGGATTCAAAGACGCGATTGTCGCTGAAACTTTCCTTCAGCTTTGCGCCGACCTTCCCATCAATAGCGAGGATTCCGCCATTCTGGTAACGGAAGACGCAATGCTCCGGAAAAACGTTGAAAGTCGGGCACCTCATGGCGCGAAGGTCTTGGGAACGGTCGATGAACTTAGCGCTGAACTCAATTTCCTTGTTTCCGACATTCCTTCCGAGGTCGCCGCTTTGCTACCGGATCGTGCAAGCGCACTGCTAAGCACTGTGGACAATACGTTTTGGATCGACTTCTGGGAAAGGGCGCATGCAGCGTATCCGCAAATACTTTCGAGGAATATTCCCGGTTTCCTCTCAGTTGATCTCGCGCCAAAGTTCTTCTCAGGGCCGAGCTTTCTGAAGAAAGAGATGCGACGCGTACATTTCGTTACCCGATTCTTATTTGCCCGGACCGGGAAACGACTCGCAACTCCGATGATGACACCTGCACAGATCGCGTTTGGACAAATGGGCGGTTTGCTAGGAGCTCTGCAGAACAGTGCACCGCAAGCTTCCGTGCCCGCTGGCGCGGCGACATCACCGATACGGGCACAAGGTTACTACGGCGCGGGCACTACGCTTTTGACAGCTGACACCCCTACTGAGGCAGTTCAACTACCCGATGCCGTTGTTACCTTCACATGGAGTGCAGATTACAAGGTCAAGTCAGCAACGAAGAATCACGATCCAGTTATAACGCTCGCTCAGCCACGGATCGAGTCCATTCTTGGTGGCGAGTTAGTACCGGTCCAGCAGTTCTGACGGGTTGCATCGCCCCAGTTTTCAGCGACGGAGGTCATCACGCTCGACTTTTTCGATCCGCTCATAATGCTCGGCGGTGTGCATGGCCGTGTACACATCGGCGCCTGATGCGCACGCAGAACCTTTGTATTGGGCCGCGTATATGGACTCGCTCGACGAGGCTGAGAGGAAAGCACTAACGGCCGAACTCGAGCGGTTACCTTGCCGCTCGCCGGCAATCTTTGAACGTCGTCCCCTGGCCGAAACCAGAAGCACTTTGACGGCGCGGCAAGCTACTACAGCCGACCGGTGGCGAACTTCCGTTGCCGACCCTGAAGAGACACTCGCCCTCCAAATCGCAAAGGCAGCTTATGGCGGACAAGTGATCGGCCGCGCCTTTGCGTCGGTCGGATCGTAGGCACTTTTCCGTTTGCTCAGGCCAGTCCAGCTGTCGTCCCGAATCGGACTCGCTCCGGACGATGTTTTTAGATACGCATCCCGAGGCGCGTGCGTGCGATTTAATTTAACCTCACTTGCCGTGCGGCCCCGCCCCTTTCTTTTTGCTGATACGGATGTCACCTCGGTAGCGCGCCGCCATTTCTTGCAGACGTTCCGGGAGTGGATGGACTTATTGTTACTTTTCGAGTAATTTAAGCGACGTGTTCCAAATGGGGTTATCGCCTTCGTAACAACGACGGAATAAATATTAAATGAATAAGATTAATGTCAGTTCGAAATCATGGAAATCGCTAGGCAATCTCAGAGAGCCTTTCAACGACTCCGTAAATTATCGATCGCGCCAAGAGAAAGAGTTTTTCAGTCAAATTTTTTTGCGAACAAGTGATTTGTTTGATTGTTTAAAACCGTCAATTTATTACCTAATCGGCGAAAAGGGGTCGGGGAAGACCGCCTATGCAGCATATCTCGAAAGCAACGACGTCGAAAGCACTAGATGCAAACTGTCGACGATGACAGAAAGCCAGTACAAAAGATTTATTGCGCTAAAAAGACAGGGGAAGCTTGAGTATAGTGATTACGCCAATATCTGGCGCCCTATGCTCCTGAACATGATGTCGCAATTACTAGTTGAGAAATCGAAAGGCTTTTTCGAAAGTATTTCTGGAAAATTTGATCAAGTTGAAGAGGAAATTTCTACCTTCAACAAAGACGCACTGAATCCTGAAGTAGAAGTCGCCTTCGAGATGGTGAGCGAGTCAAACGGCGCCGTCACTGTGGGAAATGACAAGTTCGGAAAACTGAGCATTGAAGACAAGCAAAAATCCACCGATCACACTGAACAGATTAAACACCATCTTCTTGGAAAGGAGATGCGACTGAAACAAGCCCTCGCAGACCTAAAATTATCTCGAGACCATATTCTTTTCATTGATGGTATCGATTTTCGCCCTGAGCACGTCTCGTATGACGATTACTTAAATTGTGTGAAAGGTATTGGAGAGGCGGTCTGGCAACTGAACACGGAGTTCTTTGCAAACATCCGGGATTCGAAAGGCCGAATGAAGGTCGTTCTGTTGGTTCGACCGGACGTATTCAATGCGATGAACCTTTATAACTCGAATTCTAGGCTTCGCGATAATTCTCTTCTGCTAGAGTGGGCAACAACAGAAAAAGACTTCGACACTTCACATCTCTTCAGTTTGACTGGTAGATATTTTTCAAGTCAGCAGGAGGAAAGTGTAACTGAGCGAGAAGCTGCCGATCATTATTTGGCAGCCGGCGGAACGCACGCAACCTTCAAACGCTTACTCAGACATTCGTTCCAGAAGCCTCGAGATATTTTGACCTTCATCAGGATGGCGCGCGCGATATCTGTAAAAAAACTTGGTCACGGCGAACAGAATTATTTTTCGCCAGATATCACAAAAAGACCGGATTTCACACGTGAGTATTCCGACTATCTTCTGGGAGAGGTCAGAAATTATTCCGCTTTTTACATGGGCCAAGATGATTTCAATCTTTACGTTAAATTTTTCCAATATCTCGATGGTCACGGAGAGTTTAGTTATTCTGATTTCGTAAAGGCATTTACAAAATTCAAAAACTGGATTCGAGGCGAGCGAGTACGTGCTATTGAGTATCTTCGCGATGCTCAAGCACTGTTGCAGTTTTTTTATGATGTGAATGTTATCGGATACCGCGAGGCGCTGGGGCACGATTCGGAGAATTTTGTGCATTTTTCATTTCGCGAGAGAACACTGACAAATATTGCCCCAAAAATTAAGACTGCCGCCGTTCTTATTGTGAACCCCGGAGTCTCGAAGGCTCTGGATATAGGGTTGAGGGTCAAAAAGTCAGACGCAAATGCGCCGACACACCTCGAAGGCCGGCGGCGCAGGCATAAACCACAGCCGAATGGCGCTGCTGAGCGAAGTGGCCGCGGACCAGGCGCGACCACGAACGCGTCGGCGGGGAAAAGCCCGCGATCGGACGCGTCTCGTTCAAATGCAGGGTCCGAAGGCCCAGCACCGGCCGCAGGTCGACGGCATCGTTTAACCACTCGCCGTAAGCCTTGAAGAACGACTAACGAGTCGTAGCCCTGCAGCGGGCTTGTGCCTTACTTGCCCGTTGCTGATCGCTTTCCGGGGCAGACCTTGAGTGTCCGCAAACCAACCTGACCGTCGCGGGAGATCTCATGCCGGTTGCCGTCTTCACATTGAGGATCCCCACGAAGCCGCGACCGCCGCACAGAATGCAGCCGATCAGCCCGCCGCCGATGTGCCGGATGCAGCCGATCAGGCAGCAGCAGACGTGCCGAACATCGCGGCCGATATCAACGCAGTGGAATGAGAGTGACCGCTTTTGTTTTTGGGCGATTAATCGGGTAAGGGGAACGCGACATGGCACTCATCCTAATCGGCATCTTTTTGATTTTGACAATCTTGTTTGCATCGAGCCGGAAGCCGCGTCCTGATGTCCTGACACCGGGCCGCGAGCTCGCAAAGCGATTCGAAAAGCTGGGCGATATGAAATGGAAGACAGCGAATGAAATTATTGCCGTGGTCGGCAAGCCGTCGACGATCAGCAACGGGAGCGATTACCGGCTTTACCAGTGGCAAGCGACCGGATACCACATTGCGATCAAGTTTGGTCTCAACGATGTCTTCTGGGCGATCACACACGAGCACGCAGGATTTTAACGCCATGAAACAAGCAATCATCGCCGCAGTGCTCGCACTGGCAACCGTCGCGGCACACGCTCAGCCGCCCGTGCATCACCTTTCGGCAAAGTACGCTGCACAAGTCGCAAGCGACCGCGCAAAGCTGCACGAATACGAATGCGGGAAATACGCGCCACAACCCGCAACGGGTGATGCGTTCGATGCATGCGTTGCGAAATTCGACGGGCTCGGACTGCCCGATTCGCAAGTGCATGACATGTATCTCTACATGATGTACGCGCATATCTGGCACACGGCGAACGACTTGCTCGATTGGGATTCGAAGAACGGCGGATCGACCAATGAAATGGAGGCGCAAGCGCACGACGCCGTTAAGTATGAAGCGCTCGCACGGCACGAAGCGGCGATTCTCGGAATCGATCCGGATTGAGGATCAGCCGACACGTCAATCGTCAACGACTTGAGTATCGACGTTGAGTGGCCGCTAATGGCCGAACCCGGTCCGATGTCGAACTTCCGTACTCGACCCACTTCGGTCCCTCGACATGTCGCCAAATCAAGGGCAGCTTCCGAAGTACCAACAGCCATTAGCCGAGCCGCGTCTAACTGTGTTCTCATGCCGCTGGCGTCACACAGCCACGTCGGAATGAAGACGCAAACGCCGTTCCGGTCGGCGGTACTACGGGCGCTCGGTGCTCGCCAAAAATACGCTCTAGAGTCGCTGGCACCAAGGCGGCGTTGGACTGGCGAATGGCAACGTGCTCGGCCTTGAGCGCGGCGATTGCGGTTTGCAGCGCGATGAACTCGCATTGCGCTGCCAGCGGTGGAACCGGCACTTGGATTGCTTCGAGATTGCCCGCGATCAGCGTGCGATTGCGGGCTGCGGTTCCGGGCGATGCGGCGTACACATCGGCGAAGCCATCGTCCGTGGTGAAGTAGTAGGCAAGAAACTCTGGCAGCATCAGCTTCGGCTTGGCAACGCAGGTCAACATACGATGATTGCCGAGGCATCCGGCATCTTTCGGCTTGGCAAGCGCAATGGCCTGTTCCCATGCCATGATGTTGCTGAAAATCAAATCGCCCTGTTCGATACGGAACATCTTTTGCCAAGTGAACTCTGCACCCAGCACGATGCGGCGATGGAAAGTGCCCTTGTAAAAGCTGCGCACGCCCAATTCGGTGTAGCTGGATTCGGCATCAATCTCGACTGCACGCCGTACCAGCGGCGCAACCTCACTCATCGAGAGGTATGGCGCATTGGCAATGGCATCATGGAAGCGCAGCGCCAGCAAGCGGTCAGCATCGCTTTCTACGGCGTCCAGATGGGCGTTGATTTGGGTGGTTTTGTCGTTCAGTTCGTTCAGCTTGGCAACGATGACGCGTTGTTCGGACAGCGGCGGGAGCTGAACTTCTTGATTGAGGAATCGCTCCTCTTTCAATCGAACACGATTGGTTGTCCCTTCGCTCGATGCCTTGCACAAATCAACGAACCAAGTGGATTTGACCATCGCCTCCAAGAAGCCAGGCAAACACTTCGCCTCGTCTTTGACCTCGAACGATGGAAAGTCGTTGCTGACGATGGCGCCATCCAGTTCCGGCGGCACCATGCCTAGTGCGCCATTTCGCGCATCAATTTTCGACAGGATGAGTTGACCGCTACGAACGAAACGGCGCTGCGTCGCCACGTCAGAACCGCGTACCTTGCCGCGACTGACAACGCCCTTTCCCCAAAGCCGAATCGTGACTTCGTGATAGCTAGCATCCTGCTCCAACACGGCGCTTTCATCGGCGCGCCGAAGCAAATCGCCAAGGGGAACCACCGGCCAATTATTCACGCTGCCACCTTGCCGACCAGCCCTTCGATTTCACCCAACAAGCGCAACACCTCGCCTTCCTGCTCACGCATCCGCGCAACCAATTCCGCAGGCTCAATGTGCTCCAATTCCTGCTTCTTGTTCGGATTTTTCACATCAAGGTTGTAGCCGCGCGCGGCAGCGTCGCTCGCGCTAACTTTCCACGCCTGCGGCGTTTCCTTTCGGTCGGTCCACCACGCTAGACAGTCAGCGAACTCCTCGAATTGCATCGGCGCGGTCTTAGAGTATTTCTTGCGGCCTTGCGGTAGCGGGAGTTCGTAATACCAAATGTCCTGCGTCGGCTCGCCGCGTTCGAAGAACAGCAAGTTGGCCGGAATATCGGTATACGGCGCGAACACGCCCTGCGGCAGACGCACAATGGTGTGCAGGTTGAAGTCCTTGAGCAGTTGTTCTTTGATGACCGCCGCCACCCCATCGGCGAACAGCGTGCCATTGGGCACCACCACCGCCGCCCGCCCGCCACGCTCGGAGCGGTGCGCCTTGATGTGCCCAAGCTTCGGCACCATCCCGTCTTTGAAACGCAGCTTGCGCATGATGTATTGCAGGAACAGCAGCGCGGTTTCGCTGGTTTGCATGTTCGCCGGGAAGTTCGCCTTAATCCCCGCCTCTTCCTCGCCGCCGAACGGCGGGTTGGTCAGGACCACGTCCACGCGCTCATTGTGGCCGATGTCGTTGAGCTTGATGTCCAGCGTGTTGCCGTAGCCGATTTGCGGTGTTTCCAGCCCGTGTAGCAGCAAGTTCATTTCCGCCAGCATGTACGGCAGCGGCTTGGCTTCCTTACCGTACAGGGTATCGTTCTGCAACATCGTGCGCAACTTCACGTCCTTACCAACCTGCGTGCGCAGATGCTCGTAGGCTTCGACCAGAAAGCCACCCGTGCCGCACGCCGGGTCGAGCACGGTTTCGCCCAAGCGTGGATCGGTCACTTGCACCATGAAGCGCACCACCGGGCGCGGCGTGTAGAACTCGCCAGAATCTCCCGCCGCGTCGCGCATCTCGCGCAACATGGATTCGTACAGGTGCGAGAGGGTGTGGACTTCTTCGCTTGAAGTGAAATGGATGGCGTTGATTTTGTTCAACACGTCCCGCAGTAGGTAGCCGCTGACCATGCGGTTCTGCACGCCCTTGAACACGTTGGCGATGACCCGGCGCTGGCCGTTGCGGTTGTCACGGTCGCCCTGCGCGCGCAGATAGGCGAACAAGCCTTGCCCGCGCTTGCCATCCGGGCGCACAGCCTCGTCGTTGCTCAGGAACGCGAGAAGTTCATCACCATTGATGCCATCGGGCTTGGCCGCCCAATCACGCCAGCGGTATGGCGCCTCGATGAGTGACTCGTAGTCTTCTCCATCGAGTGCGGCGGCATCTTCGCGGCCTTGCTCAAGGTCATCCAGGAACTTCAGGAACATCACCCACGTGAGCAGAGGTAGGCGGTCGGTATCGCCATTCAGGCCCTTGTCCTTGCGCAAAATCTGGCGCACGGACTTGATGAGAGCGGAAAGCTGTTGCGCCGTGGTTTGCGCAGGTTTTTCGGTTTTTGCTTTGCGAGCCATAATTTCTTTCGTTTACTGATACAAAGCCAACTGCAAACTGCCAAAGGCCGCGCGCAGTGCTTTCGGGCCACCGAAGTAGGCGGCAATTTCTGAAGGCCTGCCGAAGCTGTCGAAGGGTTCCACCGCCAGCAATTCGGAAGGCTTGTCGAATTTGGCGAGGCCGCGCTCGATATAGCGATCAATTAGCAGGCCAAGGATTTCGCGTGCAATGTCACCGTATTGCGCGAACAAGTCGGGATGCAACCTCTTCGCGCGCTCGGCCCGCTCGCGGCGGCTCAACAGCGGCGCATTCCATGCCAGATGGCACAGCAAGTCCAGCGGGTCGGCATCGGGTTGGCCTGTGGAGGCAACGAGCTCATCGAAACTGACGTGTCGCTCAGCTAGCTCGTGCAGCACTTCCGCACGGGTGTCCGGCTTCACCCATGCACTTTCCAGATCCTCGCGGGTGGGGAACAGCGAACGCACCGAGCGCGCGGTGTATTCGGTATAGCGCACCACTTGCAGCTTCTTGCCGTCAGCGTCGAGATCATAGACCAGATGGCCGATGACTTCGACCTCGCCACCATCAACGTAGTATTTGCGCGGTTCAGTCGGCTCGTCGCCGCCGCCGATCTCGCCGCCTTGGCCGGTTTCAGATCCCTCGTCGGCGCTATCGGCCGAGGGAATATCCGATTGCTCCGGCTCGCTGCTTTCGGTGGCGGTGACGATGCCGTCATCGTCTACCGTCTGTTCTTCCACGAGTACCGGGAATCCGTCGAAATCGGGATCAGCGAAGTGCTGGGTCGCCGTGCCGGTGTAGTCGATGATATTGAAAAACTCCTTGCCGTAGTCAACGCGCAAGCGCGTTCCCCGTCCGATGATCTGCTTGAACTCGGATTGCGAACCGACGACGCGGGCAAGCACCACGTTCTTGACCGTGGCCGCGTCCACGCCTGTCGTGAGCATTTGCGAGCTGGTCAGAATCGTCGGCGTCGGCTTGTCTAGGTCCTGAAAGTTGGCAAGGTAGGCAAGGCCAATGTCGCCCTCGTTACTGGTGACGCGGCATACATAGTCCGGGTATTCCCTCACCAAATCGGCATTGAGGTTGATCAACTCCTGCCGCATTTCCGAAGCGTGCTCCTGATCGACGCAGAACACGATGGTCTTGGCGAAGCGATCGCTGCCACGCATGAAACTAGTCAGATGCGTGGCAATAGCTTTGGTGCGGGCGCGCAAAGCGACGGTGCGCTCGAAATCCTTGGTCTGGTACTCGTCATCGGGAATGGCCCTGCCGTAGCGATCGACCTCGTCCCTGCTCGGTCGCCAGCCTGCGGCGTCGGCGCTGGTAATGATGCGATGCACGCGATACGGCGCAAGAAAGCCGTCCTCAATTCCTTGCTTCAAGCTGTAAAGGTAAACCGGATTGCCGAAATAATCGTATGTGTCGCGCGACTCGTCACGCAACGGCGTAGCGGTCATGCCGAAGTGGACCGCCTCGGCAAAGTAGTCCAGCACCTTACGCCAACTGCTCTCGTCTCGGGCCGCGCCACGATGGCATTCGTCGATGATGATGAGGTCGAAGAAATCGGGGCGATACTGGCGGAAAACGTCCTCACTCGCCGTGGTCAGCGCCTGATAGATGCCGAAATACATGTCGCGCGCTTGGCTGGCATCGCCGCTGCTGATCTTGTGGCGCGCATCGCCGAAATGGATGAAGTCCTTGTCCTTCGGGTCGTCCACCAGAATGTTGCGATCAGCGAGGAACAGAATTTTCGGACGGCGGTATTCACCATTGCGATTCCATCGGCTGTTCCAGAGTTTCCAGCACACCTGAAAGGCCACACTAGTTTTACCAGTGCCGGTGGCGAGCGTCGCCAGCACGCGCTTCTTGCCGGACAGGATGGCCTCGACCACGCAACGGATTGTCGCGTCCTGGTAGTAGCGTGGCGTCTTGCCGGAGACGAGGTTGTAAGGCTCCAACAGAGTTTGCCGTGCGGTTTCCGTAAGCCCAGTGGATTGGTTCAAGCGCGCCCATAGTTCATCTGGTGTGGGGTATCGTTCTGCTTCGCGCTCAGTACCGTTGGTGTAGTCGATCTCGATGACGCGCAGGCCGTTGGTGGCATAGGCGAAGCGCAGATTCATCATCTCCGCGTACTCGCGAGCCTGTTGCACGCCGTTCTCGGCTGGCAGCCCGGTTTCCTTGGCCTCGACCACGGCAATCGGAAAATCGCGGCGGTAGTAGAGGATGTAGTCCGGCTTGCGCACCTTCGCCCGCCGCGCCTTGCCTCCGATCAGGAGGATGCGTCCATCTGTAATAGGCCGCTGCTCGCCTATGGCGTAGGGAGCGTCGCCCCAACCGGCTTTCTGCAAAGCAGGCGTGACGTATTCGCGGCAAGTGTCAGCTTCGGTCAACGCCACTGGTAGTCCCCTCAAATTCGTTGTCGTCTGACCGGTGCACCTTGTAAATGGTCATCCGTGAAACTTTGTAGCGTGCCGCGATATGACTACCCGGAATGGCTGGATCAGACATCAGTCGCTTGCTGGACTTAAAAAAAACTGACGGGAATTCTAGCAGTCCGACTCTATTTCTGGCAGCCATTTGCCATACGATTTGCGTGTCCGCAAATTCCACCATTTGCGATACATATTGGCGACGGTAGCCTGGATAACATGAACCGGCTTGCGTTGGTGGGCACGAACCTTTGACGTCGCGCTGTCGGGCATTCAAAGGCTGATCTCACGGAGTGAAGCAGCCTGTCGAGTGTCCAGGAGTCCGCGACGGCGAATGGCGGAAGGTGGCCGTTCTGTGGCCTCGGGGTCAACAATCGCTCCACGCAGCGACTGCTGTGCCGCACAAGCAGAAAACAATCACAGAATCCGAATACCCGGTTTTTTTAGGGTGATTTGTGGGGGGTAGAGTGGGGGGTAGAGAGGTGTTGTATTTGCTGTAAACCCCGCCCAGAAAGGCTTTGCCCGGGGTCGTGCTATTTCAACCGAATAGCGCATCGACTACCTGACTTCCATTCATTGAGCAAACCGCGGTTGAAGGGACGGACCCAAACTGCCGTCGAGTCTAACTGATTTTGTGTGCGATCTGACCT